>Ga0209298_10001415_pt1 | contig 15665 bp, 14 predicted proteins | sample S_140806_EF_Meta_FD_187325 | JGI IMG/M metagenome (GOLD analysis project Ga0209298, IMG submission 187325) | Freshwater microbial communities from Lake Simoncouche, Canada to study carbon cycling - S_140806_EF_MetaG (SPAdes) (version 2) | ecosystem: Environmental > Aquatic > Freshwater > Lake ...
GGCCGCTGGCATGATCGATGCCGCTCACATTGCCCCAGGTGAGGCGCACGAGGCCGCTGGCGGGCAGGGCACGGTTGGCTTCACAGACTTGGTGGCGGAGTTCGTCGAGGGTCATAGTGCTTCGTGCTCATGCGGAGAGGTTCTTCAACCAAAACGTCAGCGTTTTCGGTGACTCGGCCTCCTCGCCGATTTCCTTCCAGATGAAGGTGGCCTGGAGTTCGGGATGCTTGGTGTAGCCCTGACTCTGCCAGAATGGATCGAGCGTGCGATACCCAGCCGGACGCAGCGGATGAGCCGCCGGACGGTCCACGGCGCAGAAGGTGGCGATGCGGGCACCGATGGCTTTGGCGTGAGCTTCGCGGCGCTGGAAGAAGGCTTTACCGAGGCCGAGCCCTCGATACTCCGGCAGCAAGATGGATTCGCCGAAGTAGCAGAGGTCCCTCAAATCGTAGCCACCCGCCTTCACGAAGGCCGCCTGAAACTCGGGACCTTCTTCCACCATCGGCAGGCAAGTCGTGGCACCGATCACGCGGCCTGCGTCAAAGGCCAGCACGACGAGGCTGCGCTCGCAGCGGAGGTAGCTTTGCAAATACTCGCGTTCGTATTCGAGGCTGCCGTCATAGAGATATGGATACTCGCGGAAAACGGCGATTCGCAGGCCGCCGAGGGCATCGAGATACGGCTCAAGCGCCGCGCCATGGAAGTTTTGAAGCGTGATCTCAGGCATGAAAACGGGCGTTACTTAGCTGCGTCGGCTTTTTTGATCTCTTCGGGCTTTTTCTCCTCCGTCTTCGGATCAGGCGGCGTGCTGGGCACGGCGATGAATTTCGCCTTTTCGGGATCCTGGCGTGGGAGCGTGCCCTGGAGCTTCTGAAGCTGCTCGGGGCTCTCTTTCCGCGTTTCAGCTTTGGGTGCCGGAGGCGGGACCGCGGCAGCAGCAGGCTTGGCTGGCGTCTCGTCCTTCGGCGCGGCGGCTTTTTCGCAACTGGTCAAAGCCAGGACAAAGGCTGGCAGGAAAAGGGCAAGACGTGAGATCATGGTGGTGAGGTGCGTAAAACCTCGCCGAGGCGTGGCACGAATGCAATGCGCCGCCTCGTCTACTCAATCGCAGAACGTGAGGCTGGACATTCCACCGCCTCGCGCTCCATTCCCGCCCCGCCACTGTCATGAAGCTTCTCTTCTCCCTCCTTTTCCTCTGCACCGCCGTTTGGATGCCCGCACAGGACGCCGCACCAGCCTCCGAGCGAACCGCCATCGAGTTCAAGGACGGCGATAAGCTGGTGCTGCTGGGAAACACTGTCTTCGAACGTGAGCAGCGTTACGGTGCCTTCGAGCCTCGCCTGGCTCTCGCACTTGGAGATACCAAAGTCAGCGTGCGAAACCTCGCATGGAGCGGTGATACCGTCTTCGGGCATGCCCGCTCCTACTTCGGCCCGCCAGAGGAAGGTCTGCAGCGTCTCTCGGGTCATCTCGACATGCTCAAGCCGACCGTCGTGATGCTTTGCTACGGCTCCGAGCTGGCTTTTGAACGCCTCAAAGGCCTGCCGGACTTCCTCACCGGTTACCGCAGCCTCATTGACCTCATCCGGGCGAAATCCCCCGGCGTGCGCATCGTGGTGGTGGCACCGCCGCCGCTCGTAAACCTCCAAGCCCCCCTGCCTGACCTCACCACCGAGAACAAAAACCTCTCCAGCCTCCGCGATGCGCTGCGCAAATTCGCGATGATGCAAAACGCCTTCTTCGTGGACTGGTTCGAACTCATGGGCGGAGTGCCGAAACCTGGCCTCGCCTCCAAATCACTCACCGAAAACGGCGTTCACTACACCCAGGAAGGTTACGAAAAGCTCGCCTCGAAGCTCGTCGAAGGTCTGGGCCTGAAAATGCCGGAAGCCCCCTCCCCCGCCCTCGAAAATCTCCGCCGTGCGGTCATCGCCAAGGACACCCTTTTCTTCAATCGCTGGCGTCCCCAGAACGAGACCTACCTCTTCGGCTTCCGCAAACATGAGCAGGGCCAAAACGCGAAGGAGATCCCCATGTTCGACCCACTCATCGCCGAAGGTGATGCCACCATTCAGAAGCTGAAGGCCGAAGCACTCTCGCAAGCACGTCGTCCCTGATCGGACTCAGGGCTGGCCGGTTTGAGCGAGCACCTTGTCCCGCAGCGCCTTTGTAAAAGCCACCGCATCCATCGCGGAAGTTGGCAAAACGGGCACCTCAATCGCTGTGCCCAGGGCTTTGAGACCCCAAATCTCCTCCAGACGCTCCGGCATGGCTCCGAGTACGTGGAGGTATTTCAACCGATCACCCTCCGCCCGCAGCCGCTCGGCCATTTTTTCCAATGCAGCCGGCACGCGAGGCACGGTAGCAAAACGCAGCGTGCGCAGCACCGGCTGGCCGGTGAGTTCGTGCGCCATCGAAAGCATCGTGGCAAGCGCCATCGCGGCGGATTCCTCGCCCGCACCATACGGCACGAGCACCATCGTGACATCGTAAGGCATCTGCTTGCCCGCCAGTTCGGAGTCGATGTTCGAGCACTCGGCCCCCGCCGCTTCGAAGCGATCCCGCCGTACGCTGTAGCCCATATTTTCCTCCCCAAGAGTGGATTGGAGGTAACCAGGCACGGCTTGCAAGGCGTCGGCTTGCTTCAAAACATCCCGCAGCAGGTTCGTGTGCTTTTCGAGGCCGCCGAGGCTGATGTCTCGCTTCAAGGCCAGCGCATATTTAAAGCTGCGATCGGCCTCGCGGTCCTTTTTCCACTGCCAGATGCCAAAGCTGGCAATGCCCAGTATCACCGTGCCCGCAGGAAAAAGCACGAGCGCGGCCCGGATCCAGCGTCCGGGATCGGAGGAGGCCTGAGGAGGAGAATCGGTCATGAGGAATGAATGGCTGAATGCACGGCCTGCGCCGCCCGCTGATACGCACCGCCGCTGCCCAGCATGGCGACGACGGAGGCCAGATCGGCCTGGAGAGCCTCACGGCGGTGTTTTTGCATCAAAAGCTCGGACGTGGCCTTCGCGAGGGTATCGGGATTCAAATCGTGCTGCACGAGCTCTTTTACGACCTCGCGCTTCGCGAGGATGTTGATGATGCCAAGATGCTTGATGCGCACGACGAGCTTGGCAACGACGTAGGTGGGCCAGCTTACATTATAGACGAGCGTGTAGGGCAGCCCAAAGCAGGCCGCCTCCAGCGTGGCCGTGCCGCTGGCCACCGCGCCCGCCTCGCAGCGCTGCATGAGGTCATACACGGTGCCCACCTCGATCCAGCGCTTCGCCTCCGGCACGCCGAGGGCATCCGCCATCGTGCGCATGTGCCCAGCGAGCGCCTCATTGGCCGCTGAAACCGCAAAACGCGCCTCCGGCACCGCCAAGCGGATGGCCTGCGAGGCCTGCACCATGACCGGAAACAAGCGCCGAACCTCGTTCAGCCGACTTCCAGGAAACCAGCCCACCAGAGCAGTCTCACGCTTCCAATCTCGCCGGAGCGTCTGAACGCGATCCACCATCGGATGACCGCAGAATTCCGTGCGCAACCCGCTCTTCTCGTAAAAAGCCTTTTCGAAGGGGAAAATGCAGATCATGAGGTCCAGCACCTTCGCCATCACCTTCACGCGCCCCTTCTTCCAGGCCCAAACTTGCGGGCTGATGTAATAGAGAATCTTCCCCGCGTAGCCTGCGGCTCGCAGCGACTTCGCCACACGCAAATTGAAGCCCGGGTAATCTACGAGGATGACCGCCTCAGGCCGCTCAGCCAGGATTTGCGCCTCCACCGCCAGCTTCTTCTCTTTGAAGTAACGGTAGATTTTGAGCACCTCCCACAGGCCCACCACACCCGCCTTCTCCACCCAGTCCTCGATTCCCTGCCCCGCCACCTCCCGCATCTGACGGCCGCCGAGTCCACTGACCTGCAACTCCGGTTCCAGCACCTTCATTTCACGCAGCAAACCCGCCGCATGAGTGTCTCCGCTGATTTCTCCGGCAATGATGAATACCCGTGTCATGCGAAGCACAGGAGGGCGGGAATCCAGGAGAGAAAAAACATCGACACAAGCCTAGCCGTGAGGTCCGGGCGGTCAAACGCCATGCGGGCCGAATGCCAAAACTACAGCCCGAAATCTTTAAACCGAGATTCGACCTCCGCTTCCTCACCGATCACTCTTCTGGTCACTCAGATCACTTCCGTCCCAAAAGGGACTATTCCCACGCTTGAAGCATTTACGGCTAGGTCATGGCCGTCTGCCCCCCCCTCACATTTGCATGAGATACGGTTTTTCTCATTTCTACCATGATGAGCCTCCAAAGGCCTCCAAAACCAAGATGAGCCTCTGGCACCCTTGTATTTAACGCTCCATTTCGAACCAAACAGGTTTTTCCATAGCTTCTAAATACCGTCTGCAACTTTTCCAAAGGGATCTACCCGCCCTTTCCGTCTCACTTCACCCTCCTCCCTTACCCTTCTAGGCCTTTTTCAGGCTTTTCTATTCTCATTTTTACAATTTAATCATATAAATTTCATATTACCCTTGAAACAATTGTAATCTTAGTTTTTATATATAAGAAGACGCCATGAACGCCTCACGCAACATCCTCCTCGCCGCCGCCGCCCTCCTCTTTGCGGTATTCGTTGTCACCGCTTCCGCTCAACAAGGCTATTACGCCGCCGGTTACTACGCCGCCTCCCAGGCCCAGCAGGCCGCCGCTGACGCTGAAAACCAAGCCGCTTGGGCCGCCTACCACCGCCAGCAGCGGGCCAACGCCCAAGCCTGGGCCACTTACCACGCCCAGCAGGCCGCCGCTTCCCACACTTCCCCACGTGCCTCCCCCGTCGCCGCTCCCCCTGCTCCCGCCACCGGCAACGCCCAGATTCGCTTCGACGGCCGTTTCGCCTCCGTCGGCTCCAGCGCTCCCGCTCAGCTTCAGCAAGCTGTTTACGCCGCCAACAAGCTCCAACACAAGCCCTACGCACCAAAAGCCGCAGGATGACTGGCCTCATTGCCCGTCATCCTGCTGGCTTCAAATGCTCATTTTTGTAATACGATTCTCGCTCTCGAAAACAAGCCACCCGACAAACCTGCGAATCAATCCCTCGCGAAGCCCCCAAATCACCCCAAACCTCTCATCCCCAATAATCCCATGAACGTCTTCGCGCTCTCCTCCCCCACCGCCTCCAACGAAACCTCCCTCGGCTGGAACCATCTGCCTGCCTATGATGAGGTCATGAGCGAACTGCGCGGCCTGAATCACCTCGATATCAATGCCCCGCTGGCGCCCGAACCCCGCGCCAACAATCTCCTCATCGAGTCCTTCTGGAGCGCTTTGACCCGCTCAAACACGATGGCCGCCGCTTAAAAATGGCTTACTCGCGGATCACCTCAATGCCGCTGAGCAAGGTTTCGCCCTCGTTGGGCGTCAGAAAGAAAGTCAGCATACCGTCGGTAACTTCGATGTGAGAAAGAGTCTCGGTCTGAGCGGTCAATTCAGCGGGCTGAAGATGGGTGAGCGCGATTTTTCCCTGCATGGTGACATCAAAACGATGCTTCGAGCTGTCCGGCGATGAGAAGACGAGTTTGACGGTGTAGCGGCCGTTTTGGAGGCCGCTGAGTTTGGCGCTGCGCAGGCCTTTGACGCCGCTGGCGGCCACCCACGGCCAACCGGTGCCTTTTTTCATCCAGAGCGAGTGCTGGAAGAAATACTCGAGCTTCGCAGGCTCGGTGACGAAGTCGATTTCGGGCGAGGGACCTCCCACGCTGGGGAAATCGAGCCAGAGGGTGCCGTCGCGTGTTTTGCGGTCGCCGGGAGCACCGAGGTTGATGCCGATACGTTGGATTTTGCCGTGAATGGCGGCTTTGGGCACGGCACCCCAGGTGGCCCATTGCTCGAAGTCTTCGGACATCGAGTAAAGCGCGAGTCCCATCGGCAGCGGGTAGCTGCAGGTGCAGCCTTCGTAGAAGTAAGGCACGTTCAAGATGCCGCCGGCGGGCACGATGCTGTTCGTGCAACCGCTGCGCGGCCCGCTGATGTGGATGGTGCCGCTTTCGACCTTCTTGTCGTAAAACGCGGCGGTGCCGCTGCGGAAAGTGAAGATGCCGCCGTAGTCGAAGCCGCCGTCGCAACCGTAGCTTTTCGGAAAGACGCGTGGTTCTTGTTCGAGCGTGAGCGGATTGATGCGGAAGCCTGATTTCGGCTGATCGGGAGACCAGTCGTTCTCTTGCGTGGGTGGGCGATACTGCGCCTGCTGGATGCTTTGCTGGTCCACGGTGCCGAATTTCGCGCGGAGTTCCGGCTGCTCGTATTCATCAAGCACGCGGCCGGTGTAGATGTCGCTGAAGACGGGCGCGAGGAGCTTGTAATCGACCTTTCCTTGGCGGTTCTTGGCATCGAGCCAGTCCTTGTCCGCCGTGATCATGACGCCATCGACGATCTTCGGCTGCGGCGAACGCTTGAAGTTGCGCAACGCATCATCAAACCACAGCACGCCGAGCGGTGCCTGCACCAGCGGGTCTTCGTTCGCGTTCCAATCGGCGAGGTAGTTCGTGGAGCCGGTGAGTGGGCCGCGGGTGTGGAGGAGTTTGCCTTCCAAGCTGACGAGTTTGCCTCCCAGCGGCCGCAGCGCGAATCCGATGGCTTTGGAGCCAAAAATGATGTTCGCGAAGTAGCGCGGGAGTTCGGACTTGGGCGACAAAACGGCCACGCGTTCGCCATAAAGGCCGGTTTTGACGAGGCGAGTGCGCAGAGTGCTGTCGTCGCTCAACACGATGAGGTGGAACTGGCTGTTGGTGAGCAGCGCTTCGATGAAACCGGGCTTGGCGGGCTCGGTGAGCATCGCGTAGCCACGCGTGGTGCCTGCGGCGTCGATGCATTTCTTCGCCAGGTCTTCATCAGCCTTTTCGAGGACGATCTCGCGCTTCCAGCGCTTTATTTCGCCGCTGCCTGAACCGAAAGCCTTGAGAACACCATCCGTGGTGACGACGAAGCATTTGTCATCGGCGAGGATGACGCTGTGGGCGTTGGTGAAGGTGTCGAAGGGAACTTCGGTGTCGGCGGCGTGGAGGGTGCGCTGGATGCCTTTCTGGCCTTCGGCGCGTGGTTTGTCCTCGTGGCGCTTGGCGCTGATGGCTTCATCGAAAAGGAGGCCACGACGGCGGAGCTTGGCGGCTTCTTTTTCGGCGGGTGTGGAGGCAAACCAGCCACCGGTGTAGCGACCGGCAGAAGGCAGCTCAAACTCTTTGATGTCGCCGGTTTTGAGATCGAGACGAGCGGGATAGGCGGTGCTGCATGGGACGATGAGGTCGTCGCCATTGATGAGGAGGTAGCCCTGCGGCGCGAGGCCGCCCATGGCCTCGGTGGCATGTGGGTGAACGCCGTACAGGTAGGAGCAGCGGTCGTTGCGCCAGATCTCCGCACCAGTGGCGGCATCGCAGCAAAAGACAAAAGTGCCTTCGAGCGGCCAGACGCCGGCGGCGAAGTAAACGCGGCCCTCTTTGGCCACCGGACCGCCGCGCACGGGCCACACGGAGATGAGGCGCTGATTGCCGAGAAGCAGGCGATTCGATGGAACGGCCCGTTTTTGCCAGACCTCGGTGCCGTCCGTGAGTTTCACGCAGCGGACGAGGCCGTCATCGGAGCCAAAGATGGCGGTTTCACCGACGATGACAGGTGCGAACCGCACGGGGCCATTCGCGAGGGCTCGCCAAAGCTCGGCGCCGGTGTCTGTTTCGAAGGCGATGACGCAATCTTCACGCGAACTGCCGACAAGGAGGCGCTTTCCGGCAGCGACGGGCTCGTAGCTGCGATCAAACTGCAAGCGTGGCTCTTTGAAGGCCGGGCGCAGCGGCGGCAGCTCGCGACTCCAGATGAGGCGAGGCTCCGCAAGCATTTTTTGCGTCGTGGCGGCCGTGCGGCCGGGATCGTGTCGCCACATGGGCCAATCGGCGGCGTGCGCCAAAACGGAGAGGAAAAGGAAGATGACAAGACGCGGCATGGCGAGCCAGTATCTACGCGATGTTTGCCACGCAACTCACCAACCTGACGCTTTTGCTCGCCGAAGCCGCGCCGCTCAATCCAGGCCTCGCCGCCGAGGAGGAGACGAAGCGCCTCATCGGCCTCTTCGTCGTGCTCGGCATGGTGGCGCTGATTTTGAAGGGCTTCCTCATCGCCCGATGGTTCGCCAAGAGGAAGAAACTCAGGACGAAAGCTTCTCAGACGCCACCACGGTGATTTTGCCGTCTTTGCTTTCGAGACGGAGCTTCGCACGGCCAAACTCACGCTTGTAGCTCCAGCCGGTCTCGGCCTCCCAGGTGGTGGTGCTGAGCTGGCGGAGCACGCGGAGCTGCAGCACGAAGGTGGCGAGACGGTTTTTGTTATCGACGACGATTTGATCCGGCTCGATGGCCTTCAAGTCGATGGCGTTGACGAAGTCGAGCTTCAGATCCGCCAGGCGTTTCACGAATTCCGTCGTCGCAGGCGTCATCATGCCATCGCGGCTGATCTCACCGAGCACGATGCTGTAGTTTTTGGCCACGCCGGGATTCAGTTCCGGCAGGTTTTGGATCACATGACGGATTGCTGATTCACCGGCATCGCACTCGATAAGGTTCACCGGCAGGCCGCCATTCTCGGACGAATGACAACCAGTGAGGGCAAGAAGGGCAGCAAAAGCAAAGAAGCGTCGGGAGAACATGAAGAGGTTGGTTGGATGATGCGTGGCAAAGGGCGGAAAGGTTTCAGCGACGCCACTGATACATCCAGCGCTCGGAAATAACCTTCTCGCCATCTTTGAGCTCGCTCATGATTTCGAGCAGGTTGGTCTTCTCCGGCACATCGAGCTTGAAGAAGGCACGCCAGCCGCCGGTTTCGGCATTTTTCATCACGCGCTTATCGAGGATCTTCGCCTCGCCGGAGCTGATTTGAAGGTCGATGTCAGGCACCCAGTCGGCCTTGGCAGGCGCGGGCATTTCACCAGCGGAGAAGTCGATGACGTAAAGATGATCGTCGGAGTCCATCACGAAGCCACGGCGGGTATTGAGCACCTTGCAGAGCTTGCCGGGCTCGTGCTGATCCAGCCAGTGGAGGTTGTAGGCCACGCGGAGAGGCTCGGCGGGCGTGGCGGGAAGGTTTTTCGGGCTCCACATGGCCACGATGTTGTCCCAGGTTTCTTCGCCGGTGGAAAGCTCCACGAGCGTCACCGAGCCAGCACCGAAGCCGCTCACCGGCTCCACCCACACGGCGGGGCGGCGGTGGTAGTTCGCTTCGAGGTCCTGGAAGTGGTTGAAGTCCCGGTCCCGCTCCGCCAGGCCAAAGCCCTTCAGCTTGTCGGTCTCGAAAAGGCTCAGGCGCATGTCCCGGCTCACATCCAGAGGACGCCAGATCGACGGCCCGCCTTCGATCTCGACCTGGAGACCATCGGAATCATGTACCTCGGGGCGGAAGTCGTAGGGCTTCGGGTGCGAGTTTTCGCCGAACCAGAACATGCTGGAGAAGGGCGCGATGCCCAGCATCTTCACCGCCTTGCGCAGATACAGCGTGGCCTTGATCTTCATCAGCGTGGTCTTCCCCGGTGTGGATTCGAATTCGTAAGCCCCCGTGATGCTGGGACCATTCAGCAGCGCCAGCACCTTCACCGAGGTGGCACCGGGCTTTGGGGCCTCAAGCCAGAAGTGCGTGAAATCCGGGAACTCCTCCGGCTCACCGCCGATGGTATTCACCGCCACACCACGGGCGGAAATGCCGTAGCCCAGTTCCGTGGTCACGGCGCGGTAGTAGCTGGCCCCCATGAAGACGAGGAACTCGAAGCGGCGCTTCAGCAGCGCCTCCGGGGCCACCACGCGAAAGCCCGCATAGCCTTCCGGATTCGTGACCTTCTCCGGCACCTGGAGCTTGCCATAATCGAAGAGTCCCCGGTCAAACAGCACCGCCGACGTGGCACCATCCCGCATGGTGTAAAAGCGCACCGGCTTCTTAAACATCCAGCCGGGGTGGAAAAACTCGATGCGATACACATCGCCGAGATCGCTGAAGATCGCCTTTTGAGGCTGAAAGCGGATATCGCGATGGCCGTCGTATTTCAGCCCTTCAAAAAACGGATCGAGTTTCTGCGACGGAGCCATATACGGCTGCGCCGCGAGCTGCGCGGCCACTTTTTCCAGGCTGGCGTGGTCCTTCACGTCTTCCAGCTTCACCTGGGCAGCCGCCGAGACGGCTAGCAGCGACATCAATCCAATCGAAGGGGCAAATTTCATGCGGGGGCCGCGAGCATGCAGCACGCCGCATGCCAGTCAACCAGCGGGAACTGCCATCCCCGATTTCTCACGCCGGCTCAATAGTGCCCGTAGCCGCCGCGATGGCGGTAGCCGTTGTTCGAGCAGTGGTTGTTGGATTGGCGCATTGCCACAGCCTGCTCGGCCTGCCAAGGTGAGGTAGCCGTTGTTCGAGCAGTGGTTGTTGGATTGGCGGCGCTCACTTCGATTGCTGTTGGCTAGGCCGTAAGCAATCAAGCCGATGGCAGCCGCGCCGATGAGCACAGCTCCAGGCTCCACGACTTGCCGCGGACGCCCATAGGCATCGTAAGCGGTGGTGCAAGAGGCCTGAGCGGACAGGAGAAGCACGAGAATGAGGCGATGGATGGATTTTTTTCATCGGCTCTCCGACGGCAAAGCGAGCGGTCTAATCAAGACCATGATTCTGGGCGCTAAGCGCATTGAGGAGCTCCATAACGGGCTAAAGCCCGAACGACGAATGATGAACGACGAACCTCTGCCTTCTCACCACTCTAAGTCTCTCTCTTTGCGGTCCTTGCGATCTCTCCGCCTGCATCGCTACGCGAAGCGTTGCGGGCGGGTCTGGCGGTGAACCTTTTTGAGCCATGAGCGGAGTCGCGGACGACTTCCCACTGCAGCCATTCCTTCCGTGTCTTCGATATTCCACTTTCTCGGGCGGGCGTGACAAGATGAGCGCATTGACGGACAAACGAGCGCTAGACGCGTGGAGGTGTTTCTGTGATGCTTGAGGCATGAGAACGACTTCCCTCTTTGCCGCCCTGCTCTTGATCCCTTCTTTCGCGGGTGCTGCGGAGCCACCAGTGGATTTTGGGCGGCAGATCAAGCCGATCCTCGCGGATCGCTGTGTGGAGTGTCATCACGCGGAGTCGATGCTGGGGGATCTAAATTTGCAAAGTGGCAAGCTGTCGTCGCGCAAGCGCACGGGCGGGCCGGTGATCATCCCGGGCGCACCGGATCGCAGCCTGCTGCTGGTGACGCTGACGCTGCCAGCGAAGGATCAGAAGGCGATGCCAGCAACGGGGCATCGCATCCCAATGGATGAGGTATCGCTGATCCGCCGCTGGATTCTGGAGGGGGCGAAGTGGCCGGAGGGTGAAGAGGGCTTCATCCCGGCGAAGAAGGCGGCGAAGGAAAAGGATGTGTGAGGCCGAAGGGCCGTATCACTGGCCTAAAAAGTCGGCCACATACTGCTCGACGATGGTTTTGAGCGGTGGAGGGGGCGGCACACCGATCTCGATGGCGCGGCTGCCATCGACCTGCTGCGGCCAATTATCGACGATGCCCTGGATGCGTTCATTGAAGGCATCGACGATGGGGCCGAGGGTGATGCCTTTTTCGGCGGCGACTTCGCGGATGACCTGCTCGGCGATCTGCGGGGTGACGCGATGGGCGGGGAGCACATAGGCGCGATCTTTGCCGAGTCGGGCTTCTTCGACCTCAGCGAGGGCGATGAAGCTCTCAATGACGGTGCGGTAGCCGGTCATGGGATGGGGTTGATCCCGACGGATGGGCAGGAGGCAGGATTCACCGTTCAAAGGCTCACGAAACATGCCGCTGGCCCAACTGGAAGCGGCGGCATTGGGTTTGCCGGGGCGGATGATGACGGTGGGGAGGCGCACGCTGCGGCCATCGAAGTGGCCTTTGCGGGTGTGATCGTTGATGAGCATCTCACAGATGGCTTTGGTGATGCCATAGGTGGTCTGGGGGATCTGCTTGGTGGTATCGGACATCATTTGAGACATATCGATGCCGCCATAGCAGGCGACGCTGCTGGCAAAGACGACGCGTGGGCGGCCTGCGGCGGCACGAGCGGCCTCGAAGACATTTCGGCCGCCATCGAGATTCACGCGGAGGGCGTCGTCGTAGCGTTCTTCGCACTCGCCGCTGACCATGGAGGCGAGGTGGAAGATGACCTCGGCATCGCTGCCGACGGCGCGAAAGACGGTGTCGCGATCACTGATGTCGCCGGAGACGGTTTGGACGCGAGGATCGGGGATTTCACGATGGAAGGCGGCGTCGAGGAGCACGATCTGGGAGACCTCGCGGCCATTGAGGATGCCGCGCTTCAGGATGGATTGGGCCAGTTGATGGCCGAGGAAGCCGCCGCCGCCGGTGAGAACAATTTTCATAGGAATGGGAGCGGTTTTCATGCTGGGGAAACGCCTCGCCGCAAGTCCCAGCGCGGACGATGGATGAATTCGCCCATGAAAAGCTGCTCGCTCGCACAACAATTCCGAACGACCGGAGTTTGAACTGCGTTCCCAGCGTCACCCAAGCCCCCATGAAGCTTTCCCACCTCCTGCTCACCGTGCTTTGTCTCGCCGCGCCTCGGCTCGGAGCGCTGCAGCCGGCCCCTGCCCCGCCTGCGGCAGAGCCGCCGCTGAGCACGGCGGACCTTTTTCCCACGGAAGACGAGGAGGCCGCGATGATGCCGGAGCTAGGCAGTGCCTCCGCTGGAGCTGCCACGGCGCCTGCAGGGCCGGTGGACCCGGATCTGCCGCAGCGGTTTGATTTCAATACGCTCACTGGGGTGGTGCAAAACTCCCCCTTCACCCGCATCGTGAATGTCTCCGATTCGCTGGTGCTCACGGGCGTGGCCTATGTGGATGGAAAGCCAGTGGTGACCCTTTTTGACAAAGATAAGAAGGAATCTCTCGTGGTGACCGATCAGCCGAACCTACGCGGCTGGACGCTGGTGGAGGCCACGCACTCGGCGGATATCAATCGAGCCTCCGCGAAGGTCAGCATCGGCGGTGAGCCGGTGAGCATCCGCTACGATGCGGCGGCGCTCACGCCGGATGCGATGAGGAAGGACAAAAAGGAAGGTAAGGGGGGCAAAGATGGCGGCCCGCCTCCCGGCGGTGACAAATTCAATCGCGGTGGCCGAGGCCCGAGCGAGGAAGATCGCAAAAAATATGAATCTCTCTCGGATGGCGCGAAGGAGAAATTCAGGAACGGCATGCGTGAGATGTTCAGCAATGAAAAGTTCCGCAACGCTTCCGAAGAAGATCGGCGTAACGCCATCCGCAGCATGTTCGACAAGATCGAAAAGGACGACAAGAAACGCTAATTCCTTCGTTCACGCCGCACGCCTGCTTTAATCCGTCCATTTTTATCTTTCCACATGTCCCGCCAGTCTCTTTTCCCGCTTCTCCTGCTCTCTGCCTCCGGCCTGATCCTCGCTCAAGACGCTCCAAAACCTCCTCCCGCTGCCCCGCCATCCGCACCCGCTGCTCCCGCAGCGCCTGCGGCGACGACTCCGCCTAATGGAACTCCGCCGGTGGTTCCACCGCCGGGTGCCTTTGGCCCTCCGGGAGGCTTTGGCGGCAATCGCGGCGGCTTTGGCGGACGTCGAGGCGGTCCCGGAGGTCCAGGTGAAGGTGGCGATGGCGTTGAAGGCGAGTCCTTCCAGATCTCCGATGACGATGTGATGATGCAATTCGTCAACAATCCGGTCTCAGACATCCTCGCCATCTACGAGAGACTCACCGGCTACACGCTGATCAAGGACACGAACATCTTTGAAGGGGCCACGATCAGCCTCGTGACGCCGAAGCCCGTGCCGAAGCCGGAGGCGATCAAGCTCATTGAGGCCTCGCTGCTCGCCAATGGATACGCCATCATCTACGAACCCGGCGGCAAGAGCGCCAAGGTGCTGCCCTCACGCAATCAAAGCGCCAATGCGGTGCAGTTCTCCCACGGCGTGCGCTTTTACACCAGCCCGAAGGACATCCCTGAAGGCGAAAGCATCGTGACTTACTTCATGAAGCTGGACAACCTAGCCCCGGAGGACGCGGCGGAAATGTTTAGCGGGCATGTGGGCCTGGGGGCTTATGGCCGCATCACGGCAGTGGCTACGCCGCCCGGCCTTCTCATCACGGAAAGCGCTACCGTGGTGAAACAGCTCATTTCCATCCGTGAGAGCATTGATCTGGCAGACACCGGCTCCTCGCTGGTGACGAAATTTATCCGCGTGGAATATGGTGACGCGGCCACCATCGCGCAGATCATTCAGGCCACGCTCACGGCTCAAGCTCAGGAAAAAGAATCCAAGGGCGTGAATACCATTCGTGGCTCCGCGGCCAGTGATGGACGCGGCGGAGATCGTGATCGCGGCAACAACGACAATAACAATAACAACCGCCAGCCGCCGCCCGTCATCATCAACGGTGTACCTCAGCAGCAAGGTAACAATGCCCAAGCCCCGCAGCCCAGCGCCCAGGTGGTGGCGGATACCCGGCTGAACCAGATTCTCGTCATCGCCTCGCCTGCAGACTACACTTACATCGCCAGTTTGATCGCTGAGTTCGATAAGCCCGTGGATGTGCAGCAGCCCTACGAGCGCCGTTTGAAATTCGCCGCCGCACTCGATGTGCTCAGCTCCATCACGGATCTCCTTCAAGATCCCTCTGCTGGCACCGTGCAGCTCCCCGGAGGTGGCACCATTCAACAGCAGCGCCAGCAGGCCCTCGCCAGCAACAACTCCCAGCTCCTCGGTGGTCGAAACACCCAAAATACGCGTGGCGGCCAGATCGGAAGCACCAGCACCGCTGCTACTTCCGATACGGCGAGCTCGACGACTAGCTCATCTGGATCGCGAGCAGATGTGATCACCGGTCCCTCGGTCGATAATGCACCCGTTTCCGTCCTCGTCGGCAAGACCCGAATCATTGCTGATCCGATGTCGAACTCCATCATCGTCATCGGGCCAAAGGAGAGCGTCGATAAAGCCACCATGCTGCTCGACCGCCTCGATCAGAGGCCAGCCCAAGTTTATCTCTCCACCGTCATCGGCCAGCTCACGCTCACGGATGGCCTCACCAGCGGCATTGATTACCTCTCCGGCCTCTCCCGCGCTGGCGATGGCGTGAATTTCTCCGCCACGGGAGTGACTAGCCGCACGGATGTTCTTTCTGGAAACACCGTCGGCCGTGCGGTCAACGATTTGCGCAATGCCGCCATCACGAACGCCTTTGGCCCCGCCACCGGTCTTGGCCTTTACGGTGCGGTGGGAGACAGCTTGGAGATCTTCGTCACGGCGCTGGAAACCTCACGGAACTTCAAAGTACTCTCTCGCCCCAGCGTCTTCGCTTTGAACAATCGCAAGGCCACCATCACCTCCGGCCAGAAGGTCCCCTACCCCGAGACCACCACCTCGGTCCTCGGTAACAACGTCAATAACCAGGGCACCGTGCAATCCACCACGGCTTACCTCGATGTCGTGCTGAAGCTGGAAGTCGTCCCGCTGATCAATCCCGATGGGGAGGTGAATCTCACCATCTCACAGATCAACGACACCATCGTCAACGAGCGCACCATTTCGCCGAATCTGGTGCCCGTCATCGGCACGGAGCAGCTCGTCACCTCCGTCAACGTGCCTGATCGCAAC
>Ga0209298_10001419_pt1 | contig 15627 bp, 14 predicted proteins | sample S_140806_EF_Meta_FD_187325 | JGI IMG/M metagenome (GOLD analysis project Ga0209298, IMG submission 187325) | Freshwater microbial communities from Lake Simoncouche, Canada to study carbon cycling - S_140806_EF_MetaG (SPAdes) (version 2) | ecosystem: Environmental > Aquatic > Freshwater > Lake ...
ACCAGCCTCGCCGACGAGTTGCCCGGTCATTCCGCCCACGGTGAAGCCTTCAACGAGGGCCCACGGCAGGCGGCGGTGCTCATTCCGGGCTACGGCGAGGCGGTGAAGTTCCCCATCAGCACCAAGAACCCGGACGCGCAGAAGTTTTTCACCCAGGGCATCGGCCAGCTTCACGGCTTCTGGTATTTCGAGGCCGAGCGCAGCTTCCGGCAGGCCGCCGCGCTCGATCCTGAATGTCCCATGGCCTATTGGGGCATGGCCATGGCCAACGTGAACAACGACAAACGTGCCAAGGGCCTCCTCGACAAAGCGCTGAAGCTCAAAGACAAGGCCACCGCCCGTGAAAAGCAGTGGATCGCCGTGCTCGAAAACCTCTACAAAGACGACAAGCGGGACAAAAAGCAGCGCCAGCTCGACTGCATCCGCGATTTCGAGACGCTCGTGCAGGACGATCCGAAGGACATCGAGGCCAAGGCCTTCCTCGTCTGGCGCATCTGGTTCGGCAAAGGCGATGTGCCCATCCCCAGTGCCCAGGTCGTCGATGCCATGCTCGATCAAATCTTTGCCGCCGTGCCGAATCATCCGGCGCATCATTACCGCATTCATTTGTGGGACGACCGCAAACCCGCCCGCGCCGCCACCTCCGCCGCGCAGTGCGGCCAGGCATCCCCTGGCATCGCCCACATGTGGCACATGCCCGGCCACACCTACTCGAAGCTCAAACGCTTCGATGATGCCGTGTGGCAGCAGCAGGCCAGCACCCGCGTCGATCACGCCTACATGATCCACAGCTTCATCCTGCCGGATCAGATCCATAACTACGCCCACAACGAGGAATGGCTCGTGCGGAACTTCAACGAACTCGGCCGCGTCAAAGACGCCCTCGCCCTCGCCCGAAGCCTCATCGCCAACCCTCGTCATCCATCGAACAACACCCTCGACAAATCCGGCACCTCCGCCAGCTACGGACGCACCCGCCTGATCGAGACGCTCACCAAATGGGAGCTGTGGGATGAGCTAAAAGCCTTCACTGCCACGCCCGCCGGCCATCCCGGCCACGACATCACCCGCCTCCGTGCCGTTGGCCTCACCGCGTATCAGCAAAACGATCTTCCGGGCATCACGGCAGCCTTGAAGGCTATCGAAATCATCACGCCGCCCAAACCCACCGAAAAGTCCGAGAAGACCGATAAGTCCGATTCGACCGATAAAACCAAACGCACCCTCACCAAGCCCGGCGAAGCCAAAAAGCCCGACGACAAAGCCAAAGCCCTCTCCGAGCTCAAACTGCTCATCGCTCTCCTCACACCCAAAGCGAGCAAAGAGAGCAAAACCAAGCTCCTCGAAGCTCTCAAGGACAGCGACATCCCGAAGGACCGCTTGGCCCGCTATTGGCTCAAGCTCGACGACAAAGCTAAAGCCGCTGAATTGACGAAAAACTTCCCTCAAGACCTCGCGGGCACCATCGCCAAAGCGGAGATCCTTCACGCCGCAGGCAAGGCCGACGAAGCCAAGAAAGCCTTCGAGGAGGTCAAGAAGCTCGCCTTTGCCATGGATCGCGATCTTCCCGTCTTCCAGCGCCTCACCACCACCTTTGCCAAGGATGCCAACTGGCCCGCCGAAGCCCCCAAACGCACCGATTCCGGCGTGCGCCCTGCGGATTTGAGCCAGTTCGGCCCCATGCACTGGCATCCGCCTGCCGCACCTGTCTTCGAGGCCATCGATCTTGATGCCAAGCCCGTGAAGAGCAGCGATTTCACCTCGAAGAAACCCACGCTCTTCATGTTCTACCTCGGTCACGAGTGCGGCCACTGCGTCGAGCAGATGCAGGCTTTCGCCAAAACCGCTGCGGACTTTGAAAAGGCGGGCATCCAGCTCGTCGGCGTGACCATTGAGCCAAGCCCCGTGGCCAAAAACATCCGCTCGAAGCTCAATCTCAAAAAAGACGCTCCTCTGCCCTTTCCCATCCTGTGCGATAGCAGCCTCGAAGCCTTCAAAAAAGTTCGCGCCTACGACGATTTCGAAAAAGACACGCTCCACGCCACCATCCTCGTCGATACAGCCGGCAATCAACGCTGGCAGGACATCAGCTACACGCCCTTCACCGATGCAAAATTCATCCTCGGAGAAGCCAAACGCCTGCTCGAGCTGAAGTGATCAGTCCTTCTTCGAGACAAACGGCTCGATGCGGATCGTCGTCACGATAGGACGATGATCGCTGGCCTTGTCAAAATCCCGCGAGGAGTAGATGAAGCTGCGCCGATAATCGAGATGCGGGCGCAGCAAGCGGCTGGCGAAGAGGTAATCGAGCCGCGAGTAAGTATCCGCCGTATCCCAGAAGTGTGTCCACACCTCCCCCTGCTTGTCGCGGAGGAAGACATCCAGCATGCCGGTATCACTTTGACGGTCGCCCATGATCGTGTCGATAGCAGGCTCGTTGCGGTGTTCGTTGAAGTCACCGTAGGCCAGCAGGCGTGTCTTCACGTCTGCGGCAAAGATGGCGTCCATGTGCTTGCGCATCAGCCGGGCTTCATTTCGGCGCATCATGGCCTGATCTGCCTCCTCGATCTCCCGCTTCGATTTGAGATGCACGCCCAGAAAGCGCACCTGCATCGTGTTGGTGAATTTGATCGTGGTATCGAGAATGCCACGCTGAAAGGGCATCGTTTGGCCTTTGAGTTGGTAGGTCAGGTTTGTTTGCGAGCTTCTCGCCACGATGGGGAAGGCCGAAAGCAGAGCGAGGCGGCGTGTGTCATCACCCCCATGGGCCACCTCCGTATGCGGAAGGTCGAGCCCCGCTTTTTTCAGCCGCTTTTGCAGATCCGCCAGATCCTCTGCCGTGCCGATCTCGCAGATGCCGAGCACCATCGGCTTGATCGCGGCCAGGATTTCCACCACGCGCTGCTTTTCATCCTCCGGCTTCGGAGCGGAGGTCAGCATCTTTTTCGTCTCCTGATCAAACCGGTCCATCGTGAGCCAGTTTTTGACGTTGTAGGAGCAGAAGACGACGCTCTCCAGCTCAGCGGCTGGGGCGAGTGCAGCGAGGGCAAAGAAAACGGCGGGCAAAAATGCCCGCCGCGTGGTGAAAAAACGATTCATGGGATGGGAGGCCTTTAGACGTCCACATTCGCCACTGGCTGGCGCTTTTCCTGGGGCTGCGCCGGGGCTTTGGGGCTTTCCGCTTCGATCTGAGCGCTGTGGAGCTCGTGCTCGAATTCTTCACGGGCTTTTTTGAACTCGCCCATGCTCTTGCCCAGGCTGCGGGCGAAGGTGGGGAGCTTCTTCGCACCGAAAAGCACGAGGACGAGGATGGCGATGATGATCAGCTCGGGCGTGCCAAGGGGGCCGAAAGCGACAAGATGGGTGGGGGTGTTCATGATAGTAATGAGTCTAGTTTGGCGGAAAAAAGCCCGCATGCAACGCGGACTTTCAGTCGTTCCCAGTGGGGCTCATCGTCCGTTGGCGCAGGGCAGCCACGCATTCAAACGTCGCTCTACGGGCCGTTCTCACATCGCTTGCCATTTTTCAGCCGATCATCCGCCTTTGCGATGCTGACGATAAGGCATTCCGATTTGCCCGCCGCGCCCGTCCCGCCTAGCTAGTGGCCTTGCCCATGTCCTCCACCCGCGATCTCATCACGTCTCCCGCCGATTTGAAGCCCTCCACCGCCTGGTCGGAGACCGTCTGGGCTTACACGAGTGAGGAACAACTCGCGGATCACACCACGAAGGCTCGCCTGTGCGTGGCCACGCTGCTGCCGTTCAAGGACCAGCAGCCGGACTGGGAGGGCTTCAGCAAAAGCGTGCGTTGGATGCAGCAGTGCGCGGCGCATTACGGCGTGGAGATCGTCTTCGTGCTCAATGCGGACACCGGTTACATCTTTGACCTCAGCAATGAACTCTACGCCGAGGTGCTGCGCCGCTTCCGGGCGGAATTTCCCGAGCAGCGCTTCATCGCCGGCGTCACCGCACGCGGGGCGGAGCGGGACACCGCCTTCAAAGCCGAGCGCTACCTGCCGCTGCTCGATCTCGCCCAGCCGCACGACAACTGCGAGGTGATGATCATGACCTCGCGGCTGCTGAACATCCTCGATTCCGAACCGCGCCGCGATGCCTACTTTCAGATTGCGGAGCTTTGCACGCATCCGGCCATCGCGCATGCGCTGGAGCCTTCCTTTGTGTCATGGGCCTCGCCGTTTGATCCGTGGCTATTCCACCAGATCGCCATGCATCCGAAATACGTCGGTGGAAAGGTTAGCACGCTCGATGAACCGCACTTCCATTACTGGGCGGCCATGTGCAAAGAGCAGAAGCTGCCCTTCTCGCCGCACAGTGGCGATGATTACGGCATCGCCGCCGCCATCAAGATGGGGCTGCCGCTGCTCATCGGTGCCGGCGTCAGTGCCTGCCCGCTCATCTGCGCCGCCAAAGACATGTGGCTGCTCGATTCCGTGGCCGATAAGAAATTCAAAACTGGCGCCGGCCGCTTCGACACCCGCGTTTACAAGCTCTTCGAGGCCTTCCAGTCCTTCGAAGACCTCGTCTTCCGCCTCGACGACCGCCTGAGTGCCTCGCCTTACAAACACAGCACCGCGCACGTCCTTCATCAGCTCGGCCTCATCGCTTCGCCCGAGTCTCACCCCGATTGTAAAGACCTCCGCGGCCCCGATGAAGCCCAGCGCATGACCGAGGCCCTCCGCCGCCCCCGCCGTCTCGCAGAAAAGCTGGGCATTCCCTTCTTCGGCGGACGTTAATCCACCATGCACATTCCCTCCCTGATCGCAGCCAAGCGCGATGGCGCGGTGCTTACCCGCGAGGAGATCCATGCCGTGATCACGGCGTTCACGAGCGGGGAGATGCCGGACTACCAAATGAGTGCTCTGGCGATGGCAATCTACTTTCGCGGCATGTCGGCGGAGGAAACGGCGGCGCTGACGGAGGCGATGCTGCACAGCGGCTGCACGCTGGAATGGCCCGCGCATGCGCCGATGCGCATCGACAAGCATTCGACGGGTGGCATTGGCGATAAGACCTCGCTCATCATCGCGCCGCTGCTGGCTTGTGATGGGGCCTGGGTGCCGATGATCTCGGGTCGCGGCCTGGGTATCACCGGCGGCACGTTGGATAAGCTGGATTCGATTCCCGGCTTTCGCACGCGGCTGGATGAGGCGGAGATTCATCGGGTGATCGCAAAGACCGGCTGCGTGCTCATCGGGCAGACGGAGAGCATTTGTCCCGCGGATAAAAAACTCTACGCGCTGCGGGATGTGACGGGCACGGTGCCCAGCATCCCGCTGATCACGGCGAGCATTCTGAGTAAAAAACTCGCCGAAGGTCTCGACCGACTCATCCTCGATGTGAAGCACGGCACGGGAGCCTTCATGCGCACCTACGAGGAGGCGAATGCGCTGGCGCAAAGCATGGTGAGCACGGCGAAGGTGCTCGGATTGAAAGCGAGCGTTCACATCAATGCGATGAACGAGCCCACGGGGCATGCCGCTGGGAATGCGGTCGAAGTTATCGAGGCCGTCGAATGCTTGCAGGGCAGGGGACCGGCCGATTTGGAGGAGATTTGCCTGAACTTGGCCGGAGCGGTCTCCATCTCCTCCCGTGAGCATTTGCGCGGCTTTCTGCGCGATGGCTCGGCGTGGGCCAAATTTCAGCAGATCGTCACAGCTCAGGGCGGAGATGCTTCGAAGCTCGAAAAGCTCGCGCAGGTGCATCGAGCGCCGGTCATTCGCGAGGTGCGTGCGGATCGCTCCGGCGTGCTGACTCGCATGGATGCTTATCAAACTGGTCTCGCGGTGCTGAACCTCGGTGCGGGGCGTTCCAAGGCGAGTGACCCGGTCGATTTCGCGGTTGGCGTGGATCAATTGGCCAAAACGGGCACGCAACAGGACATCGGCGATGTCCTTGCCCGTATCCATGCCCGCAGCGAAGCCGCCGCCGAGGCCGCAGAGCACACGCTGCGTGATGGCATTACCCTTGAATGATGTGAAAATGAATTCGCGCAGCCTTCACGATCTCACTTTTGACCAGATGACCGCTCTGCTGGTCTCCGAGGGGCTGGCCTCGCTGCATGCGAAGACGCTGTGGAGCACGCTGCACTTCCGCTCGCTGGCTGATCCACTGTCTCGCGAGGATTTATCCCCGCCGTTGCGCCGCTGGCTGGTGAGCAATCTCAGCTCCGGTACTTGGACACTCGATGTGCCGCCGCTGAATCTGGATGTGCCGAGTGGCGATGGTTTGACGCGAAAATCACTGCTGAAGCTGACGGACAACCAGGAGATCGAAACGGTGATCATGAGCTACGACGGCCGTCACACGGCCTGTATCAGCACGCAGGCCGGTTGTGCGATGGGCTGCGTGTTTTGCGCCACAGGGCAGATGGGCTTTGTGCGGCATCTGCGGCCCGGTGAGATCGTGGCGCAGGTGCATCATGCCCGCCGCGTGCTCGTGGAGCAGGGGAAGCGGCTGCGCAATCTGGTCTTCATGGGTATGGGCGAGCCGCTGCACAATTACGATGCCGTCATGACAGCGCTGGACATCATCACGCACACCAGTGGCATCAACATCGGTCCGTCGAAGGTGAGCATCTCCACCGTCGGCGTCGTGCCTGGCATTCTCCGACTGGCTGAGGAAGGTCGGCCTTACAACCTCGCCGTCTCGCTGCATGCCGCCACGGATGAGGAACGCAGCGCCATCGTGCCCGCCAATCAGCGCTGGCCTTTGCCGGACCTGCTGGCGGCCTGCCGCAGCTACAATACGCAAACGGGCCGCCGTATCTTCTTTGCCTGGACGCTCATTCATGGCGTGAATGACACGCCGGAGCATGCGCAGCGTGTGGCGGAGCTGCTGCGAGGTCTCGATGCCCATGTGAACCTCATTCCGCTGAACCGCACCGAAGGTTATGAAGGTGTCGAGAGTGCGGAAGAGGCTGCGAATGAGTTTCACCGGCTTCTCCAAGAGGCTGGTTATCCTTGTACCATCCGTCAGCGGCGCGGCATCGACGTGGCGGCAGGCTGCGGCCAGCTTAAGGCGGAAAAACAACGCCGCCGTCAGGCTGCGTGAGCTGACGGCGGCGTCTGAAAAGGGATCGCGAGGATCAGTGGAGCTTAAGCAGCAGGAGCCTCGGCGGCGTCTGGAGACTTCGGCAGGGTGAAGCGGTAGCGGATCTTGCCACGCTTCGCGGAGGCGCGGGCCTTGCGGCGATAGCGCTCTTTCGGGGTTTCAAAGGCGCGAAGGCGGCGAACTTCTTCAAGGATGCCATCCATCTCAAGTCGGGTCTTGAGACGCTTGAGAGCGCGGTCAACAGGTTCGCCTTTGCGGATTTGGACTTCAGTCATGGTGTAAACGTAGGGGGGTGGAGAAAGGGCGCTGAGAGTAGGGGCTGGACAGCATCCGTCAAATGGAATGTCAGAGGCTTTCCAAGGATCGGGCAGGGTAGGGGAGGCGGGAATCAGCAGGATTCCAGTTTGACAGGGATAGGTGGGCGTCTATTCTCGCCGCCCTTTCCCCGCCCCCTTCTATGGCCAACATCCGCTCCGCTGAAAAGAACATCCGCAAAACCGCCGTCCGCACGGCACACAACCAGACGGTGAAGAGCCGCATGCGCACCCTGCGCAAAAACGTGCTCACCGCTGTGGAGAAAAAAGATGCCGCTGCCGCTGGCACCAGCCTGAGCGCTTATGCCTCCGCTGCTGACAAAGCCGCCAAGACCAACGTCATCAAGAAGAACACCGCCTCCCGCCTCAAGAGCCGCCTCGCGCTTAAGGTCGGTGCGCTCACGAAGTAATCTCCTCGAATCATTTTCGAAGACGGCGTCTCCGCAAAGAGACGCCGTTTTTTGTGGAGTGATGGAGAAAGGGATGGTGGGAGTGATGGGCCTGATTCGATGTGCCGTTGACGAAGACGTGCTCTCTCTGCCAATCTCGCAGGCTCCATTACTCCATTACTCCAGCACTCCAACCTCCCTCCCCCATGACCCGCCATCGCATCTCCCCTACCGGCCCTGAGTTCTCACGTCTCGTTTACGGCACCTGGCGCATCCTCGATGATGAGGACGCGGCCAATAAAACGCCCCAGGCCCTCCTCAGCCGCTTCAAGGCCTGTGCGGACATGGGCATCACCACTTTTGACACGGCGGAGATTTATGGACTCTACCATGTCGAGGAGGCCATCGGCGGCGCCTTGAAGCTCGATCCGGCCTTCCGCAGCAAAATCGAGATCGTGACGAAGTGCGGCATCTATGTGCCCTGTGAGTTTCATCCGCAGCGGAAGACCGCCCACTACAATCTCACGGCGGCGCGGATCGTGAAGAGCTGTGAGAAATCTCTCCGCCTCATGGGCATTGATCACATCGACCTGCTGCTCGTGCATCGTCCCGATTGGCTGACGAGTGCCGACGAAACGGCGGCGGGGCTCAACCAACTGCTCAAGGAGGGTAAAATCCGCTCCGCAGGCACGTCGAACTACAATGTGCATCAGTTTGAGCTGCTGAACTCCCGCATGGATCAGCCGCTGGTGACGAATCAGGTCGAGTTCAGCCTCCTGCACATGGACCCCATTTACGACGGCGTTTTCGATCAGTGTCAGAGGCAGCGCATCCTGCCCATGGCCTGGTCCCCACTCGCCCAAGGCGATCTCATGAAGCATGAAGGTCTCCTGGCCAAGGCGGCGGAACTCAGCACCAAATATGGCGGTGCCACCCTCGATCAACTCGCCTACGCCTGGATCATGGCGCATCCGTCCTGCTCACTGCCCATCATCGGCACGAATAAACTCGACCGCGTCACCGCCTGTGTGAAGGCTGCTGACATCCACCTCGAGCGAGAGGACTGGTATGCGCTGTGGGTGGCGGCCAAGGGACATGGTGTCCCGTAGTATCATTTTTTCCCATGCTTACACTCGATCCACTTACGCACGACCATTTTGAGCCACTCATTGGACAGGCTTACCTGATTGGCGAAACAGTGCTGACGTTGCACGACGCCAAACTGCTAGGGCATAGGCGAACGGAGGCGCTGCGAGATCCCTTTTCGTTGTTGTTCTGCGGCCCGCAGGGGCTTCGACTACCGCAGGGGATTTACCACATGAAAAACGAATCGCTGGGCGAACTAGAGATGTTCATCACGCAGGTGGGTGACGGGGCAAAGGGATCTGAGTTTGAGGCGATTTTTTCCTGAGGTGCATTTCAGGCTGCCAAGTGAGGAATTGATAGACGCCTTTGTCCTCAGTGATTTGGAAGCCGAGACGCTCGTAGAGGCGCTTGGCGGGATTGAAGGTCTCCACGTGGATGGAGAGCACTTTGGAGGCGGTTTGGGCCTGTTTTTGTAGATCGCGGAGAAAATGGGTGCCGATTCCTTGGCCGCGAAATTCGGGCAAAAGGGTGATGTCCATGATGCGGATCTCTTTTTCCCAGTGATCGACGTAAAGACGGCCTGCGGGCACTTTTTCCGCCTCGATGACGAAATACTGCGCCGTGGGGTAGTGCTGGCGGTAGTGAGTATCCTGCGCCTGAAACTGCATGGCACAAAAAGCGGCCTTTTGCTCGTCACTCCAGCCTGTGGGGGCCATTTCCTCCGCTCGGGTGCTGGCATAGACGTCGGCGAGGAAGGCAGTGTCTTCCGGCGTGGTGGGGCGGAGGGAGGGCGTCACGAGTGGTTAGGAGTTCAGCAATCAGCAATCGACATTCAGCAGTCGTCAATCCATCGCTCCGCAATATCCCCAGCCTCCGAACCAACCGCAGATTGATGAACGCCGATTGCTGATTGTTGAAGGAATTACGCTTTCAGCGTGAAGCAGGCCTCAAGAAGGTGCTTCTTTTTGCCATCGCCGATGGGGGTGAGGTGGAAATCCATCTCGCTGAGCTGTGGGTGGCTGACGTGGCAGGTGCCGCCCTCTTTAAGGAAAGCTTTAGGGGCCTCAAAAAGCAACGTAAAGGCCGCGAAGGTGCTTTTGGTGGTCTTCATCACCGTGGCGGGGCTGACTTCGACGAGCTTGCAGGCAGCACTGGCGACGGCGTTTTGCTTGAAGGTGAATTCACTGCCGAGGTGCGGGACAAAAAGATCGCGGTTGAACGGCCCTGCGGGCAAGGGGGCCGCTTCGGCGGGTTTTTGCCGTTCGTCCGCTTTTTGCGCCGGGGCAGAGGCGTGGGATTCGACCGTTTTTTCACCGGCGGGCCATCCGAGATAAGCGGCGAGTCCCGTGGCAGCGGCGGCCCCGCTCCAGGCGATGAGTTGGCGGCGGGAGGGATCAGCAGCGGCGTTTTCCATGATTTTGCCGGTATCACAAAGCCTAGGCCCTGTCTTGAAAAGATTTCGACATTTGACCAATCGCACTTGGACGTTGGCGCAATTGTTGCGTATAACCCAAAAATAAATTTATGGCTGAACCTTTCCTCTCCGAAATTCGTATAATGTCCTTTAACTTTCCGCCGAGAGGCTGGGCGTTGTGCAATGGGCAGCTGCTGCCGATCAATCAGAATCAGGCACTTTTCTCTCTTTTGGGCACGACCTTTGGTGGGAACGGGACAGTGAACTTCGCCCTGCCGAATTTTCAGGGCCGCACGCCGATTCATTTCGGGAATGGTCACGCTCTGGGCGAGGTGGGCGGAGCGCAGGCCCACACGCTGACGATTGCGGAACTGCCGCAGCACACGCACACGGTGCAGGCGACGAGTGATCCAGCCGCGTTGAACGTGCCCACGGGGAACCGGCTGGCCGCTGTGAACAACGGCTACGCACCTGCCGCGAATCTCGTGGCCACGGGGGGCTCCTCGATCGCGAATACGGGCGGTAGCCAGGCGCACCAGAACAGGCAGCCGTTTTTGGCGATCAACTTCTGCATCGCCCTCCAGGGCATCTTTCCATCTCAAACCTAAATCTCTCCCATGGCTCAACCTTACGTTGGTGAAATCAGAATGTTCGCGGGGAACTTTGCCCCGGCGGGCTGGCAGTTTTGTGATGGCTCACTGCTTTCGATCGCGGAAAACGAGACGCTCTTCAATCTCATCGGCACCACCTATGGCGGTGATGGGCAGAATACGTTCGCTATGCCGGATCTGCGAGGCCGGCTGCCGATCCATCAGGGGAATGGTGTCGTTTTAGCGGAGACGGGCGGTGTGGAGGAGGTGATACTCACGGTGCCACAAATCCCGGCGCACAGCCATCCGCTGCTGGCCTCGGCGGATATCCCGACTGGCTCCAGCCCAGATAATGCGCTGACGGGGCAGGCGGCGGCGAAGTTTTACCGCGCGGGCACGGCCACGGTGGCGATGAACGCCTCAAGCATCACGCCCGTCGGCGGATCGCAGCCGCACAACAACATGCAGCCTTATCTCTGCGTGAATTTCATCATCTCCCTCTTCGGCATTTTCCCCTCACCCACCTGATTTTTTATGGCTGACCCCTTCGTCGCGGAAATCCGCATTTTTGGCTTCAACTTCGCTCCGCGTGGTTGGGCCTTCTGCAATGGGCAGCTTCTGCCCCTTTCACAAAACACCGCGCTCTTCTCCCTCCTGGGCACGACTTACGGTGGCAATGGGTCATCGAACTTCGCCCTGCCGGACCTCCAGGGCCGTGCGCCGATGCATCCGGGGCAGGGTCCGGGCTTGTCTCTGCATGATCTGGGAGAGACGGGCGGCTCTGAGACGGAGACGCTGCTGGAGAGTGAGATCCCCGCGCACAATCACACCCTACAGGCGCAAGCCGTTGTCCTCGGTGGATCGGCCAGTCCGGCGGGAAATACCCTGAACCGCGTGGCAAGTGGCAATCTGTATGCGAACACGAGCGCTAATCTGGTCTCCCTGTCCCCTCAGGCTCTAGCACCGGCTGGAGCACACCAGCCGCACAACAACATGATGCCCTACCTCACCGCGAACTTCTGCATCGCCCTGCAAGGCGTCTTCCCACCGCGGGGGTGATGGACCCTGCTTCGGACTCTGAATCTCCCTTTTTGCCCTCAAACGCTTTTTTCACTGCATGAAAACCTTCCTCTCCCGTCTGCTGGCCCTCGTTGGGCTGCTCGCCGCGACGCCCGCCGTCATTTCCTACGCCGCGCCAGGTGACAAGCTGCTCGATGCCGCCAATCCGGGTCTGGGGCAGCCGAACAATCTCGATCCCTACTTCCTCGACTACAACCGGGCACAGGGGATGGCGGCGCTGAGCAATGGCAGTGTGGTCGTGGTCTGGAGCGAGCGGGAAAACCTCGCGGCACCGGTTCCGTCGCCAGATTCGCCGGATGGGACGAATGGGAAGTTGGAGGCGTGCTTTTTCCGTATTTACAGTGCCACTGGGACGGCGGTGACGGCGGCGACGCGCCCTTATCTGGACATCAACTCTGACGGTACGGGGAGTCAGAACACGCCCATGGTGGCGGCGCTGACCGGCGGCGGGTTTGTGATGACGTGGAATTCCGCACTCGGCCCCGGAGACACCTTTGACGATGGTTTCGGCTTTGGCGGTGATGCCTGGGCGCGAGTCTATGACAACAGCGGCACGGCGGTAAGCGGCACCTTCCGGGTAAATGACAATGATCCCAACGGCGTGCCCGACACGCAGGCGCCGAAAGCTGTGGTGGGCCTCAGCGGCGGCGGTTTTGCGATTCTTTGGGAGGATGGCAATGACAACGCGGCTGGCCTGGGCGCCACACTTTCGAATACGGATGATTTCTTCCTCCGCGTCTTTGCCGCGAACGGCACGCCTGCGGCGGCGAGCGTCCGGCTTGGCGGTGCGGGCCAGGATGCCTTCTTCAAGGACTTCCAGTCCTTCGGCGGGGCGGCCAGCGGCCTTGTCGCGCTGTCGAACAACACCGTGGTAATCGGCTGGGCCGTCCGTGACCAGGCCAACAACGGGACAGGGGTGAGTCCGGATGGCACGGCACCGAATGGCGGCGGCGCTTCCTATTTTCAGGTCTTCAATGCCTCCGGCGCGGCGGTGAATTCGGCGACTGCACCTTATTTGGACATCAATGCCAACGCCTCTGGCAGCCAGCTCGCTCCGGCGCTGGCAGCGCTCAGTGGCGGCGGTTTTGCCGTGACATGGAATTCAAACCACAATTCTGATGACGGCGGCAACAGTGATGTCGGCATCGGCGGCAACGGCACCAGCGGTGGTGACACCTATGTGCGTGTTTACACGAATGCAGGCGCGTCCACCAGCAGCACGGTGCGGGTGAATGACCTGCGCACCGCTGACGAAGACGTACCTAGTGCGATCAAACCCTTGACCGATGGCGGATTCGCCATCGTCTGGAAGGACGACGAGGACAACACGGGCAACACCGACGACTACTTCGCCCGTGCCTACAACGCCAACGGCACGCCGCGCAACCCGAGCATCATGGTCGGCGGGGCCGCCTCGGACGCCCTCTTTGATGACCTCGACACGAATGGCCATGGAATGGCGGCACTCACCGATGGCGGCTATGCCGTGGCCATCCGCGTGCGTGACTCCCTCAACAATGGCACGGGCACCAGCCTTGACGGTGTCGCACCGAATGGCGGTTATTCCGCCGCCGTGCGTGTCTTCAATGCGGACGGCACCAGCCGCGCGGGGCCGTTCTTCCCCTATGGCGACATCAATCCTGACTTCAGCGGCAACCAGAACACCCCGCTCGTCTGCGCCATCACTGGCGGCGGCTTTGCCGTGACCTGGCACTCGAACTTCAACACGAACGACACGGATAACGATCAGCCGGTGCCTGGAGCTCCGAGCACGAACACAGGTGGCGACACCTACACGCGCATCTTTAACAACAGCGGCGTCGCGTTGCACGCCACGGTGCAGGCGCACGGCGAAGGTGTGGCTGAGCCGACGGGGATCATCGACCAGCAGGACCCCTTCGGCATCATCGGCCTCACGGGCGGCAATTACGCCATCGTCGTCCGCGACGACAACGACAACACTAACAATAAGGACGACATCTTCCTGAGCATCTTTGAAGGTGTGCCGACGGGGCCCGTCGCCACCGCCCCCACCGTCACCACGGCTGCCCAGAGCGCCGTCACGGCCACCAGCGCCACTCTGGGTGGGAATGTGACCTCCGACGGCGGAGCGAGCGTGTCAGAGCGCGGCATCGTCTGGAAGACCTCCACCGGCCCGACCACGGCGGATAACAAGGTGCAAAACGGCAGCGGCACGGGTGTCTTTAGCGCCACGGTGAACAGCCTTCCCGCAGGCACGACGGTCTTTGTGCGGGCTTATGCCATCAACAGCGTGAATACCAGCTACGGCAACGAGATCAGCTTCGCCACGCTCTCACCCACCGTCACGCTCTCCGCCTCGCCCACGAGCATCGCGGAAGCCGCTGGCGTCTCCACCATCACCGCCACGCTGAGCGCGGCTGTCAGCACCAGCACCACCGTCACGCTCACCCCCTCCGGCACCGCCACGGGCAGTGGCACGGATTACACGCTGGCCTCCACCACCATCACCATCCTGGCCAATCAGCTCACCGGCACCACCACCGTCACGGCAGCCCAAGATACCTTGGATGAGGACAACGAAACCGTCATCCTCGACATCACGGGCGTGAGCGGCGGCAATGGTGCGACGGAGAGCGGCAGCCAGCAGGTCACCGTCACCATCACAGATGATGATGCGGCACCGAGCTTGAGCATCAACGACGTGTCGCTCACCGAAGGCAATTCGGGCAGCGCGAACCTCTCCTTCACCGTGACGCTCAGCCCCGCCTCAGGCAAGACCGTGACCGTGAACTACGCCACCGCCGATGGCACGGCCACCACCGCAGGCAGTGACTACACCGCCACCAGCGGCACGCTGACCTTCACGCCTGGACAGACGACGAAGACCGTCAGCGTCGCCATCCTTGGCGACATCTCGGTCGAGACGAATGAGACTTTCTTTGTCAACATGAGCAGCGCTTCCAACGCCAGCATCACCGACAATCAGGGTCTCGGCACGATCACCAATGATGATGTGGCGGCGGACATCCCGACGACGCTTTCCTCCGGCACGCTGACCATCAATGCCAGCGGCTCCGCCAACGCGGCGAATGTGGTGCTGCGCTTCGTGGCTCCGAACCTTTTGGAGATTTTTGATGCCACACGCACGATCGGAGCGCCTGCGGGCGGCACCCAGGTGAATGCCAACACGGTGCGAGTCCCCCTCTCCAGCGTCACGAGCATCGTTTTGACCGGCAGCGCCCTGGCGGATGTGTTCACGCTGAACTTCAGCGACGGGGACATCTGTCCTACGGGTGGCATCACGGTGAATGGCGGCCTGCCGAGCACCTCGCCGGGGGATATGCTCGTCATTGACGGCGATTTCAGCAGTGGCGGGGCCTATGGCACTGGATCGCCGGGAGCGGGCACGCTCACGCTGGATACGGGCAATACCGTCACCTTCACCGGACTGGAGCCGGTGGATATGAGCGCGGCTAGTTTCACCGATTTCACCATCACCGTCGATCCGACGTCTGTTTTCAGCGGAAACGTCATCACCACTGTCGCGGCGGTGGATGCGGGAGTGAACACGGAAGTCACATTTGGCAGCAGCGGACTGGAAAGCGCCAAACTGGGCACTGTCACCGGCACGCTGACCATTCTGGGCGACAATGTGGAGCAGGACTATTTCAACCTCCAAGGCCTCGGCAGCGCGATGGCGGG
>Ga0209298_10001426_pt1 | contig 15571 bp, 28 predicted proteins | sample S_140806_EF_Meta_FD_187325 | JGI IMG/M metagenome (GOLD analysis project Ga0209298, IMG submission 187325) | Freshwater microbial communities from Lake Simoncouche, Canada to study carbon cycling - S_140806_EF_MetaG (SPAdes) (version 2) | ecosystem: Environmental > Aquatic > Freshwater > Lake ...
GCCTGTGTTGTACACAGGAACAGTCATACCGTCAGCATCCAAACTAGAGATAAACTCTGTAGGAGTTCCAGATGTTGTGCCAATGTCTAACACTACGCTTGTGCTACCAGCGGCAGCAGTTGCCTTGTGGATACCCACAAGCTCAACGGCACTGCCAGCAGGAAGAATGGCGATTGCTTTTTGATTACCTGTACCAAGCGCAATCAAGTCGACGTAGTCGATTGTTACGATGTGTGTGAAGCCAGAAGCGGCCTCGTTTACTGTAATTTTAGGCATAGTAGTAGTTCCTTAGTTAAGATTACGACAGAACGGTGATCTTGCCGTGAGCACCAGGGTGCTTCATCAGCATCGTCAACGCGCAGTCAACATAGCCGCGTTCGCCACCGCCCAAGTTAGGCAGACGTGTCGAACCGAGCGAGATGAGTTCAGCAACCCCATAATACTCAGGATTGATGAGGTAGCCAGTGTCCTTATTGGTCGTATCAGGAGCGCAATCAGGATTCATGTTGATGATCGAGACAAGGCCATGATCGCTCTCATACATTTCGACAGAGAGTTTGATGCTGGCTTCGCCGCCACCATAGTTCACCTTACGAACCGAGTAGTCAGAGCTACCAGATGTACGAGCGAAATCGCTGATAACACGGCGCAGGGCTGTGTCAGCAACGAGTGTCAAACCATTGCTCATGCCAGTAACACGGAAGATGCTGGTGATGAGGTTGTTGAACACTGTCTCGTTGAACGTGCCGCTAGACCAGATGGAACCAGCAGGAGTGCGGTAGGCCGCAGGAACATCGGACGGGCCGCTGGAGCTAATCCAGTTGCCAAGGCCACGAAGACCATAGGGTGTACCAGCACCGTCTTCAACGCTACGATCATTGGCCGAGCAGAGGGTCGCTTCGATGTCGCGCTTGATTTCGCGGACAGCTTTCGCCTCAGCCTGAGCAACTTTCGCTGGCCCAACCGAATCAACAGCCTGTTGAAGGTCAGAAACCATGAAGTCACGACGGAATTTTTGGATGTAGTTACCCAGACGAGCGCGATTAGCAAACTTGTCTGTGAAGCTTGTGACGTCTGTACCTTCTGTAACGCCAGTGGTCACAGGAGCGGAGAGACTGTCAACCGTCCATTCTACGAATGTAGCGGACGCTTTGGATTTAGCAGCACCAGAAAGAACAGGAGTCTCTTCTGGAGCGAGGATTGTCAAGACATCGGTCAAGTCTTCGCGGTTAGAAACAGCGGAGCCTGGATTCGTTGTGTCGAATGTATTTGAAAAGGCCATATTAGTATCAGTTTACTTACGTTTTGAGAGTTGTGCAGTTCGGAGGGCTACGAAATCACTAATGCTGCCTGAGTCTAGGAGTCGTTTAACACCTTCTTTCACGTTCCGTTCGCCCTCTTTCATTGGCCTGCCAGAAACAGCAGAACTAGAATCAGGACTACCGGGAGCCGATACCTTCAGAGCTGGTTTGGAATCCAACGAAATAGCCTTACGGCCATAGATTGAATTAGCAGCGTGAGCCAGCAAGTATGGTAGCTGGGGAGCAACATCTGGCATGGACTTCTCAAGGTCTTTGAGACGTGGATCAGCCATCATTGCTTGATACTGCCGCTTTAAATCATTGTCATCCTGAGACGACAACCAATCCAATTCCTTGGACGCCTGCCCTTCAAAGGCAGACTTTAAAGCTTTTCTCTGTGCATTGGAATCAATTTCCTTTTTCTGCGCAGGTAGGAATTTATCACGCGCCTTACGCGCACGACGAAGATAATCCTTAATCTCTGATTTGGTTAAGTCCTTGCCGTCAATTTGCGTGACGACATCTTCATAACCGAGATGCTCGGACTTGTCGAGAGTGTCCTCTGCCCATTCGATCACCTGATTGGTTTCCTCAAATTTTTTGCTGAGGTCTTCCATCGTGGCAATCGAGGCATACGGATTATTCTCGATCTTCGGCTCTAGCGGGTTCTTCTCGTTTTGTTGTTGTTGCAGGCGAGCCTCGTATTGTGCCACTCGTTCTTCTGCCATTTTTCGTTTGGCAGTGAGTTCAGCAATACGCTTCAACAAACCAGATTTCCCCTTTTGAGCTAATTCTGCAATATCCTCATCGGTAAGTTCCGAAAGGTCGACTTGTGAAAGAACATCTTTGCCTTCTGTCTCAGACGTGGGAACTTGCTCGCCATCCTCCTTAGATTGTGGCGGCTGTTCTTCTGCGTCCTTAACTTCTGGCGCGACTTCTGGAGCGGGCTTCGGCTCAGGTTCCTCTTCTCGCTGTACTACAGGAGAAATAGGACGAGCTTTCAGCTCACCCAAACGACGAACGGCATACTGACTCGTCGTTATATTAGACTTTTCTACCGTATCCTGTTTAGCCTCCGATACGTTTGAGGTAGTGACTTCTGACATATTGTGTTTTCACCGTCTTTACGCCACGGCGATTGCGTATTGACATCATAGCAAAGTTTTTCATTGCTATATATATGCATGGCAATGCCTTTGTAGCTCAATGGTAGAGCACCTGTTTTGTAAACAGGCGGTTGCAGGTTCGACTCCTGCCAAAGGCTCCAGCTTACAGCGTGCGCCGATTCTCGATGCTCTTGTATCCAGCCATCATCAGGAACTCATCGCACTGAAGAATGCGTCCACTGATCTGCTGAATCTTGTCGCTGCCAACATCGTGCAATTCACGGATGAGTGATTCACGAATGTCATGCACTTCATCCAGCAACTGAATGAAGGCATCTTGATGTGACAGTGCGTCTAGCTGTTTCTTGTCGATCATAAATTACTGTTGTTGCATTCCTTGAGTAGGTGTCTCTCCCATCGCTGCGGGAGCTGTACCTACACGACCAATCTGAGCGTTCTGAGCTTGTTGCATCTGGAACTGGTATTGCTGAGCATACTTCTGAAGTCGAGCAGCAAACGCCTTATCCTGCTGTAAACGCTGATTAACGTCTGGCTGTTGAGCATATTGCTGCACCACTTGCAGTGCTACTTGCGCACCATTAGGACGAGCACCCACTTCAATACCAGCATAAATCTTGGATAGGTCATCAGTCACTTGTTTAACAACTTGTTCTTGAGCCACACCCGCTGGACGGAGAATTGTATCTGCCAGCACAGGATTAATGCTAGCTGCACCGAATTCTAGCAACGCATCAATATCAATGCGGCCATTGCGATCTAGTTGAAGCATCGCTGTGAATTGCTTCAAATGATTATCAACATTATCTGGATCGTTTTGCATTACATCATAATTAATGATGATGTCAAAATTCTCATTTGGATCACCACGATCAAAACGCTGAGGATCAGATACGCCAGTGACACGGAAGAATACTTGGTCTGGGCCAAAGCGTTGATAGCATTTATATGTTAAGCGCAATACGTCACGAACGTGCGTGAGGAACTTATCAACAAAGTATTGCTGCTGAATCGAAGAGAGAGCATTACCAACATCAAGGCCGATTAACTTATCAGCTTGATTCAACTGCGTTGTCTCCATCTCGATAGAGCCGGGATTGAATGATGGCGTAGGCCCAAACTGGAATTCATTAGCACGACGATAGGGAACATAACGCCCTGGCCCCCAATCTGCTGGAGGATTGCCAACAGGGTGCATAATAGGAGGAAGCGTAGAGAGGCTATTACGATCAACGCGACTATCGCGCTCTGTCTTCACAAGCCACTGAATGCCTTTCAGCATTTGTGGGAAGCTCTGAACATCGTATAGACGTTTGTTATCTTCGGAAAGTTTTGTTACAACGAAAGGATAGTCTTCGTATCCGTTCATCAACTCATGCATAGCATAGTTTGGAACCTCTGGCTTGCTTACGCAATTACGGTGGAATACCGTGCAATAGATACCTTCAGAGCCATCCTCTTCATCGATTAAACGCTGATAGCCATACACCACTTCATACAGCTCTTGTGCTGTATATGTAGTTGTTTGGTAAAGATATTGATTACGGCGTTCAATGCGCAGCGGGTCTGCCGATTCTGCACAGTTCTCAATAACATACTCAACCCAGTCCTTATCCCAGCCTTCTGTATTAACCTTATTACGAATCTGCTGGGCGGTCATTAACACACGCCAGAAACAATATGGAACCTTTTGTGGGTCTGTAGTATAGGCAGGGAATAGTACATCGCCATCTGGAGCCAGCGATTGAACCAATGGACAATCAACAGAACGGCGAACAATTGGAAATTCAGCAATACCAACATCACGTAAATCTTTTAAAGCTTTCTTAGCTTTAATGTCAGTCATCCCACCAAATTGGGATTTTAACATTTCAATCAATTGTTTATCGCTCTTCTTTTCAAGAACGGCTTGAACAACTTGAGGACTTAATGCCTGCAATTGATCTAGCGTAAGCTTCTGCTTGAATGTGCGGTCTTCACGCTGCCAGCCAACATATGTGATCATCATGCCACGTTCCAACAAGAAGTTGGCCCCAAGTTCCATCTGGCGTTTGAACTGAGGAATATAGGAAGCCACCATCCACTTCAAGAAGCTGCTAACAACACGCGAGCGAGCCATGTCTCCAGCCTCTACAGGATAGGCGCGGATATTAGAACGATTGAGCGCAGAGATGAAGATGGCAACATACCGATTGATACGCTCATCAATAACGTGAGCCTCTGTATCAGCAGCCCCATCCCAAGGGAAAGCATCTGCACCATGCTTGCGCAAATCGTCGCTCTTACCTGGCCAATAGTTACGACGATAATCATAACTGTCTCGGCATTGGTTAAAGAAGAATTCTAGGTCAGCAGTTGTGCGCGTGTAAGCACCCAACAATGCTGGAACATTTACTTCTTCTTCAACGTAGATAAGGGCTTCTTTATTGTCGTTCATTTAAAATTTCGCTGGATGGACTGTACGATGCGATAGGCCATGCCCTTATCCAACGCCACCTTATCCGCTAAATGCGCGGCATCGATGGGTTGGTATCGGGCATGAATTGCTTGTTGCAATAGCTCAAATCCAAGCAACCTGTCTACCTGTTCGGCCTGCCACTCAGGGTCGATGGTTATATCATCAATCTCCGAGGAGTTCATGTCTATAGGTAGTTGCGTTACTTGCATCTGTAATTGCGTCAACGTAGATACGTTTGCCCACAAGTTTACCACGGAGCTTGCGAGGTATGGCTACAGGAACCTTTAGGTTGCTGCCGTTCAATTTGGCATATATCCAGCGCGGGTTCTTAGCCTCACGTAGTACTACGGCCTCAATCCTATTAGGTACTGCTAATGGAATGGCTAGAGATAGCTTGATAATCTCAATAGCCTTCTCCGTAAGCAGGGTGTTCTTCCCATATCCAGTGTAGTGAACATCTGGTTTTAGCTTATCACTTTTTAATTTGATCAGCTCGTTAATATCCATCTTTAGCTCTTCAGCTACTGTACCGATTTTTACTTTCTTCATTAGTATCCCCCTTTGCGTTTAGTGTGTGGTTGCTTGCTATCAATAAAACGAATGCCATCAATACAGGCATACCGAATAACATCTACTGGGTCTTTCCACGCCTCATCTGGGCCGCTATCACCAGTGTATTCCTGCAAAGCAGTGATGATGTTCTGGCATCTATCAGATACGTAGAAGTGAGGGCGATTGATCCCATCCACTGGAGCCTTACGATTGTAGGCAATCTTAGTCTGGATAGCCTGCACGCCATCCTCAATGTCTAGCCCCGGAGCGGGAATGAATATAAGCCCACTGTCTGCCAAGTCCTCAATAATGGATGAAGCTCCGTCTTGCCCCTGATATTTAGCTGCACCCAAGCGAGGATCGATGAGACGTTCAAAGATTGGCTCTTTGATTTCATCCTCTAGCGTAGTGACTAGGTTGACATAGTCCTTGATGCCATAGCCCAACCCCTTGCTTCCTTCGCCTCCAATCCATCTGCCACCATGCCACTTAGCCCAGTCTCCTACGTTCTGATCTGGCCACTCACGGTAGACGTAATATGTATCACTTACGTCCACCCCAATCCAGCACATGAACCAGTTCTTTCTCCCAGCAGGATCAAGCACCATGTAGTGCGTTAAATCCTTAGTTGGTATCTTTTCGTGTGGAATTACATTCACTTCCCGCGAGAACATCGGGAACCGCGAGGACGCGCTTTTTGTCGGCACGCCATAAGCTCTGGTGAGGATTTCTTCTTCGGGACGGCTTTTGAGGTCTTTAGAGATGCGGTCATACCCCCCAAAAGGATTGTCAATGGAATGGAAGTAGATGATTCCTGCGTCTCGGTTGAAGCTGTGTTGCACGAATGGCACTTGCCTACCCCCAAGAAGTTCCGCGCTTCGGCTTTCGATAGTCCTCGCTTTCTCAATGTAATCTCTGACAACTTCTGTATAGCCATCAATTGGAGTGAACGTAACAATGAGCTTAGCATTTCTAGTAGCCAAGCGAAACCGTAGAGTAGTGAGGAGCTCAGGCCCAATAAGATACTCGTCGCACCACGCCCCAATGTTAAGACCGCTAGGCTCACGGCTGCCAAGCTCCGCACCTTCAAGGATCGTATCGTTGTTAAGAAATTGTGCATAGGTTTTAAATATAATGTGACTCTTGCTTCCAGGCAATATTAAACTGCTTTTGCTAAAGCCGTTCTTTCTTGTATAGCTTACATTAGCTTCTGCTCCCAGAGTTTTCTTTCTCATCTCCTCTGGTAATGCATCATACACTGCGCTTTGTTGCTGTCTAATAGACACATCCGCATTCTGTGCAAAGCACATGATGACACTGCCAGGATTGTCTATCGCCGCACAGACAACAGCTCTAGCCGCATAACTTGTTTTCCCAGACCTGTTACCACCACTAATCAATATTTCATTAAATTTTTTTAATAAATCTTCTGCCCGCTTCCAGTGCGCTAGTCTAAAGCCATAACGATAGGGATCGCGCTCCGCATTATCAATGGCATCGTGATAGATAGACCACAGCTCCATTATCTTTTCTGGCTGCATAGAAGCCATCTCCCGATCATTGGGCGGCGTAAGCAATGGATGGTTCTTCCAGACGACACTCATTGTTTTGTGATATCAACGCTATCAACTGGAATAGCCTCTTTCTGCAAAGCAAGCCGCGCATCTTCAATAGCCTTAATAGCATCCTCCAAACTCGGCCTACCAGTGCGATGCTCAACAATCGTCTTCTGCTCTCCTAAAGCCTGCATTCCCTTATCCACCGCAATAGCATAAGGCAGCACCAAGTCCTTAAGATTGGTCTTAGCCAAAGCCTCTGGGTTGTTAGCCAACTGCTCCATCTTCTGCTTCACCAGCAGCCTCAATCCCTCAGCCATCTCAAAGCCATCCTGTGCCAACTCCTTCTTCCGCTGATCTATAGCCATACCATGTCTAGCCCTCACCCTAGATATCTGGTCAAAGTTCCAGCCAGTCTCGTTAGCTATCTCCTCCCACGTATTCCCACTACTCAACATCTCCAACGTGAGCATAGCCTTCATAGGATCGCGGCTCTCTAAACTCCTACTATCAACAGTAGCTAAAGAATTAACTATAGCCTGACTAGCAAGTTGCATATCCTGTTTTCTCGCACCCAAATTAATTGTCAAGTGTTTTCTTTATACACACCACCTATAAGGAGTATTCTGTGCTTATACCCCAGGGATAGTACTATGATACTACTCAATAAGACTTAGACATTGGTAGCATTCATTTGGTTGAATTCACCGATATGATCATTTTCTTCACAGACGCTCGGCACTTAATGTGCTCGCGTCAAGACAGCCAAATTTAAAAGAAACCAGTAAAGAAAGGGGGAGTGTGAGGGGGGAAAAAAGGATGTGTCAAGCCTTTTGTTTCCTATTAGGCACGTATTTATTATTTTTATTAAATGGCTAGTTAACCAATAATATCGTGCGCCTGGCCGTCGCTGCCGATCCCCTCCCCCCCTATGCTCCGTGTGAATGCTGGGCTTGGGATAAAGCGTGCTGGTGTTGCAGGAAAGTGTTACCGGACAGGCAAGGAAATGCAATATACTTGTCTTCTTGACTGAATTAGTCAAGATCGGGGTCGTCCGGCTCGTCATTCTTGGGAAAAAATGTTTTTTGCGTAGTGCAAACTATTCTGCCTAGCGAGCGGGGAGAGTTACAAAAAAAGGCGAAAAGAGTTTCCTTGTTGGCACAGAATAAGCACAGAAAAAAGTTGTGTGTTGGCATGGGGAGTGCTGGCGGCTGCTTCCCTTCCCTTTTATCTCTGATTCCTACTACGTTTTTCGGTGAATTAGTGGGCGCGGAATTGCAGAGAGAGCGAGAAATATCCTTTGCAAGTGGCTTGTGTATCAATGGTTTAAATTATCATTAAAAATAAGTGAGAATTTGTTTGTAGTCAGATTCCTTATGTGCATTGTGGGGAGTGTTCTCTGAAAGTTTAACGAGCAAGGCGGCGGGCACACTTCCCCGCTGACGGTGCGATCGAATAATACTGCGGCGACCCGATGCATTCCTACATCATGGAATAGCAAGTAAGCGGAGGCATATACATACCTACGTGCGGCGAGCATAAAGCGGAGACGGCTTACCTTAAAAGATAAAAAACCTGACGCGGTTTTTGTGACAATCTGCTCAAGTCAATATTCCTAACTAGTGCTTTCCGTTGCGAAAGCGTGAGCTAGTTAGGTACACGAAAAAGCTCAGCATTTCGCTGGGAATTTTCGCTTACCTATAAAAAAAGGATAAAAATGAACACGTTAGCATTAAGCAAGTCACAAGTGTCTGAAATTGTAAATAAAAGCAATTCCTTCGACAAGGAAACGTTAAAAGCAAATCGTGCTTTAATCACGGAATGCCGTAATGAAAAGCGCGAGAAATTGGGAGGTATGGACGTAGGGCAAATCGCCCACATGATCCAAATCGCGGTCAGCCAAGGCTACACGTTGGCAGATATTAAGGACAAGTCAGGAGTGCGGAGTGACACAATGTCATTCATTCTTAAGCGTAAGGACGAAGTAAGCGCACTAGAGGCTAAGATTGCGAAGGATCAAGAAAAATTAGCCAAATTGAAAGCCGCCTAATGTGATCACAACCGCAATGCTCTTCGCTGCAATTGTCGCCGTCGAATCCGGCGGCAATTGTAACGCTATAGGTGACAATGGAGGAGCCGTGGGTGCGGCGCAAATCTGGGAAGTAGTTGTAAAAGACTGCAACCAGATCAGCAAAAAGCACTACACGTTGAACGATAGGTATAGCATTCAAAAATCTATGGAGATGTTTGTTATCTATACAGACCACTACGGCAAACGTTTCGGATGCACGCCCGAAGTAAGGGCAAAAATCTGGAACGGTGGGCCTGGGGGTGTTTATAGCCCAAAAACCGCCAAATATTGGCAAAAAGTTAAGTCAAAACTCAAATAAACAAAAAAATGAATAATATATCAGTAGAAGATGCAAGAAAAAGTTATATCGAGGCACGAGATGCCGCTTACAATGCTAATGCATTGACCGTAGAAGCCAGATACAAAGCTTATAGTAGAAAACTAGATCGAGACGATGCCGAGGCTAAGTTTATCCTCGCATCCAACGAGTCTGCTAAAGCTAACGCCGCCTATAATGCGGCTGTTAATATAGAGCAATCAGCGGACAAATTGGTGGAGGAAGCGAAAGCTAACCTCGCCAAAGTTGTCAGCGAGGCTGTACACACATAAACAACAACAACAAAACAAATAGAAACATGAATAAAGACATGGAAAGAGAAATATACATACAAAACGAAGAGTGGCAGACGCGATTTAACGGCAAACTTAAAGACGAGTATCAGATTTATCTGATGCACGCTATTGATAAGCCATTAAAGACGTTTGATGAATGGATAGATCAAGGAATTATCTAACACAAAAACCAAATGAACGACATGGAAAGAGAGATATTGATACAAATAATCGAAGCCAATGCAGAAAAGATTAGAGCATCTGCTGCATTTAGAAAGCTCAGCAAAGAACAAATGCTAGAGCTTAAAAAGCAATTCCTGGAAACCACAAAAACCAAATGAAATATATACCAAATGGAACGCCTCGTCTTAAAGAAATAGAAATATTGTTAAACGCTGGACTATTCTGGCTCCGTGCAGACAACGATGAAGACCCAGATGATCCTCGTGATGCCAAAGCTACCGCCGAAGAATGCTTCGTCGAAGCCTATAAATTGGTTGTCTATATGTTAAAACAACAAAAACAAAATGAAAATAACACTAACAAAGATAAAACATAACGAGCACTTCAGCGACGAGACAGACTTATTCTGCGCTACCATATGCGTGGATCGTAAGCCTGTTTTGCTAGTAGAAAATGATGGGCATGGAACGCCCAACAAATACGACAGCATAGACGGCACTATCAATGTTGAGTCTATGTTGAATTTTATTAACGCATGGTGCGTAATATTTATGCCTAAAATTAAGATGCCGTGGGATAATGTAGACGGCTCTGAATGTTGGCTTCAGCCAGACTTAGACTGGCATATCCAAGACCTACTCAATGCATGGAAACGTAAGAAATATAAAACAAAATGAATACAAAAATAGAAGTAGAAGTTAAGAAAAACTATGGAGCCAGCGCGTTCTATATTGTCAGCGAGCACAATGGGTTTATAGAAACCCTAACCCGAAGAAAAACAATAGATGTAAATGATATTATGGCTCTCACAAAACTTGGATTCCAGGTTTCCGAGAAAAATATATATCATAAAATCTTTGATCAAGCAAAAGCCATCCATGAAAATACTAATAGCTTGTGAGTATTCGGGTACGGTGAGGGAAGCCTTCCGTGCCAACGGTCATGATGCAATATCATGCGACTTGCTGCCATCAGATGATGGCAAGCCACACCACTACCAAGGTGACGTGTTCGACATCATTAACAATGGCTGGGACATGATGATTGCTCACCCACCGTGTACGCATCTCGCTGTAAGCGGCGCGGCCTGGTTTAAATATAAGGTGAAAGAGCAAGCCGAAGCATTGGATTTTGTACGTGCATTAATGGATGCACCGATCAAAAAAATCTGCATCGAGAATCCAATCAGCGTGATCTCAACTAGAATACGAAAGCCAGATCAGATCATTCATCCCTGGCAATTCGGGCATGAAACAACCAAGGCAACGTGCTTATGGTTGAAGAATCTAGACCTGCTTACACCAACTAACATCGTGAGTAAGGGAGAACGCAAGGTGTACGCTAGTGGCAAGTCGTCACCAATGTGGCACGCAAAAACTGGCGGTGGTAGTGGAAAACTACGCAGCAAAACATTTCAAGGCATTGCAAATGCAATGGCTGAACAATGGGATAGCCTTAGATAAACAATAAACAAAATGACAATAGAAACATTAAAGTTCGATCTGAAAGACTACGAACAAACGCAAGCATTCGCTCGTTTGATTCAAGCACTCAACACATCGGGTGTTCCTTGGACATTATGTAAAGAAGGAACATACGTTCTGATAAACATCACCAATGGATACTAATAAAAACAAATGACAACTAATGAGGCATTAAAATTCGTAGGCAATCTCTCCGCGCCATCTAAGATGCCGTGCCAGAGCTGGTCTATATCGGCTGAGCTGTGCCACGTAGGGGCACGCATGGCTAAAGTAGAGGGGTCTATCTGTAGCAGATGTTACGCTCGCCGGGGTAACTATCTGTACCCATCGACTAAGAAAGCGCACGCAAACAGATTTGCTGCACTCACGGAAGATGGTTGGGTAGACGCAATGGCACAAGTTATCAACGAGACGGAGTCCTCTGGATACTTCCGTTGGTTTGATAGCGGAGATTTGCAGGGAGCTTGGCACCTGGCGAAGATCGTTGAGGTGGTAAACAAGACACCAAACATCAAGCATTGGATGCCAACGCGGGAGTATGCATACGTCAGGCAATTCATCTCCGAAGGTGGAGTTGTTCCAGACAATCTAACTATCCGATTGTCGGCTCTTATGTTTGATGGAAAGGCTCCAGAAATGTTCGCTCGTATGCTAGGGGTGAACGTCAGCGGTGCATCAGCATCAGCGTTCAGTTGCCCAGCCTCAACAACTGGCAACAAATGCTTAACTTGTCGGGCTTGCTGGGATAGAGAAACATTCAACGTAACGTACAAGAAACACTAGAAAGGAGATAAAACATGACACAAATAAAATCATACACACAAATATATTCAAAGGCAGTTGCTAACTTGAGGAGTTATCAAATGGCTATCAGGAAAAAACCAATGGAGAAGCAGTGTTTGCTCACTACTACCGCTACAAAGTTAAACTGTATAAACATGGAGGAACATGGTAATTCTCCAGTAGAGGTGCGCCACGTTCTTATCGACTATCAGAACGATAACGAACAGATTGTTTCTAAGGTGATGGATAGGCGCAAAGCATTCCAATTAAATTATAGATTTAAAGGAACAGGTATGGCATGGGCAGTCAAAACAGGATATTAATAATGAAAACTAATAGCAATAAGACTAACAGAGTGATGCTGCAACGTGCCACTCTCTCGGTACACCCTGATACCAAGGCCATCCTACAGGCTTGGCGGGGATTCTATGGCATCCCCTATGGCAGATGCCTAGATGCTATGGTGGCCTACATTAGGAGCCGCCCTGACTTCCGGATTCCCCTGGTGGGGAAGCGTCAGAGCTTACTATCCTCACATAAACCTTGATGAACCCCTTGCTTTCCCAGCGGTCTATCACCATTACGTCCTCCGATCCCTCAAGGATTAGTTCCTTGATAAAATCGGGGTGACTAGCGCATTGTTTATCCGTGATAAACAGGTGATCTCCGCTGGCATAGTGGGGCATAAAAATAAATGTTGACTTACCAATAAAATTAAATGATACACTACGGAATAGACAGTTCTTGCGAACTTGTCCAGACTTTCCAGAAGCTTACGAGTTCCCTGGAACACAGCCTCGGAGTGATCGCAAGCACTGCCGGGGCTGTTTCTTTTCCCGATCTAAAAGGACACCCTCACCAACTGACCCGCGCACGGCAGGACGTGAGGATAGAACACGGTGTCGCCTCGACCAACGTACCAAGCGACTTAATACATGACGCTCCAGCAATGGAGGTGAGTAACGTGAGCTGGGTGAATAGAGTCAACGCCGTCCCAATGCTCACGTAGATGACCACTGGCTCCAGCTTTTCAGACTGCCAAGCATCCTCTCCCAGCAATGGGTGAGTTGTGCCCACTCTCCTACTTTTCAGAAGACTGACAAGCAGCTAGCAAAGCTAGTCGTTTTTCCTAAGGATAAAACGAGCAAGATATTTTCCTTGATAATAAATAAACAACCAACCAAAAGACAGTATGACCACTAAAGAAAAGATAATGAAGATAGCACTTCAAGAAGTTAGCAAGCGCGGCGTAGGCCGTGCAGCTAGAGCGGAGGCCGAAGGTCTCACCGAATCGATAATGCTTTGTATTGATAGCCAACCTAAAACCACAGAAATATATGAACAAGAACTTGAACGAGCCAGCACAGAAATTAGACAGCTTAAACTGTCTTTGGGTGAATCCTACGTTAAGCTTGCCGAGCAAGCGCGAAGCCTATCTGGAGCGACTGTTAAAGATAGTGATGACCTATCCATTCCTGCCACGTAGACTACACGAAATCTTAGAAACAGAGGAGAAAAATTATGAGTGATCCATTCGTACATCTTAGACAAGCCGGGTTAATTACTGTCGCACCGCCGATAGATGATGCGCCCAAGAAACGTGGCCCTAAAGTGAGGCCAGTACCAACGCAGATAGCTCTGGCTATTGCTGAATATAAGAAGCAAAAATCCCTGGCTGCAATCTGCACAGAGTTTGGAGTGAACAGAAACACATTAGCCGTGTATTTATACGGAGACAAACATGAAAACAAACGACCAAAATAAAATTATCCTCGCCAAACTGTGGCATGATCTATTAGCTGCAATCGGTTGGAAAAAAACTCGGAGAAAATAAATATGTACTACACTAAAATGAGACTAGAAAATGAAGCCTATCAACATAGAGTTGACAGTGCCTGGGAACAACGTGAACGAGCCGAACACATGGCTCGCTTCACTGTAGAAAGCGAAGAGTTTGCACGGAAATATTTGGAAGAGCAGATGGCTCTGCTGAAGGAGGCCAGCAAATGAGCGCCACCCTATTCGAGCAAAGCGTGCTTCCGCTATACGAAGCAACCCGCACCGAGTGGCTAGAACAAGCTCGCTCGGCAGCATATACGATCGGCTGCAACGGAGGCACGGTTACGATTAACGACGTGCGCCGCGTTTGCCCACCTCCGGTCGAAGTCGACCCACGAGTGATGGGCGCGGTGTTCCTTCGCAAGCTCTGGCGCAAGGTCGGATACTCAAACTCAAGCCGGAGCGAATCGCACGGCAGACCAGTAGCAATCTTCGAACTCAAATAAAAATATGAAAATAAATACACCAGCAGTACATCGTAAGATTGATTACGCCTATGAATACGGCACGCTATGCGGCCTCCTATCCATGCTAAAGCATGGAGCCAACCTGGAGGCTACGCTCAAAGAGTTTGATTACATTGACCAGCGCAACAAGGATCAGCACCTAGAGAATATGCGTTGGTACGATGAGAACACCGTCCCTTCACCAACGGTAATGGACTAACATGAACGGTAAAGGAGACAAGCCACGGCCAATCGCTGTTGATAGAGCAGTCTATGAAAGCAATTGGGATAATATTTTTAAACCTAAACATACACAGAATAAATGCAAAGCGAACAAATGTATATCGGAGCCTGCCTCGCAGACAACTCCCTCGTTGATCAAGGAATCGGACAAGGAGTAAGAAGCGATAGCTTCACCACTCAATCGTTACAGTCCATCTGGACTGCAATGGTTGAGCAGAGAGCAAAGGGTCAGCTCGTTGACGTATCATCATTGGCTATGGTTATGGGCAGAGATTGCCCATTACAGGACTTGATGAATGCGGAGACCTCTGCACCAACATCGCTTCATGGTAAGCGTGCAATGCAGAAGATCATCTGGGAACACCAGAAGCGCAGCGTAAGGCCAGCGTTGAATGATGTCATCTCGATGATTGATGATGATGCAAACCAAGACAGGATCGTGAGTGCGGTGGAAAGCTTGCAGCACTATCTCAAACCACAGGAGGCCGAAGCATCTACGCTAGACCAACTGATCGGAGAGGTGAGCCTATGGGCAAAGCAAGAAGCTGATGGCACACGCGATCAAGTTGACTTGGTTAAGATTGGCCTTCCGTCATTCGACAATGGAGCCGGGGCCATTGAACCACATGAATACATCGTAGTGGGAGCACGTACCAGCATAGGCAAGTCGTCGTTCATGGCACAGGTGGCCAGCCATAACCTAGCGAGGGGGCTAAGGGTGGCCTACTTCACCCTAGAGACCTCCGCTAGTGCAGTGATCAAGCAGATAGCCTCACAAAGGGCAGGCGTAAACCTACGTATGTTTGCTCAGGAGTTTGAGCAAAAGCACAAGCAATTCCATACAGAATTGGATAGGCTTGGTAAGCAACATCTTAGGGTGTTTGACAAGGACATGAGCCTGACTCAGATAGAAAGCAGA
>Ga0209298_10001427_pt1 | contig 15569 bp, 15 predicted proteins | sample S_140806_EF_Meta_FD_187325 | JGI IMG/M metagenome (GOLD analysis project Ga0209298, IMG submission 187325) | Freshwater microbial communities from Lake Simoncouche, Canada to study carbon cycling - S_140806_EF_MetaG (SPAdes) (version 2) | ecosystem: Environmental > Aquatic > Freshwater > Lake ...
GCGGGGGGGGGGTGGTGGCCGATTCCGATCCCGCCGGTGAGGCCCTGGAGATGGGCTGGAAGATCCGGCCGCTGTTGGAGGCCCTGGCATGACGGCCTCTATCGCCTGGATCGCCGCAAGCGCAGCGGCTGGGCCCGCCGCAGCGGTCTTGCCCCCAACCGGCGCCGGCCCATCCCTCCCGCAGGGTGAGTGGGGTGATCCCAGCGAGCTGGCCCTGCCCTTGGGCGACCGGGGCCTGCTGTTGGCCGATGGCCTGTTCGAAACCGTGCTCCTCGAGCAAGGCCGGCTCCAGCTGCTGGAAGACCACCTCGAGCGCTGGCGCACCTCGGCCGAGCTGCTGGGGATGGCGCCGCCCCCGGACCAGACCCTGATCCTCCCCCTGGTGGCGGAGGCCATGGCCCGCAGCGGCATTCGCACCGGGGCGCTGCGGCTCAACTGGAGCCGGGGCTGCGGCGGCCGAGGGCTCGATCTGCCCGCACTGGCGCAAGCCGCTTCAGCCCATCGCTTCTGGCTGCAGCTCACCGCCACCGCCCCGCAGTTCGAAGCGGTGACCACCTGGATCAGCCGCCAGGAGCGGCGCAACGCGGCCAGCCGGCTGAGCCGCTGCAAGAGCTTCGCCTACACCGCCCAGGTGCAGGCCCGGCGGGAAGCCCAGGCCGCCGGCGCTCACGATGCCCTGCTCCTCTCCAGCCATGGGGAACTGTGCTGCGGCAGCGCCGCCAACCTGCTGGTGCGCCACCAGGGCCGCTGGACCACCCCACCCCTGGCCAGCGGCTGCCTACCTGGGGTGATGCGCGGCCGCGCCCTGCGTCTCGGCCGCGCCGACGAAGCCCCGCTGGAGCCGAGCGACCTAGAGGGATGCGAAGGAGCCATGTTGATCAACAGCCTGGGCTGCCGGCCGATCCACCGCAGCGATGGCAACGCCCTGGCACAGGTCCCATCCGGCCAGGCCGAGCAGCTCTGGCGGGAGCTGCTCGAAGGAGGCACGCCATGAGTAACCTCAGCGGCAGCCCTGCACCGACACCCGGTAGGTGAAGCCGGAGGCGGCCATATTGGCGCCGGAGCCCACCTTGATGTTCACCTGGCTCACCTGCTTACCGGGCACCGCGGGCACAACCCTGCCACCGCCGGTACCGGGCTCAGGAGCGATTTCAGCGTTGAAGACCCGCAGGTTGGAGCCATCGGTGAACTTGAGGTAGGCCTGCACCGGATAGGTGGCGCTCACCGAGGAGTCGGCGGTGAAGAAGAGCTTGTAGCTGCTGAAAGGCTTGGTCACGTAGAAATCCGTGTTCCAGTTCGGCCGGCCAAGGGGATTGCCCATGCTGATCGTCTTGGTGACGATCGGTGAGACACCATCACCACCCACCGGCGAAAGGAATTCACAGCTGCCGGCGAGGGCGGCGGGAGTGGCGAGGGTGGAAGAGAGGGCGACACCCAGCAGGGAGGCGAGCGCCAGAGTCGATCTCGAAAGGGGCGAGGCCATGGAGGGTCAACGGGGTTCCTCCAACCCATAGCAAACCCTCTGAACCAGACGCCGGCCGCACACAGAAGCAAATAAACACCCGCCGCTGCTCAGACGCTCAGGAAGCGCTGGATCACCTCCTTGCTCAGCTCGCTGGTGGGGCCGCTGGCCACCACCCCACCCTTCTGCATGGCGTAGTACCAGTCGGCCTGGCGCACGAAGCTGGCGTGGTGTTCCACCAGCAGCACGCTGATGCCCGTCTCGCGGATGATGCGGGCCACGGCCCGCTGGATGTCGAGCACCACGGAGGGCTGGATGCCTTCGGTGGGCTCATCAAGCAGCAGCAGGCGAGGCTTGCCGAGGAGGGCCCGGGCGATCGCCAGCTGTTGCTGCTGACCGCCGGAAAGATCGCCGCCCCGCCGATTGAGGAACTTCTCCAACACCGGAAACAGCTCGAAGACCAGCGGATCGATGTGGCGATGGCGAGTGATGCCACCTGGCAGGGCCTCCAGACCCAGCAGCAGGTTTTCGCGAACGGTGAGCTGGGCGATGATCTCCCGCCCCTGGGGCACGTAGCCGATGCCACCGCGAGCCCGCTGATGGGGAGGCTTCGAGGAGATGTCCTCACCGGCCAGCACGATGGAACCACTGCGCTGCTGCAACAGGCCGATGATCGACTTGAGCAGGGTGGTCTTGCCGACCCCATTGAGGCCGATCAGGCACACCATCTGGCCCGGCGCAATCGAGAGATCGACATTGCGCAGGATATGGCTCTCGCCGTAATACACATTCAGCTCACGAATGCTGAGAAGATCACCGCTTTCGTGGGAGGGATGGGCCAGGGATGTGGGGGTCGTGATCACGGTCATGGCTGCAGCTCACTGGACGGGCGATCGTGAAGGTTGGCGGGGGAATCCATTCCATGCTCTCCGGCATCTTCAACGCCGAGATACACCTCGATCACGCGGGGATCGCTCTGCACCGCCTCCATGCTGCCCTCGCAGAGCACATGGCCCTCATGCAGCACCGTGACCGGGCTGTCGAGGTTGCGGATGAAATCCATGTCGTGCTCGATCACCAGCACGGTGTGATCACCCGCCAGGCTGCGCAGCAGTTCACCGGTGCGCTCCGTTTCCTCATCGGAAAGACCCGCCACCGGTTCATCCACCAGCAACAAATCAGGATCCTGGGCCAGCAGCATGGCGATCTCCAGCCACTGCTTCTGGCCATGGGAGAGGCCACCGGCCAGCTGCTGGGCCTGGGGCGCCAGGCCCACGACCCCAAGCAGGTGGGCCACCCGATCCTGGCTGCTGCGATCGAGGCCACGGAAGAGCAGATCGAAGGGGGAGCGGCGGCTCACCGCCAGCTCCAGGTTGCGGCGGGCCGTCAGGTTCTGATAGACGCGGGGGGTCTGGAACTTGCGGCCGATGCCGAGCCGGGCGATGCGATGTTCACTGGTGCCTACCAGGGAACGCCCCCGGAAGAACACATCGCCCTTGGTGGGGCGCACCTTGCCGGTGATCACATCGAGGAAGGTGGTCTTGCCGGCACCATTCGGACCGATCACCGCCCTCAGCTCACCAGGTTGGAGGCTGAGGTTGAGATCGTTGAGCGCAAGGAAGCCATCGAAGCTCACACTCACGCCGCGCAGTTCGAGCAGGGTGGTCATCGCCGACCTCCGGTGGCGGAATCAGGGGAAGAAGGGCCTTCAAGGGCTTCGCGTTCGGCCCGCACCGCAGGATCGAGATCAAGGCCGGGATAGGTGGCGGTGCGGGGCGGCCAGCCGAACATGGCCAGGATGTGGCCCGGGCCACCCTGGCGCCACCAGCCCACCAAACCATCGGGCAGGGCCGTGACCACCAACAGGAACAGGGCCCCCTGCACGAACAGCCAGGTTTCGGGGAGCTGTTCGCTAATCAGGCTCTTGGCGTAGTTGATCAGCACGGCGCCAAGCACGGCCCCCAGCAGGGTGCCGCGGCCACCGACCGCCACCCAGATCACCATCTCGATTGAGAAGGGCACCGCCATGAATTGGGGGCTAATGATGCCGGACTGCACCGTGTAGAGCGCTCCGCTGATCCCGGCAAGGGCACCGGCCACGGTGAAAACAAGCGTTTTGTAGACGGTGGGGTTGTAGCCGGTGAAGCGCATGCGCGGTTCGTCATCGCGGATGGCCACTAGGGCATCCCCGAAACGGCCGCTGGTGAGCCAGCGGCAAAGCGCCCAGGCGGCGATCACCAGCAGCACGGTGAGCCAAAACAGGTTGCGCTGCATGGAATCCGAACCCACCAGCTCACCGAACACCTTGGCCGTGTCGGTCTTGAGACCATTGGTGCCGTTGATCAGCTTCTGCTGGCCATTGAAGAAATTGAAGAACACCAGCAGGGCTGCCTGGGTGAGGATGGAGAAATACACCCCCTTGATCCTGTTGCGAAACACCAAAAATCCTAGGATTCCAGCCACCAGAGCAGGAATCACCCAGAGGGCAACCAGGGTGAAGAGTGGCGATGTGAATGGCTGCCAAAAAGCCGGCAAACTGTTCACGCCATAGAGGCCAAAAAACTCCGGCAACTGGCCAGGTTCAAGGGAGTTGAGCGAAAGGTGCATACCGATGGCGTAACCGCCAAGGGCAAAAAAGATGCCTTGGCCAAGGCTGAGCAAGCCGGTATACCCCCAGATAAGATCCACACCCAGGGCCACGATGCCAAGGGATAGAAAACGGCCCAGCAGATTGAGCCGGAAGGGAGGCAGGATCACCGGCAGGATCAGGGCGGCCGCCACGATCAGGATCCAGGGCCACCAACGGCGAACAAAGGCGGGCGGTGTGGCGGAAAACGGCATGAATTCAGGCCTCCACCATGCGGCCCTTCTGGGGGAACATCCCCGCCGGCCGGAACTGCAGGAACACCATGATCAACACAAAAACAAGAACCTTGGCCATCGAGGTGGTGGCAAAGAAGGTGATCACCCCATTAAGGGCCGCTGGCATCGAAGGCCACAGCAGCAACAGCGAGCCGGAGCCGATCACGTAATCGAGGATGCCGAGCACAAAGGCGGCCACCACCGTGCCCCAGAGCTTGCCGAGGCCACCGAGCACCACCACCATGAAGGCCAGCACGATGTAGTTGCCGCCGAGGTTCGGACCCACCGAACCAAGCAGGGTCACAGCAACTCCGGCGATGCCAGCCAATCCGGACCCCACGAAAAAGGTGAGGGCATCCACGGTTTCGGTGGGGATGCCGAGGCAGCTGCTCATCGAGCGGTTCTGGGTGACGGCACGGATGCGGATCCCCCAGGCGCTCTTCTGAAGGAACCAGTTCACCCCCACCAAGGCCAGGGCGGTGAGAGCGAGGATGAACAGCCGGGCGGTGGGCATGGTGACCCCGCCCAGATCAATCGATCCACGCAGCCACTCGGGGGCGGTGACATCGATATTGCGGGCGCTGAACCAGGGCTGGTGCAGAGCCCGCTGTTCGCCCAGCAAAGAACCCAAACCGATCCCAACCACCAGGGCCACAATCCAACTGCCAGCCTTCAGCAGCGGCGTCCATCGCTGGCGCCACCAGGCGGCCGGGGTGAAGCGGGGAGCCAGCAGGCCGAGGGCCACGGCGGCCAGTAGGCCGAGGAAGAAGGCGGTGGACACCGATCGCACGAACTGCTGCAGGATCAGGCTCACCCCCCAGGTGGCCAGGAGCGTTTCCAGCGGCCTGCCATAGAGGCGGCGGATCACCGTTTTCTCCAGGAGCAAACCCACCAGCCCGCTCACCAGAAAAGCGATGGGAATGGCAAGAAGGATATAGACGGGGAAAAGGCCCTCCAGGGGGCCGGATTTGAGAAGGTTCTGCACCACGAAGGTGGTGTAGGCACCGAGCATCATCAACTCGCCATGGGCCATGTTGATGACACCCATCAGGCCGAACACCACGGCCAGGCCAAGGGCGGCGAGCATCAGCACCGAACCGATGGCCAGCCCGTTGAAGAGCGTGTCGAAAAGAGCTGTCATGGTGACCCGCGCCGGCGGGACAACAAAGGGTCAAAAGAAAAAGGGGGGATCCGGTCCCCCCCATCAAGGACATCAGCGTGGAGGCTGAAATCAGAGCTTGAACTTGCCGGCGTCGGGGCGCTTCTGGGTGTGGTCGCAGGTGTAGCCCTTGGTTTCGGGCACGAACTGGTTCCACGCCACCGGCTTCACGAAGCCCTTGTTCTCAAGGATCTTGAACATGCCATCCTTCTGCACCTCACCGATCAGCACGAGCTTCTCGATGTGGTGGTTGGGCTGCACGGTCACCTTGCCCTCAGGAGCGTCGAAGCTGACGCCGACCATGGCTTCGCGCACCTTGTTGTCGTCGACGCTGTTGGCCTTCTCAGCGCCCAGCTTCCAGAGGTACACCATGGTGTAGGCAGCCTCGGCAGGGTCGCTGGTGACCCGCTTGTCGCCGTACTTGGCCTTGAAGTCGGCGGTGAACTTCTTGGAAGCGGGGGTGTCGAGGCTCTGGAAGAAGTTCCAGGCGGCATAGGTGCCTTCCAGGTACTCGGGACCGATGGCGGCGATCTCCTCTTCGGCGATCGAGAAGCTCATGATCGCGTAGCCGTTGGCGGGGGTGATGCCGGCGGCCTTCATCTGCTTGAAGAAGGCCACGTTGCTGTCGCCGTTCAGCGTGTTCACGATCACGCCACCCTTGGGCAGGGCCTGTTTGATCTTGGCAATGATCGGCGCCACCTCGGTGTTGCCGAGAGGGAGGTAGTCCTCACCCACCAGCTTGCCGCCCTGGGCCTTGAGCTGCTCCTTCATGATCGTGTTGGCCGTGCGGGGATACACGTAATCCGAACCGACCAGGAAGAAGTTCTTGCCCTTGTTCTTCAGCAGCCACTCCACAGCGGGCTCAGCCTGCTGATTGGGGGTGGCACCGGTGTAGAAGATGTTCTTGGAACACTCCTGGCCTTCGTACTGGATGGGGTAGTAGAGGAAGGCATCTTTCGACTCATACACCGGCAGCATCGCCTTGCGGCTGGCGGAGGTCCAACCACCAAAGACCACGGCCACCTTGTCCTGGTCGATCAGCTTCTTGGATTTCTCCGCGAAGGTGGGCCAATCCGAGGCGCCATCCTCTTCGATCGGCACGATCTTGAGCTTCTTGCCATCGATGGCCACGCCACCGGCCTTGTTGATTTCATCAATCGCCATCAGCTCGGCTTCGGCCACCGTGTTCTCGGAGATGGCCATGGTGCCGGAGCGGGAGTGGAGGATGCCCACCTTGACTTCGCCATCGAAGTTACCGCCGGCGGTGTCACCGCCCTCGCCACCACCGCCACTGCAGGCGACGAGGGAGAGGGAGGTGGCGAGGGCCGTGGCTCCACCGATCAGACGAAGCGTGGGCTTCCGAATCGCCGAGGGGTGCATAAAAGTGTCTCCAGAAAAGTGCCGCGGGAAGCCATCAGCCCCGCTGTGGGGGGAACGTATCGACGGGAACACCTACGCCTTGGTAGCCCTTGTAACTGAAACGTTCATACGCCAACAATTTCCGGTTGTCGCTGGTGCTGAACCCCGTCGATCGCGCATGTGCGACCCAGGGACGACGCCGCAAAGACGCAGGACAGCAGCACCGGCGCCAGGAGCGTCAGCCGGCCGGTCCCGCAGCGGCGGCCGGCGGCAACTGCCGCAGCAGAAAGGCCTCCACCGCCTCCAGCCCCTCGCCGCTGCGGAGGTTGGTGAAGCACCACGGCCGCCCGGCCCGCATGCGGGTGGTGTCGTGCTCCATCACCGCCAGGGAGGCGCCCACCATCGGAGCCAGGTCGATCTTGTTGATCACCAGCAGGTCGGAGCGGGTGATCCCAGGGCCGCCCTTGCGGGGGATCTTGTCGCCGGCGGCCACATCGATCACGTAGATGCAGAGGTCCACGAGCTCGGGGCTGAAGCTGGCGGCCAGGTTGTCGCCGCCGCTCTCCACCAGCACCAGATCCAGGACCGGGAAGGCCGCCTCCAGCTCCGCCACGGCAGCCCGGTTGATCGAGCAGTCCTCGCGGATGGCGGTGTGGGGGCAGCCCCCGGTCTCCACGCCGCGGATGCGCTCGGGCTCCAGGGCCCCGGCCCGGGTGAGGAACTGGGCATCCTCCTGGGTGTAGATGTCGTTGGTGACCACCGCCAGTTCAAGGCGATCCCGCAGCCGTCGGCAGAGCGCCTCAACCAGCGCCGTCTTGCCGGATCCCACCGGACCGGCCACCCCAACCCGCAGCTTGCTCATGGCGACCGCTCCTCCCGGCTAATTCCCTGCCGTTGGGGGCAGGCTAACGAGGCCAGGCGCTCGCTTTAGCGACTGGCCGCAACAACCAAGCATCGCCGCGCTCAGCCCGGAAGGCTGCCGTCTGGGAGGCTGCCCAACAAGCCCAAGCAGGCCAGCCAATCCCAAACCATTCCTGCCGTTCTGCGCGATGGCAGAACATCCGCGCCGGCCAGCCACCATTGGCATCACCCTGAGGCGCCCCTCTGCCGACGGAGACCGGGAAGCCGGCGTCGCTGATCAAGGCCAGACGTGTCCTAAGTGCGGAACAACCGCGAGTAGAGCTCCCCATGGCCCAACTGGGCCAGACCCGCCCCCACGCCAGCATTCCAGAGGGTGCGGGGATCGCAGGTGGCCAGCTCCCGGGCGCGGTGGGCCAGGCCAGGGGCCAGGGCCAGCTGCAGCCGCTGGGCCTCGGTGGGCCCCAGGGGCACCAGCCGCACGGCGGCGCTGAGCTGACTGGCGGTCCAGGCGTAGAGGTAGGCCTCCACCAGCTCAGCGGGCGGGATCTCCAGGCAGAGGCCCGCCCAGGCCCAAGCGGCGGTCCAGGCCAGGGGGGCCGCCTCGACCGGCGGGGGCCAGCCCAGATCCGCCAGCAACTGGCCGAGGGAGCCCCCCATCTGGCGCTGCTGGGCCCGCAGCTCGGGCGCCTCCCGCTGGGCCAAGAGCCAGCTTTCCCACTCCCGCACCGCCAGGGCGGCTTCACGGGCCCCGGGGCCATCCCCCCCGGCCCGCCGCAAGAGGTCCATCAGCTCCGGCAGGCTGGCGGCCTCGATGGCGAGCACACCGGCTCGGCATTCGGCCTCCAGCCAGGCCCGCACCGCCGCCCCATCGGGGAGCCTGCCGTGCTGCACCAGCCATTCGAGACCCTCGGAGTAGCTGAAAGCCCCAACTGGCAGGGCGGGGCTCACCAGCTGGAACAGCCGCAGGCGCGCCTCCCCTGGGGCGGGCGGCGCGAACGGTGCAGAGGGCGTGGCGTGGGCCGGGGGGTCAGCCATGGGTGGGGTGATCAGCGTGGCTGGGGCCGTGGTCAGGCGCCTGGCCATGCCGGTGGCCATGGCTCGGGTCGTGGCCTCGGCTGGGGTCGTGGTCGTGGGCGTGGCCTTGATCCTGGGCGTGGCCATGGGCATGGCCATCAGCATGCCGATGGCCGCCTCCTGCGGCATAGGCCCCGGCCTCCGGCAGGAAGGGGGCCTGGCAGCGTTCCAGGTCGAGCCCCCGCTGCTCCAGCAGATCGGCCAGCACGGAATCCTCAAGCAGCCGCAGCTCACCGGAGCGCACCTCCAACGCCACATGGCGGTTGCCGAGGTGATAAGCCGCCCGCAGCAGGTCGAGGGGGTCGGTGGCGCGCACCACCAGCAAGAGCTCAGCGGCCGCCTCCACCCGAACCGGCGGAGATCCAGGCTCCCCGCTGAGCCATTCGCCCGGCTGCAGCGGCTGGCCGCGCTCCAGCTGCAGCACCAGATCACGGCCGCAGACGCTCCGGCGATGGCCGCGCAGCCGGGTGCGCTCATCGGCGCCGAGGGGGAGGCGCAGCCCCGGCTCCGGAGCGCCGGGTGGGGGCGTGCTGGAGCGCCGGGTGAGGGTGAGGGGCCCGGAGGCGGATTCAGGCAAGGCGACTGGCTCCCGGAGGCATAACCCACCAGAGTGTGGCTGCCGCAGGGGTGGACGTGGAGCGCAAGGCACCGGATTGGAATGGCGACCCTGGCGCCGAGGCAAACGCCGAAGGAGCGGCTTTCATGGCCACCGACCAGGCCCCCAGCGCCGGATTCGGCGCCTGGCATGGCCGCGCCAGCCTGCGGTTCAGCCGCGGTGGCGATGGCCTCAGCCGCTACCAGGGCAGCGCCAGCGCCCCGCTGAAGATCCAGCGGGGCTTCAACCGGGCCGATGGCCGCTGTGAACTGCCGTTGCTCCACACGGCCGGTGGCCTGGTGGGGGGCGACCGGTTGAGCATCACGGTTCATCTGGAGCCCGGCACCCGGGCCCTGCTCACCAGCGTGGCGGCCCAGAAGGTGTATGGCTCGATCGGCCGCTCCCGGCTCCGCCCCGAAGGCGCCTGGGCGGTGCAGGAGCTGACCTTCCAGCTCGAGGAGGGCGCCGACCTGGAGTGGCTGCCCCAGGAGCTGGTGGTGTATGCCGATGGCCTCTACGAACAACGCACGCGGGTGAACCTGGCCCCCGGAGCCGGCTGGCTGGGGGCGGAGCTGGTGCGGCTGGGCCGCACGGCGGCCGGGGAAAGCCTCGGCGCCGGGCGCTGGCGTTCCCTGCTGGAGATCCGCCGCCGCGATCCGGACGGCGACCGCTGGGAGCTGGTGGATCGCCTCGAGCTGGGGGGCAGCGCCCTGGTGGAGGCCCATGGGCTGGCGGGGGAACCGGTGTTCGGCTCGCTGGTGTGGGCGGCGCCCCGGAAGCTGGCGGGGTCTGAACTGGCCGAGCTGATGGAGGCCTGCCGCGGCGATCGCTCCGGCCTGGAGGGCACGATGGCCTGCGGCGCTCTGGAGCAGGGGCTGGTGGCGCGCTACCGGGGCCCCTCGAGCACGGCGGCCCGCAGCTGGTTTACCCGTCTATGGGCCCGCATCCGGGCGGCCCAGGGTCTGGCGGCGCCGGAGCTGCCGCGGGTGTGGCCCTTCCAGGAAAGGCCCTTCGCAGCACTGGAGGCCGCTGGGGCGGCGGGGCGAGCCCGGAGCCTGGCCGATCGGCGCTGAGGGGAGGGGAGGGTTCCCCGTGAACGGGCACCGCCGGATGCCGCTGGCAGACTGGCCGCAGATCCCTTCATCCGCCGCCGCACCCTCGAGGCATGCACCTCACCCCGCAGGAAAAGGACAAGCTCCTGATCGTGACCGCCGCCCTGCTGGCGGAACGCCGCCTCAACCGGGGCCTGAAGCTCAACCACCCCGAAGCCGTGGCCTGGCTGAGCTTCCAGGTGCTGGAGGGTGCCCGCGATGGCCGCACGGTGGCCGAGCTGATGGCGGCAGGGTCCACCTGGCTGGGCCGCCACCAAGTGATGGAGGGCGTGCCGGAGCTGATCCATGACGTGCAGATCGAGGCGGTGTTTCCCGATGGCACCAAGTTGGTGACCCTGCACGACCCGATCCGCTGATCCCACACCAACCATGTCCCCGCTGATCCCCGGCGAGCTAATCCCCGAACCCGGCGACCTCGAACTCAATGCCGGCCGGCCCATCACCACCCTCACGGTGGCCAACACGGGCGATCGGCCCGTGCAGGTGGGTTCCCACTTCCACTTCCACGAGGCCAACCCGGCGCTCCACTTCAACCGGGAGGCGGCCCGCGGCCTGCGGCTCGACATCCCAGCGGGAACGGCAATCCGCTTCGAGCCGGGCGACAGCCGCGAGGTGCAGCTGGTTCCCTTCGCCGGCGCCCGGCGGGTGTTCGGCTTCAACGGGCTGATCAACGGCCCGCTGGATTAAGCACCTCCTCCTCTAGGCCCTCACCTCAGCCCCTCACGCCCCCGGCCATGCCCTACCGCATCTCCCGCCAGGCCTACGCCCAGACCTACGGCCCCACCACCGGCGACCGGCTGCGCCTGGCCGACACCGAGCTGTTCCTGGAGGTGGAGAAGGATTACACCGTGTATGGCGATGAGGTGAAGTTCGGCGGCGGCAAGGTGATCCGCGATGGCATGGGCCAGGCCCAGACCACCCGGGCCGGCGGCGCCGTGGACACGGTGATCACCAATGCCTTGATCCTCGACTGGTGGGGCATCGTGAAGGCCGACATCGGCCTGCGGGATGGCCGGATCGTGGCGATCGGCAAGGCGGGCAACCCCGATATCCAGAGCGGCGTGGACATCGTGGTGGGCCCGGGCACCGAGGCGATCGCCGGTGAGGGCCACATCGTGACCGCCGGCGCCATCGACACCCACATCCACTTCATCTGCCCCCAGCAGATCGAAACGGCCCTGGCCAGTGGTGTCACCACGCTGATGGGCGGCGGCACCGGCCCGGCCACCGGCACGAATGCCACCACCTGCACCCCCGGCGCCTTCCACCTGGCCCGCATGCTCCAGGCCGCCGAGGGGCTGCCGATCAACCTGGGCTTCTTCGGCAAGGGCAACGCCAGCACCCCGGAGGCGCTGGAGGAACAAATCCGCGCCGGCGCCTGCGCCCTGAAACTCCATGAAGACTGGGGCACCACCCCGGCGGCGATCGATTGCTGCCTGGGTGTAGCCGATCGCTTCGATGTGCAGGTGTGCATCCACACCGACACCCTCAATGAGGCGGGCTTCGTGGAGGACACGATCCGTGCCATCGGCGGCCGCACCATCCACACCTTCCACACCGAGGGGGCCGGCGGCGGCCACGCGCCAGACATCATCAAGATCTGCGGCGAGGCCAACGTGCTGCCAAGCAGCACCAATCCCACCCGGCCCTACACGCGCAACACGCTCGAGGAACACCTCGACATGCTGATGGTGTGCCACCACCTCGATCCGCGCATTCCGGAGGATGTGGCCTTCGCCGAATCACGCATCCGCCGCGAAACGATTGCCGCCGAGGACATCCTCCACGACCTGGGAGCCTTCAGCATCATCGCCAGTGATTCCCAGGCGATGGGCCGGGTGGGGGAGGTGATCATCCGCACCTTCCAGACGGCCCACAAGATGAAGGTGCAGCGCGGATGCCTGAGCGAGGATTCCAGCCGCAACGACAACACCCGCCTGAAGCGCTACATCGCCAAGGTCACGATCAATCCGGCGATCGCCCACGGCATCGACAGCCAAGTGGGTTCGGTGGAGGTGGGCAAGTTGGCGGATCTGGTGCTCTGGAAGCCTGGCTTCTTCGGCGTGAAGCCGGAGCTGGTGATCAAGGGTGGCTCGATCGTGTGGGCCCAGATGGGCGATGCCAATGCCTCGATTCCCACCCCGGGTCCGGTGCACGGCCGGCCGATGTTCGCGGCCTTCGGCGGCGCCCTGGCCCCGAGCTGCCTCACCTTCGTCAGCCAGGCGGCCCTCGATGCCGACCTGCCCCGCAACCTCGGGCTGAAGCGAACCTGCGTGCCGGTGGTGAACACCCGCGCCATCGGCAAGGGCTCCATGCGCAACAACGCCGCCCTGCCCAAGGTGGAGGTGGATCCGCAGACCTATGAAGTGTTCGCCGATGGCGAGCTTCTCACCTGTGAACCGGCGGAGGTGCTGCCGATGGCCCAGCGTTATTTCCTGCTGTAGGGCCAACCTCAGGAGGAACAGCCAAAACCCACAGCAGGAAGAGCCGAGTACTCGATCAGGAGCAGCCAGAAAACAACTGCTCCATGCCCAAGATCAACGCCCCAAATCCTTCCGCTTGTCTCTCTGCTCGGCCTGACGCTTCATGCGCTCACGCTGCTTGCGCGTCTCGGCCTCATTTCTCTTCTTTGCTTTCTCCCCCTCCAGAAAGATTCTACGCTGATTGTCTTTCATTTTCTTCCAACCCTCACGGGCCACTGCCTGGTTGGATCGGTTTTCGAGCCCCTGCTTGATTGATTTGAACCGGGTCTTGATGGCGACGGTCAACTTGGCGGGATCAAGGGAAAGCTGACGCCCGAACAGGGAACCGTGCAGCAGCACTTTGACCTTGGAGGGCCACCAGGCCAGGGTGGCAAAACCAAAGGCCGAAGCGATGGCGAGAAGCGCTGTGCGCAGATATTGCTTGTATAGCGGCAGATATTCGGAGGAAAGGGGATTACGCAACTGCGACTCGATCGTGGCAGCGGCCTGCTTTACAGCGACTTGAACCTGCTGCTTCAGAACAGGCAGGGGAATCTGCAGGGCATCATTGGCAATGCGTGGACCCTTCAAGGCAACCATCCGCGCCTGAAGTTCCTGGGCGCTGGAGGAATCCTGAATTGCCTTGCTGATCATCGCCACGCCACGCTGCGTGAATTGCCGTTGACGCGAATTGCCCTCGAGAACCTGAGTGGCATTCTCAAACGATGAAAAGGCCAGCATGGGAAGCAGCAGCAAAAAGCCGAGCGCGGCCAACTGAGCAGCCTTACCGATCTGGGTGAGAAATGTCTCAATCCGAGGTGTGGGCGTTAAGTAATAGGCAAGATGAATCAAAGCATGGGCAACAAGCGGGATGGTGACAAAATTGACCAGACTAGCTGCGGCGATGAAATGCCATTCGGGAGCAAGGATCCGAATGGGCAGACTATCAACAACAACACAAATCACATAAATAGCAAAAAGCGCGCCAGCAAGGCGCATCAAGATCTCAGCCAGCCGCTTGGCATCACCCATAGTCGTTAATGCTCAGGCAAAAGTTTAACAAGTGGCAGCCTTAAAAAAAAAGCCTCCAAAGGGAGGCTTTGTGGCTGAAGATTGAGCTGATGTGAATCAAGAAACTTGCTTGATTCTGCTGCGCAGACGGCGGCTAAAGCCGAAGGCTGAGGCTGCACCGATGATGGGAAGAGGACCGGGAACCGTGGAAGGCTCAGGCCCAACGGTGTAGTCAAAAGTGAGGAAGGTATCGGTGAGGGTGGAGCTCAGAGTGTAGGTACTAGCATCAGAGAGCTCTCCAGCGCCTAGCCCAGTGACGACTGGAGCAAACTCAGACAATGCCTGAAGAGTCACAGCATTATTAACAAAATAGGACAGCGGATTGGTACCACCTGGAACAAGACTCCAATTAAAGGTTTGGACTGTAGGGGTAATATTTACTGTCCTGGTAGTATTAAAAGGAGATACACCGGGAGCCGCCGGCACATTAAGAGGAGTAGGAGTGTTAGCGTTCGACTTTCCAACGGGCATAATCCCGTTAATCGTAAGGTTTTGGGTGCCAGGTGAAGTCACAGTGGCTGCACCACCTTGGTTGAAATTCGCAACAACCACAGAACCACCTGTAGTGCCCTTCGTGGTGATCTGAACACTGTTCAGTGTGGCCCAGAGAGGAATCGATTTAGCAGTCTTGAAGGCGTTGCTAAAACCTTGAAAATTAATATCAGTGCCGGGGGCAGTGCTACCGATAGTGACAGCAGACTGAACAGGTGAGGTGGCGGTGAGCGCATGGGCGGAACCAGGCGCCAGCAGGGCTGCAGCTGCCAAGGCGGAAGCTGCTAAAGAGAAGCGTGGTGCCATGGGGAGTGCTGAAGCGAATGTAATGCCGAAACCATAGCAGGAGTGGGCCGTTCCTGAACCGACTGCCACCCCTGATCAGAGAATCGGGACATCCGCTGTCCAGGATGCCGCAAAGGAGCCGCGGCCGGGATCAGGCCGCTGGCCGCGGCGCCGACTCCCATGGGGCCAGCCTTCGGTAACAACGATTACTTGGGAGAGTCTACCCACCGCAGCAGGATCGCCCGAGAGCCCAGGTGAGCATGTTCACGGAATACCGCCCCAACCACGGCTACGACGAGTACTTCAGCGCCGCCGACGCTCCCCGGGCCGCCCTGCAGCCCCTGCTCTCCTCCCTCGGCCTGATGGGCCTCGACCAGCTCAACCGCAACCACGCCGCCGCCGGGGCCCTGCTCAAACGCCTGGGAGCCACCTTCCGGCTCAATGACTCCGGCAGCCAGGGGGTGGAGCGGATCCTGCCCTTTGATCCCCTGCCCCGCCTGATCGCCGCCGGTGAGTGGGCCCGCTTGGAGCGGGGCCTGTTCCAGCGCCTTCAGGCGATCGACCTCTTTCTGGCCGATGTCTATGGCCCAGGCCGGATCATCGCCGATGGGGTGGTGCCCCGCGAAGACCTCGAGAGCTCCCAGGGCTGGCGGCCCCAGATGCAGGGCCTCACCCCACCCCTGGGGCGCTGGTGCCACATCTCTGGCCTCGATCTGGTGCGCGATGGCGAGGGCACCTGGCGGGTGTTGGAGGACAACCTGCGCTGCCCCTCCGG
>Ga0209298_10001429_pt1 | contig 15567 bp, 5 predicted proteins | sample S_140806_EF_Meta_FD_187325 | JGI IMG/M metagenome (GOLD analysis project Ga0209298, IMG submission 187325) | Freshwater microbial communities from Lake Simoncouche, Canada to study carbon cycling - S_140806_EF_MetaG (SPAdes) (version 2) | ecosystem: Environmental > Aquatic > Freshwater > Lake ...
CTGCGGCGGCGAGTTGGACAACAGAGGCCGTGGAGGCCACCTCCGTCATGCCGCGCTCACGTTTCCATTCCTCCAAAATGTGCGCCCGCAGCGCCTCGCGGTCGGTGGTGGCCAGATCATGCGCGGCGAGGCTCGTCGCGAACAGCAGGAGGATGGGGAGTGTTTTCATGTCGTGTGAGGTTAACCGCAGGCGAGTCAGTATGGCTTCAATGATTCGGCGGAGATTTGTCAGGATTGAGTCAACAAAAGCGACGGCAATTTGCGGGAAACAGGTGCCTGGTTGGATTTCATTGCCCGATGCAGTAGATCGCCGAGTTCGAGCGTAGCAGCATTGTGTCTCCCGCGATGGACGGTGTGGCGTTGAAGGAAGCGGCGTCTGTAGCCATCACATTGTGTGCGAGTTGCTCAAACTGCGGTTTTGCCGCGATGACGGCAATGCCCGCCGTGCGCGTAACGAGGTAGATCCTGCCATCGGCCATCACGGGCGAGGCATAGATGCCTTTGCGGCCACGCCCAGCCTCGATGCGCTCTTGATAGACGATCTCACCGGTCTTTGCACTCATGCAATAGGCCACGCCTTGCGAGTTCGCGAAGTAGAGATGGTCGTCGTGAATCACCGGAGTAGGGAAGTCAGTGCCGCGTGTGCTGGTCCAAAGCACATGCGTTTTCGTCACATCGCCGCTGCCACCAGCTTTCACTGCGACGGTGCCAGGTCCGCGATTGCCGCCAAAGGCATAAACGACGCCATCCTTGGCCACGACACCGGCAGCCATGTTGCTGGAGATGGGTACCTGCGCATACCAGCGCAGCTTTCCGGTGTCCGGATTGATGCCCCAGACCTCGTTTTGCACGGCGAGCACGAGATCGACGCGATCCGCGCTGACTGGCACGAGCACCGGCGTATTGTAAACCTTCTCCAAGTAAGCGCCGCCATCCGTATTCCAGCGCTGTTTGCCCGTGGCCTTGTCGAAGGCGAGGATCGCGCTGCTTTCATCGGCCGCGTTGACGATGACGAGGTCTTTGTGCAGCACCACGCTCGACGCCGAGCCCCAACCGCGGCCGCTGGAGCCTTTTCCAGCATCCGCCTGCCAGAGCTGCTTCCCTTCGAGATCGAAGGCCAGCACGCCGCTTTTGCCGAAGAAGGCATAAACACGCTCGCCATCGCACGCGGGCGTCTGCGTGGCGTAACCATGCTCGCTAAGCCGGTCATTGTATTCGTCCTCCGCGGCATCCGCGGACACGGAGCGATCCCAGAGCACCTTTCCACTCGCCGCGTCGAGGCAGATGAGATGCCGCTTCAGCGCCCGCAGCTCACCGGGCGAGTTCAGATCAAGACCGTAGCCGCTGTAGCACGTCACGAACACTCGCTGACCATGCTGGATCGGGCTCGACGCTCCCGGACCAGGCAGCTCGGCCTTCCAACGCACATTCTTCGTATCGCTCCACTCCAGCGGCGGCTTCGATTGCGCGGCAATGCCCTGACCGTCCCTGCCACGAAACTGCGGCCAGTCCGCTGCGAAGCATGAGAAGCCAAAAACGACACCGAGGATGACAAAAGTGTTTGAGTGCATGGTCCCTCTAAAACCGGCGCTCTGTCAGAACGATGCAGTAAAACACGTGGAAAATTGTCAGCATTGCGTCAAGACGCTGCGCTACTCATAGCCACCTCGCAAACCGGCGCAGACGCGCGGGATGGCGCAGCTTCGCTAGGGCGCGGGATTCGATCTGCTGGATGCGCTGGCGAGTGAGGCCGGAGGTGCGACCGATCTCGTCCATGGTGCGCAAATCGCCGTCGAGAAGGCCGAAGCGCAGCGAAAGCACCTCGCGCTCCTGCTCATTGAGCGTCGAAAGGACCTCCTGTACGATGCTGGCATTGTCGCCGCGTGAGGCGTGTTCATCCGCAGTGGCGGATTGCTCGTCGGCGATGAATTCGCCCAGCTCATCGCCTTCGCCATCCGGCGAGAGGGCCTCGTGAATCGAAACGGGCGCACGGAAGCTTTCGAGCACACGCCGTGCACGCGAGAGCGGCATGCCGGCGTGCCACGCGACCTCATCGTCATCCACCTCGCGCCCGGCTGTCTGCTCCAGCGACTGGCGGGCTCGGTAGAGCCGCACGGCCGCGCTGGAGATATAGGAAGGCACTCGGATCAGCCGCTCGTGATCTTCGATGGCCCGCGTGATGCTCTGGCGGATCCACCAGCCCGCGTAGCTGCTGAAGCGACAGTCAAAACCCTCCGCGCAAAGCTCAGCCGCGCGGATGAGGCCGAGGTTTCCTTCCTGCACGAGGTCCATGAAGGTCAAAAAACGGCATGAGTAGCTTCGTGCGATCATCGGCACCATCCACAGATGTGAGTCCACAAGCCGCCACTTCGCCTTTTGGGCCTCATAGTGATGCTGAGCGGCCTGCTGCACCTGCCGACGTAAATCCACCAGCGGCATCCACGCCTCGCATTCGAGCTTTTGCAGCTCCTCGATGCTCATTTCGCCATGCGTGCGGCATTCGAGGGCTTCGAGGGCTTCTTCGAACACTCGATGCTTGAAGCCCAGCGCGAGGATTGCAGCTCGCAGCGGCTCCACGAGCGTGGTGCTCATCTGCGAGGTAAAGGAATGCGCTTGCGCATCCAGCAGCCTTTTTGCCTCGAAAATTCGCATTTCGAAGATCTCGCGATCACCCGTGCCCTCGGCGCGTTGGCGTGTGCGCAGCCAGCGGTCGATCCGTTCTTCTCCGCGGGCGATGCGTTGCCCCAGCTCGATCAAATGCCGCGCCACATGGCCGATGCCGGTCAGGATCTTCACCATCTCGCGCTCCGAGGCACGCTGATGGCTGATCCATGCACTTTCCTCGTCACGCGTTGGGCGTCGGTAGGCGCTGATGCGAGCCTGGTAGATGGAAAAACTGTCAGAATGGCTGCTCATGGATGGGCGCGGCAAGCCGCGCGGCGCAGTCGTGAGCGGATCCGGCAGATGCGCGTGCGCAGCGCACCCGCAGTCAGTCCGGCTCGTCGCGCGACCACTCTCGGTGAGACATCTTCGAGCAGAAAATGGTTCAGCATGAGCCGGTCGGCTTGGGAAAGCTGAGCGATGGCCTGCATGGCATCCGTGAGCCTGTCGCGGGACTCATGAATCCCTGCCTGCGACAGATGGGGTGCCTGTTTCTCCAACTCCTCCTCGCTCATGTCTTCCATCGGGACCGAGGGTTGTCGCGAAAACGTGCGCAGTATGTTCGCGCAGACGCCTTTGACGATCATTGCCGCCCACGCGGCCGGTGGCACGCGAAGTTCATGTGTCTCCAGCGATTGAAACAACCGCATCCACGCCGTCTGCACCGCATCCTCCGCCATCCACTGGCAACGCAGAGAGCGCATGGCGATGCCGAGCATCAACGGTGAAAGGTCATTCACCAGCCTCGTGGCAGCGGATTGATCGTGGCGGTCTCGCCACGCACTTACCGCCTGCATGGAACAGTCGAAATGCATGTGAAGACGCGATCATGGATTCCATACCACGCGATAGAAGGCTCTTATCCCATTCACACGCGCAGGCAGGTTGTCGGTGTAGGTCGCGTTGGTGTTCGTGTTGGTGAAGGTGAGGGTGTCGATGGTGGTCCAGGTGATCAAGTCGGTGCTCCACTGGATTTGGTAAGGCTTGTTGGGGATGGCGTTCCAGCGGAGGCCGACTTGGCCGGGGGCGACGTTGGCGACTTCGATGGGGGGGCTGACCTTTGGCGCGAGGACGAAGCTGTGGGAGATGCTGCGATTGATGCGGGTGGGCGTTTCGTCGTTGAAGACGCTGGTGGCATCGGGGGGCATCGGATCGGTGGCGGTGCGGTAGCTGCGGACGTAGTCGGCCACGGCTTGATCGGGGCCGACGGTGACGCGGATGTGGCCGCTGTTGGGCAGGAGGTAGCTGGTGCTGTTCGCCCCGAGATTGACGTATTGGCCGTCCACGGCGCTGCCGAGGCTGGTGTAGTTCGGCGTGCCGGGCTGCGGGCATTCGAGATAGACGACGCCGTCCTTGGTTTGATAGCCGTAAAGATGGTCGTGGCCGTGGAAGACGACGTTCACCTTGTTCATCACGAGCAAATCATGGATGGGCATGTCCCAGCCGGGGCGCTGCGTGGCGAAGCCGGGGCTGCCATCGGCGTTTTTGCCGCCCCACTCGTATTTGTCGCTCACTTCGATGCCGCCACGTGCGGCGTATTGGGGGGTGCCGGTGGCCGTCTGCGTGCTGCCGCCGACGATGTGGTGCATGAAGACGAACTTGTATCTCGCGCTGCTGTTTTTGAGCGTGTCGCGCAGCCAGTCATACTGCGCCTTGCCTAGGCTCCAGTTCCACGCGTCGTTGGCGGAGTTGGGGTTCGTGTTGGTGTTCCAGAAGGGATCGAGCATGATGAAGAGGGCCTCGCCCCATTCGAAGCCGTAGTAGTCTTCCAACAAGCCGAGCGTGCCGCCGGCGTAGTCCTTCGGGGTGGGATTGCCGGCGTAGAAGCCATCGGGTGTCGGCGCGGGGTAGAAGGCTTTGCGGGCCTTCAAATCCCAGGCGGGGATGTTGTTCTGCTTGTCGGCGGCCGCGTTGAAGAGGTAGCCGTATTCCGCCTCGTGATTGCCGAGGCCGAAGAAGAACGGAATGCTGTGGCAGGCACGCTCAAAGGCATTGCGGAAGATGATGGCGCGGTTGTTGATGCTCGTCTGATTGATCGTGACGCCGCCGCCCCACTTCGGTGGCACGCCGAGCAGGCCGTCGGCGAGCTTGTCGGTCATGAAGATGTCGCCCACGTCCATGTGGAGGTCGGGCGCATCGAGGCTGATGTTCGCCATCGCACGCCAGAAGAGCTGCATGTCGGTGTTCACGTCGATATGCGGGTCCGCAGTGACGGTGAAGCTGAAGGTGGTGCCGCGTGGGCGAGCGGTGTGGAAGCTGCGTTCACCGCGAGCATTGTAGTATGTCGCACCGACATGGCGATGGCGCACGCGGTAGTAATACTCGGTGTCAGGCTGCAAGCCAGTGATCGGGATGCGGATGGGGTTCTTGAACTCGGGCTTCGCGTTGTCGATGTTGAACGTCGTGGGCGTGGTGGCGAGCGTGTATTGGCCTGGGGCGGTGCCGTATTCGACAAAGACCTGCTGATTGGCCGAGGCGATGAGGTTCACGGTCACGCCGTCGGTTTTCGGCAAGGTGAGGAACTCCGCGCCGAGGATGGTGGCATCGGTGAGCAGGTTGTTCACGGTGTAGATGTAGTTGCCGCTGCCGGGGCTGGTGGCGCTGGCGTTGGTGTTGTCGGTGGCCACGACTTTGAAGTTGATCGTGGTGCCGCCGTTTTGCGCCGGAATGACCGCGCCCCAGACGCCGTCATTGGCCGCGCCATCGCCGTGCAGGCCGTCATCAAACATGGTGAGCGTGATGGTAGGTGGCGGGGCGGTGGTGGCGATGACGATGTCGTCGATGCTGATGCGCGGCGTGCGTGTGGGAGCCGTGGCGGCATAGCCGGTGGCTTGGAAGCGGATCTTCGTCTGCGTGCCCAGCTCCGCGCCCGCGAGGTCGTAATGGAAGAGCTGGAAGCCGTGATTCACCGTCGTGGCGAAGGCGGTGGCGAGCGGTGCGGCGCTGGTATTGGCATACGCGGCGGTGCTGAGCACGAAGGTGGTGGCGTTTGTGATGCTGCTCACCGTGGCACCACCGGGGAAGTAGTTCGCGGCGGCGTTTGCGGCGGCATTGGTCGCCGTGGCGTTCACGAGCGTGGCGGTGGTGCCGGTGACGAGCGTGAAGGACGTGTTTGGCGTGATGGTGCCGATGCGGGTGTTGTTCGGGATGCCGGTGGCGGTGATGAACATGCCTTCGACGAGGCCTGTGGTGTTCGTGCAGGTCGCGGTGGAGCTGCCAGTCGTGATGCCGATGGTCGCATTCACTGGCGCGGCGAGCACGCTGCGGCCCGTGGTGAGTCCGGCGGTGCTCGCACAAGTCACCGTGGTGCTGCCAGCGACAGCGCCCGCGGCATTCAGCACGACATTGCTCAGCGACACCGTTTCAGCGTTCCAATCCTCGCTCAGACGCGTGTTCCAGGTCGCGCCATTATCAGAGGAGACTTGCAGCGTCCAGCCGCAGTTGTTCGTGGCAAAGAGATCGCGTGTTTGCACATAGAACTCGATGAAGCCGCTCGCACCCGTGGTGTTGATGGCATTCGTCGTGGTGAACATGGAGGCCAGTGGGTCCGCCGTGCCGCCGTTGAACTCTGCGGCGGCTGTGGTGGCGCTCAAAGTGAGCGCGGTGCCCGCCGTGGTGGGCGCGGCGTTCATGGTGAAGGTCGTCGCACTCGTCACGGAGGCCACGGTGGCGTTGTTCGCCAAACCGGTGCCGGTGAGAGACATGCCGTTCACGAGACCGGCGGTGCTGTCGCAGGTCACCGCCGTGCTCGCGGCGGTGGTGGTGGCATTCGTCAAGGTGACGCTGCAAGCCGTGAGCGTGAGTCCTGTGCCCGTGCCGGTGGCGGCCTGCGAAAGGACAAACGTGGTCGCATTCGTGATGGAGGCGACGGTGGTATTGCCCGTTTGCGTGCCATTGATGCTGCCGGCGATGTTTGGACCGGTGATGAGCATTCCAGGCCACAGCGCGGCGGTGCTCGCACAGGTCACGGTGGTGCTGCCGCTCGTCGTCGCCACGCTCGTGAGGCTGATGGAGGTGCGATTCGAGGTGCTGACGGCTTGACGCACATTGCCCGCGCCGACGGTGGTCCACGCGTTGAGTGCGCCAGTGCCGTTCCAATTGTTCGACGAGGTGTTGTTGAAGCTTTCCTTCCAGATCGCGGTGCTCACGGGCGTGCCGGTGTCGTATTGAAGCTGCACGCTGGTGAGCGTGGTGCCGGGCTGCGGCGTGATTTGCGCCAAAACCGTCGTCGGATCGAGGTAAGTCGGCGCGGTGGGGCCGGTGCCGACGCTGACGATGGCGGGTCCGTTCGCGTTGTAGGTCACGTTGATGCTCGCGGAGCCGGTGTTGCCGCCTTGATCGGCGCTGTCGGTCGAGGTGGCCGTGAGCGTGTTCGCGCCCGGTGTGAGCGGCACGGTGGCGGTCCAGGTGGCATAGCCATCGGAGGTCATGGCGGCCACACCATTGACCATGAGACCGGTGAGTGGCGAAACGGTGTCTGTGGCTGTGCCGTTGACCACGATGCTGTTCGCGGTCGTGGTCGTGTTGTTCGCAGGCGCGGTGATCGTCACCACGGGCGTGCTGGCATCCTGCGTGGAGGAGGCGGTGTTGCCAAAGGCACTCGTGGCCGTGCCATCGGTGGCAGTGCCGCGAAAATAATACAACGTGCCGCTGGTGAGGCCGCTCAAGGTCACGCTGGTGCTGCTCGTCGTCTGCGAGGTGACGCTGGCGAAGTCACTCGTGGTGCTGCGCTGGATCGTGTAAGCGGTCGCGCCGGGCACGGCGGTCCAGTTCAGTGTGATGCTGGTGCCTTTGGTGAAGGCGGGCAGCGTCAGGGCAGGCGCTGGCATGGTCACGGTGAGCACGCCGCTGACGCTGGTGGTGTTCCCGGCGGTGTTGGTGATGACCACATCATACGTCGCCGCATCGGAGGGCTGCACGTTGGTGAGCGTGAGCTTCGTCGTGTAGGCTCCGCGCACGATGGCACTCGCGTTGTCGGTGACTTGCGTATAGCTCGTCGCGCCGCTGACATTGCCGCCGTTGGACAGGTTGGAGCCATTTTTCCGCCACTGCACGGTGATGGTGCCGTTCGGATAGCTCGTGAAGGGCGCATAGAGCTCGATGGTGCTGCCTTGAGCCGCCGCGTTCGTGATGAGCGGCGGGCCGATGTAGGGCTTGAAGTTCTCGGCGCTGATGGCGGTGACACTGTTGGTCAAAGAGGTGACGATGCTCGCATAAGCGGGGTTCGCGATGAGGTCGGTGGTCTCCTGCGGATCATCGGTGAGGTTGAAAAGCTCCGGCGTGAGCACGTTGGCCACGCGGCCACGGCGCAGTTTGAAGTCCTTCGTGCCGCCATTCACCGGATCGGTGAACTTGTTGATCGCGATGGGTGCCGCCGCATCCGTGACGAGCGTGGCATTGCCTGGGCGGAGAGTCGTCGTGGTGCTGCTGGTGGCCGTAAGGAGGTTCGGCCACACATTCACGCCGTCGAAGGGCTTGGTGTTCTGCGGCGTCACGCCGACTGCGGCGCAGAGCGTTGGGAACACATCGCCCACCCACATGTATTGATGGCTGATGATGCCGCTGGGCAGCACGCCGGGATAAGAGATGCCCGCCACCTCGCGCAGGCCGCCATCGTAGCTGTCGCCCTTGTCACCACGCAGCGGATCATTGAGAGAGCCTTTCGTCTCATCGCCGCCGTTGTCACCGAACCACAGAATGACGGTGTTGTTCGTGACGCCAGCAGCATCCAGCGCATTGAGTACGCGGCCCATCGCCTGATCCATGCCATCGACGGCTGCGGAGATGAGGCGACGGCTGGTGTTCGTGACGCCGAGGTTTTGATACTTCGTGATCAAGTTCGCTGGAGCCGAAACAGGGCCATGGATCGAGTTAAAGGCCAGATGCAGATAGAAAGGCTGGCTCGGATTGCGGTTCTGAATGTGCGCGATGGCCTTGTCCGCGAGCAAATTGGGCGACCAGCCGCCGGTACCCTGCGAATCGGTATGCTCGCTCGGTCCGTCCTGCTGCACGCCATTCAGCCACCAGTCAGGAATGTCGAGCGATTCGGCCTCGGCGCTGTGGTGAGTGTAGTAATCGATCGCGCCGGAATACTGGCCGTAGTGCGAGTCGAAGCCGCGATTGAACGGCGCGTATTGCAGGCCCTCCTGGATGATACGGGTGTTCACACCATTCACGAGCGTGTGATGCAGGTTCTTGTCACTGCCGCCCATGTGCCACTTGCCGCACATGAAGGTCTGGTAGCCCGCCGACTTGAAGGTCTGCGGCATGAGATGCTCGCTCAAATCAGTGCCGCGGGTGTTATTCGTGGCGTGACGGATCGGATTGCGGCCGGTGAGCATGGTCGAGCGTGTCACCGAGCACACCGTCGTCGCGTAGAAGCGCTCCAAGCGGATGGAACCCGGACGCGTCGTGCCAAAGCTGTCCATGTTAGGCGTCTGGATCGGCACCTGGCCCGCAGGCGTGTGATAGCCCACATCGCCCCAGCCCTGATCATCCGTGATGATGACGACCACGTTCGGAGCCGTCACGGTGGTAATCGTGAGTGCAAAAGCCTTCGTGGCGCTGCGATTGGCCGAATCCGTCACTTCGATGGTAAAATTAAAATTTCCGGCCTGAGTCGGCGTGCCGCTCAAAACGCCGCCACTGCTCAACGTGAGGCCATTCGGCAAAGAACCGCTGAAAAGGCTCCAAGCATAGCCTGTGCCGCTTCCGCCCGTGGCGGCAAAAGTCTGCGAATAAGCCCCCGTCGTGCTGCCATTCGGCAACGGCGATGCCGTGGTGATCGTCGGAGCCGGAGCGACCGTGTAACTCGTCGTTGAAGAGGTCGTCGTGCCTGCACCACCAGTGCCGGTGGCCGCGATGGTGAAGTTCACGGTGCTGCCATTGGCCTGCGCGGGGATCGTGGCACTCCAAAGACCACCGCCGAGATCCGTCATGGCGATCACGGTAGGCGGAGCACCGCTCGTCGTGTTCACCATGATGTCATCAATGCTCACACGAGGCGCACGTGTTGGCTGTGTCACGGTGCCGCCCGCATACTGGAAGCGCATCCGCATGTTCGCCGTGCGCTCGCTGGCATCCAGCGTGTAGCGGTAAGGCTGCGCGGTGCCATCGGCTTTGGTGTTGAAGTTGTGATTGATCGTCGTCGCAAAGGCCGTGATCGGCGCGGCGCTCGTGTTCACATACGCGGCGGCATTTAGCACGAAGGTCGTGCCATTGGTGATGCTGCTCACCGAGGCATTTGCAGGGAAATAGTTGCCCGCGATGGCCGCCGTGGCGCTCGTGGCGGCTGCGTTCGCACTCATCGTGAAGTTCACATTCGGATTGATGGCTGTGATGCGTGCATTTGCCGAGATCGTCGTGCCCGTGCTGGTCACAAACATGCCCACCGCGAGCCCTGTGGTGTTTGTGCAGGTCACCGTGGCGCTGCCGCTCGTCGTGCCGCCCGTGACATACACCGGCGCGGCGGATACCGCGCGTCCCGTGGTGAGTCCCGCCGTGCTCGCACAAGTCACCGTCGTGCTTCCCGTGCCGCTGCCAGCCGCGTTCGTCACCACGTTCGTCAGCGTCACCGTGCTGCCTGTCCAGTCCTCCGTGAAGCGTGTATTCCACGTCGTGCCACCATCCGGCGACACTTGGAAGGCCCACTGGTTGTTCGGCGAGAGGCTGTTCAGGTCACGCGTCTGCACATAGAAATCCACATAGCCCGAAGTGCCCGCCGCATTGATCACCGGCGAGGTCGCCATGGCCGTCGTGAGGCTCGCGGAGGCCGCCTGGAACTCCAGCGCGTTGCCATTGCCTGTCAGCGTCAAAGCCGTGCCCGGCGTGGTCGGAGCGGCGCTCATCACAAAGGTCGTCGCGTTCGTGATCGAGCTGATGGTGGCGTTGTTCGCCAAACCGGTGCCCGTGAGTCCCATGCCCGCCACGAGGCCCGTCGTGCTGTCGCAAGTCACCGTCGTGCTCGCCGCCGTGGTCGTGCAGTTCGTCAACGTGATGCCATTCGCCGTCAAGTTGGCCGTCGTGCTCGAAGCCGTGGCCGCCGCGCTGATGACAAAGGTCGTGCCATTCGTGATCGAGCTGATCACCGCGCCTGCCGCCATGCCAGGGCCGGTGATGATCATGTTTGGCCACAGATTCGCCGTGCTGCTGCACACCACGCTCGTGCTGGCGCTCGTCGTCGTGCAATTCGTCAGCACCACGGGCGAGGTGCGGTTCGATTGCAGGTTTGCCTGACGCGTGGCTCCAGCTCCGTTCGTCGTCCAGGTGTTGAGACCACCAGAGCCGTTCCAGTTGTTCGAGGACGCCATCGAGAAGGTCTCGCGGAACACATTCCCGGTCACCTGCGCCCCGAGATCATAAGTCAAAGTCACCCCGCTGATGCCACCGCCGCTTCCAGCCGCCACCTGGGCCGTCACCACCGCCGGATCGGTGCTGCTCGGCGAGATCGGATTGATCGTGATGTTCGAAACCGTCGGCGGAGGCACAAAACCGATGCCGGAGAGATTGATGTCGAAGGATGGATTGCCCGCGTCACTGCTCGCGATGTGCAAAACGGCTGTTTTCGTCCCAAATGTGGACGCATTGAACTGCACCGTGAAGGTCGAGGTGCCGTTGTTTGCCGCCACGGGTGTCGTTGGAGAGGTGGTGACGGAGAAGTTGGCGCTGTTCGTGCCATCGATGGTCACACCCGTGATGTCGAGCGGCGTGCTGCCGGTGTTCGTAATGGTGAAAGTCTTCGAAAGCGTGTTGCCGACATTCACATTGCCATACGCCACGGTGCTGAGGCCATCGGTGAGCGAGGTCGCGCCCTGTGCCACGGCGATCTGCGTGGTGAGCGTGGCGGAGCGAACGGCAAAGATCGGGAAGCTCGCTGTCTTTGCCTGATAGCTGATGATGCCCTGAGCTCCACGCGGCGGACCTTCGGCGGCAGGCACACTGTTGTTCACACCGAGCTCCAGCAGCCACGCTTCGGTTTGCGTGCCTTTGTTCGACGTGGAAGACCAGTAGGCCGTTGCACGTGGCAAGGCACGGAAGATCAAGCCCGTGCCGGTGGCGAGCGCATTGCTGCTCAGGGTGAAACTCACACCTGGATTGATCGCTGTGATCGTCGGCGTGGTGGTGTGGTTGATGTAAGTGCCCGCAATGCTGAAAGGATCGATCACCGTCATGCCGATGACGAGATCCGTGGTGTCCGAAGTCGCCACCACGGGGCTGCCGGACGTCACCGAGCATCCCGACATCGTCTTCGCGAACATCGTGCGATTGATCGCAGGCTTCAAATTGGTCGCCGTGCCTCCGCTGGTGGTGGCGAGCGAGTAATCCGTGAGCGTTTGCAGCTCTTTGATGTTCGGCATGCGCCAGTCGTTGTAGCCGCCGAGCGTGAGCCCTTCCGCCCAGGCGAGCGCGGCTTCCCAGGTCATCGCCGTGCTCGGCATCTGCGTCCACATGAGCGAGGTGTCCGTGTCCGTGATCGTGCAGTCGAGATTGTTCACGTAGTTGTGCGTCATGTTGTTCTGCGCCAGCCGCACATAGCGTGCGTGGTAGCGCAGCGTGCCGCCCGCGCTCACCGTCTCCGCCTTCGGCTTCGGACCCACGCCGCCGCCGGAGTTCACGCACCAGACATTCGTCGTGCTGGCGCCAAACACATCGCGTGACCACCAATACTCCGTCGAGGGCGACGCTGGCGGGAAGTAGGTCGCGTTCATCGCCGGATTGCCCGTCTCGTAGTTAAAGAGACTCATCAACTCATGCGGATTCGGCAAACGCCAGTCACTGTAGCCGCCGCTGGTCACCGTGCCCGCGTTGTTCACCGCATTCTCCCACGTCATCTCGCCCGCGTCGGCTTTTTGCCACATCAAACCGGTCACATTGTCCGTGATCGTGCCGTCGCCATTGTCGGTGAAGCTCTGCGGATTCGCGGAGGGAGTCGTCGTGTAGTCGCTGTCCTCGCCGAAGGTCGTCGTCGTGCTCACCACCTGGCTCGTATCCGGCAGCTTCACCTCCGACCACGCGCCCATCGGGTAAGCCGTGAGACGATTGCCCGAGGCCGAGCCCGCGGTCGGCGTGTAAGTCTGCGTCGTCGTCAGCACTGGGCCGCTCAGAACACCGCCCACCAGTGCCTGCGCACGCCACGTCATCGTCAGTGAGCGAGGGTTCACCTTGCGATTGATCGTCCAGCACTCGTCATAGTCCACGCCGCCCATGTTCACCCGCATGACATGCGCATCAGGCGATGCGGTGGCCATCGACACGGCGGTGAAGTTTTTGCCCGTCGTCGTCGCGATCGCCGGGATGCTCAGCACAAACTGCGTCGCGTTCGTCACCGAGGTGACTCGCGCGCCATTGCTCACGCCGTAACCGACCACCGCCAGGCCCGTCGTGAGTCCCGTCGTGCTCGCACAGGTCACCGTGGTACTGCCGTAAGTCGTCGCACATCCGGTGAGATTCACTCCCGCGACGAGACTGAGATGCCCGCTGCCATCCGTCACCAGCGGCGCGGGATTCATTTGCGCAACGATGTAGGCCCCGGCTACCGCCTTCGCATTGTAGCCGCCTGTGCCATCCGCACGCAGATTTCCCACCGCTGGCTGACCATCGACCTGATTGCCAAAATTCACCACCGTGCCGTGGAAGGCCTTCATCAGGTAAGGCGACTGCGGCGTGCCATACGGATGCGTCGCGTCCACCGTCGTCGTGCCCATCGCGTGGTAGTGATAACCCCAGCCTCCGCCATGATCGTGACCACCTTCCGCATCCAGCGCCTGCCGTGGCGCGCCATCCGGCTCCAGGAAGCCATACATCGGATAGCCATCCAGCGCCCAAGCGATGGGCTTGTCATCGCCCAACGGCCCGCCGAATCGTGTGTTCAAGTGCGTGGGTGCGATGTGGTAATGATAATCGTCCGCCAGACCGCAGTGACCGCCGTAGTAGTCCAGCTCGCCGATCTCATACGACACATTCCCGCCATTGTTCGATGGATTGAAGATCGCGATGCCATTCGAAGCCAGCGCCACCGCCCCGCGCAGGAAATTCGTCGGCGGAGCCGGTGGATTGTAAATCACGATGGGCGACGCCGATGGCACCGGCACCAGCGGGATGCGCCACACATTCGGCTGCTGATACCCGAGCGAGCCCGCATTGTTCTCATTGCTCGTCGAGTGCGCAAAATACGCCGCCGGGATCGGCACCTGCTGCTGCCAGGTCGTGATCCCAACCATCTTGTTCGGCATGCCCTCCGGCGTGTTGTCCGATTCGAGGAAAAAGGTCGTCCCATCCCAATTGTAGCGCACCTTCGGCTTAAACGGCGCAAACGCAGCCGCCATCAGCAGCCCGTTCCCCGCCGGCGGCAACGCCGACCCGCTCGTCAAAAACGACGAAAGATCAAACCCCGACAACCCCGCCACCGTCACCGGCCTTTTCAGCGTCTTCGGGATCGGAGCCTCCACCGGCTTCACCTTCTTCGGAGCCGACTTCTGCATAAACTCCTCCAAAATATGCGCCCGCAGCGCCTCCTTGTCCCCAGAGGGCAAAGTATGGGCATGTAAAGCGAGCGGCAGGAGGCAGACGAGGGCAAGAAAGCGTTTCATGGTTACCCCATGCTGCAAACCCCGTGTCAGGCCCTCTTCACCCGCGAGAGGCAAATTTGTCGGGATTGTGTAAAGAGGGATGCAGGCAAAGATGCAGGCACCACCTTTTCACCATGCGCCTCCTCATCATCGACGACGACACCGAGCTCTGCCAGCTCGTGGCCGATTACCTCAAGCCCATGGGCTTCGAGGTCGAAATGGAGCACGATGGCGAGCACGGAGCCGACCGCGCCACGTCCGAGCCGTGGGCCGCGATCATCCTCGATGTCATGATGCCCGGCTGCGATGGCTTTGAGGTGCTCCGCCGTATTCGTGCAAAATCGAAGGTGCCTGTCATGATGCTCACCGGCCGTGGCGAGGAGGTGGACCGCATCGTCGGCCTCGAACTCGGCGCCGACGACTACCTGCCGAAAACGTTTTCCTCTCGCGAGTTGCTCGCCCGCCTCCGCGCCCTGCTGCGCCGCACCGGCTGGATCGCTGAGACAGCTCCGCAAGCCCCCGTCAAAGAACTCGTCATCGGCGAGCTGCGCCTCAATCCCGAGACGCATGCTGTCGTGCTCGGTGCCGAACCTTTGCAGCTCACACCGGCCGAGTTTGGCCTCTTGCTCTCACTTGCCAAAGCGCATGGCCGAGTCAAAACCCGCGAGCAGCTCATCGAAGAGGTCGCCGACCGCGAATGGGATGTCTTTGACCGCGCCATCGACATGCACATCTCCACGCTCCGCAAAAAACTCGGCGATGACCCGAAGGAGCCGCGCTTCATCAAAACCGTGCGCGGTTATGGCTATCAACTCGTGACTCCCGGACGATGAGCCGACTCAAACTCCCGCTCTACGGCAAGATCCTCTCTTGGTTCGCCCTGAACCTCGCCGTGCTGGCGGTGCTCTTCGTTTTTTTCCTCCGAGCGCAGTTCAAGCTCGGGCTCGACTGGATGCTCTCCGGCGAACCGGGTGATCGCATCGCAGCCATCGGCGAGAGCGTGACCTTCGAGTTCTCTCGCCTCGCCGAAAGTGAGTGGCCCGCTCGTTTGAGTGAGCACGATCAAAAGCACGGCGTCACTTTCGGCCTCTTCGACGGACGCGGCGAGCAGGTCTTTGGCAAAGCCATCGCGCCACCTGCCGAGGTGCTCCCCAAACTCATCGACCGCCGTCCTCCCGGCGACAGCAGTCCGCGCCGCCAGCCAGGCCCCGTCTCCAAACGACCTGCGGACGCACCACCAAAGCCGCGCTTCATGCTGCGTGCGGGCGATCCCGCCCGTTACTGGGCTGGCATTCATCTTGACCTCGTCGCGCAAGGCGGCCGCTCACTCACGCTCGTC
>Ga0209298_10001430_pt1 | contig 15541 bp, 15 predicted proteins | sample S_140806_EF_Meta_FD_187325 | JGI IMG/M metagenome (GOLD analysis project Ga0209298, IMG submission 187325) | Freshwater microbial communities from Lake Simoncouche, Canada to study carbon cycling - S_140806_EF_MetaG (SPAdes) (version 2) | ecosystem: Environmental > Aquatic > Freshwater > Lake ...
CACCAGTGTAAGATGCTCTACCCTTGGCATTTAGCCCACCAGCAGGGTTCTTGCCCTCTTTACGTGTCCAGGCTGCGGTCATCATTTTTCCTTAACCATACTTGAGAGTTTGATAATAAAACTTCTGATTCGTCCTTGACTGCCCCTACAAAGGTATCTATTGACCAGCCTGGCTGGAACTCGATACCTCTAGGGTCTTCCCACAGATAGTCATCAAATGCCATAATCCCACCTGGCTTAAGTAATCTCCAAGCAAGTACGGCATCTTGCAACACACCCTCTGCAGTGTGGTCTCCATCAATGTAGATGAAGTCATAGGTTGGTTCTTCAATGGAGCGAAGGAACTCTTTGCTATCCATCTTATATTTAATTACGTTAGGTCTAAATGCAATCCGTGAGTCATACACACGTTCAACATCTGCCCAGTCCATAGCCTTGTGCTCATCTTCATCTGAGCCAGTCCAAATATCTACATCCTCTAGGACTGAGTTCTTTGTAACAAGTACGTTATCTACTAGCCATACAGTTGCATCGCCTGTGTAAGCACCAATCTGTAAAAACCTAAGATTAAATTTGCCAGCAAGCGGTAGTAATTGTGACTCAAAGTTTTCCTTTGCAGTCATCTCAAACCAGTTAGGATATTTAGTCTGCATAACCCTTACCTCTACCAAAAGCATCATAGTAGTTCTCGTCCATATTGAATCGCTTCATATGTCCCACAGTTGCACCAGTATCACACCAGAGTGGAATCTCTGCCTTGTTTACTACTGCAAAGAAGTAGATATCCTCACCAGTGAATTGCTTGTTAGCACCCACCTCTGTGAAGAATGGAACTCCTGGTAGTGCTTTTTTAATTCTTGTTACTACGTTACGGTGCATAAGGCAGAACCCCATACCAGCCGCACTTACTTTAATAAAGGCATTCTTAGGTAGTGGGTCTAACCTTCTAATCCCAATACCAAACTCTGCCTCAGCAAACTCATACACAGTTGCTAATGGTTTCATTAATGGTTGCTCTGGTTCATTACTTGTAAAGTAAACTCCAGTAAGCAATGGTATATCTACAGCATCTCTACGTTTCCAGAGTTTAAGGAACTTCTCTGGAGTAATCATTATATCTGAGTCAAGCCAGAGTAACCAATCAGATTTATTATTGTCATACCAACGATTGATTAACATCTCACGTTGTTGTGCAATCTGATTACCGTGTGCTCTTAACGAGCCACAGAACTCTACGCCTGAGTTTATTAGGGTGTCTACGACACCTTCCATAAACTTGCCATCTACCATACCATTGTCGCACCAAGCGACTGCTAAGGTTTCCTTCTTCTGTTTAGCCATTGTCCCCCCAGACGATTACTTAAGTTTTGTACCGTATGTTTCTTCATACATTTTATTAACTGATGCAGATAATGGCTTCTTAGCCTTTGCTTTTGGTTGAAGCGGACGTCCATAGGTTGCTGTATACATTTTGCTAATTGATGCTTTTTTAGCAGCCTTTTGTTCTGGAGTTGCTGGTGCTCCTATTTTTGGAAGCGAAGTACCATAAGTTGCTTTGTACATATTGTTAACTGATGCCTTTGGCTTTGGTGCAGCAGGAGCACTTGCTTTAGGTGCAGGCTTGCTTGAACTAGCAGAGTCTGCTCTTGAAGAAACTGTTGCTTTCTTTGGAGCAGAGTAAGATTCTCCGCTTGGACGAGAAGAAACTTTAGGTGCAGTCTTTGCCATTGCTACAGATGCAGAGACACTTGGTTTAGATGCTGGTTTAGCAGCAGCCTTAGTAGGTGCCTTCTTAGCAGGTGCAGAAGACTTTGGTGAATAATCAAATGTACCGAGCATACGTCTCGAATTACTTCCAGAACCAAACTGTGCTGTTGCTAGTGCTTGACCAGAAAGTATTGGGGAAGCAGAACCATTTGCGAAATCAGGGTTAACTGTTGAGGCACCAGTGATGCCACCAGAATAACGTGTTTCTTCTCTTTTTTGTGGATTCATTGTTGCCATGTTAGTATACCTTTCCTATTTTTTTCATTTGTTTTGCTGCTGCTGCTTTGTTGGCAAGTGCTGCCATCTTTTGATTATAAATACTTCTATCATTCATATATTTATCCATAAGGGAAGTAAATGCTTGAGGTGGCATACCAGGCATCCTTGTTGGGGGAGTCGGTGCAACTGGTCTATTTGGTTGAGCAGCCATTTACTTCTTCTTGCCCATCTTCTTCATAGAAGATTTCTTGATAACATCTTTCATGCCCATCTTCTTTTCCATTGCAGCCTTCTTTGGACCTTCGCTTTTTTCATGCTTCTTCATAGCACCTTTAGATGCATATAGTTCAAATTTTCCTTTAGCCATTATTGTATCCCTGCTTCCTTGAGTTCTCTCATTACCGTGGCGGTTTTGTTATCTAATTTCTTTGCTTGTACCATTGTGTTGCCATCATATGCAGCACCTAATTTCTCAGATGCTTTATGTGCTGCTTCTATCTGACCTATACGTGTGCCGTTAGGTTGGATACCCTGTGCTCTAGCACTACGATATGCTTCGAGTTCAGAGTTCCATTTCTTTTGAGTTGTACCACTTGCTATTACATCACCTCTGGCATCGCCAGTAGATAATTCCAGTAGTTGTATCTTGCACCCAAAGCAACCTTCTACATATTCTGGATGTGTTTGTATTTGATGTAATCCCATTATTCCACCGTAAAGTTGGCTGAAGTTACAATACCGTCAGCAATCATTGCTGTTCTAATAGCATCGCTAACTCCAGTATGCTGACATCCACCCATATAGTAAGCAGTATATTCTGCTAACTCATCATGAGATGGATACTGTGTAAGTGAGTAAGTTCCACCGCTAAGGATGATAGTGTAACTCTTAGTGCGTTGTTTAAAATGTGTGAACAAACGGTGCCTACCAATAGGACCCTGTTCAAGGGTTGGTGTTACAAGTGTGTAAGTTGCCATTATTCTCCCTTAGTGAATTTACCAAGAGGCAGGATTTCTCCTGCCCCTCAGTCAATCAACTACGCGACTGATGAACCATTAAGAATACGATACAAGGCTGCTTCGCGATAACGCTTGAAGCCAAGAACGCCGTACCAGCCCATTGGGCGGAAACGCATTAAGTGGTCGATAACTGGACCGATAACTACATGTGGCTCTTCAGCAACGGCTTCTGCCATTGCTTCCTTGCCAGCAAGAATTGTGCGGTATACCTTGGCACTTGAAGCACCATCAGTATCATTGAACATACGAGCAGACTCTACAAAGTAGGCTCCTTCGTATGAACCAATTTCTCCAGCCCAAATGTTGTCATTTGAGTTGTACTCGTGAGGCAAACGCCATCCACCAGCACCAGTCTCAGCACGAAGGTCGTGTGAGATTTCTGGGTGGATACCACACCAGTACATTGAACCCTTGCGAGGAACTGACAGACCAGAACGCAACTTAGCAACAGCACGACGGATGTTGGCAGAAGTGATTGTATCTGTAGCAGCAATTGTTACTGTGTTAGTACGTGTACCACCATAGATGACGTTAGTACCACCACGAAGTTCAGTCTGTGCAACTGTATCAATTGAACCTGCAAGGTTGAATGCGATGATGTTAGCAATTGCTGGGTCTACATCAGCGAGGCTGAAGAGTTCCAAAGCACGTGTAACAAGGACAGAGTTACCGTACTCAGCAAGAGTAATAGTAACTGAAGTTGGAGCACCAATCTGAACTGAGTCACGCTCAGTTGATTCGGTGAGTGCAGTTGTCTGTTCAGACAAATCTGCGTATAGTTGTAGAATTACGGTTGAGCCAGGGTTTGCCAATTTAGCAGGGCGCTTGTCGGCGACACTACGAATTAGAGGCTCTGAACGCAACGCGAAGTCTAATAGACGGTCATACGCCTTTTGGACGAGACCTGCAGCACCAGCGGTACCAGCGAGATTGCCGGTGGACGATGTATATGCATTAGCCATTGTTGTTCACCTCCTAGGTGAGTTGTGAAATTACTATGAAGTTATTACTGTTGAGAATAGATAATTGAATTGAGTTCTTCCGCAGAAGTTGCATTCTCAATTCTCATAAATATATCCTCTGCCCTATCTGGTGAAATAGCGTTATTAGTAACAGAATCCATCTGTCGCAATGCTGCGATATCTTGCTGACTAAGTTCGGTCTTTTGTGGAGTCTGGACACCGAATACGTCACCGTATTCTTCCAGCCACCCCGAGATTGCATCTTCTGATGCTTCTAAATCAACAGGCACGAATGCTGCTATTTTTGCGTTTACACCCTTTTGGGCGAATGTGTCTTTAATTATCCGCTCACGCTGGGTCTTGGTAAGACTTCCAAGGTTGGTTTCCAAGTCCTTGATTTTCTTCTCCTGTATGCGATTAGCCTTACGGAGTTTCTTTACAAGGTCTGTATCCGAATCAAATGATGTTGGACTAAAGTCCGTGTCATCGTCTTCATCTTCCCAGTCGGTATTTATATCGCGGTTGTTGCTCATAGCAACCTCTCCCTATATTAGTAGTTGTCGCACGCCGCAATCATAATGGGGGATTATAATCGGTTCGTACTATCGGTCTTGTACGCTACATAGGGCCGATAGGTCCATGTAGGAATCTATTTACAACTGTCCAGCAGTTGATTGGTTTGTGTAGGAAATCATTCGTCCAGAGAACACACCAGCAGAACCCTGCATCAATCGTGTTCCTTGTTCTGCAAGGCGCTTACGACGTTCAGATGCTAAGCCAGAGAGTTGTTCTGCTTCAAGTTCGGACTGAATAGTTTGTGAAGTTGCAGCATTCTTACCCTCAAATATGTTAGATAGTCCAACTTCTGGTTGAAGTGTGTCAGAAATGTTTGAATATGCTTGCTGAGCAGTTTGACCAATTTGTGCTTCATTAAGTCCTTTAGCCTGAAGTTGTGCAGCATATCTTTCAGAAGTTGCTTTATCAAATGTAACACCATATTTGGCTTGGCGTAACGCTTCTGCAGCAAATACTCCAGTTGCACGGTTAAGGTCTAGTTGTTCCTTGCCAATTGCTGGGTCAAGGTAAAAGTCAGTTAAGTCAGCAGCAGTTGCAATGTGTCCTAATTTAATAAGTGCATCTACTTGGTATGGGTCAGCACTAATTGCTTTAAGTCTTGAAGCATTAGCACGTTCATCCATATCTGCTACGGTGACGTTATTCTTTACATATTTCTTTAATGAATCAGAGGTGAGAAACTTTGATGAAAGACCATACTTTTCTATAATCCCTTTAGCGCCTTCTACAAAACCATATAGTTCGTCAGGCTTCTTTGGATTAACAAGTCCCTCATTAAGGTATCCGTATGTCTCATAGAATGGAGATGTTATCTTTGTGCCATTCTTGAGAGTATAGTCTTTGCTGTTTAGAAAGATTGATACGGCATTGTCGTAATCAAGTCCTTCAGAAAGTAAGTTAGTTAGATAAGATGTAGAAGAATCAATTATACTTCTATTGAATCCCATGCCAACAAGTAAAGACTTTAATACATCAGTGCTTGTTGTGGGACCAGTAGGTTTTGGAGGTATTACTGCACCACCATCACCAATAATTGCTTTTGGCTGTGCTTGTAATATTGCTGTCTTTCCAAGGTTAACTGCTTGTGCTGCATTTGTTTTTGCTCCTGCTGCCTGAGTTGTAGCAGTTTTTGTTAGGGCTGCTGTCTCCGCTTTATTGGCTGCATTCTCTGCAGTAATCTGAGCAAGGGTTGGAGCAGCGGTAGTTCCAAAGATTGCATTTCTCTGTGCAGAATTAGGTTTAGTTGCCATTATCGTCCTAACTGGTCTTTAAGAGATTGGAACAAGTTAACGACATCATTCTTGGCTCTACTTGTCTTTTGATAACGTGAATCTTTCTTGACTTCTTGTTCTATCTCATAATCATTAGGAAGTCTGTACTTACCATCAGAACCCTGGAAGTTGAGAAACTTCTTCATAATTGGGTCATCAATTGCTACGTTAGTTTCAAGATAATCAGATGCTGTTTTCATAAGTGGGGCAATATATTTATTAGCATCATCTCCAGCATTGGTGTATTCTGCTATACCCATATACTTGATACCTGCCGCCTTGCGTTGGTCATCTTTAAACTTCTTGATTACCTCTGCTGATACTTTAGGGTCTGCGTTACCTAACGCCTGTGCTATGACAGGACCAAGGGTAGATAGGTCTTGTGTGGCTCCATAGTTTGCTGATATGGTTGCCATCAAATCATCATATGTGGTCTTTGCTTGACCACCGAGTGTTTTGATATCCCACTCGGTAGATGGGTGATTCTTAACAAGATACTCAGAAAGAAATTGTTCTTGTTCTGCTGCTGTAAATCCTTCACCAGGTTTTGTTTCTGTATATTTGTTTACAACATTGTAACTTGGTTCTCCAAGTTTATCTAAGAGTGGTTTAGCAAATACTTTATTTCCAAACTCATCTATTTTTTGTTTTTTAGTTTTAGGGTCTATAACTATTTTGCTTTTTTTATCATACATTGGTTCATAAGTAGTAACATATTGGGTTGACGCTGTAGATGCTTGTGATTTTACTTGAGAGTTCCAGGCTTTCCCAAATGTTTCATTGCTAGCCTCTGGCGGATAACTACCAAATGCGGTAAAGTGTGCATTTCTCCAGGCTAAACGTGCGTCGCCCTCATCTTTAAGAAGTAGTGCAGTAGCAACCTGTTTATTGTATGTTGTAGAAGTATCTTTGACCTTGGGTGCTGGTGCTGTATTATACTTTGCATAATAATTTAAATAATCAGTAGGAGCATAACCATTATTAACGGCGGCTGCTGCAATATCTTTAATTGCTTTTTCATCACCAAGACCTATAATGCCGTAAGGAGTTTTATCCTTAGATTTTCCCGATGCACGTACTTTTTCTTGAAAATAATCAAGTAAATTATTATTTTTGGAACCTGCTGGTGCAGGTTGGTTTTGTAACATTAATTTTATTTTATTGAAAGCAAGTGCTTTGTCAACCGTATCTGCTGTTTGACCTAAATACTGTACCCAAGGGTCATCCTTGGTATATGTTACAGCATTTCCTGTCATACCCATAGACACATAATTAGAAGACTTGGTTGTGCCTCTTACTGTATCTTCTGCGGCCATATTAACCCTCAATCTTTCCAGCGAATACGCCATAGTACATACGACTAAATGCAGGGTTCTCAAACATTAGTTTGGTTGCTAATGCTTTCAAATCATCTTTGACCAATGTTGCTAACCCACCCTTTGATGTCATTTGTGCATAATTAGAGCCACTTGCTTCATTTAAAATATCTTGAGAACGTTTGAACTCTGGATAAAACTCAGCAATCTGTTTATATACAGGAGATTGTTGAATATTTGGGTCTTGCAATGCTAATTCAATAGCACTAATCTTTTCATCTGCAGAACCAGTAGTAAGAAATTCAATTGGCTTATTGCCACCAAACTGTTTGTTTAATTGAGCAACCTGGTCTACATACCAGAAGTTAGGATAATGATTAGCAATTTGCTCGTCTGATATTGCGCTAAGAAGCATAGCATACGTTCTACTTTCTGCTTCATGTTCTAAATCAGAAGAATTTAATGCTCTACGAACACCAGTCTGTCTTTGCCAGTTATAGTACTTTAAAGAGTATTCTCCACCAGGAAAAAATAATGGTATAACATCTCCACCAGAACGAGCATACTTATCGGCTGCTGTTGGGTTGTTATTTAACCAAGTCCAAGCATCTGTTGTTCCTTTTGAACCACTTGTTGTTCCACCAAAGGTTATAAGGAGATTTTCTGCACCAAACTTTTCAGCAAATAAACGAACTGCTTTATTATGTTCTCCTGGATTTTTCTGTGATATATCTTCCCAGGACTTTCGTAACATAGTCATTGTCATAAAATTTACTTTATTGGTAGGATTTTTAATCTTTGCAAGTACTTCTTGAGAAGGAGTTGCGGGAGATATACTTTGAAAAATACCCATGATTAAAGCCATACTGGTACTTATTCTTTCAGCATCATTAAACAATCGAGTACGTTCTGCATCATTTATTAATGGATTATCACCATTACCATAGTTACCACTAGATGCAAGATAAGATGCCCAGTCTTTTGCTCCGCGGAGTCCAACAACATCATTGCCCATACCGGCTATAACTGTTTTCTTTAGCCATGATGGGAATATAAAATCTTCAATACTTTTAGGTGCTCCAAATGGGGTAATGATATCTCGAAGAATATCATTCACTGGACCAAAAGTATTTGCTTTACGAGAAAGACCAAACACACCTTGCATAACAGGTCCAACACCAGGAAGATATGGATTAACTTGTCCAAGTGCTAAGTTAAGTGATTGAACTGGTGCTGTTATTTGTAAAGCATCTCCTCCACCACCAGCAAGTGCACCAAGTACACTTCCTACTAATGGCATCTTAAATTTCTTAGGAGATTTAGGGTCCTCGGGATTATCTTGATATATAAATCCTTGTTGGTCATCATATGTCATGCCAGTGGCATCATAGATAACATTAGAACCTTCTTGATTTAATCCATTGTATGCTTTAGCAAAACGTATTGCTGGCTTTGGATTAGCCAAAAATAACTCTCCCCATTTATTAACGGTATTATATTGTGCTTGTGCAAATGGAAATACTAGACGCCAAGCATTTGCCCATTGATTCTGAGCAGCAGCATCGTAGAATAAACCTTTAACATACTTAGTTGCTTCTTTAGCAGCCATCTGGTCAATAGTATGTAATGATGTTCCAGTAACATGGACATAGTTAGGATTCTTTCTACGCCTTCCAATTTCTTTGTTTATTTCACGAATTACTGGATGCACACGAAGGCTTCCAGCCCTTCCAAATGGTGCTAGGGATTTTTGAGCGTTCTTTCCTAGGGTTTCAAGTTCATTGGTGTTAAGCATACGTGCATATCCGCCAATATAATCCCAATATGCCATTGTGTATTCTGGAGCAAAATTTAATCTAGTTTCAAACCTAGTTGCTTGGTCAAAAAACCAATTAACAAACGAAGTAATTTGGGTTTGTCCAACTGGTCTTTCTGTTGTTTTTACAAGGGATATAACACTAGACCCAGTAAAATCTTCAGGAGAAACGTGTTTCTTTAAGGTATTGGCAAATTCTTTTTCTAATTGTGCCATCTCAAGAGTAGTAACGTTTTTCTGTGCGTATGGAACATTAATTTGAATAGATTTGCCGTTGCTTTCAAGGATACCTTTTCCATCAGCAATCAGGTCTAAAACTAAATTAGATTGAGTTCCGCTACCCATAATTGCTTTAATCTGTCCGGCATATGTATCGCCTTGATTAGCATCAAACAAATATATGAATAAATCTTCAGCACTAATGTTTTCTTTAACAAATCCTAGGGCTGGGTCTTTTAGAAGCAGTTCTCTAAGTCCTGTATTTGATTCAAATACTGATGTAGCAAAATCTTTTAGAACGCTATTAGGAGAATCAAAGTTATCAATAAGATTTTGAACAAAAGAAAGTTTTCCTTCTTCATTGCCACTTCTCATTAGTCTAACTACTGGTCCAGCAAACTTATCTGAATTGAATCTATTAATTGTATGAGCAAATCCTTCTAAGAAGTTAGGGTGTTCAGAACCAACAACTTCATAGTATTTGTTTACTTCTCTAGAAATTCCAGTACGCATATCAGATGCAGAATGGTCTCTGGACATCTGTGACCTAAATCCACGGATACCATCTGTAAGTTCTATCTCTGCATCTACACCTTTAAATGCATTACCCATAGCACTGTATTGATATTTAGAAGCACGTGCCATAAGTTTACCGAATGACCCACCTTCTGGGTTAGCCATTACCATTGCTATAAAAGAAATAGGGTGGTTAATTATACTGGAGTGACCAGAAAACATTTGACGCATTTGCATTTCTGCAACATTTCGCCATACGTAAGCAACACGGCCCACTAACTGAGCAGTACGCCAGATGTCGCCTAGTTCTTCAGCAAGTATTTTACCTTGACGATATCTTCCAAATGCTGAGTTTAATGTGTAATTATTAATTACTTTAAAAATTGCTTTGCTATCGGGTAGATTAACTATATCATTAAGAACTTGATATTCTAATATACCTGATGTCAACTGTACAATTTTACCGCTTGCTTTCATTATTGTTGGATTAGCATCGTTAATGGCAGAAGTTGTACTATATGCATTATGTACGTTTCTTTCTTTACCACTTATTTTAGTTGCTTTAACAAGTTTAACAACGTCATCGGTAGGTAGACCAAGTTTTTTTCCAATATCTTCAACAAGAAGACCAATGCCTTTTTCAACAGCAGCAGCACGTTCTTGATTTGTGGTTGCTTTATAGAGTGCTGTTTTAGTAATATTAATGATTTCTTCTTGGCGTGCTTTACCAAGGAATTTTCCAAAGGAAGTAGAACTAATCCAGTCTTCTACGCCGTTGCTAAGCCCGGTTAAATCTCCAAGTTGAAGTGTAACATTTCTTACATAAAAACGATTAAAACTTTTGGTTACGGTTTCCATAAAATGAACAGGAGCAAGGCTTATTGGGTCAACAAGACGCGCTAATGGATTAGCAACTAACTTACCAGCCTGTGCTTGTAGTCCAAGGGTTAATGAGTTACGAATGTTTCGTGGGTCAATTCCCTCAACACCCATATGCTCAAGAAACACTCCAAGTACTTCATCTGAGGTTTTGGCAGCAGTAAGTGCTTGAACCATTTCTGAATCTAGTTTTCTTCCAAAGAGACGTTCAATTTTAATTTCTTCTGTTTCTCTTGCAACAATTTCTGCAATTTGTTGAAACTTTCTTCCTAGCATAAATTTTAATGGCTTAGAAAAATCTTTTCCAATTTGTCCACCAAATGAGTTTGTAATTCCAATTTCTGCTGATAGTAATTCTTTAAGAGCGTTCTGCTCAGTAATTTGAACCTCAATATTAAGAATCTTTTTTAGACCTTTATAGTCTGGGTCATTGATAAGTTCTTTAAGAATCTCTGGGTCATTGTTGGCAAGTTCACGAACTGACTTGATATATGAAAGTTGGTCTTCTTGCTTTATCTGACGATTAATAATATCATCATATTCTTGCTGGCGCTTTGCTATAGCATCTTTTTTATTTTTAAGTGTGACAAGTAATTTTTGTACTGTATCATTTAAAGGACTTGATGTTGTAATTTCAGCAGCAGCAGTTGATACTTCTGCAGTAGAAGCAGCAATGCGCTTGCTATTAGTAATTGCAAAACCACCAAGTTCGCCATAGATAGAACGAATGTTGCCAAACCCATCTACTTTCCAAATATCATTAACAGCGTCAAACAGACGTTGCATCGCAGCAGGATTTTTGCTTGCAGCAACTTTACCAATGAGAGAACCTAGGCTTTCACCTAATACAAGTTCATCATCAACAGCAAATAATGAACCGTGGAATCCTTCAAAATTTGCTGAGGCTTGTCTAATGCTTGAGGCTAAGTCACCAAAGATTTGCATTTCAGATGCGTCTCTTGATTCAGAAGCCATCTCATCTAGTTTATCTGTTAACTTGGCACGCTTTGCTGATTCTGCTTCGATTTGTGTTGGGGTTGCTTTCTTAAAATCATTTGCTAAGTCAAGTATCTTTAACTTCTTTGCATCAACGGCTGTAAGAACATACTCATCAGCGCCATGTGCACCAACTGAAATCTTACCAGCCTGTGGAAGTTCATCTGTTAAAATAAATCCGTTAAAGAATCCACCAGTATTTTCCATGTCAGCACTAAGACGATTAACACCAGTAGTTAGTTCACCAGTTTCAAGTTTTGGGTGAGTTGTAAACCATTCTGTAACTGATTTAGGTGAAAGTGTTTTGGCAGCCTGTGAATCATCAGCAAAATTGTAAACATCTTTGGTTGTATTCAAAACCATTTTAGCAGTTCCAGCCATTACTTTAGTTTTTTCTTGTTCTAAAGTAGCAATATCAAGGTCTGCCCTATGTAGACTTCCTTCTAAACGTTTATGATTTTTTGCTAATTCAGCCTCTGCTTGTTTTTCAAGTTCTTTAGTATATGCTACAGAAGCAGCAATTTTTGCATCGTGTGCTGCTTGATTCGTAGCCTTTGTAAAGGGAGCAACCCCTTCTTTCAATTTAGATAATGTTCTGCCACCTGTTAAAATCTTACCAACAGCACCTGGACCCCACCAAGTACTAGGGTCTCCAGCAATATTAAGTGAAGCATCTAGTAGCCCAGACATAATTTTATAGGCAGTAGTATCTGGAGTTACACCAATTCCATTAGCAGTCCATCGTCCAACAGTAAATGATTTACCATTTACAGTACCATAAGCACCCATAGCCTTTGCTTGGTCTTTTCCAACCTTTGATTCTGGAGTAATAAAGAATCCAGAGCCAGTACCGCTATTATGGTTTGCTATTAAAGAACCTAATTGTGTATTTTTTCCACCAAAGGTAGCAGCATCTTTAAGATAGTTTGCTGTAGCCCCTGGTTCATCTTTAAAAATTGAGTAAGCATCACGAATCATGGTTGTTGGATAGTCATATAACGGCGCACGAAGCGCAGCAAATCCTATTCTTATAGCACCCTTAAGTGGAGCGTAGAGTTTTTTATTGACAGTATCACCAATAAGTCCAACTACTCCACGATTTGCTTTAACTGTACTATCAATTTTTGCTAAGTTAGTAGCATCATTTTTAAGTTGAGCAATTCCATCAAGTGAAACTATCTTATCAATACCCGGGGTATTTGCAGTAAGTCCTTGACCTACCATACCCATGATTAAATCTTTACTTATACCAGGATATTTTTTTGCTATAGCATCAAAGTTACTAAATTTATCAGGAGTTAGAGTAGAAATTTGTGCATTAACAAGATTCTGCATGTATTCTTGACCATGAGTGTATAATCTTTTAGTTTCTTCAGGTGTTAATGATGGAATTCCCACTAGGCACGCAACTCGTTATATGCCTCAACTATTGAAAATAAAATGCGTGACTGTGGATTTGCTTTCAGCATTGCCCGCGCAAGTATAGAACCTTGGTCTGGAGCATCTACAGGAATCTGATTACTAGAATTGCTACCAGGACCAGTAGGAGCACCGTCTGATAAAGCCTTACCATGATTAGTTGGTGCAAACATATCTGTAGAAGGACCAGCAGGAGCAGTGCGTCGTCCAGCACTTTGGTCTCCTCCAGCACCTAGTGACATAGCGGGACCACCAGTAGGAGCAGTTGATGCACCTTGTGCTAATCCTTGTAACGCTTGACGAGAACCATATGTGCCACCAGATGCATTTTGAACCTTTGCAGAATTCATAACTTTCTGTGTGCGTGCAGTTAAGTTTTTATCAGTACGGCTAGCGTTGGCGCTCATTCCTGAAACTACTTCTCTGACCATTTTTAATCCTCATCTTCGTCCATATAGTGTGCAACATCTGTAACGGTTGGTAACTTAAATGATACCCAATCAGGATAGGAACTCTTGTCCATCATGATTGTCATAGCAACATCTTCTTTGAATCCAGCGCGTACTAGCGTTGTAAAATATTCGTTGAGCCAGATGCAATAAACTTCTAATTTGTTATAGGAATCTGTGTCTATTGTCTCGCTTTTCTTTTTACGAGTAGCCACATTATCCTCCTAAGCCTGCTAATATACTTTGTAAATCTTGTGGGGGACCTTGTTCGGGTTGTTGAGTGGCTCCACCAGAGGGTTGTCCAGGAACGGCTGGGGACGTGGGCGCTTGTTCAACTGGGCCCTGTGGACCTGGCGGAGCCATCTCGGGCTGAGTTGGTTGTTGAGGTGCTTCCACCTTAAACACTGCCAACGCAGCAGCCTCTATGCTTTCCCCTTTGCGACGACGTTCAATAACATCGGCAATATTTTGGATAAGTTTAGATGGGTCAGCACCTTGTCCAACCATTGCAGGAATTGCTTGTGCGCTTGCTGTAATTGCAGCACTAAGATTATCGCGCATCTTCTCAACTTCAATGCGTTGTTCTTCTAGGGTTACGTTAACGCTCCAAGGAAGTTCACGACGGATAAAGTCTTTAGATACCAAGTCAGCACCAAGTGCTTGTAGTGAGAAGATAAGTGCGCGAGATGGGTCAAGTCCTGCCATCAATCCATAACGCACTTCTACAGAGTAGTCACCCTTGATATCCTTGCTTGGAAGATACTTAAGTTCGTATGGTGTGCCTTGAGCAACTCCACGAACACTCTTCTCTTCATTAAACAACAACTCATCCATGCAGAATGCAACTTTGATAACATCTTCTAGTGTTTCAGCAAGGATTGTTTGTCCAGCCTTGATTTGGGAATCGAATGCTCCCAGGAGTGCTTGAACTCCTTGACCAGTAATGATACTGGCGTCAATGGTTCCAGTCCTACCCTCAGGATACCTAGCACCAAGTCTCATTTCAGATTGGAGTGCTGATTGTTCTTGGAAGGCAGCGGCTGGAACATCTAGTCGTACACGCCCAACCGCTTGCGGTTGAGATGTACGAATGATTGCGTCTGGACCCATAGGTAGGTCGATAACGTCTTGTGGTACTACGAGTGGGGCTTGTACTGATTTCTCAGCAGCCTCCATAGCAAGGTTAGCAAACCGTGCACGCGCGAGTTGAACATAAATGACATCATCAAACTGTCCACGTGAGTCATCATCGATTGCAGGACGTCGTGCAATATGCACTGTCATCTTGCCAGTAAGGTTTTTTGCCTCATTTAAGATAAGATTTTTGCGTGCTGGAATATAAAATACTGTAACATCTTTATCCATGTAACGGATAAGTTCAATGGGTGAGTTAGTATTCTGGTTGTATCCCATTTCGCCAAGGATAATGCCAGCAAATTCTGGATACTCATTGGCTAGTTCACCAATAGTTTTGATGTAACGCTTAGCGTATGCTATGCATCGTCCAAATCTATCAAACTCTGGATAAGAACCCATAGGGTCTTCTACGCGAATGCGTGGCAATTTATCTTCAAAGTCAGGTTCTACATGGATAGGCAAGAATCCATAAGAGAAATACCAGTCTGCTCCCCAGTACATCTGTGACTGTAGCCGTGATTGATAGACATAGTTGTTGGCTATCATGCCACGCTTGTCAGCAAAGGTACGACCTCTATCAGAGGTTACGTTAGTAGCAGAGCAATTAAATGATGGCAATGGTGCAAGTACTTCAGCCAAGTCGCGCGCAGCAACATCAACAAAGTTAGCAATCATTGGATGACGCATTCCCTCTGGAAACATATCAGGGAATAGTTGAGTCATATTGCCCTTGCGGACAGCCATAACATCCTGCATTCGGGCATCGCGGGCAGCGTGGCGAACCTTTAGGTTCTCTACACGCCTTGCAATGCTATCAATGTTTGCCATGTTATCCTTCGTATACTACATAATCAGCAAACTCGTAATCATTTACATTTACTATGTAACGACTCTCCATTTGCTTACGGGTTGCCCATTTGTTGGTGAGGTGAGATTGGTTAATACTTGCATTGCCAATAATTTCTTTAGCGCGTAGTTCA
>Ga0209298_10001435_pt1 | contig 15490 bp, 16 predicted proteins | sample S_140806_EF_Meta_FD_187325 | JGI IMG/M metagenome (GOLD analysis project Ga0209298, IMG submission 187325) | Freshwater microbial communities from Lake Simoncouche, Canada to study carbon cycling - S_140806_EF_MetaG (SPAdes) (version 2) | ecosystem: Environmental > Aquatic > Freshwater > Lake ...
CCTCCGGAAGTCGACGACTGTCAGCGGACGGCCGTCGACACTCAGCGCGCCCTGCTCCACCTTGCTCTGCGGCAACTGTGAAAAGCGGTCCCACAACCCGAGGTCGTCGATCAGTCGCAGTGTGCTGGGATGCACTGTGTCACCGCGGAAGTCGCGCAGGAAGTCGGCGTGCTTCTCCAGCAGGGTGACCTCGACGCCGGCTCTGGCCAACAGCAGACCCAGCACCATGCCTGCGGGTCCACCGCCGACGATCGCGCACGTCGTCGTCTCCGGCATCAACCAACTCTAACCGGGCGTCAGATCTCGATTCGCGCGCCGATGATGACGGTGCGGTCCATCGGCAGCCCGAAGTACTCGGCGTCGGAGGTCATCCGGGAGATCGCGATGAACAGTCGCTTGCGCCAGGCCGCCATCGTCGGTTCGGGTCCGACCCGCAGGTTGACCTCGGAGAGGAAGTACGTGGCCTGGTCGACGTCGACCGGTCCCGCTCCCGGTGCGGGATCGACCAGGCGGAGTGCGGCGGGGACGTCGGGCCGTTCCATGTAGCCAACCCGAACCACGACATAGAAGATGCCGTGATCGGGATAGCCGAGGTCCTCAACGGTGATGCGTTCGGCATCGGGCACTCGCGGTACCGGCTGCGTTTCCACCGAGACGATCATGACGTGCTCCTGCAACACGTGGATCCGGTCGACGTTGGCCCGCATGGCCAGTGGGGCGGCCTCGCCGCCCCGGTTGAGGTACACCGCCGTGCCCGGCAACCGGGGCAGCGCCGGCGTGCGCTCGGCGAGGTCGCGGACGAAGTCCCGCAGCGGCCCGAGCTGCTCTGACCCCGGCGGGGGCGGCGGCGCCTTGAGCCTTCTCCGAGCCTGCTCTGCCGCCCTCTCCCGGGCGGCCAAGACGATCTCGCGGCCGCGCCGCCAGGTGGTCATGACGGTGAAGCCGATCAGTCCGATCAGCAGCGGCAGCCACGCGCCGTGCAGCAGCTTGGTCAGATTGGCTGCCACGAACAGCAGGTCGACGGTCAGCAGGGCACCGCCGCCGAGGATCACCAGCCACAGCGGTACCCGCCAACGGATTCGTGCGACGTGCAGGAAGAGCAGCGTGGTGATGGTGATGGTGCCCGTCACCGCCATGCCGTAGGCGTAACCGAGCGCCGCCGAACTGCGGAACGCCAAGACCAGTACGGTGACCGCCACCATCAGCAGGCCGTTGACCCACGGCACGTAGATCTGGCCGATGGAGGACTCCGAGGTGTGCGCGATCCGCATCCGTGGCAGGTAGCCGAGCTGGGCTGCCTGGGAGACCATCGAATACGCCCCGGTGATCACCGCCTGCGAGGCGATTACCGTCGCCGCGGTGGACAACGCGATCATCGGAATCTGCGCCCAGTTCGGCACCAGCTGGAAGAACGGCGCACCGACCATGCTGTCGTCGCCGATGAGTAACGCGCCCTGCCCGAAGTAGTTCAGCACCAGGGCCGGCAACACCAGGCCCAGCCACGCGAGAGTGATCGGCGCCCGGCCGAAGTGGCCCATGTCCGCAAACAGCGCCTCGGCTCCGGTCACCGACAATACGACGGCCGCCAGGGCGAAGAAGGCGATGTGGAAGTGGCCGGCCATGAACTCCAGCGCGTACAGCGGCGACAGTGCGCGCAGGATCTGCGGGTGGCCCATGATGCCGCGCACACCGGAGAACCCGATGACGACGAACCACAGGATCATCACCGGGCCGAAGAACCGGCCCATCGTCGCCGTGCCGTGGCGCTGCACCGCGAAAAGCCCGATGATGATGGCCACGGTGATGGGCACCACCAGTTCGGCCAGTCCCGGATCGACGACCTTGAGGCCCTCGACGGCGGAGAGCACGGAGATCGCCGGGGTGATCATGCTGTCACCGAAAAACAGTGCGGCACCGAGGATTCCGAGAGTAGACAGCGCGGCAACGACGCGGGGACTGGACTTGTCCGCGAACCGGCGGACCTGGGTGATCAGGGCCATCACCCCGCCCTCGCCGTCATTGTCGGCCCGCATGACCAGCATGACGTAGGTCAGCGTGACGATGGCCATCACCGACCAGAAGATCAGCGACACCACGCCGTAGACATTGGCCCGGCTGATCGGGACCGGGTGCGGATCGCCGGGGTTGAAGACGGTTTGCAGGGTGTAGATGGGGCTGGTGCCGATATCGCCGAAGACAACTCCGAGGGCGCCGATCACAATTCCACCGCGCAGGCCACCGTGGAGTGTTTGAGCCGGTCGGTGTGGGGCCGCCGCCGTATCTGTGCTCACAGGGCCTTTCGGGTCGCGAGTTCACTCGACCAACGGAATGCTATCGGCCATTCCGGCGTCGGGTCAGGCCGGGAGAGCCTAGATTCTCCTCAATGGATGCGAAGGAGGCTTGATGCGCACACTGCGGGCAGCACTGATTGGTGCCCTGGTGGTGCCGTCTGCCGTGGCGTTGGCACCGGTGGCCAACGCCGGTATGACGATCGGCCACTACAACCTCAACATCCAGGGCCGCTACGACTTCCACACCTGGATCTGGACGATCGCCTCGTGCAATCCCCCCGACGGGGTCAACCAGTGCGCGGTGGTATCGGCCATCCCGATGCCGATCGCCAAGGCATACCAGTGGTACGGCCAGGCGCAGCGGGTCGGCGGCAACTACACCATGACCGTCGACATCCCCGACGGTCTGCGGTGCGGCGATGTCTACTACGGCCCGATCATCGCGACCCGCGACGTCTACACCTGGGATGCGGTGACCCTGACCGGGACGCTGCAGTCATCATTCGCGGTGGGATGCGATAACGCTCCGGGCGGAACGTTCACCTACCCGTTCAACCTGACGCGGCTGTAGTCCTGCAGCAGTAGTCCCGCAGCAGTAATCCGAGCCCCCGGCTCAGCCGTGGGTGAGCATCGGGCCGAACTGATCGACCACAGTTGTTGTGCGCCAAGCGATCAGGACCGCGAACAACGCCAGCGCTCCGATCGTCACTCCGACCTGCACGGCGTTGCGGCTGCCGCGTGGAGCGTAAACGAATGCCGCCGCCACCAGTGCGCCGGTGATAAGTCCGCCGATATGGCCCTGCCAGCTGATGCCGGGGATGGTGAAGGTCATTCCCAGGTTGACCACGATGAGGATGACGAACATCCGCATGTCCAGGTTGAGCCGTTTGGCCATCACGAAGCTCGCGCCGAACAATCCGTAAATCGCGCCGGATGCGCCAGCGGTGGCCGCATTCAAGGGCGAGAAGAGGTAGACCACGACCGATCCACCGAGCGCGCTCAGCCCGTACAGGGCGATGAATCGCCAACTCCCCAGCCACTTTTCCAGCGGCGGCCCGAGGGCGTACAGCGCCCACATGTTGAACAACAGGTGGGTGATGCCGTAGTGCAGGAACGCCGACGTCACCAGCCGGTGGTATTCGCCGCCCGCGACCGCGGGCACCCACAGCGACAGCTGCCGGGTCAGTGCGGGTGTGGCGAGTTGAACAAGAAACACGGCGACGTTGATCGCGATCAGGGTGTAGCTGACCAAGGGCTTACCGGCCGACTGTGCGGTACCGAGGGTGGGCGCCTGCACGTTCTGCACCCCGGCCTGCACGCAGTCCACACACTGATGTCCCACCGACGCGCTGCGCATGCAGTCCGGACAGGTCGGCCGACCGCACCGGGTACAGCCCACCAGGGTCGGCCGATCCGGATGCCGGTAGCAGGTGGGCGTGCCGGCCGGGGTCTGCGGCGGGTAGGGGAAACTCATATTGCTGCCGAGGATACTTGGGGCGGCCTCAGCGCACGCCTCGCAGCAACTTCCCGGGCCGCGCGCCGGTATCGACGCCGTAGCGTCGGGTGACCACGCCGCTGACCACAGTTGCGTCATAACCCGCTGCGCCCTGGATGAGCCGGCGGCCACCGGCCGGCAGGTCGTAGGCCATCTTCGGGACGCCCAGGCCCAGCGCGTCGAAGTCGATCACGTTGACGTCGGCCTTCTTGCCGACCGCCAGCACCCCGCGGTCAGTCAGGCCGAACAGTGTTGCGGTGTCGAGAGTCTGTTTGCGCACCAGATACTCCAGGGCGAACTTCGGGCCGCGGTGGCGGTCCCGCGCCCAGTGGCTTAGCAGGAAGGTCGGCAGCGAGGCGTCGCAGATCAGGCCGCAGTGCGCGCCACCGTCGGATAGTCCCGAAATGGCGGCCGGGTGCGACAGCATCTCGTAGATGGTGTCGTGATTGCCCTCGACGTAGTTGAAGAACGGCAACATCAGCATGGCGGTGCCACCCGACTCCAGCATCAGGTCGTACATGGTGGCCAACGGATCCGCGCTGCGGGCGGCCGCGATCGCGGCGACGGTGCGGTCCGGCGTGGGCTCGTAGTCCGGCGGGTCACCGATCGCGTACATGCTCGCGGCGCTGTGCTGAATGAACGCGAACAGCGAGTCGAAGAGTGGTGTGGGTTGGGCCGGCAGATCGGTCTCGGCGAGGATCGCCGCACGCACCGCCGGATCGGCGAGCCGCTCACGAAGGTCGGCCGGGGCCAGTTCAGCCTTGAGCTTGCGGAACGTCGGGCGGTGCGTGAAGGCGTGGTAACCCTCAAAGCCGAACAGCATGCCGAACGGCCGCGCGGCGAATTGGGGGTGGACGCGGATCCCATCGTCGAATGCCCTGCCGGCGATATCGAGTTGCTTGCGCCAGAGGTCCGGCGCCGTTTGGGTCTGCACCATCGCGAATGACACCGGCCGGTCGATCTCAGCCGCGAGGCGGACCATCCAGTCGAGTTCGCGCATCGGGGCGTCGACGTTCTCCCCCGCGGTGCCGTCCGGCGCCACCTCGAATACCGCCTGGCCGCCGGCGGCCATCGCTCGCCCAAGTGCGAACAGCTCATCCTCGGCGGCGTAGGTGCCCGGGACGGGTTCACCGTCGACGGCCCGGTGTGCCTCGGTGCGCGAGGTCGAGAAGCCCAGCGCGCCGGCCTCGATCGCCTCCTGGACGATGCGCGCCATTCCGGCGATATCGTCGGCATTGGCTGCCTCGTTGCGCGCCCCCCGTTCACCCATGACGTAGCCGCGGACCGGGCCGTGGGCCACCTGAGTCCCGTAATCGACTGCCAGCCTTTGCTTCTCGACTGCGTCGAGGTATTCGGGGAAGCTCTCCCACTCCCAGGTGATGCCCTCAGCCAGTGCCGAACCGGGGATATCCTCGACGCCTTCCATCAGTTCGATGAGCCACTGCTCACGGCCCGGTGCGACGGGTGCGAATCCGACGCCGCAGTTGCCGCTGACGACGGTGGTCACGCCGTGCAGGCTGGACGGCTCCAGCAGGCCGTCCCAGCTGACCTGGCCGTCGTAGTGGGTGTGAATGTCGACGAATCCGGGCGTCACGATCCGCCCGGTGGCGTCGATGGTCTGCGCGGACGGCCCGGCGAGGCCGACGTCGTCGCCCTCGCGGCGGCGCACCTCGACGATCACCCCGTCCTTGATCCCGATATCGGCTCGCACGGGCTTACTGCCGGTGCCATCGACGACCGTGCCGCCGGTAATGGTCAGGTCATACATGCTGCCTCCTCGACGATGCCCCAGCAGCCACGGTAATACCGACCGGAGACCGGGACTGTGAATTCCCGAAGTACAGTCGCCCCGGGAGGCCTGATGACGACACCGGGTCGGCAGTTCAACGATGCCGTGACACGCTTCTGGAGCGTGGCCGCACCGATCTACGATCTGCCCTACCTTCAGCGTTGGGTCTACCAGCCCGCCCAGGATGAAGTCGTCGCGGAACTACGTGCCCGGGGAGCGCGGCGGATTGCCGATATCGCCTGCGGCACCGGCATTCTCGCCGCCCGAATCCGCGACGAATTGCGGCCCGACGAGGTGTACGGGGTGGATATGTCCGACGGCATGCTGGCCGAGGCCCGCGCTCGTTCGTCGGCGGTGCTCTGGTGCAAGGGTCCGGCGGAGGGACTCCCGTTCCCCGATGGCGCCCTGGACGCCGTGGTGAGCACCTCGGCTTTCCACTTCTTCGATCAGCCGGCGGCCCTGCGCGAGTTCCGGCGGGTGCTGGTCGGGGGTGGTCTGGCGGCCGTCGCCACCATCAGCCCGCCACTGCCGCCGCTGTTGCGGCGGCTGAGCGCGAACCCGGCCAATCCAGCACACAATCCCTCCCCTGCCGAGATGCGCGCGCTGTTCGCCGACGCGGGGTTCACCGTCACCGACCAGCATCGGGTGCAGCGGCCACTCTGGACCCGCGGAGTGTGGGACCTGCTCACCCTGGGCATCGCGGCATAGCGCACTCCCCCCGGGTCGCCGACCGGCTATCCTGCCGAGGTCACTGAACCGCTGCGAGAGGATGTACATGGCCGTGGAACTGCTCGCCCAGAGCGTCGAGATCGGGTTGGTGACCACCAACCGCGACGCGATGGTGGAGTTCTATGAGAGCTTCCTCGGCCTGCCCTACCAGGGCGACCTGGACTTTCCCGGTGGGACCATGAAGCGTTACGCGGTGGGCAACAACGTGCTGAAACTGGTGACACTGGACACCCCACCCGCCGCACCGGTAGCGCCCGGCGGCGGATCCGCCCAGGCCGGCATCCGCTATTTCACGTTGGTCGTCACCAACGCGACCGAGGTCGCGGGCCAGGCAGAGGCCGCCGGTTACACACTCGTTCAGCCGCTCGCCGAGTTCGCCCCCGTGCCCGGCATGGGCTGGATGTTCGTCGCCGACCCCGACGGCAACTGGGTGGAACTCGTCGGGCCGCTCTGAGAGAACCTGTCATGGCGGCCGTGACCGGGGACGGGCGGATCCGCGTTCCGGCCGACCTCGACGCCGCCACCGCCGTCGGCCTCGAGGACCCCGGCATCCTGGATCCCGCCGCGCTCGACCGGATCTGGGATGCGGCGCGGCATTGGTACCGCGCCGGGATGCAACCCGCGATCCAGCTGTGTCTGCGGCACCACGGGAGGGTCGTCCTCAACCGCGCGATCGGCCACGCCTGGGGTAACGGTCCGGCGGATCCCCCTGGCGCCGAACAGATCCCGGTAACCACCGATACCCCGTTCTGCGTGTACTCCGCGGCCAAGGCCATCACAACCACGGTGGTGCACATGCTCGTCGAGCGCGGGGAGTTCGCCCTCGACGACCGGGTGTGCGACTACCTGCCCACCTACACCGGGCACGGCAAAGAGCGCACCACAATCCGGCACGTGATGACCCACAGCGCCGGGATCCCGTTCGCTACCGGTCCCCGACCAGATCTGCGGCGGATGAACGACAGCGACTACGCCCGCGAACAACTGGGAGCGCTCAAACCCCTCCATCGTCCCGGCCTGATACACATCTATCACGGTCTGACCTGGGGGCCGCTGATCCGGGAGATCATCTCGGCGGCCACCGGGCGCGATATCCGCGAGATCCTGGCCACCGAGATTCTCGACCCACTGGGCTTCCGCTGGACAAATTACGGTGTGGCGCAGGCAGATGTGCCCCTGGTCGCACCCAGCCATGTGACCGGAAAACCGCCACCCGCGCCGATTGCGGCGGGGCTGAAGATGGCCCTGGGCGGCTCGATGACCCGGATCATCCCGTTCTCCAACAGTCCGATGTTCCTGACCAGTGTGGTGCCGTCGTCGAGTACCGTCTCGACGGCTGATGAGCTGTCCCGGTTCGCTGAGATCCTCTGTCGCGGAGGTGAGTTGGATGGCGTGCGGGTGCTACGCGAAGAGACCCTGCGAGGCGCGACCCGGCAGTGCCGGCGGCTTCGACCGGACGTTGCGACGGGCCTGGCCCCGATCCGGTGGGGCACCGGTTTCATGCTGGGCTCCCGGCGATTCGGTCCGTTCGGCAGAGATGCCGCAGCTGCATTCGGCCACACCGGACTGACCAATATCGCCATCTGGGCCGATCCGTCACGGCGGCTCGCCGTCGGTCTGGTAAGCAGCGGCAAACCCGGGGGCCATCCCGAAGCCGGGCGTTACACCGCACTGCTGGACCGGATCAATGCCGAGGTTCCGCGCGGGTGAATTGTGGACCCGCCGCTGTCCGGTTAGCGTGGCGGACATGGGTGAGTCGCTGCTGCAGCAACAACTCGATGAGGTTCGGGCGTTGCTGCGGCTGGCGAGGGATCTCTTTGGCGCGCAACCAGTTTCGCCGCCCGAGAGCATCGGGCCGGCATCCGAATCGCGCGAGAAGCTAATCGGCCCGTAGCCGATGCCGAAGTAAGACGTCCTCGGCGCGGCCCAGGTCGCTTGGTCCCGGAATGCCAGCAGACGGGGTGAACCCGGCGTCGATGATCTCCTGTCGGATCTGCATGACGGCGGCCAGATGGGAGACCTCGGCTGTCAACAGAACAGCCCGCGCAAGGCTGTCCGAATCGGCATTCATCGCCGATTCGGACAGCAGCACACTGTGCAGGCACCCACCGCGGGAGGATCGGAACATCAGGTGGCCGCTGGGGTGGACTGCGTCGTAGACCGAGTCGGGCTCGCTCATCGGCCGCCCTCGCCGACCGCTCGTAGGTCATCGGCGGCGCCGACGTCGCGTTGTGCCCACACGTCCGCGGCGTGGATGAGTTGGTCAGCCAGGACGGTATGTGCCAGCGCCTGCTGCTCGTAGCACGCCCGGCGCCGCACAAGCAGATCTCTGCCGGCGTCGCGCAGGTCGGCGAAGACCGGTCCCAGCGATTCCAGCGTCGCCATCACGTCGGCGTCGTGCGAACCGGCAGTGCGTAGATTGTCGGCGGTTTCACGATGCGCACGGGCGACCTGCCGCAACTCCTCGGGTGAGACGCTGATGCGTTCTGTCATTGCCTACTCCTATCCTTGGGCGGTCTGAACGGATGGGGAGGTTGTGACCGGTTCCGGTGGATGTTGCCAGCCGATCAAGCCCCGACCCTCGAAGCCGTCAATGGGTTGAATCTGATTGTCCAGCAGCGCTTTTCCGTCGCCGAGGGCCAGTGCGTGGCGATCGCTGAACACACCGACGTCGCCGGGGACGAGCATGGCCGGGTCAACCGGTGCGATGACAGGTGAACCGGGCGCCGGGATGGTGATGCCCTGGCCGCTGAACGCCTCGGGGATCGGTGTGCCGGCAACGGCGGCGGAGATGACGGTGGCCAGTCGCGGATTCGGAGCGGTGACGCTTTGGCCGTCGGGAAGTTCAATGGTGAGATCGTCCGCGGCCGACCCCTCCCCCGGACCGGCCGGTGTCCCACTCGGTTTCTGATCCCCGGTATCGGGCGTGTCCGGATCAGCCTTCGGCTCCGCACCCCGATGGGGTGGCTCATCACTCGCAGGGGTCGAGAAGTCCGGCAGCGACGCAGCGGGAAGCGTCGGCAGTCCCCCGCCCGACGGCATGGTCGCCCCCGGGAATCCACCCCCACCCCAGCCTGCGGCCGGTGCTGGCATGGCGGCGGCCGGGGGCGCTGCCACGGGGGCAGGTGAGGCGGGGACCGGTGCGACGGGGGCCGCGGTGCTGGCCGGTGATCCGTCGTCGGTTGGCGCTGAGCCGACTTCCGCTGCCATCGGCGTTGGATCGAGACCCAGATCGACCGGGATCCCGGTATCGGTCGGGAACGGGGCACCTGCGTCGTTGCGCGGTTGCGGCACGGCCTGCGGTGGTGTCGGTTCCGGCGGAGGCGCCGGCTTGTTGATGCCGTCCGCCTCCGCCTGCGGGGAAGACTCCGAGGGTGACGACGAGGCGTACAGCGATGCCAACGCCGCGGCCAACGAGGCCTTGGAGGTGGAGTCCAGGTCCGCAGTCTCCACCACCGTGCGGATATCGCGCAGTTTGTCGATCAGATAACGCTGGAACGCGCGCGCCCCGGCCGGAGTGTCTAAATCCGTCCGGGTGACCACCGCGGCCTCGATCTCATTCTGCAGGTTGTCCAATGCTGCGGCGCCGTCGGCGTGCGCGGCGTGCGCATTGAGCACGGCGGTGACGACCTGCAGATCTACCTGCGCGGTGAGCGACTTCTGCTGAGCCAGTGCGGTTTCCGCGGCTCGGATCGCGTCAGCCGCAGCACCATCTGCCGAATCTGGTATCGGCAGTGGCGGCGGCGCCACCGGCTGCCACCGAGGTCCTCCCATGGCGGGGACTTTAGGAAGCCGGGTGGCACCCGGCAATTCACCCTGTGGGTTGTGCACACGCCGCGCGTAGTTACACCGGGCGCCTGATCGCGACGTGGGTTCCCAACCGGCTGATCTGTACCGTGGCGCCGGCGTACGGCGCCTCGACGACGAGATTGTGACCGATCGCCATCTGCACGTGCCCCGCGTGGGGAAAGACCAGATCGCCCGGGCGTATCTGGGCGGCGGCGATCGGTAACCCATCGTGGATCTGGTCATAGGTGGTCCGGTGCAACCGGACTCCGGCCCTGGCGTAGGCCCACTGCACCAGGCCTGAACAGTCGAACCGATCCGGGCCGTCGGCACCCCACACGTACGGGTGCCCCAGCTTGCTCAATGCGGCCCGGACGGCGGTCTGGGCGCGCGAATCGTTCTGCGGCGCGCGGACTGCGCGTCGTCGATATTGCAACGCCAGGAGTGCTGCTCGTCTGCGCCGTGCCTGCCGCCGCGCCGCCAGTACGTGCCTGCGCTGTGTCCGGAGTCGAATGATGCTGCGGCGCAGCAGTTCCCGGGCGGCTATCGGGTTGGCGGGAACGGCGGAGTCGGCCCGGGCGGCGGCCAGGACCGCGCCGGTTTCCCGGTGTGCGTCTCGATGATCGCGGTTGGCGGCAGAGAGAATTCGTGACACTTCGTCGTCGGCGTTTCGCGATTCGGTCAATTCGGCACTGCGCACGACCGCGGCATCCCGGTAGGCGGTGGCAGCCACACCAGTCGCATCGGTGAGACCCGCAGACCCGCCAGGCGGGATGCCGATCGATTGTGGGCGGGCATCCCCGGCGAACAGTGCGTGGGTTCGGCTCAGAAGGTCGACCTCGCCGACGGTCACAACTCCCCCGCCACAAAGGCGCTCACCGCAGCAAGGGCGGCGGGTGCAATGGCTGCGCCGGTTCGGATGTCCCACATCTGCTCGACGCTCACCCCGATTAACGCCGCGATGACCGGGTCGGGCAACCCGGAACGAACGCACGCCGCGTCGAACTGAGCACCGATGCTGCCCGGCAGACGGGCCATCAGGTCGGCGCGAATGGTCTCGGCGGCTTTCACATGAGCCATCAGCGTGGCATTGGCCACGCCGGCGTTTGCCGTGACCCGCCACGAGTTGGCGGCCAACTTCGCCGCTTTGAGACTCTGCGCGATCGCGGCTTGGATATACGTTTCATATTCGTTCGACGTCTTCGACGGCAAGTATCCGATCAATGAGTTGAGCATTTCGAGGTAGGCCGCGGACGCAGTTTCGAGCATGTCAACCGGATGGTTCTTGATCACGGCAGTGGTCGAACCGGCCGGTCCCGGCAATTCAGCACCGGCCAGCAGTTGCGCCAACTCGGCGTCGGCACTGTCGGCAGCCACTAGTCGCGAATATGTGCCGGCTGGCAGTCCGAGGCCGTTCTCCACCTTCTGAACAGTGCTTTTCTGCGGTTTTCTGGTGCCGCGCTCAAGGTAGCTCAAACCCATGGTGCTCACCCCGGTGACGGCCGCCAAGTCCGCCAGCGACCAATCCCGGGCAACCCGCAGGGCTCGGATCGCCGCGCCCGCCGTCTCCCGGCTCACGGCTCGGTTTCCGCCATGTCCGAATCGTACACAGCGAACCTGACGTATATGTAACTGCTTACGTTTAGCTTGCACGCCCCGAGCGTAGCGTATACGCTTCCGTATCCGAAACTCGATCAGGAGGCTCCGATGAACTACCGCCCATGCTCGACCGAGCCAGAACTGTGGTTCGGCTATGCCGACGACGACGCCAGCGACGGTGCGGCCAAAGCCCGCGTCTACGAACAGTCAGCCACCAAGGCGCGCACGATCTGTCTGCGCCGGTGTCCGCTGGCTCAACAGCGGCAGTGCGCCCAACAGGCGATCGAGGCCGGCGAGGAATACGGCGTGTGGGCCGGCGTCAAACTGCCCGGCGGCCAGTACCGAAAGCGGCATCAACTCGCCCACGCCCACCAGGTATTGCGCGACATCGCCGCCGGGATCATTAATCCGCGCGAACTCCCCGAGAGCGCCGAACTGCTCTCGCGCAGCGATGGCCTGCCCACCGGGGCCGGGGCCGTCGTGCACGTCACCGGGGGCAGGCGTCCGCAAACAGCAGCGTAGGCGCGGCGCGCCGGGTCGGAAGGCGCGCCGGGCCGGTCGACGCGTAAAGCCGCCGCCCGGTAGCAGACTGTGGCCATGCTGGTCGTCGGGGTGCTCGCCGTCACGGCGTTGATCGTTCTGGTCGTCGTTCTGGTCGTCGCCCTGTTTACCGGCAACACCTGGGCCGGCCTCGCGGTAATCGCGCTCGCGGCGCTCGGCATCGTCGTGCTGGTGCGGGACTGGCGCACCGACCGGCTGCGCGTTGTCGCGGGCCGGTCCGGATCGGCAGCAGCCGACGATTCGGGCACCGTACTGGCCGAGGGCCCGCTCACGCCCGACGATTTCTCACCCGATCTGTCCACCGATCCCGATGGGCCGTCATCAGATGCGCGAGCGGACCAACTCTAGGGTTTTCAACTCCCGGATTGCCTGGCTGCCCCGGTGCATCATGGTCAGCATCATCTCGTCCCCACGATCGGTGGCGGCCGAGAATGCGAAGCCCAACGTGGAGATGAGGGGTACCTGCAACATGCCCAAACAATAATCCTGCCAACATGTTTCGGCGTCGTAACCGGTGACGCCGTGATCGATCAATGCGTGGTGGTAGGCGTCGACGAGTGCCCGTTCGTTTGCGGCACGCTCCGCAGGTTGCAGACTGGTCGCAATGAAGTAGGCGACGTCGCGGGCGGGCAACCCGACGGCAAGGGTCTGCCAGTCGACGGCCGTCACGCGGGCGCGATCGGGGTCGAACAGCAGATTGTCGATCCGATAATCGCCGTGTAGCAGACTGAATCGGTCGGGGGAGTGCAGCAGCCATTCGGCGATGAGTTGGGCCGACTCCAGCACCGTGTCCCGGTCGGCCGGGGTCATCCGTGGGCCGAGTTTCTCGAGCGTGATCTGCGCTGCCAACACGGTGATGTCGCCCAGACCCCGGGCACCGGCATCGTCGGGCATCGGCATCACCGTCCCGGTGAACTCCAACCAGGCCGGATCGCACCAGCGTGGCCCGTGCAGTCCGGCCAGGGCGGTGACCGCAAGCCGCGCTTCGGTGACAGTGCAGCCGAGAATCTGGTCGCCCTGCACCGCCGGCGCCATATCGGCCAGCAGCAGAACGAACTGCGCGCCATCGTCGGCGATCGCGCAGTGGTAGCACCGGGGGAGAGGCACCGCGACGGTATGCGCCACTTCGGTGTAGAACGCGTGCTCGGAGCGATAGCTCAGGGCGACCCGGTCCCGCACCGCCTCGTCCTGAGCGGGCAGTTTGACGACGAAGGACGCCGGCAGATCACGGCCACCGGCGGCGTACCGGGCGGCGACCCGAAAGGTCGCGCCGGTCTGACCGGTTCCGATCGGCGTGACATCGACGTGGGCGACGACGACACCCGGATCGGTCGACATCAATACGGCGGACAGCCACTGCGGCGTCACCTGCTCCGGCGCGACGGGAATCCCGGCGTCTTCGGCTGAGCCCATGGCCGCGATTAGAACATGTTCCGCGGCCGACACCACAAATGCCGGATACCGCAAAGGCCACGAGCCCGGCGGGTTCACGGGGCCGTGGCCTTTGCCTCCGCGGTTCGCGGGAACCGCCGGCGCCTCCGCGGTTCGCGGGAACCGCCGGCTGTGTGGGCGAAGGGGGACTTGAACCCCCACGTCCCGAAGGACACTGGCACCTGAAGCCAGCGCGTCTGCCATTCCGCCACTCGCCCGAAACAACCGGGGGAGCGTATCACGGTGCACAGCTCTGTCCCCACCCGCTCGGGCCGTTCGCGACACGGCGGGGCCTACCCCGAATAACGCGATGAACAGCAGAAATGCGGCGCAGCGAGGATTGCTGATGACCGCGCGCGGGCCTCGGTCGATACGATGACCGATGCGGTTCTTCCGTCGCGACCCCAGCGGCGAACATGAGGCAGGGCGGTCCGATGGGTAACCAGCGAGGTCTGGTTCAACGCATCGAACGCACGCTGGAAAACGCCATCGGCGACGCGTTCGCCCGGGTATTCGGTGGATCGATCGTCCCGCAGGAGGTCGAGGCACTGCTGCGCCGGGAGGCCTCAGACGGCGTACGGGCACTGTCCGGCGGGCGGTTCCTGGCGCCCAACGATTACGTCATCGCCGTCGGCCCGACCGACTTCCTGAAGATAAGCGCCGACCACGAACTCACCGCAGAAGCGTTCTCCCGGCATCTTGGGGGATATATTCAGGAGCAGGGATGGCAAACCTACGGTGAAGTAGTCCTGCGATTCGAGCGATCCGAGGGTCTGCACACCGGCCAGTTCCGCGCCCGAGCCGTCGTCAACCCCGATGCCGACCCGCACCCGACCGCCAACCCGACCGCTACAACAGAATCAACCCATGCGAACACCGCAGAACCAGGAGTGCCAGCGATGACCGACAACCAGTACCGCGGCGGCCAAAGCCAGGGACGTCCCGGCGACGAGTATTACGACGATCAGTACGGCCGGGACGATCAGTACGGCCGGCCGCAGGAGGATCCGCGGGCTGCGGCTCCCGAGCCGCCGCGCGCACCGTACCCGCCCGAGCAGGGTTACCCGCCGAATTACGAGCAGGGTTACCCGCCCCGGCAGGGCTACCCGGATCAGGGCGGCTACCCCGAACAGGGATACCCCCAGGGATACAGCCAGGGATACGATCCGCGCCCGCCGGCGCCCGGCTACGGAGCCCCCGGATACGACCAGGGTTATCGGCCGCCCCCGCCGCCACCCGGCTACGCGGGTCAGCCGCCCTACGGCCCGCCGCCCGGCGCCGGCTACGGACCACCCGCACCCGATTACGGTCGCGTCGAACCGCGCCCCGCCTACCCCGAACAGCCTGGCTACCCGCAACCCGGATATGGCGCCCCCTACGGCCGGCCCGAGTATGGCCAACCGGATTACAGCCGCTACGAGCAGGGCGGTTATCCGCCCCCACCCCCGCCGGCACCCGCCCCGGCTCCGGACTACTACTATGGCCAACCGGATCGAGGCCAACCGGACTACGGCCAGCCGGACTACGGCCAGCCGGACTACGGCCAGCAGCCCCAGGCCGGCTACGGTTCGTACGCGCCGCCGGCCGGTCAGGGCGAATACGCCGCCGCCGGCCCGGCGATCACGCTGCAACTCGATGACGGCAGCGGTCGCACCTACGAGCTCCGCGAGGGCGCGAACGTCATCGGCCGTGGCCAAGACGCGCAGTTCCGGTTGCCGGATACCGGGGTGTCGCGGCGCCACGTGGAGATTCGCTGGGACGGCCAGCTGGCATTGCTATCGGACCTGAACTCCACAAACGGCACACCGT
>Ga0209298_10001436_pt1 | contig 15471 bp, 17 predicted proteins | sample S_140806_EF_Meta_FD_187325 | JGI IMG/M metagenome (GOLD analysis project Ga0209298, IMG submission 187325) | Freshwater microbial communities from Lake Simoncouche, Canada to study carbon cycling - S_140806_EF_MetaG (SPAdes) (version 2) | ecosystem: Environmental > Aquatic > Freshwater > Lake ...
CAAACCTTTATTTCTCATAGCCTCATTACGCATTTTTGCTTCATTTAACAAATCAACAATAGCCAAATCTTGTCCATCCTTTTGTCTATTTTCATTAATAACAGTAGACTTTCCTTCTATCAAATTGATTGTTTGGATAGCCTTATGAACAGCATTTGCTAATTTGTTCAAACCATCACTATCAAGGATATCTTGCATTAGTGCTTCTACACATCTATCTAATACTGCTTGTGCCGCTATTAGTTTTTCTTTATCAGAATAGAATACTCTTAGATCCCCCGCCATTTTGGCCAGGGTATCAATAGTAGGCATATCCAAACCTCTTTCTACAAACCATTTCTTTGCAGTATGATAAGACTTTGGATATTGTAGATATCTAAGTGTTGGGCCAATACCCATTTCTTTTGCTGTCTCTATAAATTCTGTAATTTGTTCTTCAGTAAATTGTCTATATCCCACGATATCCTCCTATTAAGGTTTGTAGATAGAAAGGTTTGGCAATATTTGACATTACGGCGCACATCTGATAAGATTGCCAGGTATATAAAACCATCATATCAAACCTCTTCTCTCTGATTTATTAAATTTTCTATCATATCAGCAAGATCATAATCCAAACCTATATTTAATGTCATTTCAGTTGTTTTCTTGCTATCAAAAAATGTGAGAATAAATGATAATTCTCCATTTATGTAAGTTACTTCTCCTGCATATGGGAATAATGTCATATCTTCTCTATACCGTCCGAATTTTACCTAGTTTGTACATCATTGCAATTGTATCATCCAAATAAGGGTGAGAGAGATTAAAGAGGTGACTAGAAACTCTCCCACCCAGTTGGTGAGTAGACTTGTTCTTGCATTAGCAACAGGAGACAAGTACTATAAGTATATCAGATTCTGCGTTGTTTTGCTTGGGCCTTTTGAGTAATTGCTACCCAGCATGGTTTGCAATAACTTACATGACCATCTGCAGCACTTCTATAGATTCCAAATTGAGATATTGGCTTCTTTGTCTTACATTTAGCACAAACCTTAGAATCACGAATAACAGTAGGACCATTCTTTATTCTTTGTTGTCTTCTTGTTTCACTCATACGATTAATACAAGGTTTACAGTAGTATTGCAACCCTCTTTTTATTCTGCTAGATTTGTGAAACTCAGATGCTGATTTTGTTTCTTTACAACTTGGACATCTATACATTTCTTTTCTCTCTTCCATATTTAGTACAGTTTTCATTGTTTTCCTTTGATTTTTTTGAATGGCATGGTCTGCATAATGTTTGTACATTTGATGGATCATTGTTTGCAGGATTTCCATCAATATGATCAGTGTCAAACTTTATACCACTAACCCATGGCTTCAAACAACTTTCACAATAATCTTTTCGCAATGTCTGTGCTTTTCTTATACAGGTTCTGCATCTAGTTCTAAATTGTTGTTGTCCTTTAGAGTTTAATCCAGTAGAAACAGCCTTATTTCCACATGGACAAAATCCTCTTACTATTGACCCTCTTGCATTCATGCTTCTTCTACCCATCCTATTTCTTTTAGTTCCCCCTGGCAAAATGCACAGGTATTCATTTCATTTGTTACAACTGCTGTTAATTCACAGGTCTTACACCAATAAACTAACTGTATTTTATCTTTTCTACTCATTATTCTCCCTATATATGACCGCTATGCGGTCTGTATCCAGTCAGAGAGTGTCGAATGATTCCAACCTTCTGTTGATTTATTTTCTTTAGTCAATATGTTTATCTTTACTTTATCTTTATTTATCTTTAGTGTATCGGATTTGACTATTGCTTCGTCAGATGTGATACATGGATTAGTCATATCTGGTACCTGGACTGTGTAACGACTGTTTTTGTACTGGTTATTCTCATGCTTTTTCTTGACTATAACAAGCCAACCCAACACTTCAAGTTCCTGCAAGACTTTGACTAGAGTATTGCGACTACCAATACCACTGTCCTTCATTAACTGGGACTGATTTGGATATGCAGAAACTCCTCTACTTGCTATTGCGTAGAGAACTGATTTGTGATATCCTGTAGGTAGTGTGCGATCATCTCTGATAGCCACCATAACATTTAAATCCACTTGCCACCTCTTTCTATGTACTATAAGTATACACTATAATTGACTAAAAGTCAAACTAAAAATCGCCCTCTGCTTCATCGCCAAGTTCGGCTATTTCGTCTTCATCATAATCTTCCGTCTGAGCCAAGATTTCTTGAGCATAATCATAGGCTGCTTCCATTATTTGATTTCCTGCCTCACAAATCTCACCCATAAAATCTGAGTATTCTCCAGCGTCAACTCCAGGCCAGCCTTCCATAGGGCTATTGTTAGCAGCAGTCTCAAATTCTGGGGTTAAATAACCCTCAAAAATGGTAGTCTGTCCTTCATTGGCACACATGCCTTCCATTTCGCCCAAGGCTTGTTCCAAACCTTCTTCAATTACTTGCTTTGCATCACCAGCATCTTGAATAATGTTTAATAAATCAAACAGTCCCATTAAATAGTTCCTTGGAACTTAACTGCTCTCATTCTATAACTCTCAATAGTATTAAAAGCATCCATTATTGGTTCAAGATTGCTTATTTGCCAAATAGTATCATCAAGGATAAGATTTCCGTTGGCATCTTTTATTTCTTTGAGTAATGATCCTATTTGTAATGGTTGGTCAGCACGAATTGTCATTTGTCCCGTTTTATTTACGCCAGCGGTAAGAAAAAACATTCCAACAAAATAATATTTAAGAGTACTTGTGTCGCCAACGACTTCTCTTACATATTTGTATAATTCAGCAGAATATTTATGTCTTGAATATGCTCTAGGTTTCATTAAATTTGAATCCAATCTGGGTAAGCATCATCTGATACAATTTTACCTGTTTTGATTGATCTTGATTTAAAGAAACTAAGTTTGCTGCAAATCATTACTGCTAACGGTGCAATGAAAGGAGATACTGTATCGCCTTGCTTAAATGTTGTTGAAGCATCGTTTTGCATTGTAGTGCTTACTGACATTTGTTCAAAAACAATATCCTCATTGTTAAGCATGTATGCTGATTGATATGCAGTGGCTCTTTTGAGTATTTGAAGGTCTTTAGCATTTGTTACATCAGCCTCAAATTTACCAATATAAGATTCAACAACATATTGCGCTCTTTGAATTAAGTCAGATTTGACTATTTTGCCTGTAATTGTTTTTACTTCTGTTATAGTTGTAAACATTTTTTCTCCTTTCTTATTCCGCCAGCCATAGCAGACCTAAATAAGTCATGCTAAGCACTGGAATTTCCTGTGTTGGATATATTTCTTCTACTTCAGTTGGATATAGATCTGATTGATAATCTACATTGCCAGCATCAGTCAATGATCTAATAATACCATTTGAAGAGTTGGTTGGTGCCTGAATAAGTGGTCCACCACCACCATTTGTTGGTGTTGTTTGTCCATATTCAGTTAATTCACGAATATTAATTCGTTGTGGCAATCTATTTAAACGAGTTGTTGAGTATTGCCATGCACGAGTTGCAGTAGTTTCATTTGTATCATTTTGTGGAACTACCTGTATTCTAGCCTTATTGTATTCTCTACGGCTCATTGTGTAGCCATCTTCAATAAAGTTTACAAATATTTTGCCAGTGATTGGCTGACCATTAAGAACCTGTCCATTATGAACAACAATTGTAGTTGCATCATCATCACTAGGATTGTTAACAATCTGACCATTTTGATAATAAGTGTTTTGTAATTTTGTAACAATTGTTCCAGCATTTATCTGATTAGGTTCAACAACTGGCAATTGGTTAGTTCCTTTACGATTTGCAGCAAAACCTGGCAACTTTTCATTTTCTGCTATTTTTAATAATGATAATGAAGGAATAAAGAATTGGTTTCCTTCTTTTAATCCAAGTTGTCTGTACGCATATTTTGCATGGTATTGCTGAGGTTCATTAATATTTGATGGAACATAATTAATAAAATCAGTAAGAATATATGTTTCTTTGTTAGTTAATCCTGCTATTTCAGTTTGTAATTGATATTGATTAATTCTGTGAGTATCAAAGTATTGATCTGCTGGTTCCCCTGCCTCAAATGGACTGATTGCAGCAGATTGAGCATCTGATGTTTCTAGGATTTGATCAATTAATTTATAACTTTTTATAATTCCTAAATCTTGTGCAAGTCTTGGGCTTGAAACATAAAGGCTTGCACCTTGAGCACAAACATTTTGCAATGATTTAATAAAATTATCATATTTAACCTTAATTTCAAAATCATCAAAACCTATAAAATGTTCTTGTATTTCTTCATTTGTTTCAGGATAATTCATAAAAACAATAAGGTCATATTTAGATATATTAATATCTTGTTGTAAATCAATAAACCTTGGTGTTCCATCATCATTTGACCATCTGCCTGCAAATAATGGTTGAGAATTAATATTTTCTGATGTCGGATGTGACTCTAATTCTAACCAATCTTGTTTTTCATTTAATGTTAATGCTGAATTAGATAAAAACCAACTTGTATCTTTGTAATAACCATCAATTATTCTAACAACAGCATTTTTTAATTTTGATGAAGAGTCTGCGTCTTCTGCTCTTGTCAATGGACTATCAAGATTATTAAAGATATAAATTCCATTTTCTGATGAATTATATTGATTAGTTAATAAAATTCTATCTCCAGATTTTAATGTAACACCACCAATTAATATATTTTCAACTGATGCTTCTGTCAATTGTGGTGATGTTTTTTGAGTATAATCTTGTGCATTAAATGAATAATTAGGAAAAGTAAGTGCCTGTAAACCATTTGCTGTATACATATTGTTTTGATAAAGAGTGCCAACATTTAAAGCAATATCAGCAAAATTATGAATCCATACCGCTCCTGGACGCAATATAAAAATATTATCTTTTATTGCAACTCTTACATCTTTTAAATATGATATTTTTTTATTGATTGCGTTATCTACATTATAAATTTCAGTAACAGAATTACCAACTTTGTTTGTAATACTAACTGTATCTATTTGATAATTATTATCAAGTTCAATACCGTTTATTGATTTATCATTTATTAGATTATTCCAAAATAATTTTAAGGCTTTCTTTTTGTTTGAAATTACTGTTGGTTCCATCATTTTTGCAGATGCAGTAAACTGTTGAACGCCAGGATTTTCAATTCCACGCCATAAATTATTTCTAAATTGAATTTCAAATTTATCTAAACATTGATTATATCCAGCAACATATGTATTTATTGCTCCACGGAAATTATTAGATATATCTCCGCCTCTCCACCATCCCTGATTAATACTAGAAAAAACTTCTAATTCATTATTTCCAATTACAATACTTGATGATACAAAAGCACCTAAAACATTATTTACTTCACTCCCTGTTGATGAAACACCAGAAGGACTTTGATCATCGTAATCTTTAGTTAACCAAGGTATATCTAAACTAGAGTTAAAACTTTTAGGATCAACTAATAGCCAGGAAATGGTTGGATAAAAGATTTGACGATTTACATTTTCATTACTTCTTTTATCTAATAATCCATCAATCCAAAATTCTACAAATTTTTCATTATGTTTTTTTGAGTGAGTTCTTTTTACTCCTGATTTTCCTAAATTAACTACAATGTGATGCCATTCGTTATCACTAATTGTTTTATTTCCAACAATAGAAAAAGATGTTTTATTGTTTCCAGTTGGGTTGTTATATTCAACCTTTAATTTTCCATTTTCAATTAAAATTTTAAATTCTATAAAATCTCCAGCACCATCAGGTAAAAAAATACTTTTTGTATCAACTGCAATTGGAAAAGTTATATTTAAATTATGAACTCCATAACCAATTATACAATTATTCTTATCTGTTTTTATTGTAAATTCATAATATCCAGACCTAATTGTAGTTACTGCATCTGGATTTGAAGCAGAACTGCCTTCTCCATATATGCCTCCTGGTTTTGCACCAATAAATAATGCAGCATTTTCATTAAAATACGGAGCACCTTTATTTATTTCATGACCATATACACCACTCCATGTTTCAGTAATGTCTTTAATTGATGGAGTTGAAACAGTAGTATAGTTTGGATAGTTTGGTCCACTTCCTTTATTATAAAAATCTTTGTAATAAAATTGTATATCTCCAGGTGCGCCAAGTCTTGTATCCCATTTTTTATCCCACCAAGCATAATTGCCCCAATATTGACTAAATGAATATTGAGTTCCTTGATTATTATTATTTGGATTACTATCTCCATTAGGAGGATTAAAGTATAAAGGTGTTGAAAAATCAAATATATATCTATCTTTGCTACCAAATAAAGCAAGTGCTTCAAAAGTATCTAGTTGGCCTTGTGTATCTACATTCTCTTTTCCAAGAATATCGTCATATTCAAATTCTTTCATTATTTTATCTCCTTCATAGATTTAATATTTCTATTTTGATAATTAGAAATTCTAAGATATCTTACATATGGCGTCATTGTTACAATGCTCCAGCCATTAATTTTAAAAGTTTGATCAAGTATTTTAACACTTGCCAACATTGGACCACCAGGGAAACCAACCTTAACACCAGAATTATTAAATATACAAGTAGCCATCATTACATCTGAAACTATTATTGCATTTTGAAACACATTAGCATTTACAGAAAGGGCTGTTGCGGTCATAACATTAGCAGTCGCTATAACTTGACGGTTAGCAATTATTACTGGCTGTACCAGGCTTCCAGAGGCTGTAGATGGTGCTGCAGAAACTGCTGATGATCTTGAAATTGCTGGCATTACTAGTTCATTTGATGCTATAAATGGTTCAGCAACAACTTGTTTGTTAGTTTTATCTGGCATTGCATTATAAAGATTTGTTACTTGTGTTTGAGTTATTGAGTTCTTATCCCAATAGACTTCATCAATAATAAGTTTAGTAGTTGTAGGTTGAACTGGAAATGCAGTTGATCCAAACGGAGTAATTAAGCAACCAACAGATAATCTTGCATGGTTATTTGCTTCATCATTTGGTCCAGAATCTGCTGTTGCAGCATTTGTAGTTGTTGGCGTAATAGATCCAATATTAACTGTAAATCTAAGAACAGAATCAACATAAAGTTTAATAGTATTAGTGCTGCCTCCACCATGATTATGATCAATAACAATAAAGTGACGCTGATAATCAAACAAATCTAATGCAGTAGAATCTGTTTCAATAAATGTTCCAGAACCATTATTAAACTGCATATGTAATCTGCCTTGATATTGATAAAGAACTGCATGTTGATTATCCTTGTAACCATTAAGGTTCCATAACACTCTTAGCCCCGTTGTTGAATTATCATCTAATGCTCTTTGAAACCAGAATGCTGAATGCCAATCATTTGCACCAGTGCCCCAAGAATCATTCCATTCAGATTCCTTTAAGATAACCCCATCAGTAACATATGATGCTCCTGTGGTTTTTACAGACTTACCATTAATACCAAGATCTGGATTAACAACTGTTCCGCCAATTGTTGTAGGCGCTACTGAATAATCATTGTCAGTTCCATAATCAAGGCCAGCATTTGCTGAATCAAAAGTTACATAACGATAAGGAGCAATGTTTGTTTGTACATATTGATAGTAAAGATCATCTAAGAAATATGATTCGGCTTTTTCTGCATAACAAATCATTGGTGTTGCAACAAAGGTTCTACCATAATAAACAGTAACATTTGTATTTTCAGCAGAAGCATTTAATGTATCTGATACAAAATTTATTGTCCGTTGAGCAAGAATGTTTGGTTGAACAGATTCTGCTGAACAAGTTAATACTGCTGATGAAACATTAGCGTTTGATATAACATAAAACTGATGATTTTGTTCAGAAGCAACAGCAATAAGTGGTGTTGAGTAAACTGTTGAGTTTGGAGATTTATTATTAATAAAACTAAAATGATCAATAATGTCTGAATTAGATAATGCAGAATTATAAATTGCAATTTCATCAATATAGGCTCCACCATCATTTGTGTCATATCCATCAAATATTAAAACTTCGTCATAGTTTGTAGAGTTATTAGAAACTGCTGTTGTATCAATTGCTTTTGTAAAACCAGTACAGAATGAACCATTAATATAAACACTTACATTGCTACCAGACACTCTAATAACTACATGATTCCAATCATTTATTTTTATTAATGAAACATCTGGAGTAGATATAAAATAATTTGTTGAGTTTTGGGGAACTAATCCAGAAGCACCACCATATGTACCATCAAATCCAAATACTAAATCGTTTGCTTCAAGATATATTCCAGGATTTTCACTAACTATATTTGGATCAGGTAAATCAGTACTTCTATCTATTTTAAAAATAATATTGCCAAACTTAATTGAAAATCCAGAATAAACTCCAGTTACTTCATTATTAATCTTTGTCCATGCTTCAAGTGTATAGTTTCTTCCTAAAACCAAGTTACCAATTGTTGTATTTGGGTTTTCTGGAATAATTTTTACAAAATTTACATTTGCCGAAGTATTGCTAGCAAATCTCCAAGATTTTCCTTCACCAATAAGGCCCATGTTATTTGTGGAGGCAAGATTTTTAGTTACCCCTGTTCCAACACTACTTGTAACTCCAGACCAAGATCCAAAGTTTGTAATTGTTGATGAATCAAGATTTGTGTAAAATAATGGATTAAGATTTTTTACTAATGAATAATAACTTGGTGTAACAAAAATTGTTGGGTTAAGAAGAGTTGCTTGAGCAGTCATTGGTACCTCAGAGACACGAGCCTCTGTAAATATTGCTGATGCAATAAATGAATCTGCTGTAAAACTTAAAAATGTTGGTGTGTTAACATCTGCATGGTTTAGATCCGCAGATGCTTCAAGTAATCCAGTTATTACAACATTTATATTTTGACTTGCAACAACAGTAATATTATTAGGAATTGTTGCTGATGCTAAAAATGAAGTGGTAACCTCAATATTATCATTTGCAGAAATAATAATTGTTGGCTCTGTTTGAAATGATGAAGCAGTAAGAACATCTGCAACATTTACAGAGTTTGAAAAAGTTGCATAAATTTCTGCAAGACCTTCAGCACCAACGGCATCCCAGTCAGTAACAAACCATCCTGCTAATGACACAGACCATTCATGACCTGTTGGAGTAGCGTTATTATGACCCCAAGTAATTGCACAAACAGAGGCTTTTCTCCAACTGCTTGAAGTAATTGTCCCTACCTCTACACCATTAATGTAATGTGTATAACTTAATGTTCCTGTTGATATAGTTCCAATAGAACCTTCTGAAGTAACACTTGATGTTCTTTTAATTGCAACAAAATACCAAGTATCCCATTCAACATTATATGATGCTGATGTAGGTGAAACAATTCCTTGAAATTCTGGTTGGTGGTTTATAATTATAATTGGTTGATTACCAGCGCTTGTTCCAACTCCAACAACCAGAATATTTTGTAGAGTTCCAGCAGTACTTGCAGTTCCAAGTAATCTGTGTATGCCTGTTGTTCCAAGAAGGCTAAAAGATGCAGGTGTTTTAATCCAAATACCATTAAGAGTTGATGTTGTTGCAGGACTTAAAGCCTCTCTATCCCAATAAAGTCTGCGAACATCTCTTTGAAAACTTCCAACATTACTTGTTGTTGTTGAGCCAAAATAAAGTCTTGATGATTTTTGTGGTGATGATACATCGTTTGATGTAAATTTATATGCATTTTGTCCTGGCATTGGTCCTGTAACAATTTCTGGATTGTCAAGTCCGTCTCTTACAAAAGAACCAGAAGACATAGTAACACTATCGCCTGTGAACCAAAGCCTGTCACCAGTTATTGTTGGCGTAAGTGTATAGGAAGACTCATCAAAACTTATTCCTTTAAAGTGTGAATAAGATTCTTGTTTGGTAGTTAATTTGCTCATAAAAAAAGACTACGCCATTACTAGCGTAGCCATTCCTCCTGTCAATATTAATTCTGGATTAATACCAGATAGGCTATGGCCATTAATAGAAGGAGTTGCAAGAGAGAAGCAGGCCCAGGTTGAGTGCAAATTTTGACTGATAACAGCCTTAATTTCTACCTTAACGGTAGGCTCAACCATATTTGATATGAGTCCAATAGTTAGTGGACCTGCTTCTACTCTAGCGTTCATTATGCTACTGTGATCCTTACGATACCTGTAGCGTCCCAAGTAATTGTGAAATTACCGTTTGATGATGACTGATCTGAACCAAAGTCAACATAACCAATTAATGGTCTTGTTGCGTTAGTTGCAGGTGAAGCATCATAGACAACTGCATAACGAGCAGTAATTGTTGATGAAGACCAAGTTGTGTCATCAGCATCAAGAACGATTACGTTTGTTGCTGAGTTGTATGCATTAGTCTTGTTAGCAAGAGTGTTTCCACCTGCTGTGTAGCCTGTACCAGATACTTCGTTTGCAACAACATCGTCTAGATAGTTGTGTGCATCCTGATCTGGAGTGTAAGCGTTAGTGAGAAGAGCCACCTTAATAGTGTCTGTATCCCAGTCAATCTCTTTGTTAAGAGCCTGTGAGAGGAACTGTCCGTATAATTTTGATGGCATATGGATTACGCTCCTGTCTTCTCAACTATTGCGAATGCGTCTGCATCTGCAACTGCAAATCCACGACGAATGCGAGTCTTCAAGACTACACCATCACGAGCGAATTCTGCATCACGAGAAACTACTGATTCAACTCCACCACGAACACCATTGATAAGCATCTGACGGTTACCGACGATGAGCAATGGGTTTCCTGCTGGTGATGCTGATGCTGCAGCAGATGTTGCTGCACCGTATGAAATTACCAATGGATATCCAAATAGAGATCCTGGTGTTCCTGCTAGTGGATCTGGAAGAACTAGGTCATTGTTACCCTTGATCATTCCACGAATTTCCTTAAGCATCTTTGGATGAGCCATCCATACTGTGTTGGCTGCATCAAACTTGCTTGAATCTTCAGCAATACCTAGTGCATTGTTAAGTTGTGCATAAGTCATTGCTCCACCTGTTTGAATTAGGTTTGTTCCTGCAGCACCTGGTGATACTGCACGATATAGAGATGTGAACGGCTGACCGTCGTCTCCATCGCCTGCTGCTGTTACGCCAAGGCAAGCATTGTCATACTTTCGTGCCCACTTAGATGCCCACTCACGCTTGTACACTGAAAGTGTATCTACGAGTTGGTCATTTACATCTTCTTCTGAGATGTGCATAAGTTGTGCATACTTTCTTGCTGTCAATACGATTTCGTCAAGTGTTGGGCTTGATGCAGGAATTTCATCGCCTTCAGCGACTACTGTTGGTGCATCTCCAACAAAACGAGGTACTGACTTTGTGCGTGAGGCCATTGCTTCACGACGAGCAAAACGCTCTACAGCAGAATTTGCAATTAGGTCCTGGATTACTGTGGACCCTTGCTCTTCTAGAATGTAGCCGTTTGCCTCTGTCAAATCTGTTCTTGAAATTGGCATTTTATTCTCCTTTAAGAATAGTTAAATTTTTTATTAAGTTGTACATTTTGAATCGTCTAATTCAATATGATTATAGGGCAAGCGTCCACTTATCCCAATAAGTCTATTGTACCATTTTATTCTTATAATTTACCTAATATTTTTGCAGCCTGCAGTTGTGTTGCAGTGTACTGAGTGCTTACACTTGCCTTTACAGCAGTATCTGCCTGACCACCAACACGAAGTTTAGGATCAAAGATTTCTGGAAGATCTTCTTTAAGTTGATTGAACTGACCTTCAAACCCAACAACATCAAAATTGTCATCAAATTCAAATTTAGTCAAATCCATAAATCTTAGAAGTCTTCGTGGATCTTTAACACCTTCATCAGAGATTTTTTGTAAAACCTTCTCATGAAGAAGTTTTCCACTAAATTCCGCTATCTTCTGATTAGTGCTATTTAAGTCTATTTCAAGTTTTTCTTTTTCTTCCCTGAATTTTTTAGCATCAGACTTTGCACGGTCCAAAGCAGCAAGTACTGCCTTTGGATCATTTAAGGTTGTTTCTTCAGTTGTTGTTGTTTCTTCTGTGTTATTCGTTTCCAATTTGGCCTCCTGTGGCTTCCATCATTACATTATTTGTGTTTGTGTTTTGAGATAAACTAGTTAATGATTCTTCTGCTGCAGCGATTGCCTTTGCAACTTCTAAATCATAACCCATTTCAATCAGAACTTGCTCAAGAGATACGCCAACTACTCGCTTCTTTACAGCAACTTCCCAAGCATCTAGACTGTCAATGCTTTCAATGTCTTTCCATCTAACCTGAATGTTTGGTTCTGTAGAATTTTCCATCTTTAGAATAAATCTAAACATATCAGCCCATGTTGAACCAAATGTGATTTGACGATCTTTTACCTTGGCAATTAGTGGTGATTCTGCAGTTCTTAAAGATTCTCCAGAAGGAATACTTCCAGTCTTCTCAAAGTAGTGAAGAGGTGTGTTAGTAATAGATGCCATTGCACGAACAAAGTCTCTAACTGGTTCTGTAAAAACCTTGTGATCAGCAGGAGAAAATTCTCCAACCTTGTCAACGCCCTTAAGATACCAAAGTTCTCCTGGTCCGTTCTTTAGGCGACCAATGTTTTCTGCTTCTGTTCCTGTTTCATCAAAATCTTCATATTCAGAAGAATTTCCTGAACCACCAAGAGCATAACGCTGTGGTGCTCCTTGATAATCAACAGTAATCATGTGTGTTGTCATTAATTTGTTAATTGCATCTTGAGGACCGTAAGCATCTGTGTGTTCTGGTCTTCCATATTGCTTAGATGTGCGGAAATGGAATACTGGAACCTCGCCCCATGGGTTTTCTACTACAGAAACTGGCACGAATCCATTAGCAGACACAATATTTATAACTTCTCCAGGCATTGTGTACTTTTCAATACGATCTGGATAGTACATGTTTAAATGTGATGTTTTCTTTGTGTAATCTAGTGGATCTTCTGATTGCCACAATTTAGCAGCAAATCTTTTGATTCTTGGGTTTTCATCATCATAAACCATTACAGTTGTAAGTGGTGAGTTGTAATCTACAGTTGTATTTCCATTAACATCTGTCCAGACAATTGCATAGCAATCACCATAAACAAGTGCACGACGGTGAATCTCATCTGCATCAATCTGCAAATCATTCATTTGCCAGATGTCATTAATCTTTGCGTTTGCTTCTTCTGTGTTTGCTGTAATATTAGCAATCTCTAGACGGTTAAGAACTGAATCTACTACAGTTCTAGCAAAGTTGAATCTAAAGTTATTTCTTACGCTTCCTAATACTTGTAGCCAACGGTTATTTGAGAAAACTTCTAAATTAGTTCCCTCGTAATATTCCTCAGCAACCAAATAGGTATTTCTTCTATCTACTATTGTATCAATAGCCTTTTTAATATCAGACATGTTGTCTCCTTAAATAATTTATTTGTTTTGTTTCTAGTTTTACTGCTTTGTTATCTAAGAAGTACAAGATGCCAGAAACAACGGAATCAAGTACATCCTCATGCGATACCTTTGGAAAGGACCACATTTGTTCTTCCAATACTGGGAAGTGTGCTGTGTGTCGCACCTTTCCTTGTTGGTAGAAATTTAAAGCCTTGCCAGCACGAATTTGCTTTGATAGGCTTTGTGATTTGGATCTATATTTTGCAGGGACGGCTTTGAAAACATCTTTCCAAAGATCGCCACCTTGGTTTACTTCAACATAAAGTACACCAACATCAAACCTGTCTACAAGATAAGCAACTCTTTCTGCTATTTCTGATGGAGACATTTTAACTTGTTCAGCATGGCGTACATAGATATTGGCTTTACCTAAACTATCTACGCCTCTAGACAATACAGATATTCCTGTATAGTCAGAGATTTTATTTTTTGTTACGGCTGGATCAATTGAGATAATTGTATTACCATAATCTTCTAGTTCTTCAATTATAATGTCTTCATTTGTCCAGAATGTTCCATCAGTATTGATTGGACGGTTCATGTAGTTTTTAGCAAAATCACGAAGATGCCTCTGTGATTCAAGCCAAGTCAAAGGCCATTTCTCAGGCCAAACAGAGCGTTCTGACCCGTTATCGTTAGGCATAATTGCTGGATAATAATGAACATCTACATTCTGGTCTTTAATCCAGTTTAATTCAGGATCATCGTAGCCTTCGGCATATTTTCTAAATTGATCTATTACAGAATTAGGCATAGTGGTTGTTCCGACAAAAATCATACGGGCATAGATATTCATTGGAGCAATATCATCAAAAACAGTATTTTTTTGTTGCCCTGCCTGGTATTCAGAGTAGTTCTTTTCGCCCTTCTCAATATCATCAAGAATAATTAGGTCTGGACGCTGCCCAAATACCTTTTTACCTAAAGAGTTAGTATCAATACCATTAGCGTCAAATATAAAATCATTGCTTTGGATAATACGCCAAGAGTTAGAAGCCATCGCACGACCAGAAGAGGCAACGATCTTAGGCTTGCAAAGGTCTGGATAGTCTTCAATAAGATATTCATTTGACTCCAATTCGTTTTTAAATGTCATAAGGTGGGTTTCGGCCTGGGATGCAGCATCTGAGAAAGCGGCAATAAACTTAACATGCCCATGAGCAGCAGCCCACATAGGCAAAATAAGGAAAATCCAAGTAGATTTGCCACATTCTCTTGGAGCAATAAAGGCATCACGGTTTTCTTTAGGGTTTTGAGGTTTGTGGATCCAGGACTTACCGTATTCAGCCAGATCAGTATGGAACTCAGATAATGTTATCTCTCCGTGAGCGTTCATAAGGTGATGAGGCAAATATGTCAGAGCAAATAGCATAGGGTCATACTTGGTTATCTCTCTACGCCCTTCAGAAAAGGATAGAAGTTCTAAAGGTATACCGTCTAAAATATCAGTTGCTAACATTTACCCCTTCTTAGCCAAAATTTCATATATGTCATCTACTCTTTGTTCTACTCTAAATAATCTTTCACTATTAATCTCAACTTTGTCTTTGATGCTAGAGCCAGAATTAGGTCTAAGTTCTGATAGTGCTTTAATCATATACTTGATCATTCCAAAGAATCCTCCTGTTATTCCTAAAACTATTACTCCTATTGCTGATATTACTTCTGCTGTCATTATAAGACTACCTCATATTTGGATTTGTGGGAAATATTGTTTGCAGACAGCGAAAAAAACAAAAAGAAAAACATTTTTATATCGGGTACCCCTCGCTGGCTTAAAATATCAAACCTCATTTGTCAAACCTTCTTTAACCAAACCTTTTATTTCCAAACCTTTATTTCTCATAGCCTCATTACGCATTTTTGCTTCATTTAACAAATCAACAATAGCCAAATCTTGTCCATCCTTTTGTCTATTTTCATTAATAACAGTAGACTTTCCTTCTATCAAATTG
>Ga0209298_10001437_pt1 | contig 15451 bp, 14 predicted proteins | sample S_140806_EF_Meta_FD_187325 | JGI IMG/M metagenome (GOLD analysis project Ga0209298, IMG submission 187325) | Freshwater microbial communities from Lake Simoncouche, Canada to study carbon cycling - S_140806_EF_MetaG (SPAdes) (version 2) | ecosystem: Environmental > Aquatic > Freshwater > Lake ...
GGCCTTCGAGTGAACAAGTCTTACGTGAGGGCAACGAAGCGGCTCTTCAACCGGAAGATAGGGCGTCGGCACATGGCTCCATGATCGCTCCCCTCCTGGCTCTGGCTCCCGCCACCGTTTCCTGGTCGCCGAAGGTGGGCCTGGTGATGATCCTCGCCAACATCATCGCCATCGCCATCGGCAAGGCCACCATCAAGCAGCCCAACGTGGGCCTGAAACTGCCCAGCTCCAATCTCTTCGGTGGCCTCAGCCACGGCGCCATGCTGGGCACCATCAGCCTCGGCCACATCCTCGGTATGGGCGCCATTCAGGGCCTGGCCTCCCGGGGCGTGCTCTGAACCCCGCTCAGCGCAGGCCGAGCAGATAGGGAAGTGCCCTCATCCCATAGCGCTCGAAGCGGTAGCCGAACAGCAGATCGGTCAGGGCCGAAGCTCCCTGCTGTTCAAGGCTTGTGAGCAACGAGCCGAGCCGCCGATCGGCAGCGGATCCATGCAACCCCAGCCAGGTGCGTCGGGCCAGGCGGCCACTGAGGGACCAACGCCAGCCCAGGGCGCGGCGGAGTTCCAGCGGGTAACGGTCAACGCAACTGCCCCCTGGCGGGTGGAGCAGCTCCTCCAGCAGGAGAGGAGCGAGCACCCGGGAGCTCATCAGGGCATGGCGGATGCCTTCGCCGCCCAGCAGATTGGCGGTGCTCACCGCATCCCCTAAGCCCACTAGGCGGCCGCGGCGGTGGGGTTCACGGCGGCGGATGCTGCTGCGGATCAGACCACCATGGCGATCGACCACGGCCATGGCCTGCCGCTCGGCTGGCGCCAGCAGCCGCTCGATCAAACGCTCCAGCACGCCCCCCAGGGGCGGCTGATCCCGGCTGGGGTCAAGCAGGCGACAGACGCCCAGCTTCAGGAGCGGGCCCTGCATAGGAAACACCCAGCCGTAGCCCTGGGCCACCCAGTCGCTGCCGAGGCAAAAGGCCAGCCGATCACTCCAACGCTCCCAGCAGGAGCTGGGCACCTGCACCAGCCACTCCAGACCCACACCGCTCACCAACGTTTCGGCTCCGGAACCGCCCGCCGGCGGATCCCCCAGCAGGCTCCGCTCCTGGCCTGTGGCATCGATCACCCAGTCGCTGTGAACCTCAAGCTGACTGCCATCGTCCCGGCGCAGGACCGTGTGGAGCCCATCGGCTTCCTGATGGCAGGCCAGGGCACGGTGGCCGAGCCAAACCCGGGCTCCCCAACGCTGAGCCTCCCCCACCAGCCACTCACGCAGGGCCCCAAAATCCAATACCACCCCCTGGGGGCTTCCGCCTGGCCAGCTGCGGCGGGCTTCACCAGGGCCGAGCAGCTCCCAGCCGCTCCACCTGTGGGCCACCACGCTCGAAGGAAGGCCGAAGCGGTCGAGGGCATCGAGGGGAAGGGCGGCGCTGCTGAAGGCGGCCCGCCGCAGATCGGGCAATCGCTCGGCGAGCACCACATCCTCGCCGTAGGCGGCGAGCTGCCGCGTGAGATCCGCACCGGCGGGACCGGCCCCCACCACCAGCACCCGGCACCGCACCGCTCCTGAGGGCGTGGGGCTCAGGCCACCACCGGAGCGCGACGGTCGTCGGAGGTGCGGCGCTCGTCCAAACCATGGCCGGGGCCGATGGCGGTTCCGAAACGCTCGAGGATGCGGGCGGCCATCTTTGGTGGGGTAAGGCCGAGAGCCTCCTTGCTCTGGTCCGGACTGGCGTGATCCACCAACACATCGGGGATCCCCAGCCGCAACAACGGCACCAACACATCGTGGTCGTTGAGGGATTCCAGCACTGCGGCTCCGAAGCCACCGGCCAGGGCGCCCTCCTCGAAGGTCACCACCCGGCCGATCCGACGAGCCATCGGCAGGATCAGCGCCTCATCGAGGGGACGCAGGAAGCGTGCATTAATCACGGCGGCCCGCACCCCCCGCTCCTGCAGGAGGCCCGCGGTGGCCATCGCCGGCGCCACCATGGCGCCGTAGGCCACCAGCAGCAGATCATCGCCATCGGTGAGCAGTTCACCGCGGCCGATCTGCAGAGGCTGCCAACCTTCCTCCATCAGGGGCACGCCTTCGCCCTCCCCCCGAGGGATGCGGATGGCACAGGGGCCGGAGTGGGCGATGGAGGTCACGAGCATGCGCTGCAGCTCGGCCTCATCCTTCGGCGCCATCACGGTGAAGTTCGGCACAGCCCGCAGGTAGCTGATGTCGTACTGGCCCTGGTGGGTAGGGCCATCGGCCCCCACGATGCCGGCTCGGTCCAACACGAAGGTCACGGGGAGGTTCTGGATGCCCACGTCGTGGATGAGCTGGTCGTAGGCCCGCTGCAGGAAGGTGCTGTAGATCGCCACCACGGGCCGCAGACCTTCGCAGGCCATGCCGGCCGCCATGGTGACGGCATGCTGCTCGGCGATGCCCACGTCGAAGTACTGATGGGGCAGGGCCTTTTCGAGCAGATCAAGGCCCGTGCCGGTGGCCATGGCGGCGGTGATGCCGACCACACGTGGATCATGTTCGCAGATCTTGACCAGGGTCTGGCCGAAGACCTTGCTCCAGCTGGGGGGCTTGGGCTTGCTGGAGGGGTAGGCCTTGCCCGTGGCCAGGTCGAAGGCGCTCTGGGCGTGATAGCCCACCTGGTCCGCCTCGGCATAGGGGTAGCCCTTGCCCTTGGTCGTGGCCACATGGACCAGCACCGGACCTTCCGTGCGGTGAGCTGCCTCGAAGGTGCGCACCATGGCCGCGATGTCGTGGCCGTCGATCGGACCCATGTAGGTGAAGCCCAACTCTTCAAAAACGGCCCCGAGTTTCGGCACCGCGAGGCGCTTCATGCTCTCCTTGAGGGTCTTGAGCTCGGTGGGCAGCTCCCCGTGCAGGAAGGGGAGATTGCGGATCGCTTCCTCGGCGTTGTCCTGAATGAACTGCACCGGCTTACTCAGCCGCATGCGGTTCAGGTGGGTGGAAAGGGCGCCAACCGGCGGGCTGATCGACATGTCGTTGTCGTTCAGGACCACCAACAAGTTGGTGCGAGGCAGGTGGCCGGCGTGGTTGATCGCCTCCAAGGCCATGCCCCCGGTGAGGGCCCCATCGCCGATCACCGCGACGCATTTGAAATGTTCCTTGCGGGCATCACGGGCCAGGGCCATCCCCAGGGCAGCCGAAATGCTCGTGGAGGCGTGCCCCGCGCCGAAATGGTCGAAGCGGCTCTCGCTGCGTTTGAGATAACCGGCCACACCACCCTTCTGGCGCAGGGAGTGGAAATCGGCGTAGCGGCCGGTGATCAGCTTGTGGGGATAGGCCTGGTGACCCACATCCCAGACCACTCGGTCGTGATCGAGGTCGAGGGTCTGATAGAGGGCCAGGGTGAGTTCCACAACCCCCAGCCCCGGGCCGAGATGGCCGCCGCTGGTGGACACCACCTCCAGGTGGCGTTCCCGAATCTGCCGAGCCACCGCTTCCAGTTCCGTGATGGAGAGGCCATGCAGCTGGTTGGGGTGGCTCAACGCGCTGAGATGCATGCCTTCTGACTCCCTTCAGAACCAATGTACGGCTTGCCGACGGGCAGATGGCGACAACCGTGACCGTTCGAGCGGTCGATTGCGAGAGTGGTTCCATGAATGCTGCCGCCAGCGCCCTCGATCAGCCCGGCCAACCCGGCGGAACCCCGGGGCCCTTCCAGGCCCCCGGACCGGCCGCACCACCGGAGCCCGCTTCCTACCTGCAGCGGATCCTGCGGGCCCGCGTCTACGACGTGGCCATCGAATCCCCCCTCGATCCGGCCCCCAACCTCTCGGCCCGCCTGGGCAACCGGGTGCTGCTCAAGCGGGAGGATCTACAGCCTGTGTTCAGCTTCAAGCTTCGCGGCGCCTACAACCGCATGGTGGGCCTCAGCCGCGCCGAGCTCGACCGTGGCGTGATCGCCGCCAGCGCCGGCAACCACGCCCAAGGCGTGGCCCTGGCGGCCCAGCGGCTGGGCTGTCGTGCCGTGATCGTGATGCCGGTCACCACGCCGGAGATGAAGGTGCGGGCGGTGGCATCCCGCGGCGCCGAAGTGGTGCTCTATGGCGACAACTACGACGCCGCCTGCGCCGAGGCCCGCCGTCTGGAGGCGGAGCTGGGCCTCAGCTTCATCCACCCCTTCGACGATCCCGATGTGATCGCCGGCCAGGGCACGATCGCCCTGGAGATCCTGCGGCAGTGCTCTGAACCCCCTGATGCCATTTATGTGGCTGTGGGCGGTGGAGGGCTGATCGCCGGCATCGCCGCCTACGTGAAGAATCTCTGGCCCGAGGTGGAGGTGATCGGCGTCGAGCCGGTGGACGCCGATGCCATGTCCCGCTCCCTGGCGGCGGGGGAACGGGTCCGGCTCGATTCGGTGGGTCTGTTTGCCGATGGGGTGGCCGTGCGTGAGGTGGGGGAACTCACCTTCGACCTGGCGCGGCGCTACGTGGACCGGATGATCACCGTGGACACCGATTCGGTGTGCGCGGCGATCAAGGATGTGTTCGAGGACACCCGCTCGATCCTCGAGCCGGCCGGTGCCCTCGCCGTGGCCGGCATGAAGGCGGACGTGCAGCAGAGAGGCCTGCGGGATCGCACCTTGGTGGCGGTGGCCTGCGGCGCCAACATGAATTTCGGCCGCCTGCTCTTCGTCGCTGAGCGGGCCGAACTGGGGGAGGAGCGGGAAGCGCTGCTGGCGGTGGAGATCCCCGAGCAACCCGGCAGCCTGCGCCGCTTCTGTGCGGTGCTGGGGCAGCGCAGCCTCACCGAGTTCTCCTACCGCCTGGCCGATCCCCGGCTGGCCCACATCTTCGTGGGGGTGCAGATCAACGGCCATTCCGACACCCGCCGATTAATGGCGGAACTGCAGGGCGAGGGGTTCCCCTGCTTGGATCTCTCCGGCAATGAACTCGCCAAGCTCCACCTCTGCCACATGGTGGGCGGCCGACTGCCGACCAGCGCCGCGGAAGCCCTGGACCAGGGGGAGGAACTCCTCTACCGCTTCGAATTCCCGGAACGCCCCGGGGCCCTGATGGCCTTTGTGAGCAGCCTGCATCCCAGCTGGAACATCAGCATCTTCCACTACCGCAACCACGGCGCCGATGTGGGCCGGATCGTGGTGGGGGTGCAGGTGCCGCGCCCCGAACGACAGGAGTGGGAGCGGTTCGTGGCCGCTCTGCCCTATCCCCACTGGGATGAGAGCACCAATCCGGCCTATCGGCTTTTTCTGGGGCCGCAGGCTGGTGGCCTCCCCAACCTGTCACCGCTGGTGGCGACCTGAGGCCTGCGATACGGTTCGGCCTTATCCGCCCAGGACCGCCCATGGCCAGTCCCGAGACGGCATCCCAGGCCAGCGAACCTCCCGCGGTGTCAGAGGCGGCCTTAGGCAGCGGGAACGGGCCGGACAAGGCGGCCGCCCTGGCCCTGGAAACCCTGTCCATCTCCGCCAGGCTGGAGGCGATCTTGTACCTCAAGGGTCGTCCTCTCTCCCTGGCCGAACTGGCCGAGCTGGCTGGCCTGGAGCGGGAAGCCACCGAACTGGCCCTGATCACCCTCATGGCCGACTACGCCCACCGGGATACGGCCCTGGAGATCCACCAGGAGGGCAGCCGCTACAGCCTCCAGTTGCGCGAGGGCCTGGGAGATCTGGTGCAGAACCTCCTGCCGGTCGACCTTTCGACCGCCTCCCTGCGCACCCTGGCCACGATCGCCCTCAAGAAGCGCATCCTCCAGTCGGAACTGGTGGAACTGCGCGGTTCCGGCGCCTACGAGCACATCAAGGAACTGCTGGCTCAAGACTTCATCGAACGCCGCCGCCAGAGCGACGGCCGTTCCTATTGGCTGAGCCTCAGCGAGAAATTCCACCGAACGTTTGCCGTTCAGGCTCAGGAGCCCCGCGCCCGCGCCCCGCGCCTGCACTCCCAGCAGCTGGAGCTCGAGGCCGGAGATCCGCAGGTGCTGCCAACAGCTGATCGGATGCCGCCTGAATAGATTCAGGCTTGAATGCACCAGTTGTTCAGGTTTCCGATGAATTTCGTCGCTTTCACGCTGCAGGTGTTGGCCCAGACCCTCAGCATTTACACGCTGTTCCTGCTGGTGAGGGTGCTGCTGAGCTGGTTTCCCAATCTCGACTGGAGCAATCCGATTCTCTCCAGCTTGAGCGCGATCACCGATCCTTACCTCAACGCCTTCCGCGGCCTGATCCCCCCGGTGGGCGGCCTTGACCTTTCTTCCCTAGTGGCCTTTGTGGCCCTGCAGCTGGCCCAGGGTCTGCTGGGGTTCGGTGCCACCAGCCTGGCCAGCTCCGGCATCGGTTACTGATCCAGCACCTGAGCCAGCCCCGGTTGGCGATCGAGGGCTTTCCCGAGGGGTCAGCGCCCAATCGATCAGGATCGGCCCAGCGCTTCCTCCAGGGGCAGCTTCTCCTCGTCCGGACCGGCGCGCATCCGCACAGGAGCCGAGAAGCCGCGGGCCCTCACCTTGCCCACCTGGAAGGGCCCGGGCGTGCCAGCCGGCACCGCCAGCCGCAGGGCGAACTCGGAGCGGCCGGGCGGAACATCACCAATCGAACCCACCCGACTGCGGTTGGGAAGCACCGGTTCACCGCTGGCATCGAGGATCAGGGCAAACACATCTGTATCCACCACCGTCTGCCGGCCGGGATTAAGCACCTCGCCCCGGAGGGCGTAGCAGCTGGCGGCGGCTGGACGACGCAGGCCGCTCTGGCTGCCGGGATCGGCCGGCGGACAGGGCTCGAGATGCACCTGGCCCACCTGGAGTTCCGCGGCCATGGCGGAGGCAGGCAGCAGCTGCCAGAGGATCAGGCCAAGGACCAGCCCGAGCAGCAGGCCCAGAACAGTTTTCAGGGTCTTTCCCGATACCCGTTGCATCAGCGTCGATCCCCATCACCGGCAATCAGGTTACGGGCGGCGCGGCTGGCTAGCTTGGCGAGATTTGCCTCGGCGATGGTGTCGAGGCTGAGGTTGAGCTCGGTGGCCAGCTGCGCTACATACCAGAGCACATCGCCCAGTTCCAGCAGCAGGTCATCCCGCACCGGCTCACTGAACACACCGCCAGCATCGCGCAAGACCTTTTTCACCTTTTCTGCGACCTCACCGGCCTCGCCGCAAAGTCCCAGGGTGGGATAGATCGGGTTGCGTCCCGCATCGGGATAGCGCGCGGTGACGCGGGATCGCTCCTGGTAGGCCTGGAAGTCCATTGCGAGCGGGGGAGTGCTGCGCCGGATGGTAGTTTCCGCGCTTGGAAGTGGTGGTCCATGGCCAAGCCCCATCTCATGCGTCGCACCAAGATCGTGGCCACGATCGGCCCGGCCACCGAGTCGGCCGAGATGCTGCGTCGCCTGATCGATGCCGGTGCCACCACTTTCCGGCTCAACTTCTCCCACGGCGACCACGCCGACCACGCCGTGCGGATCGCCACGATCCGCCAGGTGGCCGAAGAACTCGGGGTGCATGTAGGCATCCTCCAAGACCTTCAAGGCCCCAAGATCAGGCTTGGCCGCTTTGCAGAGGGTCCGGTTGCCCTAGCCAACGGCGACCCCTTCACCCTCACTTCCCGGCCCGTGGCCTGCGATCGCGCAATCGCCACGGTGACTTACAGCACACTGGCCTCCGAGGTGCCGATCGGCAGTCGCATCCTCATCGATGACGGCAAGGTGGAGATGGTGGTGGAGACGGTGGATAAGGAGCAGCAGAACCTGCATTGCCGCGTCACGGTGGGGGGTGTGCTGTCGAACAACAAAGGGGTGAACTTCCCCGATGTACAGCTCTCGATCCGGGCCCTCACCGACAAAGATCGGGAAGATCTGGCCTTCGGCCTGCAGCAGGGAGTCGACTGGGTAGCCCTCAGCTTTGTGCGCAACCCCTCCGACATGCAGGAGATCCGCGAGCTGATTCGCAGCCACGGCCATGCCACCCCGGTGGTGGCCAAGATCGAGAAGTTCGAGGCGATCGACGCCATTGACGCCATCCTTCCCCTGTGTGATGGGGTGATGGTGGCCCGCGGTGATCTGGGGGTGGAGATGCCCGCCGAGGAGGTACCGCTGCTGCAGAAAGAGTTGATCCGCAAGGCCAACAGCTTGGGCATCCCGGTGATCACCGCCACCCAGATGCTCGATTCGATGGTGTCGAGCCCCAGGCCCACCCGCGCCGAGGTGAGCGATGTGGCCAACGCGATCCTTGATGGCACCGACGCCGTGATGCTCTCCAACGAGAGCGCCGTGGGCGACTTCCCGGTGGAGGCGGTGGCCACCATGGCCCAGATCGCCCGAAGAATTGAGCGGGATTACCCCCGCCGGGAGCTGGACAGTCACATGGCCACCACGATCCCCAATGCGATCTGCCAAGCCGTGAGCAGCATCGCCCGTCAGCTCAATGCCGCAGCCATCCTCCCCCTCACCAAGAGCGGCTCCACAGCTCGCAACGTGAGCAAGTTCCGCCCTAGCACGCCCATCCTGGCCATCACCAGCGAGGTGAACGTGGCCCGTCAACTGCAGTTGGTGTGGGGGGTGACCCCCCTGCTGATCGCCCAACAGGTGAACACCGGCAGCACCTTCAATGTGGCGATGGGCGTGGCCCAGGAAATGGGCCTTCTCCACGAGGGGGAGTTGGTGGTGCAGACCCAGGGCACCCTCGAAGGGGTGAGCGGCTCCACTGATCTGGTCCGGGTGGGTCTGGTGTCGGCCTTCCTCGGACGGGGAACCGGGATCGGCCAGGGCTCCGTGAGCGGCAAGGTGTGCCTGGCGCGAACCCCGGAGGAGGCAGCCCGGCTGGAGAGCGGTGACATCCTGGTGGTGCGCGAAACCACTGACGACTACCTGGAAGCCATCCGCCGGGCCAAGGGGGTGATCAGCGAGCAGGAGGGTCGCCAGAGCCATGCGGCTGTGACCGCCGAGCTTCTCGGCATCCCCGTGATCGTGGGAGTGGCCAATGCCACGGTGGATCTGCTGCCAGGTGAGATCATCACGCTCACGGTCCACGAAGGGGTGGTGCATCGCGGTGCCCTCAACCCCATCGAGGTCAGCACCAGGCCATTCTTGTAGCCCCCGCTCCCAGCCATGGCCTCCCGTCTACCGCTCCGCGAGACCGTCGGGATGGCCCTCACCACCCTGAGCTCCAACCGGTTACGCAGCTTGCTCACGATGCTTGGCATCGTGATCGGTAATGCCTCGGTGATCACCCTGGTGGGGGTGGGCAAAGGGGCCCAGAACCTGGCGGAGGGCCAGCTGAGCAGCCTCGGCGCCAATGTGCTGTTCGTGGTGCCGGGCCGCAATGACACCCGCCGCCAAGGGATCGACAGCCCCAAGACTCTGGTGCTCGAGGATGCCAAAGCGATCGAGGAGCAGGTGCCCACCGTGCGGCGCGTGGCGCCCCAGATCACCCTCTCGGAGGTGGTGCAATCCGGATCCCTCACGGCCAGTGTCACGGTCACCGGGGTGACGCCCGAGTTCCTTACGGTGCGCAGCTTCGAGGTCGCCCAGGGGCGCTTCTTCAGTGCCAGCGACCTCGAGGGGGTTCGCAACGTGGTGGTGATCGGTCCGGACCTGAAGGACAAGCTCATCCCAACGGGCTCGGCCCTGGGCCGGCAACTGCGGATCCGCGACCAGTCGTTCGAGGTGATCGGCGTGCTGGAACCCAAGGGGGCCGCTTTCGGATCCAACCAGGATGAAACCGCCTATGTGCCCCTCACCACGATGGTGAGCCGGCTCACCGGCAGGGATCCCCTCTACGGGGTGGTGCTGGGCTTTATCAGCGTGGAGGCCATCGATGAAGCCAGCACCGGTGCCGCCTCCTTCCAGATCACCAACCTCCTGCGGCAGCGGCATCGCATCCTCCGAGAAGACGACTTCGCCGTGCGCTCTCAGAAGGATGCTCAGCAGATCGTGGGCAGGATCACGGGCGGACTCACGCTGATGCTCGCAGCCATCGGGGCGATATCCCTCCTGGTGGGGGGCATCGGGATCATGAACATCATGCTGGTGTCGGTGAGCGAGAGAACCGAGGAGATCGGGCTGCGCAAGGCCCTCGGTGCCCGCAGCGGCGATGTTCTGCTGCAGTTCCTGGTGGAGTCCCTGGTGCTGGCGGCTCTCGGTGGTGTGATCGGCAGCACGGTGGGGGTAGGCACCGTGGCCCTGGTGGCCGCGCTCACACCCCTGCCGGCGGCGATCGAAGCGGGCACCGTGCTGGGCACCGTGTTGCTTTCCGGGAGCATCGGGCTGGTGTTCGGCGTTCTCCCGGCCCGGCGAGCGGCCCAGCTGGATCCGATCGTGGCGCTCCGCAGCCTCTGAGCCGGGTGGGGCTGGCAAGCCTGAAAACGGCTCCCTTGAAAAACCGAAAAGATTATAAAGTCGCAAAAATGGTTGCAGCCATCACCAACACCCCACGGGGTCGGGTGGGTTGATGGACCCATCCTGGTTGTGAACCTTGGACCGCGTCGACCAACTCCTCCAAGACGATGCCGGCCTAGTGCCAACCCTTGACTGTGGATACCGCAACGCCAGCGACCGGATGGTGATCCTGCGCTGCTGCGGCCATAGGCAGTTCTACCTGGAGCGCGTGGTTTTCCCCTTTGAGATGCTCACCTTTTCCTGCCCCGCGCAAGCGAGGGTGGAGATCTGGACCCATGGCCTGGGGGGCCCCGAACTCGTGGAGTCCTTGACGGCCGACGAACTGATGCTGATGGTGCCGACTCCCGCAGCGGCGAAGGATCTGCCCTTCGGCGAATCGCCCTGGCTGGAAAGCAGCTGATCCCTTCCCGGACGCGGCACCATTCGATTGGGCCGGGCAGCAGCGATCTGAGCTGGGAGCCCTTTACACTTATTCAAAATTCTCGACCCCATGAATCAGCGCTGGCGTCTTCTGGCCCTCTGGCTCCTGCCGATTGGGGTTGCCCTGTTTCTTGGATGGCAGGTGCTCGGACCCGGTGCCAGCCGCAACGCTGCGACCAATCCAGTCGTGGCACCCCGCAACGCCGCCGTGGCCAGGATGAGCTACGGCCGCTTCCTCGACTATGTGCAAGCTGGCCGTGTGACCGCCGTGGATATCTTCGACGGCGGCCGAACGGCGGTGATTGAAGCCGTGGATCCCGACCTCGACAACCGGGTTCAACGGTTGCGGGTCGACCTGCCGGGGCTGGCACCTGAGTTGGTGAACAAGCTCAAGGATCAGGGCATCAGCTTCGATATCCATCCCCCCAAGCCGGCCTCCCCTGCCCTGGGCTTGCTCGGCAACCTGCTCTTCCCCCTGCTACTGATCGGTTCCCTGGTGTTTCTCGCCCGCCGCTCCAACGGCATGCCCGGCGGCCCTGGCCAAGCGATGCAGTTCGGCAAGACGAAGGCCCGCTTTGCGATGGAGGCCGATACCGGCGTGAAGTTCGACGATGTGGCCGGAGTTGAGGAAGCCAAGCAGGATCTCCAAGAGGTGGTGACCTTCCTGAAGACCCCCGAGCGCTTCACCTCGGTGGGGGCCAAGATTCCCAAGGGTGTGCTGCTGGTGGGGCCTCCAGGCACCGGTAAGACCCTTTTGGCTAAAGCGATTGCAGGAGAGGCCGGTGTGCCCTTCTTTTCGCTGTCGGGTTCCGAATTCGTCGAGATGTTCGTCGGTGTCGGTGCCAGTCGAGTGCGCGACCTTTTCAAGCGGGCCAAAGAAAACAGTCCTTGCCTCATCTTCATCGATGAAATCGATGCGGTCGGAAGGCAACGCGGCGCTGGTATCGGAGGTGGTAATGACGAACGGGAGCAGACCCTCAACCAGCTGCTCACCGAAATGGATGGTTTCGAGGGAAACAGCGGCATCATCATCATTGCGGCTACGAACCGTCCCGATGTGCTCGATTCGGCCCTGATGCGGCCGGGCCGTTTCGACCGCCAGGTTCAGGTGGATGCCCCCGATATCAAAGGCCGACTGTCCATCCTCAAGGTGCATACCCGCAACAAGAAACTTGCTCCCGATGTGAGCCTTGAATCGATCGCTCGGCGCACCCCTGGCTTCACCGGTGCTGACCTGGCGAACCTTCTCAATGAAGCAGCGATCCTCACCGCCCGCCGCCGCAAGGAGGCCACCACCCTCGCGGAGATCGATGACGCGGTGGACCGCGTGATCGCCGGCATGGAGGGCAAACCCCTCACCGATGGTCGCAGCAAGCGCTTGATTGCTTATCACGAAGTTGGCCATGCCCTGGTGGGCACCCTGGTGAAGGCCCATGACCCTGTCCAGAAGGTCACCCTCGTGCCCCGGGGCCAGGCCCAAGGACTCACCTGGTTCGCCCCAGACGAAGAGCAGATGCTGGTGAGCAAGGCCCAGCTTCGCTCCCGCATCATGGGCGCCCTCGGCGGCCGTGCCGCCGAAGATGTGGTGTTCGGCCATGCCGAGGTCACCACCGGAGCCGGCGGTGACATCCAACAAGTGGCCTCGATCGCTCGCCAGATGGTCACCCGCTTCGGGATGAGCGATCTTGGTCAGCTCTCCCTGGAAGCCGGGAATCAAGAGGTGTTCCTGGGTCGCGACCTGATGACCAGGAGCGACGGATCCGACGCCCTAGCCAATCGGATCGATGAGGCCGTTCGCGCCATGGTCCACAGCTGCTACCGCGACACGGTGGAGCTGGTGGCGGCCAACCGCTCCTGCATGGATCGTTTGGTGGAGATGCTGATCGAGAAAGAAACACTCGATGGCGACGAACTTCGGGCAGTGGTGGCCGAATTCACCACCATTCCTGAGAAGGAACGCTTCTCACCGTTGCTGGTTGCCGAACCGGCCACCAGCAGCCCTGCATGAAGCTTCCCTCAAATCCTCTGCACCGCAAGCGTTAGAACCAGGCTCAGGAAGTCACGAATGCCCGGCGACGAGCCAACATCTCGTCGCCAACGACAGACGTCTCAGACTTTTCTGAGTCCGATGGTTTCTTCTTTCGCTTCGCATTACCCTGACCTCCTGTTAGCAATTCATTCACCATATCGAAGTCTCTAGGCCCGCCGGCAAACTATTTCTTTTGCCGTTTCTGGATCAACTTCGGTTTTTCCATCAGCAGCAGCTCAGTCCTCCCGCCCAACCAGGCCCATCAGCATGGCTTCCTCCCCTTCAGCGAAAGGGTGCTCGGTTGGCGTGGGGAACCGCTTCAAAGGCCTTGAAGAAATGCTTGAATCTCTGGATCTTCCTTCCAAGCCCCGGCCAGCTCCTTAATCGCAAATGTGCGAACTAAATCGGCCTCATCGGATTGAGCGCGATCTTTGAGGATTGGCAGGATATCTGATTTATCATTCCAGAACCCAGCCAGAAGAGAGACCGCGATCAAGCGCACAACCTCGTGCTCATCAGATTGGGCGCTATCTTCCCAGATCTTCATAATTTTTGGATCGTCCGCCCACATGCCCAGCATTGCCATCGCGAGAATGCGTACATAGTAACCCTCATCGGATTGGGCTCTCTCTTTGATGATTGTTTGGGTGCCTGGATCCTCTTTCCAGCCATAGACCAGCATCTTCACCGCGCTTGATCGCACATCTTCGTTCTGATTGGATTGGGAGCACTCTTTGAGCCATGGCAAAGTTTCCTTGTTATCCTTCCAGATGCAAGCGACAAGCTCGACAGCCTGTTTAAGCACATCTTTACTTTGTCCAATATTCTCTAAACTAGTCATACTCGTAGATGGGCTCCCAAGTTCAAGCTTTATTAAATCCCTCGTGCACTGCATAACACTCTCCTCTGCACTCCCCAGTCCCCCCCGATTGCGCACTTCACTAACACAGCGTGCCGCAATTGTCAGGCGACAGGGAAAACTGGTCCGGAGGCGCCACGAAAACTGGTCCACCCTGTGGAGCAAGGCAACGAGGACGACAAAGGGCGTGGAGTGGCGCCATCTCTGGAGTCAATGGCTCTGGAGATGGCGGTGCAGACCCCTCAGGATGTGGAGGCGATGCGACGGCTCTCAGCGGCCGGATGGGGCCGGCGGCGAATTGCCAAGCAGCTCGGCTGCTCCCATGAGACGGTTCGCAAGTACCTGCGGCAGGGGGGCTGGCAGCCCTACGGAAAGCCTTGTCGCAATTCGGTGCTTGATGGCCAGGACGAGTGGTTGCGGCAGCGGTTTTTGGCCCACCGCGGCAATGCCGATGTGGTGCGTCAAGAGCTGGAGCGCGAGAAAGGGATCTGTGTGAGCCTGCGGACGGTGGAGCGCGCCGTGGAGCCGTGGCGGCGGGAACTGCACAACGCGATCCTGGCGACGGTGCGGTTTGAGACGCCACCGGGCCGGCAGTTGCAGGCGGATTTCGGGCAATGCCTGGTGGGGATTGGCGGCGAGCGGGTGCGGGTGCACCTGGCGGTACTGACGCTGGGGTACTCGCGCCGTCTGCTGGTGCGGGCCTTCCGCAGCGAGAAGCAAGAGCACTGGCTGGAGGCCCTGGAGGAAGGATTTCGCCACTGGGGCGGTGTGCCGCAGGAGGTGCTGGTGGATAACGCCCGGGCGCTGGTGAGCCAGCACGATCCGGAGCGGCAGATTCTGGTGTTCGCCCAGCGGCTGGAGGAGTTCGCCCGCTATTGGGATTTCAAGCCCCGCGCCTGCCGGCCCTACCGGGCGCGGACGAAAGGCAAGGACGAGCGGGGGGTGGCGTATGTCAAGAAGAACGCCATTGCCGGGCGGGAGTTCGACAGCTGGGCGGAGCTGGAGGCCCATCTGGTGCGCTGGACCCGCGAGGTGGCCGACCTGCGGGTACATGGCACCACCGGTGAGGTGCCGCTGGAGCGGTTTCTGCGGGAGGAAGTCCAGGCACTGCAACCACTGGAGGACAAGCCGTCCTTCCTGGCGGAGCAGGAGCTGGTGCGGATCGTGCACACCGACTGCTGCGTGGAGGTGGAAGCGAACTGGTACTCGGCACCGCAGGCGTTGATCCGTCAACGGGTGAGTGTGCTGGTGCGAGACCAGCAGGTGCTGATCCGCCACGGCGGCCGGATCGTGGCTGAGCACAGGCGACTGCGTCCCGGCAGTCGTAGCCGGCAGGTGATCGATGGGCACTGGGATGGCCTGGTGCCGCAGCGGCAACGGCAGGAGGCGGTTGCCTCTCTGGAGCCGCTAGCGATGACAGCGGCAGAACGAAAATCTCGGCCGGTGCGGAGTTCGGAGCTGGCCCGGCCCCTGTCCGTTTACGCCGAGGTGGCCGGCGAGGTGGCGGCATGAGCCCAAACCCACGGAACCGATCCACGCCAGCCTCGCCAGCGGTGCCGACCGAGGAGCTGGAGGCGATGCTCACCCGCCTGCGGCTGCCGGCGATCCGTGAGCGGCTGGATGCGCTGCTGGAGGAGGCGTCACGGCGGGAGATGAACCTGCGCGAGGCCTTGACCTGGCTGTGTACCGCCGAGATCGCCCGCAAGGACCAGCTGCGGATGGAAATGGCCCTGCGCCTGGCTCGCTTCCCCTATGTGCGGACGCTGGA
>Ga0209298_10001439_pt1 | contig 15431 bp, 15 predicted proteins | sample S_140806_EF_Meta_FD_187325 | JGI IMG/M metagenome (GOLD analysis project Ga0209298, IMG submission 187325) | Freshwater microbial communities from Lake Simoncouche, Canada to study carbon cycling - S_140806_EF_MetaG (SPAdes) (version 2) | ecosystem: Environmental > Aquatic > Freshwater > Lake ...
AGTTGATGAGATCAACAAGTCTGGTGGCATATTGGGTCGTCAGATTGAATTGCTCACCAGGGACACCGCCGGTGACCCCACCAAAGCCGTTAACTTTGCGCAGCAATTAGCGTTCAGCGATAAGGTTCATTTTGTGATTGGGCCAGTGAATTCTGGAGAGGGTCTTGCTGCAGTTCCTATATTGGCGCGTGCTGGTGTTCCAAACTTAGTCATCGGAGCCATTGACGAGTTGATTGACCCTGTCAAATATCCCAGAGCCTTTCGCGTCATCAATACCAACCGTCAGTGGATTTCAACTGCAAACGACTATGCCATCAAAGTACTGAAGAAGTCTAAAGTAGCAGTTATTGCAGATACGTCAGGTTATGGCACTGCAAGTTCAAAAACTGCCATTGAACTCCTAGAGAAGGCTGGCATTAAGCCCGTTTATACAGTTTTAGTTGACAACAACAAAACTGATTTGACAGATGAGATGAACAAAGCCCGTGCCGCAGGTGCAGATGTCGTCATGCCATGGACGGCTGCGACTGGAATGCTAGGTCGACTCTTAAATGCGCGTGGCGAGATTGGGTGGAATGTGCCTGTGGTGGGTCATCCTGCCATCATGGCCGCACAAATCCGCCAGTTACTCAATAAACCAGAGTATTGGCAAAATGCTTATGCAGCTGGATATCTAAGCACCACGTATGGTTCTGATGGCAAATTGCCAGAGCGTACGCAACAGCTCGTTGACAAGATTCGCCCTAAGCTTGGCGGTGGTGAAATTGACGTTTTGTTTTGGTGGGTTGCCATGGGTTATGACACCGTCAAAATCATTGAGCATGCCATCAAGACTGCCGGCTCAACAGACGCTGCGGCTCTACAAAAAGTGCTAGAAAACACACGCGATTACAAAGGTGTGTATGCCACTTACACATGGACTGCAACAGAAAGAAATGGTTTCCCTGACAGCAATATGGCAGTGAACCCTGCCAATACGTTTAAGGACGGCAGTTTCAGACTTGCTCCTCGCTAAATTGATTTGAGGTCAACATGCTGACAGTCATAGTGACGGGATTGGCGATTGGAATGCTCTATGCATCCATCGCCTTGGTTTACAACGTCATGTTCTCCACTTCGAAGGTTTTGTCCGTAACAACCGGGCATTTGTCGATGGTTGGCGGCGTGTTTGGGGCTTACATCATTTCTGTGCTCCAGATGCACTGGCTTTGGGGCTTGTTAGGTGCCGTGTTGGCTGGAGCAACTTTTGGTTGGCTAACGGATGTGCTTGCTATTCGACGCGTCTTGGCGCGAAGTGATGAGCACCTCTGGCTATTAAGCACATTAGCTTTGGCTACGATGGTTCAACAGGGAGTAGGTTTGTGGTGGGGTACAGAACCCAAGCCTTTTCCTCGATTGATCACGCAAGAGTTTGGTGCTGGCTTGATGGATCAAAAGTTCTGGCTACCGATTGGCATGGCGATAGTCATGACGATTGGCCTAGAGTTTTTCTATCGTAAGACGATGTATGGCAAGGTTTTTATTGCCATGTCAGAAGATGCATTTGCCGCAAGAGCGCGCGGTGTCTCTACAGACAAGATAAGGTTGTTGTCATATGTTCTTTCAGGTGCACTGGGAGGTCTGGCTGGTTTTGCAGCAGGGCAATTAACTTTTGCTTTTTTTGCACTAGGGCACACCCTCACATTGCTGGGCTTTATTGCGCTTGCTGTCGGAGGACTTGGCAGCAATATCGGTGCTTTGATAGGCGGTGCCGCTTTAGGGCTTTTAAATTCTTTTGCAAGCTATTACTTTGGTGGTGAATACCAGCAAACCATTGCTGTGGGTCTTCTCATGGTGGTTTTGCTCATCAAGCCCGAAGGATTGTTGGGTGCTAAGAATGTGAGACCCGTATGAACTCGCAAACTACTAAGACGCTATCTTTAATAGTAGGCGCAATACTCATCGCTACCTTGCCATTTTGGGCAGGAGATCAATACCAACTTCATCTTGCAGCGCTAATCGCTGTGTATTGGATATTGATCGCGGGCCTTAATCTTGTCGTTGGGTTCACAGGTCAACTTTCAATTGGACATGTAGGTTTACTTTCTATTGGTTCTTACACCTTTGCCATCCTCGCGGGGAAGATGGGCGTCGATCCCACGCTCTCAGTATTTGTCTCTGGACTTTTGGGTGGCTTATGCGGTCTCGCTTTGGGCTTGCCCTCCCTGCGCTTGCCAGGCTTTTACTTCGCTATGGCAACGATGGCTTTTTCGATGATCGTGAATGAAATTGTTCTTGCGCAAGTCGATCTCACTGGAGGCGGAATTGGTTTGCCTGGGCCCATGTTCCCTAAGCCCTTTGACAGTCCTATTGGCTTTTATTACCTTGTCACAGCAATTGCTTTGTTTGTGACTTGGTTGACATGGAATATTGCTCGCAGAATGTGGGGCCGCGCTTTCATCTCTATAAGAGATAACCCAGTCGCAGCCCAAGCTGTAGGCGTTCCTGTCTTCAAAGCAAAACTGCTGGCTTTTGTTTTTAGTGGAATTACCGCTGGCGTTTCTGGTGCAGTGTTTGCGAGCCTACAAAGTTACATCACCCCAGACACATTTGTGTTCGAGTTGAGTATGTTCTTTTTTGTTTGCATCATTATTGGTGGAAGAGGCAGCATCATCGGCCCTTTTTTGGGCACGGTAGTACTTACCGCATTGCCAGAACTTGTTTCGCCATTAGCCAAGCTCGGTAACTTTTTCTATGGTTTGTTACTCCTGGTAGTGGTTCTTGTAGTGCCAGAGGGCATTGGGCGCATGTTTGAAATTATTTCTGAACGCTTGCGCCCAAGAACTGTGCATCGTGAACCGATCACGCCAGACTTAAATAGATTAGCGAAAGCCTTAAAGGTCCGTGAATGAGTGCGATGCAATCTGAACTCCAAGCCATAAACGTCAGCAAACAATTTGGGGGCTTGAGTGCCCTAGACCAAGTATCTTTGTCGTTGCGACCTGGTGAAGTGCATGGCTTGATAGGGCCTAACGGTAGTGGCAAAACAACGCTTCTGAATCTTTTGTCGGGTTATTACCAGCCAACGTCAGGTGCGATAAAACTTGGCGATGAAGACTTATCTTTAGCATCAGTCCAAAGGCGTGCAGCAGTGGGGGTTGCGCGTACTTTCCAAAAACCGCGCCTCTTACCCATGTTGTCTGTTTTAGAAAATGCAACACTTGGGGCATGGTCACATAGTGAATCTGGTTTTGTTGCTAGTGCGGTTTCACTGCCCTCGGTAGCCCGCGAAGACAAGAAATTTCTTGAGCAAACTACAGAGCTATTGCATGGCATCGGATTGGGCCATGTCATACACCGTCGTGCAAATCTTTTGGACCATGCAGAGCAACGATTTTTAGAAATTGCGCGCGGATTAGCCATGCGTCCCTCTTTTATTTTGTTAGATGAACCTGCCGGCGGTTTAACGACGCAAGAGATTGAGCACTTATCGCAGGTTATTCATACATTGCGTAGCTCTGGAATAGGCGTATTGCTGGTGGAGCACCATACTGATTTTGTTTTTCGAATTTCAGATCGCGTCACAACGCTCAATGTCGGAAATATGATCAAGCATGGTGCTTCTGACGAAGTGAGAACGGATCCAGAAGTGATTCGGGTTTATCTAGGAGCTTGATAAATGAGTACGACCAACAAGCGCCCAGATGAAATACTGTTACAAGTCCAAGATGTCCATGTGGCATACGGCAAGGCGGAGGTGGTGCATGGAGCCTCTATTGATGTGAGAAAAGGTGAATTTGTAGTTTTGCTGGGCCGTAATGGCGCTGGCAAGAGCACACTTTTGCATGCAATTTCGGGATTGATACCTAAAAAATCCGGACAAGTATTGTTTGACGGAAATGATGTCACCCACAGTTCACCTAGAGATATCGTTCAACATGGGGTCATTCAAGTTCTCGAAGGGCACCGAGTTTTTCATAGTCTCTCTGTCGAGGACAACCTTCTCATCGGTACCTATGCCAATGCGCCCAAAGGGGACCGCAGCAAGCTTGAGCGCATTTACGATTTATTTCCAGAAATGGCTGAGCGCAAACAACAAATGGCCTCTAGGCTATCGGGTGGGCAGCAGCAAATATTGGCAGTTGCGCAAGGGGTCATTGGTGAACCCAAGTTATTGATACTCGACGAGCCCTCCAGTGGACTGGCCCCGATGGTCATCGATAGGATTTTGGATGTGGCAACGCAGTTATGTTCGAAGGGTCTTGCAATTTTGTTGGTGGAGCAATTGGTAGACAAAGCCCTTCGCCATGCACATTACGGATACCTTATGCAGACAGGTCGTATAGTGGCTTCGGCGTTTTCTGAAGAACTCAGAGAAGGTGATTTGCTACATCGTGTTTATTTAGGTGGTGACAACAGAGAGCACGCATGAGTTACTTAGTTGGCAGTGGACTCACCTCCTACGGCAAACACGAAGGAAGTAGCACGCTTGACCTTATGAGCCAAGCGAGCAATTTGGCACTCAAGGACGCAGGACTTTCGCGTTCCGACATAGACGGTGTAATTTGTGGATACTCAACCACCTTGCCCCATTTAATGCTTGCCACTTTGTTTTGTGAGCATTTCGGAATTAGCCCTCAATATGCGCACACCGTTCAGATGGGCGGCGCTACTGGATTGGGGCTTGTCATGTTGGCAAAGCAACTTGTAGCTTCTGGCGCTGCACGTCGAATACTCGTTATCGGTGGTGAAAATCGCATGACGGGTCAAAGCAGAGATTCGGCAATTCAAGTGCTTGCCCAAGTGGGCCACCCTGTTTATGAGGTTCCTTTGGGCGCCACTATTCCAGCCTACTACGGATTGTTGGCTTCTAGCTATATGAAAGCCTTTGGTTCGACCGAGCAAGATTTTGCGGCACTTGCTGTGTTGATGCGCCAACATGCATCTCGGCATCCGGGTGCCCAATTCCAAAAACCAATTACCGAAGACGATGTCTTGGCTTCTCGGCCGATTGCATCGCCTTTAAAGATCTTAGATTGCTGCTCAGTAGCAGACGGAGGATGTGCTGTTGTTGTGTCAGCGGAGCCAGTCGGAGGTAATCCATTAAAAATAACTGGCACAGCGCAGCACCACAATGCGCAGCACATCAGCGCTATGAAGAATCTCAATGACTTTGGAGCGGGTCAATGTACACAACGTGCATTGCAATCTGCTGGTCGAAAGTTAAGTGAGGTGGAGTACATAGCGATTTACGACAGCTTCACTATTACCCTCACTATGCTGCTCGAAGAAATCGGTTTGGCACCACGTGGGCAGGCTGGTAATTGGGCTCGTGAAGGTCGTTTCAGCAAGGATTCAGCGACACCGTTGAATTTACACGGCGGATTGCTTTCTTACGGCCACTGCGGCGTAGCTGGAGCCATGGCGCATCTTGCTGAAGCGCATTTGCAAATGACAGGTCGCGCTGGAGAGCGTCAGGCCCGCCGATCCGGTGTTTCTCTTTTACATGCGGATGGTGGCGTTCTCTCTTCGCATGTGAGTCTCGTGTTGGAGTCGGTATGAATAGCAATGACTGGACACAAGGTGGCGATCATCTGCACTACCAGCAATGCGGTACATGCGCAAACCGCTGGTACTTCAAGCGCGATTTCTGTCCAACCTGCGGTCAGACAAGTCCCCATACGCACCTTGCTTCAGGTCTGGGTAAGGTGTGCGCTAGCACCTTGGTTCATCGTGCCCCGAGTGATGAGTTTCGAGCCATCGTTCCTTATCGGATCGTGCTCGTCGATTTGGCAGATGGCATTCGTGTGATGGGCCACGCTGAAGTCGATGTGCTTATGGATGATCAAGTGCGTTGTGAGGTTCGAATCATTGCAGGAAGAAGCTTGCCATATTTTGTGAAAGATACACATGTCAGTTGACCCCCGTGCCGCTTTGCGAACTGCGCTAGCGCCTAAATCAATCGCTGTAATTGGCGCTTCTGACAACACTAACAAAATTGGGGGTCGGCCTATCGCATATCTTTCTCGCTTTGGGTTTCAGGGAAAGGTATATCCCATCAACCCTATGCGAAGTGAAGTGCAGGGTTTTCATTGTTTTTCAACTTTTCAAAGTTTGCCTGAAGTACCAGATGTGGCCATCATTGCCGTGCCAGGTGATCTGGCGGTTCAAGCTGTGGATGAGTGCGCTAAAGCCGGTGTTGCATTGAGTATTGTGATGAGCTCGGGTTTTGGTGAATCTCACCCTGAAGGGAAATTACAAGAACAAGCTATGAAGGCCAGCGCCAGGGCCTGTGGAATGCGCATAGTGGGTCCGAATTCACAAGGCTTGGCAAATTTTGGTACGGGTGCCGTGGCGAGCTTCTCAACTATGTTTACCGAAGTTCAACCTATGGATGGGCCTATCGGCATCATTAGCCAGAGTGGCGCAATGAGCGTTATTCCATATGGGCTATTGCGTGCACGCGGTTTGGGTGTGCGTCACTCGCATGCAACGGGTAACGACTGTGATGTAACCGTATGTGAGTTAGCCACTGTGGTTGCAGAAGATCCAGATTTGAAGTTGCTGATGCTTTATCTAGAAGGTATTCCAGACCCATGGAATCTTGCAGAAGCAGCGCGCATTGCTAGAGATCGTAATTTACCGATGGTGGTTTTGAAGTCGGGTCGTACTGCGGCTGGCCAAGAAGCTGCCCAATCACACACGGGTGCTTTAGCAAACGAAGACAGGGTGGTAGATGCCTTTCTAAAAGAGCATGGAATTATGCGAGCGCAGTCTATGGTTGATTTGGTAGACACTGCCCCTCTGTATTTGCAAGGCTGGCGCCCCAAAGGTAGGCGTTTGGTTGCCATTAGTAATTCTGGTGCGGTCTGTGTCATGACAGCCGATGCGGCTACCCAAGAGGGCATGCCCCTAGAACCGCTCTTGCCAGCAACCCAGCAAGAACTTAAATCAATCTTGCCAGGATTCGCCACGGTCAAAAACCCAGTGGATATAACTGCAGCACTTTTATCAAACAGCGGATTGTTTGGCGCCATCTTGCCTCCCATATCAAAGGATCCTGCGGCAGATGCGTTCTTGATTGGTATAGCAGTCGCTGGCGCAGGTTACGACGTAGACAAATTTTCAAGCGATGCTGCAAAATTTGCGGCTGAAACCGGAAAGCCTTTAGTTGTAGCCGCTCCGCAACCCAATATTGCCGCTCAATTCAAAGCTAACGGCTTGGTTGTATATCCAACAGAGGGCGAAGCTGTTCGCGCGCTCAGCTTATTCTTGACCCATGCTGAATTGATGGCAGAAACGAAGTTACGTGAGCCATTGATTAAGTCTGCACCTAGCGTGATGCAACAAACAAAATTACTCGACGAAGCAGCCAGCCTTGCTTTGCTTGCAAAGTTTGGAGTGCCCGCCGTGAAGCACGCGCTGTGTCAAACAGAAGAAGACGCTGTAACAGCATTCACGCAAATGAAGGTGGCTGCAGTTGTAGTGAAAGGATGTACGGAGGACGCCTCGCATAAGTCTGAGCTTGGTTTAGTTCGTTTGGGTGTTAGCGATGTGGCAGCGCTGCGGCAAGCCTTTAAGGATATGCATGCTGCAGCCAAATCTGCCAGTATCCAATTGACGGGAATCATCGTTGCCGAGCAAGTCAAAGGACGGCGTGAATTGATGATTGGTGCGCGCGTCGACCCTGTGTTTGGTCCAGTCGTTCTTGTGGGTGATGGTGGTAAATATGTGGAGGCCATGCCTGATCTTCAGGTGCTGATGGCACCTTTTTCAATCGAAGATGTAGAAAAAGCCCTGCATCGTTTGCGTATTGCGCCATTACTCTTAGGTGTGCGTGGAGAGCCTCCACTGGATGTCAAAGCGTTCTGTCAGTCAGCTGTTGCAGTGGGGCACATGATGGTTGACGAGAAGCTAGGAATTAGCCAGCTCGATATCAATCCAGTCATGGTTGGTAGTTTGGGGCAAGGCTGCGTCTCGTTGGATGCAGTCATTTACCGAAAGGAAAATACATGAAAAAAATAATACGTATCGGAGCGGGTGCCGCTTGGTGGGGGGATCGGGTGGAGCCTGCACAACTGAATGCAGAAAAAGGCCAACTCGACTATCTTTGTTTTGAAACGATGGCAGAGGCAACCGTCTCTGCTGCCCAAGTCAGAGCAAGACGCGATCCAAGTTTTGAAGGCTATGACACCTATCTAGATGACCGCATGAAAGCGGTGTTGCCTGCTTGTATGAAGCAGGGAACCAAAATCATTAGTAATCAAGGTTGGATCAATCCTGATGCGGCCGCACAGCGAATTGTTCATTGGTTGCAACACTTTGGTTATAAGGGCGTGAAGGTCGCATCAGTCAATGGCAGCCTCATCACGGATAAAGTTTTATCTATGACAGATAAGATTTTGGAGAATGGATTGCCAACCTCTAGTTTGTCGCCTAATTTGATTTCAGCAGAGGTTTACTTGGGAGCCGAGCCAATTGCACTAGCGTTGAAAGAGGGGGCCCATATTGTTGTTACGGGCCGAGTTGCGGATCCCTCTATTTTTATGGCACCCATGATGCATGAATTCGGTTGGGATCCTTTGGATGCAAAACGCTTGGGGCAGGGCATGGGCATTGGGCACCTTTTGGAATGTGGTGCGCAAGTGACGGGTGGTTATTTTTCCGATCCTGGATTTAAAGATGTACCCGAGCCTTGGAATTTTGGTTTTCCGATAGCTGAGGTTGAAAGCGATGGCTCGGCTACCTTAAGCAAGGTTGCGGGAACAGGTGGCGCCATAAATCTTAGAACAGTGAAAGAACAAATGTTGTACGAGGTGCACGACCCAGCCAACTACCTTACGCCTGATGTAGTGGTGGACTTCACCACCGCGAAAATTGAACAAGTTGGGCCTGACCGTGTCAGGGTCTCTCATATTGGCGGCAAAAAGCGGCCGCCGACTTTAAAAGTCTCAATTGGTTGCACGGAAGGTTTTATTGGCGAGGATATGTTCTTTTATGCTGGCCCAGGTGCTTTGCGGCGAGCAGAATTGGCTAAAAAAATTCTTACCGAAAGATTTCGTATTGTTGGACTAGAGGCCGAGGAAATACGTATCGATTTCTTAGGGCTCAATGCCATCCATGGCGCTGCAACGCCTTCTGATGCGCCAGAGCCTTATGAAATAGCTGTTCGCGTAGCAGCACGAACCAAAACGCGCGAGCAAGCTATCAAGGTGGGTCGCGAAGTGGATGGTATGGCCGTGTCTGGCATTGCTCACACTGGTAAACGTGTGCCTCACGCCGATCGCACCAGAGAGGTCATTGGTGTCTGGTCATCTCTTGTGCCTCGTGAAAAGGTTCCTGCAACAGTCCGCTACTTTGAAAGCTAATCATGAAAGTTCAACTCCAACATGTAGCCCACACCCGATCTGGTGATAAGAGTGATACCTCCAATATTGCAGTGTTCGCTTTTGAATCAGAGTTTTATCCTTTGTTAAAACAGCAACTCACGGCAGAAAAATTCAAGGCATTTTATGCCGGCGCAATTCGTGGCGAAGTGATTCGCTACGAAGTTGACAACATTGAAGCCATGAACTTTGTCTGTCATGGTGCTTTAGGCGGCGGTGTTTCTAGAAGTTTGTGTTTAGATAACTACGGTAAGGCTTTGTCTGCAGCAGTTTTAGGATTTGAAATCGACGTGCCTGATGCATTGCTTCCAAAGTTGCATGGGCAAGCACTTATGAAAAAAGTATAAAGATACGTTTATGAAAAATAAGAAGCACACCATTCTGATTGCAGGTGCCAGCGGCGTTGTTGGGATGGCTGCCACGGAGTACTTTGCATCTTTGCCGGACTGGCAAGTAATGGCGCTATCTAGGCGTCCTGTACCGCTTCCTGAAGGGGTGGTTCATGTTCCCTTAGATTTGTGTGACCTTAAAGCATGTGAGTCTGCCGCCGTTAATTTAACTGGTGTTACCCACATACTTTTTGCAGCCTTGTATGAGTTGCCTGAACTTGTGGCAGGTTGGCGAGACCCCAAGCAGATGGAGGTAAATGATGCAATGTTGCGTAATTTGCTGGATGCTTTGACACCAAAAGCCAAAGGCTTGCGTCACATCACCATCATGCAAGGGACAAAAGCTTACGGCGGTCATGTCGAGCCAGCCCCAGTTCCAGCCAAGGAGCGATGGCCAAGACACTGGCATGAGAATTTTTACTGGTTACAAGAAGATTTATTACGGACCCGTCAGCCGCATTCTGCTTGGACTTTTTCTATCTTGCGCCCTCAATTGGTGTTCGGCTATGCAGTATCAAGTCCTATGAATATAGTGGCAGCAATAGGGGCCTATGCGGCGGTCATGCGCGAGATGGGCCAGCCCTTGAATTTCCCCGGTGGTGGTCGCTATATCAATGCTGCCAGCGATAGCCGATTGATTGCACAAGCTGCACATTTCGCTGCGACCCATGAAATTGCAGCTAATGAAACCTATAACGTTGTGAATGGGGATATGTTAATTTGGCAAGATATTTGGGAATCCATTGCCCAGCGTTTTGGCATGCAAGCTGGAGCCCGCGTACCTATGGAACTCACAAGCGTTATGCCCACGCATGAGGGGATTTGGAAAACAGTGGTGAGTAAACATGGCTTGCGCAATCTATCGCTTGAACAAATGATTGGGAGCTCTTGGCAATTTACGGATAGAGCGCTAGCGCATGGATTAGAAACGCCCGCAAATTCAGTTTTAAGTCCCATTAAGCTTCATCAGCATGGCTTTCATGGTTGCATGGATACCGAGGACTCATTCATTTATTGGATAGAACGTATGCAGAAAAATCAACTTTTGCCTCAATAGTTTCATTAGGAGAGTTACATGCCTAGATCTCATTTCACTAAGTCTTTATTTTGGAAAAATAATGTTTTTTTATTGCTTGCGGTTTTATTGAGCACTTTTGTAAGTGCTCAAACCGCCTATCCTGATCGACCTATTAAATTAATAGTTCCCTATCCACCGGGGGGGACAACAGACCTGCTTGCGAGGACACTTGCCCCTCGTTTGTCTGAAAGGTTGGGGCAGCCGATATTGATTGAGAATCGTGCTGGAGCAGGCGGAGTGATTGGTTCTCAAGTGGTTGCCAAATCACCTGCAGATGGGTACACATTAGTCTTTGGATCAATCGCTAGTCACGGCATCCTTCCAGCGATTCAAGTTCCACCACCATATGACCCGATTCGCGACTTCTCCCCAGTATCTTTGGTTGCCATTACTCCCAATGTCTTATTGGCAAACGTCGCCGCCCCAGCTAAAAACGTGGCTGAACTGATTGCTCTTGCTAAGAGTCAGCCTGGAAAACTTAATTTTGGATCGACTAGCTTAGGCGGTTCACCGCATATGAGTGGAGAGTTACTTAAGAGCCAAGCCAAAATTCAAATGGTTCATGTCCCATACAAAGGGGGCGCTCCTATGTTGGTCGATTTGATGGGTGGACAAATCTCATACGCCTTTGATAATTTACCGTCTTCAATTCAGCATATTCGTAGTGGGAAAGTTAAGGCGCTTGCAGTTACAACCGCCAAACGATGGCCCCATGCACCAGAGATACCTACTATGGCTGAAGCAGGATTGACAGGGTATGAATCATCTGCTTGGTTTGGTCTATTGGCTCCAGGTAACACTCCTAAGGCGGTAGTAGACCTATTGCAAAAACAGGTTACTTTCATATTAAAACAACCTGAGGTTGAAAAAATTTATCTTGAACAGGGTGCGATGCCGGTAGGTAATTCGCCAGATGAATTTGTACGCTTTATTTCTGCAGAAATGTTGAAATGGAAAACAGTGGTCAGTGATACGGGTGTAAAGCTTGACTAATGAGCTGATAACTTTATGAGGCAAATATGAAACTAAAAAATGCATTCTTAACCAGTGTGATGGCATTGCTATTTGCCGGCCCTATTCTGGCCCAGTCTTTTCCTGCAAAGCCTGTTCGAGTTGTTGTTCCATACCCGCCTGGGGGGCCTACAGATATCGTAGCGAGAGTTTTATTTCAGCAAGTCGCTGAAGCTACTGGGCAGCAGTTCCTTATTGATAACCGCGCAGGTGCTGGAGGAAACATTGGTGCAGAACTTGTAGCTAAATCTCCACCAGATGGATATACGGTATTGATTGGAACTACTGCGCACGCCATCAATATGTCTTTATTTAAAAACTTGAACTATGACATTCAAAAAGACTTAATGCCAGTGTCTTTGTTGACTCAAGGCCCTCTAGTTCTGGTTGCCCATCCCCAGTTTCCAGCAAGCAGCGTAAAAGAAGTGATCGAGTTGGCTAAGACTAAGCCTGGTGGATTGAATTTTGCTTCTTCTGGAAATGGTCAATCTACCCATCTTTCCGCAGAGTTATTCAATTCTATGGCCGGTATCAAAATGGCTCATGTTCCTTACAAAGGGAGTGCACCAGCTTTAACGGATGTTATGAGTGGGCAAGTCGATGTAATGTTCGATACAACCTTGTCAGCTATGCCATTTGTAAAAGCAGGCAAACTGAAAGCATTAGGACTTACAAGCGCTGTTCGTTCACCTGCAGCGCCTGATGTGCCTACTATCGCCGAGTCTGGTTTACCAGGATACGAGGTATTTGCGTGGAATGGTGTTCTAGTTCCAGCAGGTACACCTAAGGCAATCATTCAACAACTTAACGATCATATTCGTAAGGCGATGCTTCTACCTCAGGTAAAAGATAAATTTAGTGCACAAGGTTTTGCCGCTTCATGGAATTCGCCAGAGAGCTTTGGAGTATTCTTAAAAACTGAAGTGGACAAATGGGGGCGGACTGTCAAAGCCTCTGGCGCCACTCTTGACTAAAACTTGACAAGTTTTCTTAGTTGCTTGAAGGATAAAAAATCTAATAATCTTTGAGCGGCTTATTTAATCCCGATTGCCTTGTTCAACCGCTAAATGGGTGTGCGCGATCTTCAACAAAGAACAAGGTACTCCATGTTTGACACCACGCTCAATCAGTTGGCCTAGGACATGATCATGCTCTGTTTTATTGCCTTGGGCTAAGTCTCTGAGCATGGATGCCGCATGGCTCGAATGAACATTTGCCAACATTTCAAGCGATCGTTTCTGAGCCGATTCTGAAATAGAAAAACCATTCGCCTTAGCAATTGCACAACTTTCATTGAACATGCCATTTGCGCACTCGATGCCCCACTTAGTTGCGCATATCTTGCCAATATGATCTCTACATAAGGTGGTGATTCCAGCAAGGCTGGCTAGAAATACCCATTTATCCCATAGCGATTGCTCTATGTTTTCGCTGTATAGGCAATCGAAAGTCGCTTTTTCACACAATGAGAAAAAATTTCTTGCAATTGCCTCATTACCGGGAGAGCGATGACCCACAGTCAATGCGTGCAAATTGGTTAATTGCTTGACTGCCCCTGAGGCTGAAATCGTTGCGGAAATCTGGGCAACTCCTCCTAAAACTCGGTCTATTCCAAACTTGTCATCTAGTTGATGAATGTGGTCAAGCCCATTTAAGAACGGAAGAAATACGCCTTTACTACTTGCGCCTGCGATGGAGTGGATTGCGTCTTCAAAATCAAAGGATTTTGGAGCAAGCACAATCAAGTCATATTCGGGTTTGAGTTTGTCTTTGGTGATGACTTTGGGTTTTACAGTGAATGTCTCATCGGGAGTTTCGACGACAAGACCATCTTTTTGAATTTTCGAATACCGGGCTTCTCTCAATAAAAAAGTGATATCAGCCCCAGATTGAACTAAACGCGCTCCAAAGTAACCGCCAACACCTCCGGCTCCTACTATCAGAATTTTCATTTTTTACTTTCTATTATTGAGCCGTTCATTTTGCGGGAACATAAATTTCTTTGCTTCGTCGTCAAGTTCAGTTTTAAAAGCATGCTTTGCTTTCAATCCCTCTGCTCTTTGAGCGGCTGGCCTGGTGTTGATAAGGTCGAGCAATCTCTTGACGTTTGAATAGGTTTCCCATGTTTGGTCTCCAGTGCCTAATACATAGGGGATCAATCTAGCCCATCCCCAAAAGCACATATCCACTATGGAGTAGTCAGCGCCAAGCATATAAGTATTCTTGGCTAAATGGTCATCCAATAGCTTCCAGTGACGATGCGCTTCAAAGTCATATCGATTTAGGGCGTACTCCTTGGGATCGGGTGCTGCGTGTCTGAAATGAACAGATTGACCTGAAAAAGGCCCAATTCCACTGGCAATAAACATGAGCCATGAAAGCGCTTTCGCTCTATCAGGACTTTTTAAATCTGTAGGGATAAATTTTTGTTCTCTATCTGCCAAGTAGAGCAGTATTGCGTTGCTATCAAATAGGGATACAGATCCATCGACAACTGCTGGGACTTTCCCATTGGGGTTAATGGCAAGAAATTTAGGCTCAAACTGCTGCCCCTTGCGTGTGTCAACTGGAATCGCCTCATATGTAATTTCTAACTCCTCCAGTAGGAGAGCAACTTTCATGGGATTAGGAGCGGTGTTATAAAAAAATTGAAGCATGCTTGGTTCCTAGAAAATATTTGATGACAACGAAAAAAATTATTTCAATTAAGATAGTTTAGTGATAATAAATGTAGAACTATGCTTCACTGTAAAACTAATCTTAAGGAGATACAACCATGCCTAAAGCCTATCTGATCAGCGCTTATCGAGAAATTAACAACCAAGATGCTGTTGCGGCATACGCTAAGCTTGCCGGACCTGCACTCATAGCGGCAGGTGGTAAATTTTTAGCGCGAGGAATGCCTTCTGCTGTTAAAGAATCAGGCAACATGCAGCGCACGGTATTGATTGAGTTCGAGAACGTACAAGCAGCAATGCAAGCTTATGAAAGCGATGCGTACCAATTGGCCATGAAAGAACTTGTTGGTAATGCTGTTGTCCGAGATATTCGGATCATCGAGGGTGTTTAATCGCTCAAATAATCTATGACTGTGCCTGGCTGGGATGATTGCCCCATATCCCTCCTAGCCCACCAAATGACCTTTAATTAAATCCTTGCTATAAAAGAATACGACGTCATATTCTCCAAAAAGAAGAACACTATTTCTTACAAAAGAGCATTTCTAGGGAATGCCCTAGGTATAAAAAAATGATCCCCTTGCAGAATGGTTAAACAAGCATGAGGCCAATTGGTATGGTGAACTGTGCTTATTTAAAGACGTTTGAATTTTCAAAAGGACTGAAATTATGTTTGCCATGAAATTTAATTGGATGCAAAGAGCTATTACTGCTCTGACACTGGTTGCTGCAACATCTGTGGGAAGTACTTTTGCACAAACCAAGGGGCCTATTCGAATTGGTGTGCTCGCGCCCTCGACCGGACCATTGGCAGGGCCTGGCGCCGAGATGATTGATGGCATGAAAATGTTTTGGGAAAAAAATAATTACACAGCAGGTAGCCGCAAAGTTGAGTTGGTTATTGCTGACA
>Ga0209298_10001441_pt1 | contig 15422 bp, 14 predicted proteins | sample S_140806_EF_Meta_FD_187325 | JGI IMG/M metagenome (GOLD analysis project Ga0209298, IMG submission 187325) | Freshwater microbial communities from Lake Simoncouche, Canada to study carbon cycling - S_140806_EF_MetaG (SPAdes) (version 2) | ecosystem: Environmental > Aquatic > Freshwater > Lake ...
GGGGCATCCCCCCGCTGGGGCATCACGCTGCACAACACAAGCTCAACCCTGGGTCTCCCGCCACCAGGCCCAGGCCTCGCGGTTGATCACCACACCGATCAGCAGCAGCACCGCCATCAGCGCCACCTGGTCGCCGCGGGAATCGGGCACAAGGATGTCGGCCACCAGATGGGGAATGTTGGTGAGGGTATAGAGCACGCTGATCCAGAAATGGGTGCGGCGCCAGCGGCGCCAGTGGCCGGGCCGTGTGGGCTGGCTGGCGGCCCAGGCGATCCGCAGCAAGGAACCCAAGGGGATCAGGAAGTACACCAACATCGCCCAGAACAGAAACCCCAGTCGGGCCGGCGGCACCTGGGAGGCGATCTCCGGTGAGAGGCCGTGAAACAGGGGCATCAGGCCCAGGTCCACGTGGAAGAGCATGGCCAGGAGGTAGGCCAGCCAGAGCGTGCGCAACCGCAGGGCGCGGTCGATCGGGTGGGCCCCGGACCGAGCGCCGTTGCGGGCCAGGGCGGCGGTTCGGTGCAGGGACTCCGGGAGGCGAAGGGCACGCCCCCGGGGCGGGGGTGGCGGGTGGGCCATGGGGCCAATCTGGGAGGGTCCGGGGGCCATGATCAAGCCGAGGGACACCAGAGCATCACGATGCCACCCATCCGCCACAGGCACGGTCCATGAACGCCTCCTCCCGGCCGGGACCGGGGCCGGTGTCCACCGGAGTGTTGTGCCATCGGAGCCCCCCAACGGTGCCAACCCCGGCCGGAACCGCCGTGGTGGCCTTGGTGGGCATGCCGAACACGGGCAAATCGACGAGCATGAACTCCAGTCGGAAGCGGCCCTTGGTCCGCGCCGGCCCCGCACCAGGCTTCGCTGGTGTTCGGCCGCGCCTGCTCAGCCAGCTCCGCCTGTTCCGCCCCGCCAAGCCCGCCAGCGACGCTGCCGCCCCCATGCCTGCTCCAATCGATGCTGTTCCCGAAGGCGGGCCTGCCAAGGAGGCATTGCCCAGTGGCGATGCGCTGCAGGCCCTAGAGCAAGTGGCACGGCGGGAGGGATCGGGCCTGGAGAGCGAAGACCTGACGGGGCTCTGGTGGCTGGAGAGGGTTTGGTCTCGGGGGCAGCGGCAGCCCACTACCCTCGCCGGAGTGGCGCTACGGGCCTTGGGGGCCAGCCTGCGGATTGAGGCGGAACCGAATTCCGAACCGAATACCCAACCGGACGCCGGGCCTGACAACGGACCGAATTCCGGCCCGGATACCGGGCTGAGGCCGCATCCCGGGCTGAAGCTCACCAATGCGGTGAAGCTCGGCCCCCTAGAGCTGCGCTTCCAGGGGCCCGGCTGGCTGGAGGGGCGCAGGCCCCTGCTCCGCTTCCAGTTCGATCGGCTCGAGATTCACGCCGGCCAAAGGCTGCTCCTGCAACGCACACTGCCGACACCGGATCCCCGGCGCGGGGCCTTCTTTGCCCTGATCGCCAGCGGCGCTGAGGGCCGCTGGCTGGCGGCCCGCGGCCGTTCCGGGGGGTTGGCGGTGTGGCGCCGCGACGGGTGGATCAGCCCACCACCACGTTGATCACGCGGCCGCCGAGGCGATTCACCCGCTGCAGGGCCTGGTTGAGGCTGCTCACCGGCACCCGCACCGTGTAGGCACCGCTGCGGGACACGGCGTTGTTCACCACGCCGGTGGCGGTGATCGTGGCGATGCCACCGGCGCGGCTGCCGGAGGAGCCGAGCAGGGCCTCCTGGCGATGGCTGCCGGAGTGGGAGCGCCGCACGGTGCTGGGTTCGAAATCGGCGGCCAGGCCGGAGCCCTCACTGATCAGGGCTCGGAAGGGACCCTCGGTGGACACGATCACCACCCGACCGGCGGAACCGACCACCGCCACGGGACGGTTCTGGTGCACGGCGCGGTTATGGCGAAATAGGTTGCCGGAGTCGTCGCCCTTGGCCGAGGCGGCGGCGCCACGGGCCAGCCGGGTCATCCAGGAGAACTGGCGGCCCTGGTGGCCGGCCGAGTAATCCCAACCGTGCAGATAGGGCACGGTGTCGTTGCCGAAACGCCGCTGATATTCATCACTGTCGAGATAGGAATCGATCTCGGCGTCGACACCCTGCTCCTGCAGGATTGTGAAGTGGTGGAGCATCTCCTCACGGTTCTGCGGGGCGCGGCCCAGGAGGTGCTTGTGGTTGAGCTCAATGAAGCGATAGGGGTTGGTGCTCTCAAAGAAACGCTTGCGATACAGACCGCTCTTCGCCACGGTGCGCACCAGTTCACGCACCGTCAGATAGCCGTCACGGAACAACGATTCGGCGCCACCGAGCCGTTCGCTGGCCAGCAGATGCTGCTGGCCCAGCACCTGCTGGTACACGGCACGAATGATCGTGTTCTTGTCGGCAGCGGAGGCGTTCGACCAGTGCTCGCGGTTGGCATCGTTGGCGAAACGCTCGATGCCAAGCTCAGGTGCGCGGACGAGGGACATGGCGAAAGGGGGGGAAAGGGGGGGGAAAGGGCAAGGAAGGTCAGCCGATCCGCAGGATTCAGGCCTTGCTGGCAACCGGTGATCAGACCGGGAAAGGCCTTGCGCCTGGCTCTGGCGAGATGAGGCCAGTGGCACTCAGAGTCGGAAGTGGCTGGAGAGCAGGCGCCTAGAGATCAGCGAAAGCAGATCAGAACTCAGAGATAGGAATCCAGAAATAGCCACAGGAAAAGGGGAAACTGATAAACAGGTCCCATAGAAGATCGCCAACAATGAATCTGATCAACCAACTGAATGCCGTTGGCATCCAGTTCGGAAATATATGCCGATTTGCCAACGGCGTAGTTGATCCTTGCAAAACTTCGCCATCGGGCACCGCCCGCTTTCGCCACGAGCTCCGCGCTCACCACGGAGCTCTCGCCCACCCCCTTCAGGCTTGCTCCAAGCGCAAGGCCCCGATCCCCAGAACGGCCCTGATGCAGATCAGCCGTGCATCGCAGCAATGCTGGTTGGGCAGCCGCCGGCTCAGCCCCGCTGCGGTAGTTCGCTGGTGCTGAGGATGTCGGCCAGGATCTCGCCCGCCAACGCCTCGGCCTCATCCACCAGCTGCTCGCCGAGCATGAAGGTGGACTGCCAGCCGATCCCCGCCGCGATCAAGGGCCCCGCCAGGGGAATCCAACGGATCGACTGGCGGCTCAGCTCGCGGCTGGCGAGGCGCTTCAGCAAGCCGATCAGGCCCTCACGGGCCAAGTATTTGGTGCCGAATTGGGCGAGTTTGGTGAGCAACGATGGCAGGGCCTTCGGCCCGAGCAGGCGCTTGATGTAGTCGAACTGGCTGCCAGTGAGGCCATAAATGGCAGAAATCTCCTCGCCGAGCTTCAGCAGCAATGACACATCGGCAGCCAGATCCAGGCCGGGCACGGGGTTGAGACTGCCATTCGCCGCCGCCAGCCCGGCATAGGGCGGAATGCGCTCCTGAGCCACCTTGCGCTTGCGCTGCAGCGCCTCCTGGCCGTAGGCGGCCATGTCGGCCACAAAGCGCGATTGCTTCAGCCCCGCCAGAGCCGCGCCGATATCCACTAGCAGCACCTGCAGGTCGTGCTGGGCAGGCTGGCGGGCCGAGGTGAGATAGACGCGCTCGGGGGGGTCGGGTTCCAGCTGGCCACGGATGTCCGCCTGGATGATCCGCCGAATTTCGGCTTCGTCATGGCCATGGTCATGGCGGCCATCCTCAATGGCGCGATCGACCATGTTGCGCACCACAAAGCAGGGTTTACCAAGGGCGCGCAGCTGGTGGAACAAAAAGGCGTCGTTCTCGTAGAAGCGCTGGGCCGTCACCAGCAGGAAGCAGTCATAGCTTGCGAGATCCAGCCGCTCCACGTAGGTGTCCTTCGGCCAGCGGCGGGTGCCGCAGCCCGGCAAATCCACAAACGTGATACCGCGGTGGCTGATCTCCAGGGGATCGTTGGTGGTCTCCACCACGCCCACCCGGGCGATGCGCTCACCGGCAATGGCATTGATCAGCGACGACTTACCACTGCCGGAGGGCCCGATCAGCCCGCAACGCACCTGGGTCTTCTCGAATTCCTCGATCCGCTCCCGGCAGCGGGAGGCGAAATCGCGGATCAGGGTGGGTTGGGCGTCAGCCAAGGCCGAAGGGGCAGTGGTGTGTGGCAACCATTTTCAATGCCCTGAGCCTTGCCGCTAAGGCGTTTTGGTGGCGGATCTCACGCTGGCGGAGGGGGGGTTGGCCGCCATCGAGTGCCGAGAACTCCGCTAGGTCGAGGCGTCCGAGGCCATCCCGATCGATCTAGGCGAAAGCTCTAGCCGGTGAACCCGCGTACAGCGGAGCCCTTCGCGGCCCTGATGGTTCAGCTGAGGCAGCGTGCCCCTGGCGTGCAAGAGCCGTTGCAACTGGGAGGGCCTGATTGGCGTGGGCTTCAGCGGGCCCAGGAGCAGGCCTTAGGTGCAAGGGGATTCAGACGGAATGGCAGACCCCGCCGGGTGCGGCGAAGCGCTCCACCAACTTCTCCAGAGCGCCATTGAAAATCCCCAGTGACACCTCAGCCAAGGTGTTGAGCGTATCGAGATGGGGATTGATCTCACAGATTTCCCAGCAACACACCCGCGGATCGGCCAGCAGCCGGCGCAGGATCGCCTCGGCTTCATCGGCCCAGAGCCCGCCAGGAACCGGGGTGCCCGTGCCCTTGCAGATCGTGGAATCAAGGGCATCCACATCGAAGCTCACATAAATCCGATCCACCTCGGCGAGGTAATCGAGACAGCGGCGGGCGGCGGCATCGGGTCCTTCACGTCGCACCTGTTCGGTGCGAACAACCGGGATAGCATGGGAGGCCAGCGTTGCATCCTCGGCGGGCTCCGTATCGCGAACACCGATGTAGATCAGGTCTCCCAGATCGAGCGCTGGCCCCTGGGATCCACCCAGCTCCTGCAGGTGCCGCCAGAGCTGGCGGGTCATGGTATTCGGATCATTGATCGCCTCCGGCAGGTTGTCATGGGCGGCCGCGATCGCCAAGGGCATGCCGTGCATGTTCCCCGAAGGCGTGGTGAACGGGGAGTGGATATCGGCATGGGCATCGATCCAGATCACCCCCAATCGATCGCTGGGATGGGCGCGGCGGATCCCGGCGATGGTGGCGGCGGCTGTCGAATGGTCGCCGGCCAGCACAATCGGAAACAGGCCCTGCTCGAGGGTGGCGGCCACCAGGTCGGCGGCATCGGCCATCACCCGGGTGATCGCCTCAATGTGGCGCGCATGGGGTGTTGCGGTGCCGCCGTCGATTTCGGAGGCTCGGGCAGTCACCCTGGCGGAAGGATCCTGTTGGCGCAGCACCTCGCTCTTGAGCAGCTCGATCCCCGATCCGGCTCCAGCGGTTCCCGCTCCCAAATCACAATCCACCTCCACCAACCCCACGGCAGCGAGGCGGGCCGTGCTGGTGAGCTGCCCAAAGGTCGTCTTCAGCCGCTGACTGATCTCCCCGTCGGCGTTGAGGACTAATGGGTTGAATGGGTTAGAAACATCCTGCACAGCGGTCAAGACCAAAGGAAAGACGCCAGGGGTGCACCTTCGTCGTGGCTCGACCTGAATGGCTGTGCTTACCGCTACTTGCCCTTCCAGGAGCTTCGCCGCTGGGCCAGCAGGTTGGAGGGGGAAGTTCCAAAGCAGCGCTGGAAATCCCGGCTGAAGCTGGCCAGGCTGAGATAGCCACAGGCGCTGGCGATGCTGCTCACGTTGCACTCCGGCCCGGGGTCCTCCAGCCGGCGGCGGGCCAGCCAGAGCCTTTGGCGACGCAGGTACTGCATCGGACCGCAGCCGAACCTGGCTTTGAAGGCGTACTGGAGGCTGCGGCGCGAGTAATGGGAGCGCTGCTCCAGTTCCGAGAGACTGATCGCCTCGTGGCAGTGGGCGTGGATCCAATCCACCAGCGCATCGATGGCACAGCCGGAGACCTCCGGATCGGGGGCGGTGCGATCGGCGAGCAGGGCCGGGGCCAGCACCTCCACGATCTGGCGCAGCAGCAGATCGTCGAGCCGCAGCAGATCCGGCACCCCGCCCTGGCGGAGCAGCAGGCCATCGATGAACAGCATCAACCGATAGAGCCGCTCAAAGCGCACCGGGTTGGAGGGCTGCTCCAGCTCAACCACGAGCGGATGGGTGGGCAGAGCCTGCCAGGCCTCCGGGTCGGCCCTGGGTCCGGCCATAGTGAGTCCCACTTGGCGGATCAGGGCCGGATCGAGCCGGATCGTGATACCGCCCATGGCGTCGTTGCTGGTGCGCCAGGGTTCTGGGGGCAGATAGAGCAGAGTCCGGCCGGCGAGGTTGCGGAGGCTGCGGCGGCCGAGCCGGAAGTGCCCCTGGCCCCGGTAGGGAAGGATGAAGCTGGCCTGGGCCGTGCCGTCCACCTCGCCCCGCAGCCCCGGGCCCCAGATCGCCACCAGGCTGAGGGGCCCAAGCCGAAGTCCACCGGTATGACACCGGAACGGCCGCGCCAGGGAGGGACGCTCCACGGCATCACAACTGCGCACGGGGATCAGGGTGGCCAGCCTCTCGGCCACCTGCACCGGGTCACCGAGCTGGGCCGATGTTCCGGGCAGGCTGAGAAAGGGCAGTCGCGGTTCGCTGAGGCAACACGGTCCCCACCGATCCGGGATGGTGAGCATCGGGCGCTGACGGCGACGTGAGCGGGCCAGGATAGTGATCGGCACGCGGGCTTGCCACGGAGCACGAACGCCTGGTTGGGTACCTGCCTCAGCAGGGCTCAGGGCCTTGGCGCCAACAGCCGATCCAGGGTGGCCTGCTGGGCTGGATTGAGGGGCTTCTGGGGGTGGTCGTGGGGCACCAGGCAGTTGTCCTTCTCGTTGATCGGGGCTGAGCTCGGGACCGATGCGGTGGTGGCCCCGCCGGCGGTGAGGGCGGGGTTGCGATAGAGGCTGGTGCCCTCCTTGATCGTTTCCAGCACCTGGATGTCCTTGATGGCGAGGGGGTCCACCTTCAAGGGATTGGCGCTCAGCACCACCAGATCAGCCAGCTTGCCGGGCTCTAGCGAACCCTTGCTTTTCTCCTCGTGGAACTGGTAAGCGCCATTGATGGTGAGGGCCCTCAGGCCGTCGTAGGGGCTCACCTTTTCCTGGGGTGAAAGCACCACCCCGGATTTGGTGGTGCGGTTCACGATGTTCCAGAGGGCATAGATCAGGCTGGGGCTCACGCCGGCGGGCATATCGTGGTGGATGGTCCAGGGGATGCCGGCGCGCTGCACTGAACCCGCCGCCCCGGCCCAGGCCAGCCGCTCCGGGCCCATCAACCGGGCCAGGTAGTCGCCCATGGGATAGATGCCACCGGCGGTGAAGCTGGTGATCGCGCCCACCTTTTTGGCCCGCACGATCTGGTCGGGCCGCAGGAACTGGGCGTGCTGGATGACCGGCCGGTGATCGGCCGGGCCCTGGCTGGCATAGGCCTTCTCGATCGCCGTGAGGAAGTTGTCCACGGCCTGGTCACCGATGCTGTGGCCGGCCACCTGGCGGTTGCTCTTCCAATAGGTGGCCACGGTGGTCTCCACGGCGGCCTGGGGATCCACGGCCAGACCGCGGAAGTTTTTCTCGGTATTCCCCGGCGGATTGTTGGTGTAGGGCTGCGACATGAAGGCGTTATCCATGCTGCCGTCCATCCAGAACTTCACCCCCGCCAGCCGCACCCGGTTGAGGTAGCGGCCATCGCCATCCACCCGCGGAGAGCGCGACGCGGGATCGGCGTATTGGGCGATCACGGCGCTGCGACCCGCCTTGGCCTGCTCCAGGAAGGAATGCTTCACGAACAGCAGCAGGTCGATCGGCAGCAGCTTCTCGTCGAGCATTTGTCGGGCCACATCGATGTCGTCATCGCTGAGGCCAAAACCCATCTCGGAGGCTGTGGTTTGCCCATTGGCCGTCCACAGGGCCACGGCCTTGGCCACCCCGAGGCGAATCTGGGCCGGGGTGAGGGGCGCCTTGGCCGCCAGCACCGCAAACACCGGCGCCTCGGCGATGTGGCCGCTGGGCTCGCTGCTGCCCGGTTTGCGCGAGATCACCCCCCCGGCCGGATCCTTGCTGCTGGCGCTCCAGCCCATCTGCTTGAGCAGCACGGAGTTGATCGAACCCTGGTGGCCGGAGCCGTCCTGCACGAACACCGGCCGGCTGGCGCTCACGGTGTCGAGCTCCTCCTTGGTGGGGTGCCGGTTTTCGGCGAGCTGTTCCGCCCGGTAGCCCATGCCCTCCACCATCACGCCCTCCGGCAGGGTGGCGGCATGGGCCTTCAGGCGCCCCAGCAGTTCGGGGATGCTCTTCACGCCGATCAGATCGGCGTTGAGCAGGGTGTGGCTGGCCAGCACCAGGTGGCCGTGGGCATCGATGAAGCCCGGCAGCAGGGTGCGGCCGGCCAAGTTCACCTGGCGGGCGCCGCCACCGGCGGCTTTGATCGCCCCGGCCAGGGGCCCGACATACAGGATCCTGCCGCCCTTTTCCACCAGCGCTTCGGCATAGGCCGGTGTTGGCCCCGCCATGGTGAGAATGTCGCCGCCGCGATAGAGCGTTGCGGCGGGCTGCTGCAGCGGTGCCGCCCCTACCGGGGTGGCGGTGGCACCGATCAGGCCCAAGGCCAGGCCAAGGCCGGCGGCCCGAAGGCCAGGGACAACCAGTGGGGGCAGGGGGGACATGGGCGGCAGGGACAGGGATCGGGGGGGCAAAAGGACTGATCGTCTCCGGCGGGTTCGGTCCCGCTGGAGGGGGTGAGGGGCCGACTGGGCGATTACTCTCCGAGGGGTTCAGCGGGTGGGAAAGAGCAGGGTCGCCACCAAGCGGGCTCCCCACCCGTGGGGGCCGTTATCGGGTCCATCAACCCAGTAGCGCACCCCTGCTCCGAGCGAGATCAGCTGGTTGCCCAGCTTGGTCACCTTGGTCACCGCCAGGTTGAGCGGCACCGCCCACCGGTTGGCGGCCCAGTCGTAGGTGGATTCGGTGTTGAGGCTGAAGGTCCAGGCGTTGGTGGTGGTGTAGGTCAGGAACGGCTGCAGGAAGGTGGCATTCACATTGGCGTTGGAGCCGTTGTTGGCCACACTCCAGATGTGGTTGGCCAGGGCGCCCACCGTCCAATGGCCCCGTTGCACCAGGGCCACGCCGGTGGGTCCGAGGCCCCATTGGTGGATACCGCTGAGTTGACCGGTGGCGGTGGGCAGCAGGGCCACCGGACCGACGCCCCAGATCACGCCCCTGGGACCGGGCTTAGCAGGGGAGAGGAACAGGCTCTGCACGGTGTCGCCGAAGTTGAGCTGGCCGGTTTCCGCCCCGGCCGCGCCTTGGAAGTTCACCACCGGCAGGATGGTGCGGGAGATCAGGTTCCAGTTGGCCGAGAGCTTGAAGGGCACCACAGGCTGGATGTTGAGGTTGGCCCGCTGGATGTTCTCCTGAACGCCGATGCCACGGTCATAGTTGAATTGGAATGGCACGCTGATCAGGGAGGCCACCGGGTTGGCCAGTTGCTTGGCCAGGCTGGCCTCTTCGGTGCGCAGCTCCTGGGGTGTGTCCTGCCCTTGGCCGCCTTCAGAGGCGGGGCCCGGGGCCTGGGCGATCACGGGTTGGTTGGCTTGAACCGCCGCAACGCCCTGCCCGCTGACGGAGACTTCAGCGGCTCCCGGCGCTGACAAGACCAAGGGGAGCTCCGTTGCCAGGGCCTGCGGGGCAGGAAGGAACCCCAGAGCCAGGCCCGCGAGCCCCAGAACCACCCCCCTAGAGGTGGCGCGGCGGCGGACCAGGGCAGAGGTCAGGGCGCAAGAAATCAGCATCGTCTGCGGCAAGGGCTTCGTCGAAAGCGACCAGTTCGTGGTCATCCAAACCATGGGGCGGCGCGCAAAAGGTAGGCCTGCCCTGGGGCGAATGCCGCAGTTTTTGCGTTTTCTGCGCAGTGGAACCAAGTAGCGACCCTGGGAGTGGTGTAAGTCAGGAGGGTCAGCTCCGGCGAAACCCGGGCTGAAGGCTCGCCTCCACCGATCCAAGGTTAAATTCTGACCAAGGTTGAATTCTGAAATCGAACAGTCTGCATCAACCGGACGGCCGACACCTATTCCGCATAGGGAACCGCGCCAGAGGCTGGGGCTGAGGTGGATAGAATAAACAACAGCACATTGCCGGGCTCCGATGTGGCGTCGCTGCGTAGGCCAGCGATCCGGCCCGCAACAGGGCTGGTGTACTCAGCCAGCACCTCACCGAAGGCATTGCGCTGAATCGCCAGCTTTTGGCCAGCCCTCACGTTGTCAGTGGTTTTGACCAGCCATTCGATGAAGCCTCCCTTGCTACTCAAGACGGTGTAGACATTCTGACCGATTAACACATTCGCGTCGACGGCGGTGCGCCCGATCGGGCCAGGAATCACGCCGTAGTGCTTGAAGACATTGAGCGTTCCATCCACGAACAGAGGAATCATGTCCAGATCGAGCCGCCGAGCAGGCCCAATCTCGGGAGTGAAACAGGAATGCCGGCTTTGATAAATGCGTTGTGAAGAACACTGGGATAGACGGGATTGTCCCAGATCAGCGGCACGGGATAGAGCATCATCATCGTCTTGACCTCCGGGATACTCATGTCGCCGATGTGAAAGGCGGCAGCATCGAGGCCAGTGGTGCCGGTATGAAAATCAATGGCCAGATCGGTATTGGGCCTGAGCAACCGATTGAACACCAGGCCGGCCTGGCGGCTGGCGGCACCGAGGCCCTGTTCGTTGCCGGGCCACTCGCGGTTCATGTCGGTCAACTCCTGACCCCGGCCCATGCTCGGCCAGCGCCGCTGCATGCTCTCCATCGCCGGGCGGGCGATGTCGAGAACCGCCATCACGGTGCCTGTCATTTCGGCCGGCCTGAGGCGTCCCATGATCGTCTGGACGGCGTGCACCGAACTCATCTCATCGCCATGGACACCACTGGTCAGGGTGAAACGCTTGCCGGGCCGGATCCCCTTGGCCACGATCACCGAGACATACCAATACTGCCCCGTGGCCATCTGCACACCCTGGCAATAAAGCAGGTGTTTGCGGCCGGGCTCCAGATCGTCGGTATTGAGGGAACTCACCACTTTCTTGCCGTTGATCACATCACCGGTGAACACGGTCCTGATCCCATCGGTCTTGACTCCACCGGCCTTAACCCCAGCCGGCGGCGCGGCGGCGCTGACCAGGGTTGGCGCCATGGCCAAGACAGCCAGAGCCCATGGGGCGATCACTAACGACTGGAGGCGATGACGGCGCCGGCGATTAAGGCTCAATATCGGTACCAAAAAGATCAAAACAATTCTAAAGCCACGCCTGCCAAATCATCCCCCATGGGTCTATTGGCCCCGGCAGTGGCGAGGGCCCGCGGGGCTTAGGGGGTCCAAGCACCAGGGACGCGAGCCCCAGGCCCCCCCCCAAGGTGCCGCGTTGCCGAACCGGGAACGAGGGCTTGGCAAGGGGAGTGGTCTGCGATGTGCGCATCGTTGAAACCGAAGATTTGCGTTTTCTGCGCAGAGCCATCGCCGCTGATCGATGGCAAATCGCCGCACCAAGAGCGATCATCCAGCCAGCTTTCCCTGACCTGCGTGTTGAACCTGGCCCGCACTGCCCTGGTGTTTCCCCTTGGCTCGTGGTCCCTAATCGGTCTGCTCCAACAGCGCCGGCCTGGTCCGTGTTGGCTCCCCCTGCTGTTGGCGGGAGGCGCTGCGATCGCGCTGCTTCCCCCCGCCCGGGCCGAGGCGCCTAAGCCGCAGGGCGTGGCCGCGAGCCTGGCAGTGCCCGGGTGCCGCCGCGCCCTGGGGTTGCCTGCCACCCCAACGCCGGCCGAGCTGCTGCGGGCCGATCCGGGCCTGGCGGCAAAGCTGGCCGCCGCCCCCGCCTGCCGCCCCCCCAGCGATGCCCTGAGCCGACTGGAGCGACTGGAGCAGGAACTGGCCGCCTCGCGCCAGCGGATCGCGGCCCAGCAGAGCCAACTGGCCGCCGAAACCGTCCGCCAAGACACCCTTGCCGCCGACTTGGCCCAGCTGCGCCGCCAGCTCACCGGCCAGACCGCCAGCCCTGGTGCTGCCATCCCAGGTGCTGCCATTTCCAGCCCGCCCGCCGCATCAGCGCGCCCCGCTGGTGGAGCCCTACCCGTTGCGGGCGCTTCCCAATCCGCCGGCCCTGCAACCTCATCAGCCCCAGCGCTCGCCCCAGCTCCTTCCCCCACCATCACCCCAGCCGCCGGGGTTACGGCGGCGGCAACGGCTCCGGGCTCCTCGGCTCTCGCCCCAGGCCCGTTGGCCGCCACACCCAGCACTCCAGCCACCCCTGCAACCACCGCGGCTGCAGGCACCCCCAGCACCCTGACCGCTCCAGCCGTTCCAGCCCCTGCCGGCGCTGCCACCGCATCGGCACCCACCGCCACCTACACCCCCGGCAAGGGCTTCACCCTCCAGGCGGGTGGCGCCACCCTGCGGCTGTGGGCCGAGGCCAAGTTGTTGGGCTTCTCCAGCAGCCGCTACACCTTCAACCCGGGCCAGCCCCTGATCGTGAGTCCGAAGGATCCATCCCCCTCCTACGACCTCTCGGCCCAGCAGAGCATGGTGTACGCGGCCTTCCGCGGACCGAAGTGGGGCTCCTGGACCCCCGGCGCCTTTGCCATCTTCTGGCTGCAGGACAACCTGCTGGCCGAGGGCTACAGCTTCACGCCGGTGGTGGCCTATGGCGAGATCGGCAATGGCGCCTGGCGGGTGGCCGCCGGCCAGAACTTCGATGTGTTCGCCCCCCGCGACCCAGACACCCTCCCCAACGGCAAGCTGGCCGCCACCGGCAACCCTGGCGCCTATCGGCCCCAGTTCCGGGTGGAGCGGAACTTCGAGGCGGGCCCTGGTTTCGGTGGGGTGGTGCAGCTGGCGGCCTCCTCGCCGGTCACAACGGCCCTGCCGAGCAACGTGGATCTGGCCAATCTCCAGAGCCAGGAGATCGTGGAGGACAACGGCTGGCCCAACCTGGAGGCACGCCTGAACTTCGGCTTCGGCGCCTACGCCGACCGCGCCGGCGGCCGCAGCCTGCGGCCGGTGGAGCTGGGGGTGTCCGGGATCGTGGGCCAGCTGCGGGTGCTCGACAACATCCGCCCCAGCGATCCGCTCACCCTGGTGTCCGATCGCAGCACGGTGAACGTGTGGGGGGCCGCCATCGATGGGCAGATCGCCCTGGGCCGCCGCTTCGGCCTCAGCGGCGAGCTCTACACCGGCCAGGGGTTGGGCGAATACATGGCCGGCATTCTCCAGACCTACAACCGCGCCACCAACCAGGCGGTGCCCACCGCCGGGGGCTGGGGCCAGTTCTATGTGTATTTGGCCGACAACCTGCGCCTCAACCTCGGCTATGGCATCGACAACGCCCAGGACTCCGGGGTGTTCGGCCTGCAGGTCAACAGCGGCGTCTTCGCCAACGTGCTCTGGGATGTGAACCCCTGGCTCCAGCTGGGCCTGGAGGGCAATTACAAGCTCACCACCTATGACGTGTTCGGCGATAAAAACGCCTGGGTGGTGATTTCCCAGGTGATGTTCCGGTTGTGAGGCTGAGCTGATCCGCTCAGCGGGCCATTTTGGGGTGATGGTTCCACCTGGATGCGCAGCATCGGGGCCCCGCCCGTGGCCGCTCCAAACGGCGGCAAATCCGCCGGGCAGGCCCAGCGGAGGCTGCATAGAAAACGATGCACACCGTGCATCATTACGCCAGCATGGGCATGGAGACCGCCACCGCACTTCCACGCCAAATATGGAGCCGATCAACGGTCGTCTGGCCCAATGGCGCCGATCTCTCGCCGGAGTTTCTCTATCAAATGGCCCTGCAAACACCTGGCAAGATCATCTGATGAATGCCATCACGGCTCAGCTGTGCATACCGCCACCCCTTGCTCCTCAGCCACGGCGGCCAAACGCCGATCCTGGGTCCACAGCCGGCAGTCGCTCAACCGGGCAGCAGCCAACAGGTGGGCATCCACATAGCCGATCCCTCGGCCCATCAACCGGTCGCGCTCAATCAGCAGCAGCACTTCCGCGTCGCTGGCCAATGGCGCCTCTGGTAGGCCCTGCAACAGATCCAGTACTTGAGATCGGTTGCGCAGATTGCCGCAGGCCAGTTCGCCGATCACCCAGGGATGGATCAGCACTTCGCCTTCCTGCAGGAGCGTGGCGAGACGGGGCAGACCACGGCGCAGGTGCTCCACCCACACGGAGGTGTCGACCAGGATCACGCCGCGCTCTGCCGGCGGGGGATCGGCTCCAGCGCAGGTTCGCTGCCGCCAAGGGCCGCCAGGCGCTTGGCGCTCTCGCGCTGCACCAGGGCCCGCAGGGCTTCCTTCAACAGGGCGCTCCGTTCCAGGTCTCCGCACAGCTGCTCGGCCTTGGCCAGCAGTTCATCGTCGAGCGTCACGGTGGTGCGCATTGTTCCGCCCAGGAGTCGCATCAGCGTAGGCATCGTTTGATGTCACTTGTGATGCGCCGAGCTGCAATCGGGGAGCTTTGATCATTCACGCCATGCGCAGCACCCTCACCGCCCGTGGTCAGGACATGGTGCCGGTGGCCCTGGATCCCCCATCGAGAGGGCCACAGCCTGTGGCCATCTCGGCCAACCGTGCAAGGTCTGCTTGCACAAACCCCAATGCCACCCATTGTCCAACAGCCTGTTGGACCTGCCTGCTCCGGATAAGCCGCCAGCTGATTCCGACTTGGCCGCCATCAGATTCCGAGTTGGACGGCTCCAGATTCCGGATCAGCCGCTGCTAGTCACCGGATCAGCTGCCGCGGATCCATGCTCTCGCAGCCGGTCTGGCCCCGCGGCATCGTCAGGCGCCTGCAGAAAAGCCTGGCCGATACGCCCGTGGTGCTGCTCAACGGGTCCCGCCACAGCGGCAAGACCACCCTGGTGCGGCAGTTCGCCAGCGAGCAACGCCCTTACCTCACCCTCGACGACGCCACCACCTACGCCGCCGCCCGCGAGGATCCGCAAGGCTTCATCCGCCGATGTGATGGCCCTGCCCCGTGTGGCCGACTCGTTGGCCGGGCGCCTGGAGGTGCTGTCACTGCTGCCGCTAGCGGGTTGCGAACTGGCCGGCCAGCCCAGCGCCTGGATCGATGCCCTGTTCTCTGCCCTGGCGGCCGAGACGGCGCCACCATCGCCACCGCCCGACCAGGCAGCCGCCCAGGTGGGCGAGGCCCTGGAGAAGCGGGTGCTCACCGGCGGCTACCCCGAGGCGTTGCATCGCAGCAGCGAAAAACGCCGTCAGGCGTGGGCGCGCAGCTACCTCAACGCCATCCTGCAACGCGACGTGCGCGACATCGCCTCTATCGATAAGTTGCAGAGCCTTCCCCAGCTGCTCACGGCGCTCGCTCAAGTGTGTGGCCAGCTTTGCAACTACACCCAGCTGGGTGCCCGC
>Ga0209298_10001443_pt1 | contig 15407 bp, 27 predicted proteins | sample S_140806_EF_Meta_FD_187325 | JGI IMG/M metagenome (GOLD analysis project Ga0209298, IMG submission 187325) | Freshwater microbial communities from Lake Simoncouche, Canada to study carbon cycling - S_140806_EF_MetaG (SPAdes) (version 2) | ecosystem: Environmental > Aquatic > Freshwater > Lake ...
CGTCGCGGGCTGGCTTCTCTCACCGAGGCGAAACGTGAGGCAAAAGCAATTGTTGAGCAACTCGCGGACGGATCTGCCCTGCCAGCCGAAGGCATCACGATGCGAGACCTTCAGTACTACAGGACTTGCGAGAATATGCTTAACGGTGTCCCGCTAGACCGGGCAGTAAAAGCTTATCTCCAGACCAATCCAGCGGAGACTAAAGAAATCCGCGTCCCTGCCCTAGTCGAAGAATTTTTAGCCAAGAACGAATTGTCGATTAATTCCAACGCTCAAAAGATTACCATGCGGGGAATCTTAAAACGCTTTGCTTCGAAGATCACAAAGCCCGTTTCCTTGATAACAGCTCACGACCTCGATGAGTATCTTTCCGACGCTTCCTATGCCCCTAGAACTCGTCACAACCAGCGCTCGGGCATCATTGTACTCTTTAACTACGCCAGGAGAAAAGGCTACCTCCCAGAAGACCGCAAGCACGTTGCGGAGAAGTCCGAAGAGATCAAATTCAAGAAACCCCCAGTAGAAATCTATTCGCCAGAGCAAGCTGAAGCTTTAGTTAGCCTTTGCGACAAAAAGCTCGTGCCGTTCATAGCTATTGGCCTATTTGCAGGCATACGCTCAGCCGAGCTTGCTCGTTTAAAGTGGGAGAACATTGATTGGGTCGGCGGTAACATCCGACTTGATCGAGAGATCACCAAGACCAACCAAAGCCGCCTTGCTCCCCTTATGCCAAACCTTGCCGAATGGCTTGCTCCCTATAAAGGCATGACCGGAAACATTCTCGCAACCACCAAATCGCGATACCCCACCACACTAATAAGTCCTTGGTTGGCGTCTCAGGAAAACCCGAGACTCCCAGCAAAGTGGATCGACAATGGTATGCGGCATTCATTTGCCTCGTACCATTTGGCGTATACCCAAAACGCTGCCCAAACGGCTCTAGCCTGCGGTCACTCCGTAGGTATCTTGCTTGGGACATACAAGACGATCACCGTAAATGGTGAATCCTTGAACACGGAGGTAGCGAGGAAATACTTTGAAATACGACCAAAGTTGGTCGACAACGTAATTCCCATTAAAAGCCATGCCAAGTCACAGAAAGCCTAATCAGACAACCGCAACATTTGTTTTACAAAAACACCTGCTTGTTTGGGTAACCAAAGAAGCCGAAAGCCGAGGCCAGTCCACTTCGGAATATATTCGAGCATTGTTGCTGCAGCAGTGGGACAAAAGACAGGAACAGAAAAACGAAGAACAGAAATAGTTTTTTTTTGAATTGAGTTAGAAGTCGTAAAAAAACAAGACCAGAAGTTTATATTTTTCTAGATGTTTCCATAGCACCTTAGTCATAAGACGCGACAGTGTCATTTTTTTCTGCGTCGCAAGCATTACTAATTTTTGTTTTAAAAAACTCGTTCCCCAAAAACCAATGTATTTTCGGGTTGGGTGACGCTTGTTGGGCATTAGTCTTCATACCAGACACTCGGCAGAAACTAAAATAGTTTAAGTGGTGTTAAACACCCTAAACACATGGTGTTAAACACCTTATAGTTTGCTTGCTGTGAATTACAACTACTCGTACAAACCCAAAAATGATACGAAACTTATCGATTAAAAAAATATTTCAAAAAGTGCTGGACTTGTAAGTTCCAGTACTTACAAAAGACAGACTGCGAATGAAACTCATCCTCGAAACAAAGTCCGTCAGAGTGTTAACAATGCCCAGTGGACACCTGGCTGTCGAGCTTGAACCGCTAGACGAAACGGGTTGGCCGAAAGCCATGGCGCAAGAATCCATTTACACAATTACGGATTTAATGAAACGCCTGAACGTTTCCCGCAGATCTATTCAAAACTATTTTCGCAGGGTGGTAAATCCCCTGCCCCACAGTACTGCGGGCGGGCGCCCGCGGGTGACTGAATCAGACCTCTCGGCCTGGCTGAGCCGGGAAAAAGTTAAGGAGAAAATTCGTATCTTATGAACCAGCCGAAGGAATTCATTGCAATCGATCCGGGTAAATCAGGCGGTATTGCCTGGAAATTGGCGTACGGGGTAAGAGCAATCAAGATGCCGGATACTGAGCCGGACATCTGCTCGAAGCTAAAGGAGATATATTACCATTTGGATAAACCTACTTGCATCGTGGAGGAGGTAGGGGGCTATATCGGACGGCCTCAGCCAGGATCGGCTATGTTCACATTCGGTAGGAATTTTGGTTTCCTGCTGGGTACTCTTACCTGTTTGGGCGCGAGGATTGTTCTTGTCCGTCCACAGAAATGGCAAAGTTTTCTTGGGCTCGGTACGTCCGACGGCAACAAGACAAAATGGAAGAATAAGTTGAAATCAAAAGCTCAAAACTTGTTTCCAAGTATTGACGTTACGCTGTCAATATCTGATGCGCTACTTCTTCTGGAATATGGAGTTAAGACTGAATGAGTTTTGAGCTCTACCCTTGGCAGGTTGAATCTGCGGAGAAGATTCTTTCTTCTCTTCGGGAGCATCATGTTGCTGCGGACTGGAGCGATACCGGGACGGGTAAAACGGCTAAAGCCGTGTGGGTAGCCAAACAACTAGGCAAGCCGTTCGCTATCATCTGCCCAAAAGCTGTTATCCCAAGCTGGAAAGACTGGTGTGAAAGAGCTGGGGTTTCACCGATTTTCATTTTGAATTACGAAAAGGTCAGAACTGGCTCAACTATCTACGGTGACTTTGTGGGTGGTAGTTGGGTTTGGGCTAGCCTGCCCCACGACACGTTTCTGATTTGGGACGAGGTTCACAAGTGCAAAGGACCGAACTCCCTCAACGGCAAGATGCTCATTCAGTCCAAACAGTTTTACACTTTACTGTTATCGGCCACTTTCGCCTCGAACCCAATGGACATGAAGGCTTCTGGTTTTCTCTTGGGTCTCCACAAGTACACCGATTTCTTCCCCTGGATGATGAAAAACGGAGTTAAGAAAGCTCCTTGGGGGTCATTCGCTTACTTTGGCGGGAAGTCAAAGCTGACCGCTATTCACGAAGCGATCCGACCAAAAACAACACGGATTCGGGTTTCAGAGCTAGGAGATGCTTTCCCAGATAACGAAGTTCAGTGCGAGGCTTTTGACTGCGGCGACTCTGATGCAATTTGGATTGCCCTCAAAGAAAGATTAGCCGAGCTGCAGGCCAGCAAGGCAAAAGACAAGCCGAGTCAGATGACAGAAATACTCCGGGCGCGGCAAGAAGCCGAGATGTTGCGTCTCCCAATCATCAACGAAGTTGCAAACGATTTAGTTGAGGAAGGCCGAAACGTGGTTATTTTTTGTAACTTTAGAAATAGTCTTGACCTACTTTGTCAAGACGCTAGCAAAGGACGCATGTCAATCTATGGAGGCCAAACTGCAGAGGAGCGAGAGGACGCGGTGCAGAGTTTTCAAAGTAATGCTTGTAACGTTTTAGTCTGTCAAATTCAAGCGGGAGGAGTCGGGCTCTCCCTACACGATTTAAATGGACGTCCTCGCAGTTCCCTTATTTGTCCTACGTACTCTGCTATCGATTTAAAACAAGCTCTTGGACGTATCCACCGGGCTGGGTCACTTTCAAAGGCAATCCAGAAGATTGTTTTTGCAGCGGGATCGATCGAAGAAAAAGTAATGCGTCGTGTTCGGTCGAAACTCAAAGACATTCAAACCCTCAACGACGGGGACATGGAACTTATATGAGCGACCACCACAAATTCTCACCATCCCAACTAATGTATCGAGAGGCTTGCCCAGGTTGGCAACCCGACGAAGGCCCTTCTTCTGTGGCTGCTGCCGAAGGAACGATGATGCATAAGGCGCTAGAAACCGGGGACTACTCTGGCCTAACGGAAGAACAGAAGAAGTGCGTTGAGATGGTTCAGGAACTTTTTGACACCATCAGAGAGGAGTTAGCAAATGACAATTTTAAAAGAGCTTAAGCTATCTATCCTGAACGGTTTGACCTTCGGTACTGCCGATTTGGTCATGGTGAAAGGAGATCGTGCAATCATTGGGGACGCCAAGTTTGGTTGGAACCCTGTTGAGGACGCTGAGGTAAATCTCCAGGGATGGGCCTACGCCATTGGCGTATTTGAGAAGTATCCAGAAGTTCAGATGGTCGATGTCGTCTTTGCTCAGCCGAGGCTGAATAGCGTAAGCCGACACGCTTTCTTCCGTTCGGTTGATTTAGACAAATTAAAGGTAAGAGTGTCTACCGTTATAGCGCGAGCCAAGCATCAACCACCCGAACTTAACCCAACAGAATTTGCCTGTCTTTACTGTGGCGCCAAAGCTACCTGCACAGCTCTTCATAAGAAGGCTTTGATAATTTCTAGCAAGTTCTCTCCCCTCACCCCGGACGGAGAGTTGATTGACCTCTATAACCCAGACCAGCTGGCTACTCCTGACCTGCGTGGGAAAGCCGAAATCCTTCGTAGGGTCTTGGAGCCTTGGTGCGAGAAAGTTCGTAGGGAGAACACCCGATACGCTTTGGAGACAGGTGAAGAGATCCCAGGTTTTGAAATCGCGAGCCGTGCTGGTCGCAGAACCATTACCAATCCGCAATTGACCTACGATTTGGTCAAAGACCGATTGACCCCAGAGGAGTTCGCGGCCGTATGCGAAGTCTCCGTAGCACAACTTCTGAAAGCGTACTCCTCGAAGGCACCGCGAGGTGCCAAGGAGAAACTAAAACAGGAGATAGAAGATAAACTCGACGAGGCAGGCGTTCTGCAAGGCGGCGGGGACATCAACTATTTAAAAAGAATAAAGGAAAAATAATAAATAATGAAGACATCATTCGCAAAGGCACCAGTCGCTAAAGCGGCCGCGGTGGAAACTGAAACGGAGTCTACGTCTGCATTGGCGACCCAAGAGGAAACCACTGCAACACTAACGGTTCGGGGCAATCCTGGGCAGGTAAACGGCGAGTTTACTGCGTCAGACATTGTTATCCCCTACCTAAACCTCGTAGCCAAAACAGGTGAGCTGTCTAACCAGTTTCCTGCTGGCTCGTTTGTTTACAATCGTGAGGTCATTATCGGTGACGGCAAGAAGCCAGCTCCGATCACTGTTCTCCGAATCACAAAGTTTTACAGGCAAGACCTTCCCTTTGGAGCAGAAGAAAGCCCAAAGACATTTTCTACCCGACGGGATGTGGTTGCTGCCGGAGGCCACGTTGGGTGGTCTTCCGATGCAGAAGAAGGCTCGGAACGGTATTCCGAGGCGATGGACTGCATCGTTCTCCTAAAGAGCCCAACCAAAGGTAACGCCATGTTCCCTTTTGAGTTTGCGGGTGAAAACTACGCGTTGGCCAAATGGTATATAACCAAGTCGGCATATCGGTCGGTTGGCACAATGCTGTTCACCTATTCTCAGTCGGCCCTTAAGGAAGGCATCGATACGGCTAGCTTTGATCTTACAAGTCAGATCAAGACTGCCGCTGTCGGAAGCTGGTACGTGCCCGCAATTAAGATGGGACAGAAGCACGACGCAAAATTCGTAGAATTTATCCGAGGTCTCCTCGGATGATTGAAGAGGTCTCCAGCCATGGTGCACAGAGAGATTCTGTGACGACGGGTATCAGCCTCCACGTTTTTGAAACAGCTGGAGAACCTCTTACTCCTTCAATCGCGGAGGTCGCTGAATTGGCGGCCTCCGTGGTTAGGAGGATTATGTCACGCGGGAGCGATAAAAGCGGATTTGGCCAGTGGTTTCATACTGATTCTAGGCGGTACAACGCAGACAGATGCATCAATCACATCTGTCAGGCAATGATGCAGCTAGACGGAAACAGAAAATCACCGGACAGAAACGGGGAGGAAGCGACAGATCATTTGGAGCGTGCGCTCGTGCGAGCTGCGTTCCTTTTGTTCAAAACAAAGAAAGGACAGATTCAATGAGGCGTAAGAAAAAGAAGGTTTCAACAGTTGTGCCAAAAGAGGCAAAGAACATTAATGACTATCGGGACGAAGCGATTGGTCAAATAACTATCCAAACAATTCGTGATTTGGACATGTGCGAAATTGTTATGGAAACGGACGACGAGACTTTTGAAAAAGTAGCGTCGATGGGTAAGGAGTTAATCAAGGGAGATAAACATGAACTCTTTGGTTACGCAGTAAAAAAAGCAATTACAGATACTCTCAAAGAGCGCGGGGTCATAAAATGATTACGGGGTTACTTGATTCTTGGCTCCTCTCAATCTTTGTGAAGATAGGTAACAGGTGGTTTGACAACGTGGCCTTTAGCTGTGACCCAAAGACACAAAGAGTGCGCCACATGATCTTTGCTCAAGATAGCAGGTGGCTTGCCAACATTATTGCAGTGATTGAGAGGGAGGAGAAAAAGAAATGATCGTTCAGTTAAAACCAGAGCTGTTTGTCTACACCCCAAAGGGTGAAGGCATGGCTTGGCTGATTACTGATTATGGCGTCGAGCACAACAAGGTTTGGACAGTAGCTCTGCGCGACGGACAGGTAATGGACTTTTGCCAAAAAGACATCACTCGCCCGGAAAACCTTACCTACGGCATCAAGGAACCAAATAACTCAGAAAGGACATCATATTATGGTTACTGAAACAGGAATGCTTGTAATGGCTTATGTTTTTGGCGGAATAAGCGGAGGGCTAATGACTATTTTTTGGCTCTTTTGGTCAAAAAGAACAGAGTTTCACACGACTTCATACAGCACTTCGTCTGGAAGGCCTGCAGCGTATGTGAACTACACATTTCCGAAAGCAGTGTTTGCTTCCAAGATTTGGCCTTTCAAAAAAGCTGAGGAAGTGTTTGCGAAGCGGAAGGGGAAAAAATGAACTTTGGAGAATTTTGTTTAACAGCAGTTTGTTTAACGCTCGGCACAATTCTACTAACTACGATTTGTGCGTTTTTTGCATGGCTATATGAAGATTGGAAAAAACACAGGAGGAATTGGTAATGGATAAGATTGAAGAACTTTTGAGGCGGGTGACCTGTCTTGAGGTCGAGGTGGCCGAATTAAAACGTAACCAATGGAAAATCGAACCTTCCAAAGAAAGGCTCGAAATCATCGGCGGGTATTACCCAAACGTCAACACAACTGGCGCTGGGATTCAGTAAACAACATAAACCAATAGGAGGAAACATGAGTGCAGAATTGATGATCAGAATAACGGAAGAGAAAGAAAAAAGTCAGCTGAACATGGAAATTAAATCTTTTCAGGAGGAAGGAACTGAATTGGAGAAGGCTATTGTATCTAGGTTGGCGCCATTTATTGAAGCTTGCCTGGACGGGTTTCAAAATCGAGTGACTGAAAATGAAAAAAGAAGTGAAGAGATCGAGGCTGCAGAACAGTCCAGGATCATTCTTCCATAACGTACGTGCAAACGTACGCAATCGATTTTGAAACTACTTACAGCTCTGACAATAGTATAAGCCAGTTCGGTCAATGGCATTATCTCCGAAACCCGGAGACAGATGTCTACATGGTTTCTGTTGTCGGACCTGGGGTAAGTTTCGTGGGCGCTCCGAAAGACGCTCCTTGGGACGTCATAGACGGCCATAGATGGGTAGCGCACAACTACTCTTTCGATGGGGCTGTAATGGAAGTTCTCCACGAGCGTGGCGTGACAAAAGCTAAGCCAGGAGAGTTCTTCTGCACTGCGAATTTGTCGGCGTTTATGGGGGCGCCAAGGGCTTTGGGCGGAGCGTCTCAGGAGCTTCTTGGTAGACCAGTGGACAAGGATCCTCGGGCGTTCATGAAGGGCAAGACGTGGCAAGAGGCCATCGCTCTAGGCAAAGAAAGTGAAATTAAGGAGTACGCTCTTGGCGATGCGACATCATGCCTTGATCTTTATTCTTCTTTCTCGGGTCGTATGCCTGAAATGGAGAAAGCGCTTTCAACGCATACGGTTACCATGGGCTGGCGTGGGTTTAACGTAGACAGCGACCTAGTAGACAAGGGTCTGAACACTTTAGATTGGGTTAGGATTAAAGCTTCGGAGAAGTTACCCTGGAAAGACGACGATGATCATACTGGAGACGTTCTTAAAATGGGTGGGCTGGCGAAAGCCTGCCGTGAGGCCGGAATCGAAGTTCCTTCATCTACGTCGGAAGACGATCCTGCATGTCAAAGGTGGGAGGAGCAGTACGGTGAAGAATATCCTTGGGTCGCGGCTATGCGGGACTGGCGGAAAGCCAACATGCTCTTTGCCAAGCTTGAAATCCTCTGGAAACGCCGGCGACCAGACGGGACAGTCCCCTACGGTTTAAAATATTTCGGAGCTCAGACTGGTCGTTGGTCTGGTGACTCGAAGTTCAATGTCCAAAACTTGCCGAAAGGCGACATGTTTGGTGTGGATCTTCGTGCCTGCATTGTTCCTAGGGCTGGCAAGAAGTTCATCATCTCGGATTTGGCTCAGATCGAACCGAGGGTATTGGCGTGGCTTTGTGGCGACGAAGTCCTGCTAGACGCAGTTCGAAAGGGATATGGGATCTATGAGGCTTTTGCAGTCTCTTCCGGAATGTGGAAAGGTGCAAAAGGGACTCTTAAGAAAACTGATCCAGCTATCTATGCCCTTTCCAAGGCTCAGGTTCTAGGTCTTGGGTACGGATGTGGCGCTAAAAAGTTCGTTTTAGTCTCTAAGTTGATGGCTGGTCTTGACATCAACGAGACAAGAAGCAAGCAGATTGTCGATACGTACAGGCGTAAGAACACCAAAGTGGTTGCGTTATGGAACCAGTTGGAGCGTGGTTTTAAGTCGAGTCAACGCGAAGACTACATGGTCGAGCTCCCATCGGGACGGCAGCAGAAGTATTTCGGAATCACAACTCAAAAAGGGGCAACTGGTAAACCAGACTGGCGTGCAAGCGTTACGCTTGGTGGCCCTAAGTTCCCTTTTTGGGGAGGAAAGTTAACTGAAAATCTAGTCCAGGCAGCAGCCAGGGACGTCTTTGGTGAAGCAATCCTGCGGCTTGAGAAAGCCGGTCTTCCAGTCGTAGCGCACATTCACGACGAAGTGATTCTCGAGGTCGACAAGGACGTCTCCTGCGCAGACGTCGATCAATTAATGGCGGTTACTCCGGAATGGCTTCACGGATGTCCAATCGCCGCGGAATCACATGAAGCTGAATGTTATAAAAAATGAACACTACCCTATTCAAGATACCAAACCTTCGAGCTAGAACAGCTGCACCAGTTAAGCCGTGGGAGCTTAAAATTGAGCTACCTAACTTTGCGGATAAGGAAGCTTTCCGTGGTTGGGCAAGTGACGACACAACTGATGGAGTATTTATTTCTGCGTTTGAGGGCGTAAACCCGCACACCAGAGTCAACAAGAACAACGAGCCATGCAAGATGCACGGTCTTGTAGCCGACTACGACACTCCGCTAAATGATGACATTTTGCTGGACGGGTTGTCTCGCGGTTCGAAGCCGGGATACAAGCCGATGTTTGCCCATAAGACGTACTCAAATGGAGCTCGCGTAATATGGATGTTCGAAGATCCGATCCACGTTCTTCCCGGTGTTCTGAAGGAATTTATCGGACTGCTCGTGAAGGAAACGAAAGCAAAGAACCTTTTCCCTCGAATGGACGAGGCGATCTTTAAGCCCGACCAGTATTACGCATGGATGCCTGGGGTCATTAAGTTTGCCGACCAACCCATACGATCTGAAGCTCTTCACAGCATCCTTGCTGAAGCTGTTGAGAAGTCGAAGCGGTACCGGGGCGAAGGCGACGTAGTTATCCCACTTGATAAGATCTATCAAAAGGTACAGGAAGTTTATCCCGGTCGTTGGACTGGCCCTTTTGAGGAGGGCATGCGAGGGCCGTTGTTCTGGATGGAGGACGGAGTAGACAGAGTGGGAGCCCAGGTCACCCGTACAGGAATGGTTTCTTATTCAACCCGAAGCCCGAAAGGCTTCATGACTTGGGCAGATTTGTTCGGTGCCGGATGGGTTAGGGAGTTCCAAGAAGATCGTTTTGGCGGGCCTATGCAGAGCTACTGGTTTGATGGGAAATACTATTGGAAAAGGGATCTGGAGCGTTTCTGGCAGTCCCAAGAAAGCGGAAATACCCGACATGATATTGTTGGTACTTTTGGGCTAAGTGCGTCTCCTGACGAGAGAGGTGCGTTATCCGAAGCTGATGAGGCTATGCGTCGCATCCGTGAGGGCCGGCGAGTACATGGAGCTATCCCCTGCTTGTACGACCCCCGCGAAGCCATCATGCGGAACGGCAAAAGGATTCTTAACATCTCAAAGACCAGAGTCATGCAGCCGGAGGAGAAGTCTGGGGCATGGGGAGAAAACTTCCCGTGGTTAGCCCAGTTCCTCGATCAGGCAATCGACCCGATTGAATCCCTTCCCTATTTGATGGCGTGGCTTAAGAGGTTTTACACATCAGCTCTTGAAGGAAAACTGCTACCAGGACAAGCGGTCTTTATCGCGGGCCCAGTAGGCCAAGGAAAAACGTTCTTTGGAACAGAGATCGTGGCGAGGTTAATGGGTGGCGGTTGCGACGCCTCTGACTATCTCGTCCAGGGATCGTCCTTCAATGCGGAGCTATTCGAGGTAGCTCTGTGGAATGTGGATGATTCGTCCAGCGCTGATTCTGCTGAAGCCCACAAGCGTTTCAGTCGGATGATCAAGCGTGGCGTGGCTAACACAAAGCACACGTACCATCGTAAATTCCACGATGCCGAAACAGTCAACTGGAACGGACGAATCATTGATACCCTTAATGACGATCCGGAATCAATCCAGGCTGTTCCCCATACGGACGGATCGATCCTAGATAAGATAAGTCTCTTTAAATTCCAGGGGCATAAACTTTTCGAGAACATTGGGTACCTCGAGCTGGAAGCTACTTTAGAGAACGAGCTTCCTCACTTTGCAGCGTGGCTTCGGGATTGGGAAGTCCCAGAGGAGTTCCTGGGATCCAAGAGATACGGAGTTAAATCATACCATCATCCAATGCTCCTAGCGGAATCCCGTGCGTCTTCGAGCGTCAACGGTTTCAGCGAATTCTTGGAGCTGTTTCTTCGAAACTATCGTTCAGACAATCCGACGTATGCGGAGTGGAAAGGGACGTCGACTGACTTGCTCTTGGCCTTGCAGAACGATGCCTCACTTCAGAGTTCCGTGAAGATGTTTGTGAGCAACAGCCGATCATTAGGCCGGATGTTGGCGAGCCTTGCGGCCACTGGCGACAAGGTGGAACGAAGAACTCACGACGGATTAACCATCTGGAAGATCAAACTATGAAGAGGAAAGAGATTGTTGGTATCCCGTTGTATTTTTTCAACTCTGGTGAAAGGTTGGCAAAAGAAGCTCTGGATGTTGTTAAAACGGAGATTTTTATAGATAACACATCAAACACAATGACGGAGACAACTTCTCTCCATAAGAACGAGAAATTGATTGAGTTGCATAGGTGGTTTACAGAATGTCTCCAAGAAGTTTGTCGCGAAGAATTGCTCCCTTACCCAGAGCTAAAGGTAAAACTCTCCTGGGCAAATTGCGCGGTAAAGGGTCAGCACCACCAAAGGCACGCACACAATAACTCCGTAGTAAGCGGAATCTATTACCTGACCGAGGGGGGATTTGGGGAAACGATCTTCATGGAAAACACGAATCTATGGAGGAGAAATCTTTTCCATCTTCCAGGGGATGATTTGGAGTTCCACAACGAGGCGCCAGAAATCGGAAAATTGATCCTTTTCCCGTCAAGTCTGAGACATCAGGTGGATCCTCATCAGGACGACGTTCCTAGGTACACGATTGCATTTAACAGCTTTCCAGTTGGCGATATTGGGGACGAGCGTCTCCGCAACTTTCTGGAGATAAGATAAGGAGAATATATGAGCGTAAAAAGATTAACTTGGCTTGAAGAAATTCTGGAACGAGCGGGAAAAAGTTTGAAAGAAGAAAGAGTATCGATGGCGAAAACCCGCGTCGCTATGGCCCTGGCCATCACCAAGGAGCTTCTTAAGCGGGCTAAAGAACACCAAAAACGGGATTTGGAAAAGAAAGCCAACCACTAGGGTTGACGTTTTCTTTTTTAGATTACATTCAATTTATGGCCGCAAAAAAGCAAAAACCAGTTTGCGTTCACTGTTTGGCGGCAATTTACAACGGCATGGATCAGTGCAACCAGTGCTTCATCCGCTCCACTAGCAAAAGAATCAAAGCCCCGGTCCCGGAGCAAAAAAGCAAATTTGGAAAATGGAAGACGGCGAAGTATGGTCGAAGAGACTGATGATTCTGGTTTAGGGGGTGTGGATCTCGCGGATCTTGAGCCGAGTATCGCTTACCTTACTGCTGAAGGCTTCATCGAGTGGTACTTTGATAAAGACGGTGAGCTGTGCCTTCGCTTGAGCGAAGCTGCATTAAAAATGGATTTCTAGGCTCGTATTGACAGACCAGAAAATCAATTAGAGTTAATCAATGGCACAAGAAATCTCGCAGATTACTGATTCGGAAAACGCTTCGCTTCGGAAGATCGAAAAAGATACCAGCTTCTCCCTAGGCCAATACGGCGCGGTATACGAAACTGGCTCAACCTTGGTGGAGGGAGCTTTTGGGTGCATCACGGCGTTAGAAGATTCTGTGTTTACCACGCTGACTGCAGCTAACTGGTCTGGCGACAACCAGCCCTCTTTCGTAGGACTTCCCCTGAAAGCTGGAGTCTCGATTTTCGGAAGTTTTAGCCAGTTTCAGCTCCTAAGCGGAAAAGTTATCGCTTATAAGGATCAGTAGTAGCTGTGCCTAGCCTAGGTCTGCCAGCCTCGCTTAGGGCAAGCTCCGGGAGGGTCGGGAGTGGTGGGTTTGCGACCCGGCAAGTTAGGTATTTGGGGAGGGAAAACAGTAATGGCCCAAATTATTCGGTTCAAAACTGGTCTACCCCGGTAGTACCAAAAACTATAAATATAGCTACAAACAGATACGGCAAAGACGGGTTCTACCAGATTCGACCAGGAGCAGGCACAATTAATGAAGCTGCCGGAAATGGGAACGATCTTGGAATTTCTGCTGCGACGCAACCTACTATTTTCTCGCACCCCTCTTTTGCAACGGTGTTTGGGTATGGCGGGACTTTTGTTAGCTATCCTGGTTTCGTAGGCTCTCCAGGTTCCCCGGTTTCACCAGGAGCCCCGGGCTCTTCAGGCTATCCTAGCTTTTTGCAGGGTAACGCTACTGTGCTTACGCCGATCAGCCAGGGGGCGCTGTCCATACCCATCAATGAAGGGCCGTACGATTCCCCATCAGGCGCAAACGCAAGTAAGGTGGGGGCCGCTTTTAGCGTTATTATGACTCAAACAGCAACCTTCTTGCTTGGGATTGCTGTGGGCGCAGTCAATGACAAACAATACGCGCCCGATTTCGTAAGTGTTTTTAACTCAAACACTGGAAGCGTATTTTCAGCACGTATACCTAGGGGCCCGGATGATGAAACAATCCCAAGGCTTCCGGTATTTCTGATAACAGGTATAACCGGTGACCAATTTATTATTGGCCTTTGGCAAGATACTGCAGTAAGCAGCGTTGCCCCTGTCAGCCTAATTACGTTCGATCGCGCAGTGTAGCTAACCCTGGCTTTCTGGCTTAAATACCTAATAAAAAACAGTTTACAGTTAAGGCAAAACACCCCTTTTTAAGTAAATAGCTGATCAAGAACACTTTACGGGCAAGTGGGTTATTTTTCGAAAAAACATAGCGCACCAACCAAAAATATAATTACAAAATAAAAACTGCAAACCAACGATATAAAAATAACCCACTTTAATCCACTTTAACTGTTAATATATAATAATAAGGTATTTACCCAGTGGATTAGCAAAATTTGGTCAAAAATAACCCACTTGTTAACTGTTACCCACTACCCTCCAACCATTTACCTATATTGAACTAAGTTTATTTTGCCCTTCGTCGCCTGCGTACGCGCTTATAGTATATCCCTTTTAGGATAAAATCGTAGATAGTGGCTAGTACAGCCCAGGTTACCATGAGCGCTAGGGTGACTACCGATATACCTACCACCCATGCAGTAAGCATGAGTAAGTTGTAGAGGAGGCCGTCTATCATATACTTTATCTGGATAAAGTTCCCGATAGGGTTATTTTAACGGGACATCCGTAAGAACGTGTCGCAAATTTACCGATCTGTAAACACGTCCAAGAAGACGTAACAAGCAATCTGCGTTTTACTATATACGTATCAGGGGCTTTTGCTTTATTTTGCAAATTAGAAGACGGCTTCTTCATTTAACCCCTCCCGATTCCAGCTGGTCGTTGCCAGAATACCCACCACCCTCCAACCGATCATCGATCCGGTCTTTATCCTTATCCTTGAAGTCCATTGGGTCCCTTGAGAACACCCCCTTAGCGTGCAGAAATTCGAGCATAATGGCCTCTTCTCGGGCCTTTTGTTCGTCTGAAGTATCCACCCTAGGTGGCAGGGTCTTCCACCGATAGGGGGACAGGTGGATCAATCTGAACAGTTTTCATAAAAGGATTGTCGCCAGTAGTTAGCGTAATTGTGGGAGTATTGACAACTTCTCGTGCCGGAAATTGCAAAACAATGTTTTCAGGTACAACTAACGGAACATTTCCAACAGTCGGGTTAGGCCCTATAACAATTTCTTGGGTATTGCCAGTAGTTTGGTCAGACATATTTTGATTGTAGTTTATTTTTCGATTTGTCTAGTCATCTTCTAGCGGCAGCAGCGTTGTCTACCAAATTAGGATACCTGCGACCTGCTGCCTTTGCCCGAGCTTTTGCCCAAGCGCGATCCCGCGGGGAAAGCTTTTTGCTTTTGCCGGGCGGATTTGGTTTGTCCCAGAATTTTTTCATTAGCAGCTCCAGAGTACTTTTCGCGACCAGTAGTTGGCCGACAGCTTCCCATCCCCTCCCTTGATCCCACCCGATCTTGCGCAATAGCTCTTCCGGCGCTTTTGACTGTGGTGCTGCCGAAAGTCTTTCATTGAGCTGTCGCCAAAGTGAACGAGGCGCTCCTTGCCGTTCGCACATGCTTTGACCATCTTCTTTTTACCGGGCCTCGTACTTTTGCGGGGCACGTTGCATTTCATGTTTGCTTTACCGAGTGGCATATTATTTTCTCCAAGAGTTGTTGTTGCGGCCACGATTTAACCCGCGACCCATCACCCGCAAGTTACTGGGGCGATTGTTCATTGGGTTTCCGTCCTTGTGGTCGACGTCCTTACCGTCTCCCTTACGGACTTTTCCCGCGGCCATTGCTTTTCTTCTGGCTGCATTCCTATGTGCACGCTCCTTTTTCGCTTTTGTTGAGCTTCCGTATTTTTTGTACTCCATCTCATAATTGCGGCCAAGGGGCATTCACCGATTGTAATCTTCCCTGCGGTTTGTCTAGACCTGTGGAAAAATTAAATTTTTTATTATTCCCT
>Ga0209298_10001445_pt1 | contig 15390 bp, 23 predicted proteins | sample S_140806_EF_Meta_FD_187325 | JGI IMG/M metagenome (GOLD analysis project Ga0209298, IMG submission 187325) | Freshwater microbial communities from Lake Simoncouche, Canada to study carbon cycling - S_140806_EF_MetaG (SPAdes) (version 2) | ecosystem: Environmental > Aquatic > Freshwater > Lake ...
TGCAGACCATTGATGCCGCGATCCCCGTGCAGCCCACGGTGACCGGCCTAGCCGATCTGACCACGCAGGCGAGCACCGAGGCGACAGAGACGGTGGGGGGAATGCTGGAGGCTGAAGGCTTGGGGCTTGAGGAAGCCGACAGCACGCCGCAGGAGCAGGCGGCTGGCGATGCGATCCAGGCCGAGCTGCAACGGCTGCGCCAGGAGATGACCGCCGGACGCAATCTGATGAGCAGCACCACGGCCATTTGGCAGCGCGTGCTGGAGACCTTCAAAAATGCGGGCGCTCGCAAGGGCGCGCTGGTCAAGGGATTGAAGGACCGGGTGGACGCTATCCGCGCAGCCCGTGCCAACACGACCGCCGCCAACAAGCTGAAGGCGCTGTCGTCACCGGCCCAGGGTATCACTGCGCCTGCACTGCCTGCCACAGCGGTGGAGGATGGATTCATGGCACTGGTAGAGACCGGGCTGGACATCGACGCCTGGAAAGCCGCGATGACCAAAACGCTGGGGCCGCAGTATGCGGCGCAGCTGGACACGCTCTATGGCCAGAGCCTGCGCCAGTTTGAGCAGGAACTGAAGGTGGTGGATGTCGCCAGCCAAAAAGCAGCCACTCGCAAACGCCAAACCAAAAAGACCCCGCAACAGCGCAAGGCCACGGCCCAAACCGAAGAGCAGAAGGCGCGCAAGGTGGCGGACGGCATCCTGACCAAGATTGCGGAGACGCATTCTGACCCGCCAATCTGGAAGCGGCCCACCGCAGAGAATCCCATTCGCAAGCTCTACCGTGAGCATGTAAAGGCCGCCGCCGTTTGGTTCCAGGGTCAACCCGGCTGGCAGCAAGCTCTGGCCGATCAACAAGCCGCCTTTGCCCAGGGCTTGCAAGATTTGAAGGTGCCTGCCAATCTGGCCAACACGCTGGCGCAAGCGGCCAACTTGGAGATCAATGCCCGCGCCGAGGTCGTGCGCGCAGACCAAGCTGAAAAGCAGCGCGAAGCACTGGAACGCCTGCTGAAGGATACCCCAGCGCTGCAACGGATGATCAACCAGCTGCGCAGCACGATCACGGGTGGGCTGAACTGGAAACAAATCATGACCAGCACTGCCACGGCCCAGCGTCAGTGGGAGCTGGACACCTATGCGCAGATCCGCACGAACCGGCAACTGCAAGGCCTGAAGCCCGAGGAAGCCCGCGAACTGACCCGCGAACTGTCCAAAGCCTGGCAGCGTGAACGCCGGAAGGTGTGGAAGCGTGAACTCGAGAAGACCCTGATTGCCGCTGGCATGGCCAAGCCGAAGCACCGGGCGAAGATCGAAGCGAGCGCGCCCCGCCTGCTGTCCCTGATCAATCTGGGCGCGCTAAATGCGGCGACGTTCCGCGATGCGGTGGCGAAGGAGTTTAGGCTCAAGAGCATGACGGATGCCGATGTGCTGAAGGTGAAGGCGCTGGCCGAAGACTTGCAGAACACGCCGCCAGGGGTGCCGTATCGGACGAAGGCACAGCATTTTATCGACGGGCTGCAAGACCTGACCAAGCTGACGCGCTTGGAGATTTTGCAGAGCTACTGGACGGCCATGGTGCTGAGCGGCTGGCGCACGCAGGTGGACATCGGCTTGGGCTTGCTCAACGGCTTGGAAGACGTGGGCCTCAGCGGTCTGGGCCGCACGCTGCGCACCGCGAAACCACGCGTGGCGGGTGAGGCGTTGCTAGGCTTCCTGGGCAACATGCCGCAGGCGCTGGGCGAGGCCATGCACCATGTGCTGACCGGCAACCGCAGCCTGATGAAGAACTACGACGCGCAGGTGCTCGGTGCGCTGGAAGATGGTCAGAAGACCATCGGCAGCAGTGCCCGCGCCCTGCGCCAGCGCGGTGGCTGGCGCTTGGTCCCCGGCTGGGGAATGGAGGGCGTGGCGCGCATGATGACGGCGCTGGGCCACATCACCACCAGCAGCACCTATGAAGGGGCCAAGTGGCTGGCCATTGCCAATCACCCCGACCTCTACCTCAAGGCGCAGCAGATCAGCGCTGCCGACCGTGCCGTTGTGAAACAGCAGGCACGCCAGGTGCTAACCGGCGGTGTGGAGCCGGTGACGATGGCAGACAAGCTGGCGGAACGACGCTATATCATGGAATTGCTGGACGAGAAATTCGGCAACCCCGAGGTGCTAGGCGAGGCGCAAACCTTTGCCAACGAAACAGCGCTGGAAGGAGACCCGACGGGGTTGGGGATGCTCTTCATGCAAGCGGTCAATGCTTTGACCGTGACGGCTCCCGCCATGGCGATCAAGACAGCGGAAGAAGAAAAGTGGCACAAGGCCATTCTGTGGCTGCTGCGCGCGGGTGCCGTGTGGGCCAAGCCTTTGACTGGCACCAAGTTTGCCCGCACGCTATCGCACGCGCTCAACCGCAACATGACCTATGTGCCCGGTGTGGGCGCGGTTCGGTTCGGCATGGATGCCAAGTGGGGCACGCCCAAAGGTGACCTGGTGCTGGCCAAGCAGATGGTGGGCCTCCTCTTCTGCGCGGCCTTCAAAATGTGGTGGCTGGGCGATGACGAGGAAGACAAGATGCAGGGCAAGCCACAGCAGCGCGGCATTGAGGGCGGTTGGGAGAACCTGACCGCTGAGCAGAAAACGCAGAACTACGCGGCTGGCAAGAAACCCTGGCACCTGTGGGAGCTGGACAAGAACGGCAAGATTCGCACGGTGAACTATCAAAACTGGGGCATTGCCAGCCTGATGGCGGCGCTGGGCCAGATGCAGGACCGCGAGCGCTACCAGGGCGTGACGGACCACACCAGCCTGATCATGAGTGGCATTTGGACGGGCATGTTTGCCTGGATGGACAAGGCGCAGCTGCAAGGCTTGCAGATCCTGACAGGACGTGACAGCCCCTATTCCACCTCTGAACCTGACCTGGCCAGCTTGAAGAAGGTCAACAAATTTGCCGCCACTTTGGTGGGGGGAGCTTTCCCACGTTTGGGCAAGGACATCGACGCCATGATTGATCCGAGCCTACGCAAGACGGATGAATGGTGGCAGGTGTGGGCGCGTGAGCTGCCCGTGGCACGCAGCTTGAGCAGTGGCAAACGGCACGACATCTTTGGCCAGGACATCAAGCTGGACCGTGGCCCGCTGAGCCGGGTGTATCAGGAAGTGACGCTGCCCATGGAATACAAGGTGCTCGGTGCGCTGAATGAGCGCGGTGTCACCCTCCCCGATCCAAGCTTCCATCCGCGCAAAGTGCCGATGGTCAACGCCCCGGCCCGCGATATGACCACGCCCGAGCGCGACCGCTACCAACGCATCACCACCGAACTCTACCGCGCCTACATCGCCGATCCAACGCCCCAGCCGCGCTATTTAAAGCAGCCGGATGGACGCTTTGAACAGGCCACCCTGACCAATGCCCAGTATCTGCTGAAGCTGCCGCCCGAGGATGCGCAGGAGGCAATTAGCAAGGCCACCAAGACCATGCGAGCGCAGGCCGTGCTGCAAGCGACCAAGCGGTGAGGTTGACAGGCGTGGTAGGGTGCCGGTGATGTTCACGCCGTTCGACTTGATTGATGGACTTGTTCCCGCCATTGGGCTGGGCTTGCTCTCCATCCCATTTGGCTTACTGACCACCCGCCCGCGCTGGGATGAAACATGGCCGCAGGTCATCATGGGCATCTTTGGGGGCGGCCTACTGGCCGCTGCTTATTTCAGCCTCATCGTGTGCGTGGTCTGGGGCGTGCTGACCGGCATTCTTAGTGGGCTGGAGATCGTGTTGAAGGCGTTTCTTTGACCATGCCTCTCCGATTAAATTAACAATCTTTACACAGTCGTGCAAGACAACCGCGTGAAGCGGTGTTAAAGATGCCGTGCCGAGTGCCTTAGAACCACTCGACACGGCAGTGCAAGACCGCTGGGGCCAAGTGGCCCCGACGACCTAGCACAGTCTCAACCTGAACAATGAAAAGTGCAAGACTGACATGAAGACCACGACATCAACGCCTTGGAGCATGGCCCCCAGCCGTGAGCCCTTGGCCGCCAGCATGGACCAGACCGCCCACCGGCTGACCGCCCTGCAACCCACGCAAGCCGTGATGGTTGTCAGCGCGCCAGTCGATAAGCAACTGGCCGCCGAAAACGAGCAACTGCGCACCGAACTGGACACGCTGAAGCAAGCCGAGGCCACCCGCCAGCAGGTCGCCGAAAACGAGCAACTGCGCGCCAAACTGGCCGCGCTGAAGCAAGCCGAGGCTACCCGCCAGCAGGCCGCCGAAAACGAGCAACTGCGCACCGAACTGGACGCGCTGAAGCAAGCCGAGGCCACCCGCCAGCAGGCCGCCATTGTTCGAGCCCACCGGCTCGAACGCATGGAACGGGCCACGCTCCGCATCATCGACCGCCGCGCAGCCTACCGCGGGCCGCAGGTGATCATCACCATGAATGAGGTGCACCTAGCCGAGCACCTGATGCAGTAGCCCACCCCGGCCCCGCAGTGCACTCGCGCTGCGGGGCCGCTGTTTTGCACAAGAAACTCGCCAAGTAATGCAAATGCATTATCCCTCGCGAGCCAACGCCGAGAAAGCACGCCAGCACCTCACCTCCAATAACGAGTGACCATAAGCCTCTACCGCCACGCAAGCAGCCTCCAGGAGCAGCTCTTGGGGGCTGCTTTGCTATACCCTGCCGACCAATGGCCGCTACACGCCCCCCGCGTGCAGCTGGATGCCTGGGCCACGCTCTGGCGCTGGCATACGTCCGGCGAGCCTATGACGCGCATAACCAATGAGGCCGAGTCGGCCATGCTCTCGCGTCCGCTGCCTGGTAACCTGCTGCTAGCCAGCGTCGCACTCCAGACGGAGGCTGTGGCAGTGCAGCTCCCAGCGCGCAACTGGATTGTCATTGCTCGGCACCCAGCCGGGGCCATCATCCCCGTGCATGGCAGCCATAGTTATGGCTACGCACAGCCAGTGCTGACCTACATGGCCAGCAGTGCCATTGGCAGTGCGCACGGATACCGCAGTGGATATGTCAGCCTGACGGATCAGCCCACAGTGGCTGATCTCCAGCTCTATGCAGGCACTCTCACGGATAGCGCCACAGAGCGGCAGATCCACCTCGGCACTGCCGATGCGGCAGAGGACGAGTATACGCTGCACCTGGCCATCCACGCCCTCTACGCCCGTCGCGCATGATCCCTGACATGCAAACGCTCATCGCCCGTGTCGTGGCCCGACTCGACGAGCAAGGGACCGGCTCACGCCGAGCGCTGGCCGATCACCTCACGATCAAGCCGCAGAACTTCAGTGGCTGGCTGACTAAGCCGCATTGTTTACCGGAACAATCACCGGAATTCCCCCGCCATCCCCCGCCTCTCCAATCATTCCCTCCCGATTTCTAATCGGCTGGTCGCAGGTTCGATCCCTGCCAGGCGTGCCTTTCATTTGCTTGGTTTTGGCTGACTTTCTTGCAATGCACAGTGGATTAGTCTTGCAATTATTGGCTCATGTTGGTAGACGGTGGGCGCTATGAATGCCACTACGCTAACGGAACAACAACGGAACACCTCCACTATTCGCCGGAACAAGAAGGGGGCGGTGCATGGGCAATCTGGGTATTGCCTGATGCGCAAGGCTCGCCCAAAGGCGCGGCTAGGGGACGGGCGGGGAAAATACTTCCCGATTTGGTATGTGGCAATCCGCAAGCCGGGGGCGCAGCAGCTGGACACTAGCTCCACGAATTGGTTCGCTGGTGGGGCGACGATTTGTGAGGCTTGCCTAGCGCCGGAGGTGAAGCCGGAGGCGCGGTGCAACTGCACGTGCCAGAAGGCTCTGCGGGCGGCGATTGAGACGGAGCTGCTGGCGGCGACCAAGGCGCTGACGGTGACGCTCCAGGAGGGCCGCGTGGAGCAGTATTTGAGCCTTCACCAGCGGACGAACCGGGTGGCGACGGCGACGGTGGCGGATGTGCTGGCAGCTGTTGAAGGTGTGCGTGATCCTGGGGGCGGTTGGCTTCAGCGGCCAGGGCCGGAAATTTGGAAGGGGAAGACATGGCTGGCTTATCGTGCGGCGCTGCTGCGGATGGCGCGGGTGGTGGCCCCAGCGAAGCCGGAGACGGCGCGGCTGGCGGAGGTGCTGACGCGGGCGACGGTGCAGCGGCTGCAATGTGTGGCCCAGGGGGTGGCGACACCGGAGGAACTGAACCTGAAGGCGCGGCTGGACTGCAATGGCGGGCCGAATGCGGTGCTGCGCAACGCTAAGGGCCTGTTTTCCGTGGCGGCTTGCCAGCATTTGTTTAGCCATTTGGCGCTGCCTGATTTGCGCGAATTCCGCGAGCTGCCGTCCTTGCCTTCGCCCGTGACGGGATTTGTGCCGTGGGAGCCGGACGTGTGGGCGGAGTTCGTGAAGCGCTCGGAGGCGCTGCGCGAGAAGAATCCAACGCTGTGGGCGATCAATGCCTGGCTGCGCCGCACGGGGGTGCGGGATGATGAGCTGCTGCGCGCTCGCCGGTCCTGGATTGAGGTGCGGGGTGAGCAACCGGCGCTGGTGATCAAGGATCGCGGTGCGGCAGACTCGATCTTGAAACAGGGCAAGGGACGCCGGATTGGCATTTGCCCAGAGCTGTGGGCGATGGTGAAGGATCTACCAGCGGACGCTTTTCTGGTGGCGGATGGGTTGCCCAAGACGGTGCGCTATGACCTCATCTACCGCGATCACTGCGCGTTTGTAGCGCAGTTCATTCCTGACCGGCAGAAGCGCAACCATGAGCTGCGGATGATGGCCGGGAGCCTGGTCTATCTGAGCCACGGCCTAGAGGCGGCGGCTGATTTCCTGGGCGATGGGCTGGAGACCACGCGCAATTATTACGCCACGCCATTAAGCGCTAGCGCTCCCCTTTCCGCCAAGGCGGTGGATTGGACGGCGTGAGGGAACAAGACGCTAATCGCAACCGGGCTGAGGCCCGGTGCGATGGCTAGGGGTTCGGCAAAATCATCTTCACGACGCGCCACCCGCAGCGAGAGCAAGTCCCGCGATAGAACTCTCTGTGATCGAAGCCGCGCCTCTTGCTCGTCACGGCGACGGTCCAGCGAGGGATGCACCAAGGGCAGGGCAGCTTGTAGCCCGCAATCGCCGAACCAGCCGATGGAGCACAACTGCCATGAGCGTTCACGGTTTTCTCGAATTGGTCGTCGTTGGCGCTCATGTCAGTGGCTCATCTTGTCGTTTTCTTTCCTCTTCGGGGCTTTTTGACCTGCGGCGTCTGCCCACTTGCCGACGCTGCTATAACCTTTGCCGAGAGCTTGCGTTTGCAGCCACTCCCATCCCGCATCCGTGCAGCGCACGGGATGCGTTGCCGTGGGAGCGCTGGCCTTGCGGCCGGCCCCTTCGCGTTTTCCGCCGCGACTCATGCTGTAACTATGCCCTCCGCTGTCTGTTTCGTTTCGCCGCACCACACGACCGTTTCGCCGTCGGTCATTTCGAGCGAGACTTTCACAGCCTCCAGATAGTCGGTGAAGACTTCCGTGCCGGGTTCGATTTCCGTGTCTTTCTTGCGAGCGATGAACGTTGGTCCGCCGCAGTCGTCGGCATAGCGGTGAATGATTTCTCTCTCAGAGATTTCATTCTCGCCGCAGTAGGCTTTTGCTTGAGCACGGGTTCCGAAGGCTTCGTTTTCGATGATGTAGGCGTTGTGGATCATAATAATGTTTGGTTTGAGTTCCTTTGACGACTCAATACTACTTCACCCTTTGATTTATGCAACACATATTTCAAAGTATTTTATGCTGGCGGAGATCGTCAGGGGAACCATACGCGGTATGGCAACCGGGCTGAGGCCCGGTGCGATGGCTAGGCGTTCGGCTGACTCAGTGTGATCCAGAACATTTGCATGATGTATCGCTCGCACAGCGGAGCGTTCTGACGCAGCCTGCGCCTGGTCAGGGCACAGCGATAGCCTTTAGTTCACCTCACTACAAAGCGGTGAGCCTGCGTTGCTGTTTGAATGAGCCACTCGGCCATTGCAGGATTTGTGGCGGAACGTTGATGCTTGCTCATGACCTGCCACCGCCTGCGATCTCCAGCGGCATCATGGAGTTTGAACGGGAAATGCACTTTCTCGGGAGCGATGCCGAAAAAGCACAGCCAAGTTTTCTTCGTGCGGCTGTCACCCCACCAAGCTTGCAGGACTTCAGCGGTCCACATGCCCTCCTTGTGCTCGCCTGGCCGTGGCAGTGCGCAGTGTGCGAACAGGCGAGAGTGTGCCGGATGCTCCAGCACTCCTCCGCACTTCTTCAGCCACTCTACCACCAGCGGCCCCAACTCCTTCTCTCCGGGCAGCGGCTTGGCTTGATGAGCGCAGTATGCAGACCATGACCGGCACGGCGGATGTCCCACTACAGGCATTCCTCCCGAGAATGTCCGCACGTCGCGCTTCATATCGTAGGCTTCGACTTTGGGCATCTTGTGATAGAGCGAGTTGCCAGCCACACACAGGACTGCCACGCGCTGGGGAACGTGAGGTGAACCAGCGCATGGAGCTAACGCCGAGGGGTGCTGCTCTTGCATTCGTAGGTCTGTGGCGGCGTAGCTCATGCTAATCGTTCGAGCCGCCGAAGTGAGCGTCCAGGACTTCGCCGGGTTTGTCGCCGAGAGCCTGCCGAGTCGCGGGCAGAATGTGGACGGTCATTTTGACCTTGCCGAGACTTGGACGGCCTCCGCCGGGCTTCCGCTTGCGCGGTTGCCCGGCTTTCGTGAGGGCTGGTTTCTTGCGGCTCATTTCGGCTCAATGTAGATCGTGAGATCGGCGGCGATTCCAAGCGATCCGGTTTGCTCTTCAGTGAGCCAGTCAGAGGCTTTCACCGCTCCCGTTGGGTTGCTGCTCAGTTGCTCTTCGTAGCGTTCCATCGTCTCTGGGGTGATGGTGACGTTGCCGATAAATGAGCCTGCCGTGTAGTCGAGAATGCTTGCGTTAGTCATGGTCGTATGGAGTTGAGTTGTTTGGTTTATGCTCTCTTGAGCATGGGACATGTTAGGCTAGTTATTTCATACGTCAACAATTATTTCACAAGGCATGAATTATTGTTCGGGAGTCGTGGGCAAGCGGCTTGAACGTGATCTTGATCGGCGGGCAGAGATCGCCGAGCACTCGACTGATAATCCAGTCATGCGTCCACGCTGGGGGGCTGCGACGATCTGCCAGCCAATCCTCGACGGTGCGGACGCTGAGCAGTGGCGACACGGCAGCGGCGACCTGCCTTGCGGTCAGGTCGCCTTTTGCAATCTGGAGTTGAGCGGCAAAGGTCATTAGTATTGCGCAGCGTCCTCGGTTTCGCAGTATGCGTCGATTGCTGCTTGGCTGCGAGATTTTGCGGTTTCGTCGCAGTCATACTGCCCTTCCTCGTAGGAGCGAGCTGGAGCGAGGATATTGTTTGTGTCCTCCAGTTGGCTGGGGGCGGTCTTCGAGAGATCGCCGTTGTTCCATGCTGTCAGTTCGTTGCGGAGTTCGATGTTCATAGTGTTTGTTTTGTTGTTGCCAGCCTTATTGCTGACATCTCTATTATACGGCATTGCCGTATTGATGCAAGCGGAAATATGTTGTTTTTTGTCTTCATTTTTTTGGCGGGCAGAGATCGCCGAGCACTTGGCTAATGATCCAGTCATGCGTCCACGCTGGGGGGCTGCGACGATCTGCCAGCCAGTCCTCGACGGTGCGGACGCTGAGCAGTGGCGACACGGCAGCGGCGACCTGACGCGCGGTCAGGTCGCCTTTTGCGATCTGGAGTTGAGCGGCGAACGTCATCCTCCAATAGGCCTGGTCGGCTTCACCCCAGCACATTCGAACTGCGCGGCGGCACGGTTATTCAGCGTGCTCTCGGTGAATGGGGGGACCAGGTGTCTGGGGCTGGGCTTGCCCAAAGCAAACCACTGCTCGGCAGCGCTGTTGAGTTCGGCAATGGACCACTCCTCTAAGGTGAGCCGCTGGGCTTTGGCGGCTTGGGAGTAGGCGCGGAAGGTCGGCAGATCGACTTCCAGGCTGAACACCTGGGCGATGGGATCGAGCTGCTGTTTGCGGCGGAGGGCGGCGGCTTCGTCATCGGCCATGAGGCGCTTGATGAGGGCTAGCTTGGCTTCCGGGATGGGACGGGCGCTGGACAGCCAGTTGTGCACCGTTTTCACTTCGCTGTCGAGTTGCTGGCCTAGCCATTCACGGTCTCGGCCGTGGGCTTTGAGCCAGTCTTTGATCGTATCTTTCATTTTTTAACCTTCCCCATTTGGGGCGATTAGCAACAATTTTCCTCTGAATGGGGTATTTTACTCTTTGACTTAGCCCCTGCTGGGGTAATAATGGGGAACATGAGAGCAACGCTTTCCCTCCCCCCTATCGCCCTGGACTCCTTGCCGGAGTGCACGAAGGATTATATCCTGGGCATGTGCAACGGCTCGGACTTGACCCCTGAAGAGGCGGTGCGCCGGGTGCTGAATGGTGCCGCGAGGCCTTTTCTGCCCAGTGGCCAGGCTGATGCAGCTCAACCGGAGGCGACCGTGAATGCGGCGATGGTGGCGTGATGAGTGCGATCATTGATGATCACGATCCGCTGGCGGCGGTGTGCCATTGCGAGTGGTGCCAGGGCTCAAGCAAGGTGGAGCGGGCAGACGCGGTGCTGGCAGAGGCGGTCACTTGCCAGGAGGTGCTGCCATGAGTGCTGATTTTTGGTTTGGCCTGGTCATTGGCGCTATCCTGCTGGCGGTGGCGGCACTGATGATCTGGGACAGTGGCAACGGACAATCGCACACTTGCTCTCACCGTGAGCGCTCACTAGCGCTGCTACGTGAGCGCAATCGCCTGGACGAGGACAAGTTGTTTGTCCTAAAAGGTATGACCGGCTGGATTGCGGAGCTGGTGGAGGTGCTGAAAGATGCGAAAATTTCGCCGTCGTCGGCGGGCTTGGCTGCTGAGTCGGCGCTAGAAGAATGCGCAGATGGCGGTGAGCCTTTGTCCAAAGCGCAAATGCAGGAGGTGCTAGATGCGCTTGCCCGGCGCTATGGCCAGCAGGCACCGGCAGTGCCAGTGGACTCGCAGCCTGGCGCTTTGTTTTCTGCGGTCATGGAGCTCGAAGGTGAACGGGAGGTGCTGCCATGAGTGATCACTATGATGGTCTGCAGCCTGGCCTAACCGAGGCGGAAGAGCTGATGGCGCGGATGCTGGAATGCGCCGACGTCAAGAGGGTGCTGATGGTGCGTAAGCTGGCCTCTGGCCGCTATGCCTTCGCTGTCGAGCGCCCAACAATGACGATGCCGCGATTTGTCGTGGGCACGACGAATGCCTACAATGATGAGCCGCATGTGAGCGGCTGCTTTGTTGCGGAGTTGGCGGCTTTGTCGGCTTTTCAGCGGGACTATGGGTGTGAGCCGCTGGGTGCCCATAATGCGGCCCCGTGCATCATGCTGGCGGCATTGGACGCACCGGCTTGGCTGGTGGTGGCGGTGATCTTGGGCGTGCTGTGCACGATGGCGATTCAGGCCGCTGTGGCTCTGGAATGCTGGTCCAGCGACCGCGAAGCAGAGCATGACGATGATGGTGCCTGGCACGTGAAACGGCACGCGCCAGATCCCCGCCGCAGCGGCCGCGATTGATCCCGCTCCGCCCCCTCTTTTCTTTTTTTACCCACGCACTGCCATGATTGAAGCTGTCTCGGATCGTGAACTGTTCGCCAGTGAGGTGCTGCGCCTGCGGCTTGAACTGCGCAAGCTATCCAAGGCGATGCGTGCGGGGCAGCCTGCGTGCGTGGTGCGCGATCAATGGGAGGCTGCGCGGCTGGACATCATGCTGCCGCTGTGTGGCACGCTGGGCCGTGTGATCACGGCGGAGAATCACCGCCAGCCCCAGCTGCCCGCCTGGGCCGCGCCGCTGTAGCCCCGCGCCCTCTTTTCTTTTTTTCGGCACGCCATGCACGAATCGAACTCAACACTCTCACACCTGCCTCGTAAGCGGGGACGGAAGCCCAAGCCGGTGCTGGCTGAGCTGCCGAAGGTGCGAGTCTCCGCACTGCAACTGTGGTCGCTGCGTGAGTGTGCGCGTGTGCTGGCAGTGAGTCGTGAGCGTGTGCAGGCGGCGATTGCTGCCGGTGATCTACCCGCCGAGTCCAGCGGCCAGCATTCACGCCGAGTGCTGGCCACGGATGCCGTGAAGGCGCTAGCACCGCACCTGCTCGACAGGCTGCAACTCCTGTGACCCAATGACACCAGGCATTACATCACTCGACCTACTCACCGCTACCCTAATGGGTTCGGAGGCGAGGAAAATGTGGGGGATGGGCGCGGGGTTCGGGCTGGGGCTGGCTCGGGGTTGTTCCGTCTCGCAGTGGATTAATAATCGACTGTTCTTCCTTGTATTGACGGGCTTTGCTGGCTGGTTCTGGCGTTTGTTGCGCTATGCGGCACCGATTTTGACAGGGGGGGAGGGGGTCGGCACCACTGGCGGTGAGCGGTCATACGTTACCGGTTTGGTTCTCGGGAAAATTTTCACAATGCACTTTTGATCTTATGACAGTGACACCTAAACGACGCGCCCGAAATGTGGCGGTTTATGACGATGTTCAGCGCCAAGCATTGACCACGGAGGCAATCGAATTGCGATCCCAGGGGATGACGGTGGCCAGTATTTCCAAGTTGCTGGGGATCTGCTACGGCACGCTGCAAGATTGGGTTTACCTGCGTGAAGGACGGCTGAAAAAAAACAAAAAAAGACAGCGGCAGATTGAGATCACCAGCGTGGTGCCGGACGATGATTTGCCGCTGGCGGTGCGTCTGGCTCGGGCGGGTAAGCCGTTGGAAAAGGCGGCTCAAAGGGGGCACGTCTCGCTGGAGGTGTTGACTCAAGCGCTGAAACGCCAGCCCCTGACACGGCCAGTGCCGCGCATTCCTGCGGTGCTGCCGCCTAACTTCTTCTGAGCTGTCATGCAATACTTTAACCTCCATGTCTCCATGCTCCGAATGCCGGAGTTCATTGGCGAGAGCCCCGCCAATCGCGGCGTCTGGATCAGCCTGATGGGCTACTGCTGCGACCTGGAGAACTCGGGGCGCATCGCAGGCAGCAGGCGCTGGAAATCGCGGATGTGGGAGCAATCCTGTGGTGTCACCCTGGCCGAGCTTGAGGAGGACGCTATGCTCTGGGAATGGGATGGTGAGGATCTTCTTGTCTGGGGTTTTCCTGAAAACAAACAAGCCCAAGTGCAGGCCGGTCGAAACGCCAAAGGTGGGGGCCGACCAAAGAAAAACCCGCCCGAAAACCCTTCTCAAAACCCGCCAGAAAACCCTTCTGAAAACCCTCCCGAAAACCCTACCCTAAACCCGAAAGGAAAGGAAGGGAATGGAAAGGAAGATAAGGAAAAGGAAACTCTGCGCGAGAGTGAGACGGCTGCGCCGCTTTCTCTGGCTGATGCTCAAGCCTATGCTCAACGCTGGACAGCCAGCAGTGCCGCAGGGCTGACCTACGACCCCGCCATGGTGCAGCTTTGGTTTGCGGATCGGGAGCGCAAAAGTTGGCAGGCTAGCTCTGGCCAGTTCATTGGCCCAGGACAGGCCCAGAAGGATCTGGAATACTGGCTGCTGCGCAACAAGACCGGCAGCGTTCCAGGTGGAAACCACGTCGCGTCAGCACAACTGCCCGCCGCGAAAGAAAAAGGGGGGGCGCGGCCCACTGCCAAGTTGCTGGTCAATCCCGACCTTCCAGAGCCCTGCTACAACTGGCGGCAGTGGGTGGCTGAAGGTTATCCCAGCTTGGAGGCTGAAAAAGTCGTGTGGGGCCTCCTGCCAGCCGATGCCCGCCTTTGGATCGAAAAACAGCAACTGCAAGCTTCCCAACAGTAATGGACCCCACCGACCCTTCAGAAATCGACAACGCAGAGTCCGGCGCATTTGTGCCGCGTGACCGCAAGGCCAAGCAAGAGCGCAGCACTGAGGAGCTACTGGCCAATCTGAACCACTCCCTGCCCTTCAGTGATGATGCGGAAAAGGGCGTGATCAGCGGCTTGTTGAACGACCCGCAGCGCCTCACTGCCATCCGCGCCGCGCTACCGCTGGATGCTTTCTACCACGCGGCCAATCGCATCATTTACCAGCAGATTCTGGAGTTTGAGGACCTGAACATCCCGATGGATGTGACCACCCTTACCCATGCCATGCGGGCCAAGCAGGTGATCGACAAGATTGGCGGCCCTGGGGCCATCTCCGACCTTTACAGCCTGATGCCCATCGGCGCGCACTTTGCTTTTTACGTGAAGATCATGCAGGACAAGTTCGCCCTGCGCCGCGTCATCCACGTTTGCACCCTGGCCATTCATGCCGCCTTTGACCATGGGCGCGAGCATGTGGACGACGACGTGATTGAATTGATCGACCAACTGGAAGGCGATGTGTTTGTCATTGCCGAGACCTGCCGCGCCACACAGCCGGACCACCATCGCGCTGAGTTCAAATCTCAGAAGGAAGTGCTGCTGGACGTGGTGGACGAGATGACCCGCATCATCGAGCACAAAGGCGAAATGCTGGAGGAACACGTGGCCACCGGGTTCACCGATCTCGACCGCATGACCGGCGGCTTAAAAGCGGGGCAGCTCATGATCGTGGCGGCCCGCCCTGCCCAGGGGAAGACTTCGCTTGTCAGCAACCTCGCGCACAAGGCAGCCTTGGGAGCCACTGCCATGGACTACCGGGACGGGCTGAAAAATGTTAGGCCCAAGAAAGTGGCGTTCATCTCGCTGGAGATGGGCGCGGATGAAATCCTGATGCGCGAGTATGTCGGCGGCTCTGGTGTAGACCTCACGGCCATGCGTAGCGGCTTACCGCTCCGCCGTGATCAGCAGGCAGATCTTCAGATCCAGCAGCGCGTGCTGATGAATGCCGACATTCAGTGGCTCGACACCCCTGGCATCACCGTGCAAACGCTGCGCGGGAAGCTGCGCAAACTGAAATCACGACGCGGGCTCGACATCATCATCATCGACTACCTGCAACTGCTCAAAAGCAGCAGCCGCCGAGCGAAAGGCAACCGCGAACAAGAGATTGCCGACATTAGCGCCACGCTGAAGGAAATGGCCAAAGAACTCCAGGTCCCCGTGCTGGTGCTAGCCCAGCTCAACCGCAAAGCCGAAGACCGCAAGGATGGCCGGCCTGAACTGTCCGACCTGCGCGAGAGCGGCAGCATCGAGCAGGATGCCGACATCGTGGGCCTTCTGTGGCGCGGCAGCTACTACAACGAAGAACTGCCCGAGGAGGAAACCCGCTTGATCATTGCCAAGCATCGCGGCGGCCCCGTGGGTGACATCGTGCTGAAGTGGGAAGCCCGCCGCACGCAGTTCACCAGCACCTGTTTCTACCTGCACAGCAACAACGAAGCCAAC
>Ga0209298_10001446_pt1 | contig 15372 bp, 8 predicted proteins | sample S_140806_EF_Meta_FD_187325 | JGI IMG/M metagenome (GOLD analysis project Ga0209298, IMG submission 187325) | Freshwater microbial communities from Lake Simoncouche, Canada to study carbon cycling - S_140806_EF_MetaG (SPAdes) (version 2) | ecosystem: Environmental > Aquatic > Freshwater > Lake ...
GCTTTGCTTTATCATGATCAATTTCTCCGTCGAGATGATACACTACATGTGCTGTTTGCCACATTGCAGGTTCCTTTCCTGCCTCACGTTCTCCGTCTATATCAATTCTGAAATCTTTGATTACCTGACGTTGTTTTTTCAGGATCATGATAATGTCAATTGCGCTACACCCTCCAATGGACATCAATAAAGCTTGCATAGGTCGCACCCCGAGGTTGCTTCCTCCTATTTCAGGATTCGCATCAAATTGCATTGAAACACCATCACCACCTTTGGCTTCAAAGTGATAGGCGTCATTTAATCGTTGGAGAGATACTTTCATGGGGTTGTTTTATCCTTCAAAGATAGAAAACCAACAGTAAACACTGGTATATTTGATGGCGTTATGCAAAGCAATTTATTTACTCTTTCCAACGATTTCACTACAGAAAGCGGAATGTCCATCCGCGAGCTTAGCTTGTTTTACTGCACTAACGGGGAGTATATTCCTGGTCAATCTAAAGTGGCCTGGGTTTGTCACGCATTAACCGCAAGTGCGAATTGTGAAGAGTGGTGGCCGGAACTTATTGGTGCTAATAAAGCTATTAACCCCGAAGAGTATTTCATTATTTGCGTTAACATTCCTTCTTCTTGCTATGGATCAACCGGACCGCATTCTTTAGATCCTGAAACCGGTCAACTCTATTATGGCTCATTCCCATTTTTTACTATACGTGATATCGTGAAGGCATTCATTGAGCTCAGAATTCACTTGGAAATTGAGACGATTGATTTATTAATGGGGGGCTCAATGGGTGGTTATCAATGTTTGGAATGGGCAATTATGGAGCCCGCGCGAATTCGCGAAATGATGATTGTTGCAACGAGCGCGAAGGAGTCGGCGTGGGGTATAGCAATACATACTGCACAGCGATTGGCGATTGAAACAGACGAATCGTTTGGCGAAGGATACATTATGGCGGGGGCACGTGGACTAAAAGCAGCACGGGCTATTGGTATGCTCACGTATAGAAACTATGAGGCATTTGTGTCTACGCAGTCTGATGATGATGATCGAATTGATCAGTTCAAAGCGTCTTCTTATATCCATTATCAAGGTGATAAGCTAGTGAATAGATTCAACGCCTATTCCTATTGGTTGCTTACTAAAACCATGGATGCACACAATGTTGCTCGTGATCGCGGGACATTGAATGACGTTCTCAAGACTATTCAAGCACGTACATTGTGCGTTGGTATAAGCACAGATATTTTGTGTCCCATTGCCGAACAAAAATTTCTAGGAGAGTCAATTCCGGATGCTTCATTTGTTGAGATTGATTCTCCATTTGGGCATGATGGATTTCTGGTCGAGGGAAAGAAAATTGGCGAAATCATTTTGGATTGGCAGAAGAATCACAAATGAAACGCGTGGATTTCACTAAATAAGCCATCCTAGCCAGGTTCTACATCTGTACGCAGTAGATTTCTTTGCGCACTCATTGGTTTTGACCTAACTTGTACTTCCATTCAGGCCCCCAATCATGAAAATCAGATTATGGCTTCTTGTCTTTATGATCTCTGCAGTGCAGGTGGTCGGACAGAATCTATGTCCGAATCCAAGTTTTGAGAATAATACGGGTTGCCCGAACTCAGTTGCTCAGGTTCCTCTCGCAACACCATGGAACAATCCAACAAATCACACCGGCTCGGCAGATTATTTTCACACATGCGGAACAGGTCTTGTTGCTGTACCTTCAAATTTTGCAGGAACGGAAAATCCGGCAACCGGAAACGGATATGTCGGACTTTGTTTGTATTATAATACAACATTCGATTTCCGAGAGTATATACAAATTCAGCTCACGCAACCATTAGTAGCCGGACAGTGTTATGAATTTTCATTCAAGTATAGTCTTGCTGATAATATTGAATTTGCATCAGATCGTTTTGGCGCATATTTTTCTGCAGCTCCTGTTGTTGGTAGCGGGAATTATTTTCCTTTCGCTGTTACTCCGCAAGCACCGAATCCTGCCGGAAATTTCCTTAATGTTACTAACGGTTGGGCTCAGGTAACGATAAGTTTTACTGCGGCTGGTGGCGAACAGTATATGTTGCTTGGGAATTACTACAATGATGCGAGCACAGCAACACAGCAAATCAACCCTTCCGCTGCATATGGGGCGGCGTACATTTATTTGGATGACATCTCCGTTACTCCTTGTTCTACAAGTGCTGTAATTGCCGGTGCTGACGATACAATTTGTGTAGGACAAACTGCGCAACTCACAGCATCAGGGGGCACAGGAAACTTTTGGTGGGACGCGACTTCACTTCCTAATGATACTGTTGGTTTAGGTTCTCCTGTTGTAGTTTCTCCGGTGACTACTACAACGTATGTAGTGCACAGCGGAAGTCAAACAGATACAATGGTAATTAACGTAGTTGCCCCTCCTGTAGTGACTGCAGGAAATGATACAAGTGTTTGCGCCGGTGTTCCTGTTACCTTCACTGCACAAGCGCCACCGGGAAATACATACTTGTGGAACACAACAGCCACTACGAATACGATTACCGTAACTAATCCCGGAACGTATGTTGTAACTGTTTCAAGTTTGCCTGGTTGTTCTTCAAACGACACAGTGGTGCTCACTAACTTCCCTTCTCCTGTGGTGGCTTTGAACAACCTCACCATGTGCTTGGGCGGACAAGTAACGATGAACGCAGGAAATCCGGGATGTACCTACACGTGGAATACAGGTGATACTACTCAATCAATTACAGTTAATGCAGCAGGAACTTATTCCGTTGTTGTGACAAATGCCGGGGGATGTTCTGCAAGTTCGTCCGCAACTGTCAGCATTGTCAATTCATTGAACAGCGTTGCTTCTGCGAATATGATTTCCTGCTTCGGTGGAAATAACGGAACCGCATCAGTAGTTGTCAATGGTGGTAACGGTCCGTACTCTTACTTGTGGAGTACTGCAGACACTACAGTTTCTATCAGCAACTTATTAGCGGGAACCTATACCGTGGTAGTTACCGATGCAGGCGGATGTTACGATTCGGTACAGATAGTGGTCACTGAACCTCCACTGCTCACGGTTCAGGCAACCGCGGCTCCTGCAGTAATTTGCAGCGGGCAGCAAGCAACACTCACAACAGTTCCTTCCGGTGGTACACCAACATACGCGACCTCTTGGAATCCCGGCAATCTAAGTGGAAACCCTTCTGTTTCTCCTGCTGCTGCAACAACTTATACTGCTGTGGTAACAGACGCGAATGGTTGTACAGCTACAGATTCTGTAACAGTAGTTGTGAGTGCCGCACCTGTAGCTTTGTTCAGCGGCGATTCGCTTTCGGGTTGCGCTCCGTTGTGTGTTAACTTCTCCGACTTGAGTACGGTTCTTGCTCCTGCAGTTATTACTGCGTGGGATTGGAATTTCGGGGACCAAACGACTTCCACACAACAGAATCCTAATCACTGCTATGCGAATAATGGTAATTACACGGTGACATTAACAGTGAAAACTGCAGATGGATGTCAGCAAACAATTACTTTGACTAATTACATCGCGGTTTATCCGACTCCTGGTGCAGCATTCTCAATGAGTCCGCAACCAACGACATTATTCAATGCCGAAATATTCTTCACAGATGCTTCAACGAATGCTGTTGCTTGGCAATGGAGTTTTGGTGATGTAAATAATTCTTCTTCTTCACTGCAAAATCCGTCTTTCACATACTCCGCGCCTACGTGTTATGAGGTTAATCTTACAGTTACAGGAAACGGAGGATGCTCAGATAGCACTTCACAGGAAGTGTGCATTGATCCTGACATTGCTATTTATGTTCCCAATGCATTTACCCCAAATGGAAATAACAACAACGAATTGTTTCTTCCTTTAGGAACTGGCATTGATCCTGCGCACTATCAATTGTGGATTTTTGATCGCTGGGGAAATATGATTTTCTCAACGACAGATATTAATCAGGGTTGGGACGGTCACGCGAACGGCGGTGCGGAAATCGCACAGGTTGATACGTATGTCTGGAAAATCATGGCGTGGGATATTCAAGGAAACATGCACATGCTAATGGGAAGTGTGAATTTGATCAAGTAATCGTTGTACAGAAAGGAATACTGTTAATAGAACTTGATTCCGATCATCAACATATCATCTACCTGAAACATATTTCCTTTCCATTCTTCAAATGTTTGAGTAAGAAATTCTCTTTGTTGGGTAGCGCTCTTGGTCTGAACCGAAGTTAGTGCCGCTTTCATGCGACTGTATTTGAATTTTTTTCCGAATTGAGATCCGTCTACTCCACAGAATTGATCCACAAAACCGTCAGTGAACATCCACAAATTTGTTAGGTCTTTTAATGGCACTGTGTGTACGCGGAAAGGGTTAAGCTTATCGACGTAGATTCCCACGGGTTGACGATCACCTTTTAATTCGTGAAGTGCCCCGTCGATAGTTGTGTAATAGAGTGAATTATTCGCTCCCGCAAACATAAGTAAGTCCGCAGCCTCGTCTATTACAACAAGTGCCATATCCATTCCATCATTTGAAGTTGCAGAGCGTTCTTCATTTTGATGTAACGATTTTACTACTCGCTCACTGAGCATGTTCAGCACTAACCCTGGATCCGTAATTCCTTTTTCATTAATTAACTCATTCAATAGCGAGGTTCCTATCAATGACATAAATGCTCCAGGAACTCCATGCCCAGTGCAGTCTGCCACTGCGCAAACTTTCATTCCCGCTTTCTCGGTGATCCACCAAAAATCGCCGCTTACTATATCGCGTGGCTTGTATACCAGGAAAGATTCAGGAAAATGTTGTTTCATCTCCGCGCGTGATGGCAGTACTGCATGTTGAATGCGAAGCGCGTAATTGATGCTGTCTACAATATCACGATGTTGTTCTTCTACAATTTTTTTCTTCTCGTCAATTTCTAACTTCTGTGATAGAAGGATAATATTGGTTTTGCTTGTCCTGCGATTATTTATCAATACAATGATTGACACCACAACCAAAACCAGTATTCCGAAAACGAGAAACCAAGTCTTCGTTCGTTCTTGTTCCAGGTCAGCTTCCTTCAACGCACCTTCTTTGGAGAGCAGTTCAATTTGCTTTTGTTTGCGCTCCGATTCGAGTGAGGCGTTGAGTCGATTAATCTCTGTTGTGCTATTTTCATTATTGATGGCTTCGTATGCTGCGTGATATTTTACATAATAATGCAGGGCACTATCCGTTTCCCCTTGTTGCTTGTACACGATGGAAAGCTGCAAATAGTCCGACATTTCGATGTCTTTGTAATCGATTTCCTGAGACAATGCGAGACTACGATAAAAGAACTGCAATGCACTGTCGGGCTTGTGAAGTTCTGCATACGTGGATCCAATATTGTTTAGTATCAGTGCCACTCCGTTTTTGTCTCCAATCTTCTCTCGCATTTCTAGAGCTTGTTGGTAGAGTGCCAACGAACGCGGCTGGTCTCCCCAGGCCGAATAGATCATTGCCATGTTGTTCAGGTTAATGGCAATGAGTCGCGTATGTCCTGCTTCTTGTGCGAGTGCCAACGAACGCTGATAATACGTTAGTGCAACTGTATCTTGCTTTTGGTCATTATAAATATTTCCTATTCTAGCGAGCGCATTTGCAGATCGATTAATGTCTTTCGATTGCTCATACATTCTTAAACCTAAGAGTTCATACTTCAGTGCTTCTTTGTACTCCAATTGGTCATGATGAATCAATCCAATATTCAAATAGGAATTACCTGCCTCACTCTTGTCTGCTTCATTCAGGTTGCTTTTCAAGGCCTGTGAGTAGCTTTCTAGCGCTTTCACTCGATCGCCTTGTTCGCGATAGATAAAGCCTACTTTGTTGAAGCATGCAGCTATTGAGGTTGAGTCGCCAATGGATCGATACGTTTCAATGAGCGCATTATACAAGAGAATAGCGCTGTCTCCATCTCCTGCATAGTAAATAGCATATGCGCGCTGAAATTTGGCATCAGCAACTCCTTTCGCGCTTTTCATTTTGGTTGCAATTGCTTCGGCGCGGTTGCAATAGGCAAAAGTTGTGTCGAGGTTGTTGTTGGTCTGTTGCGCGGCAATGGCCAAGCACAAACGCAGACGTGTACTATCGTGCTTCGCAGTTTGTAATGCAACTCTTAGCGAATCGGACTGTGCATGCGCATTCAGCCACAATAGAAAAAAAGTAAGCGCGGTTATAAATTTCGCGCAACGTTTGGTGCACATAATAGGTTCATGCGGGTGCAAGGCGGAGGTGCAATTGCAGAGGAAATGTACGAACTCTTTGGCAAACAGTTAATACCTTTCGCTAGACGTTAATACCGTAAACTCCCAGTAAATAGACAGCTCCACACAGTATAGCGAAGAAGGCAATAAAAACGATCACACCAATGCCTGCCCAAAATCCCAGCGGCGAATCCGTGCGCGTGTATGTTCTTACAGGCATACCAGGACGATTTCCCGAATAAGATATATGTCCACGCCGCAAGGCCCGACGAATAAGTAAACCGCAGATCAGAAGTATTACGGCAAGAACGCCAACTGTGACAAGTAAACTTTTAGTTTGATCAGACATGATGGGTTATTTTTCTTTTCAAGAAAGTTTAACGAAAAACCCCTCCGAACGTTTCATCGCAGGGAGGGGTTGAATTTCAATTCGTGCTGTGCTTAACTACCGCATGCAACGCATCCATCAGGATCGTCCAAAGAGCAAGTAATTTGACTCATGCCAGCTTCAACAGAAACAACTTCTGCTTCAACTTCACCGTTTGGTTTTTCAAGCAATGCGGCCTGATCAACTGTAAACTTAATCGCATCAGCAGCTGCTTGTGTACGGAGATAGTACATTCCAGTTTTCAAACCTTTCTCCCACGCATAGAAATGCATCGAAGTAAGTTTTCCGAAGTTAGGACTTGGAACAAACAGGTTCAGCGATTGTGACTGGCAAATATATGCACCACGATCAGCGGCCATGTCAATCAAACCGCGCTGAGGAATTTCCCAAACTGTGCGATAAAGATCTTTGATGTTCTGTGGAATCTCAGGGATTTCCTGAATCGATCCGTTTGCTGCAATGATCTTGTTCTTCAGATTGTCATTCCACAATCCAAGTTTAACGAGGTCTTTCAGCAAGTGTTTGTTCACCACTACAAACTCTCCCGACAACACACGACGCGTATAAATGTTTGAAGTGTATGGTTCGAAACATTCGTTGTTGCCTAGAATCTGTGAAGTAGATGCTGTAGGCATTGGAGCCAGCAACAGAGAGTTTCTTACACCGTACTTCTTAATTTCTTCGCGAAGAATATCCCACTCCCAACGTGCGCTTGGGTTTACACCCCACATGTTGAATTGGAAAATACCTTTTGAAATTGGTGAACCTTCGTAAGACTCATATGGACCATGCTCTTTAGCCAGATCTTTCGATGCGGTCATAGAAGCATAGTAAATGGTCTCGTGAATTTCTTTGTTCAACTCACGCGCTTCAGGAGAATCGAATGGGAAGCGAAGCAGGATGAATGCATCTGCAAGACCTTGAATTCCCAATCCGATTGGACGGTGACGCATGTTTGAGCGACGCGCCTCAGGAACCGGATAGTAGTTGCCATCGATAATCTTGTTTAAGTTTTTCGTTACAACATAGGTAACGTCAAACAAGCGCTGATGGTCGAATTTTCCGTCAACAACAAATCGTGGAAGCGCCAACGAAGCCAAGTTACATACTGCAATTTCATCAGGAGATGTGTACTCCATGATTTCAGTGCAGAGGTTCGAAGATTTGATTGTTCCCAAATTCTGCTGGTTGCTCTTACTGTTTGCAGCATCTTTGAACAACATATAAGGATTTCCTGTCTCAATTTGTGATTCAAGAACTGCGAACCAAAGATCTTGTGCCGGAATTGTCTTGCGACCTTTTCCTTCAGACTCGTACTTGGTATACAATGCTTCAAATTCTGCGCCCCAGCACTCAGAAAGCCCAGGACACTCATTCGGACACATCAAAGTCCAAGTACCGTTTTCTTTCACACGCTTCATGAACAAATCCGGGATCCATAGTGCAGTGAACAAATCACGTGCACGCATTTCTTCCTTACCGTTGTTCTTACGCAAGTCAAGGAATTCGAAAATATCTGCGTGCCAAGGCTCAAGGTATATAGCGAAAGAACCTTTACGCTTTCCACCTCCCTGATCTACATAACGCGCTGTGTCATTGTACACACGAAGCATTGGAATAATTCCGTTGGATGTTCCATTCGTGCCTTTGATGTAAGAACCTGTTGCACGGATATTGTGAATGCTCAAACCAATTCCACCCGCACTTTGCGAAATCTTTGCGCAATTTTTCAATGTATCATAGATACCGTCAATGCTATCGTCCTTTACTGTAAGCAGGAAACAAGATGACATTTGTGGCTTAGGAGTTCCCGCATTGAACAGTGTTGGTGTTGCATGTGTAAACCAACGCTCACTCATCAAGTTGTATGTTTCAATCGCCGACTGAACATCTTCCTTGTGAATACCAACAGACACACGCATCAGCATGTGTTGTGGACGCTCAGCCACCTTACCGTGAATTTTCAACAGGTAAGACCGCTCGAGTGTTTTGAATCCGAAATAATCATAACCGAAATCACGGTCGTAAATGATTGACGAGTCCAAGAGCTGCGCGTTGTTCTGGATAATCTCATGAACATCTTCCGCAAGCAACGACGCTTTTTGTCCGGTTTTCGGATCAATATATTTATAGAGTGTCTCCATTGTTTTGGAGAACGACTTCTCTGTGTTTTTGTGAAGGTTGGAAACGGCGATGCGCGATGCGAGCAAGGCATAGTCAGGATGTTTCACCGTCATCGAAGCAGCAGTTTCAGCTGCAAGATTGTCGAGCTCACTTGTAGTTACTCCAGGGTAAATTCCCTGAATAACTTTCATGGCTACTTCAACAGGTTGAACATGCACAGGGTCGAGCGCATAGCACAGCTTTTGAATACGGGCAGTAATTTTATCAAACTTGATTGACTCTTTGCTTCCGTCTCGCTTAATTACATACATATAGCGTGCATTTTATTTGTGTGGGAGTATTTTTTGAAAAGGGGATTCGTATTTTAAAAATCTTCGTCGAGTGAAAAAATGTTCTGACTGCGATCGGAAGTAACTCCGGCTTTCTGGTATTCCGCCACGCGCTTTTCAAAGAAATTGGTTTTACCCTGAAGGGAAATCATTTCCATGAAATCGAATGGATTCGTTGCGTTGTAGACTTTCGCACATCCCAAAGCGAGTAGCAGACGGTCGGCAACAAACTCAATGTACTGACACATCAACTCCGAGTTCATTCCAATTAATTTTACCGGAATTGCTTCGGTTACAAACTCCTTTTCAATAGTTACAGCATCAGTAATTATACCTGTAACGACTTCAGGAGCCAATTTGTTATTTAAATGGTGTGCGTAGAGTAAACACGCAAAATCGCAGTGCAAGCCTTCGTCACGCGAAATCAACTCGTTTGAAAACGAAAGCCCCGGCATTAGTCCGCGCTTCTTAAGCCAGAAAATCGAACAAAATGACCCGGAGAAGAAAATTCCTTCAACCGCAGCAAACGCAATCAACTGTTCTGCAAATGAACCGTTCTGAATCCAACGCATTGCCCAATCTGCTTTACGCTTCACTGCTGGAACGTGGTCAACAGCATGGAACAAGCGATCTTTTTCGGACGGATCTTTTATGTACGTGTCAATCAACAGCGAATATGTTTCACTGTGAATGTTCTCAATCATGATCTGATATCCATAGAAACAACGCGCTTCTGGATATTGTACGTCGTTGATGAAGTTAATCGCCAAATTCTCATTCACGATCCCATCAGACGCCGCAAAGAATGCGAGTACGTGCTTGATAAAGTGGCGCTCATCATCACTCAGCTTGTTCGCCCAGTCCTGAAGATCTGCAGAAAGATCAATCTCTTCTGCGGTCCAGAAACTAGCTTCTGCCTTCTTGTACATTTCCCAGATATCGCGGTGCTTAATCGGGAACAAAACAAAGCGGTCTTTGTTTTCAGCGAGGATAGGTTCGTTGGACTGGCTCATGATGGGCTCCTCTTCCGGGGTTAATTATTTGTAATTATCTGAATGTTAGTCTCTTCTGGCGAAAAAAGCAGGCGGGTAGCCTGCTATAATTTCTTAAGGTGTTCGTGGTGAATCATTTAACCAATTATGATCCGTCACATTGACCTGAGACAAATTTTTGCAAAAGGAAGGGTTAAGTCAAGTTTAATCCATTAACAAACTGCCAGAGTTATAAACACGCTAGGCGCGCGGGACCTGTTTATAATGTCTGATAAAAGGGAACTTTTTCAGGATTGACAATGCTTTCAGACCGACGTCAAAAAAATCTGAAAAAAACGAGAGCCCGTTTTAGGATTTTCAGGATTTTTTACTTGGTTGAATGAAGGGTTGTGAGAACAACTTTTTCGAATGGAGCAAAGTTGCAGACACAACATTTGTCTTCATTGGGAAGCAGATGATTTTCCCAGCTATTTTCTGTTTCCGCCCTGACTCTCTATATAGTCTGCTGCGAGCTCCAATTGTTTATACCAGTCGCCACCAAAACGGCGAACCAACGCTGTCTTAACAAATTTATATACAGGCACTTTGAGTTTGGATCCGCAAGCACAAGCTGGTTTACAAATGTCCCATGTTTCGTAATTCACAGCTGTAAACTTCTTGTGTTTACTGATTCGAACAGGGTAGAGGTGACAAGAAACGGGTTTTTGCCACTCAATTTTGCCATCGCGATGGGCTTTTTCAATTCCACAAAAGGCAATGTCGTTTTCAAATATGGTGTAAGCGCATTCTTTATTGCCACCAACTAGTGGGGTTACCTTGTCGCCGTCGGTATCCACCATCCATTTTCCATATTTCTTTATGGCTTTTTTGCCTTTTTCCGTGAGATAAGGCTCTACAATGGGGTAAATTTCCTCCAAAATAGCCTCTTCGCCATCTTCTAGCGGTGCGCCGGAATCGCCTAAAATGCAGCATGCGCCTTTGCATGCGTTCAAGTCGCACACGAAGCGCTTTTCTACAAGGTCATCAGATACTAATGTGGTGCCGATTTCAATCATAGCGCAAAGATAGCAGGCTCCGCGAGTTAACGGATTGTTGCGAAGAATTCCTATTTATTCCCGAAAAAATCACGTGAAATCATGCCGTAACATGCACAAAAAATTTTGACGCGATTGTCAAACCCAGCTTCAATATTGAGGGCAAAAAAAGCAGAAAAAATATTATTTCTATTCGAGAAAAATACAAATAGTAACCGCGGTTATTAATATTAACTTAACTAAATTGGCTGAAACATATTTTATTTCGCGCAGTTTTTTTTCGATGACGTCCAGATAGCAGTACGCGCCATGTTGCTTGTGAATATTTATGGAAAATACCTTCGCAAGAAAACAACACGAACTCCACAGGAACGTTAAAATCAGGCGAAAGGCCTCAAAATAGCCCCAAAAACCGGCTATTGTGTTAAACATTAAGAGTGATAATCCGTAACTTCGCATTCCTAAGGTAAAAAAATAGGATAATTCAGTTACCCCCATATTAACAACAACTTAATCTTTTATCATGAGAAAACTTTTTCTCTTATCCATGATCGTCTGCGGCAGTTTGAGCACAGCTTTAGCACAGCTTCCTATGACACGATCGATTTTTAACGGGACATACACTCCCATCGTTGGCGGAACAACGTCAACTGCCACAGGTGATGATGCTTCCCAGCAAAACATTCCAGTTGGCTTTTCATTCAGCTACCTTGGAACACCGTACACACTGTTCTCGGTTTCAACAAACGGATGGCTGAGTTTTGCCAATGGCGCAACATTCGATGCGTACTCACCAGACTTGTACAGCACGACTACAAACAACGTTTTGGCTCCATGGTGGGATGACTTGACCACGTCTGCTATTGTTTATCAAACAACAGGAGCACCGGGATCTCAAGTATGTACGATTCAGTGGACCTCACTTTCCTATTACTTCACTTCAACACGCACCATCAACTATCAGGTAAAACTGTATGAAGGAACAAACGTGATTGAATTCTGTTATGGAGCTGCTCCAACCGGAACAATCAACACTTCTGAATCTGCATCTATTGGGATCAAGAGTGCTACTGGTGGAAGCGGTCAATATCTTGATGCAGTAACCGGTTCATGTTTTACTGGAAACTCTTCATTGCAGTCTGACCGTTGGCCTGCTTATAACTTTCGTTTCACCCCAGGTGCTCCAAGTGCACTTGCAGCAGGAACCTATAACGTAGGTGTTGGTCAAACATACCCTAACCTTAACGAGGCAGCTGCGGAAGTGAACCACCGCGGAATTTCAGGTGCCGTAACCTTTAACTTGGTGGATGCACAATATGATGCTACTGCGGCTAATGGAAGTAACTTCTTCCCAATTCTTATTGGACCTGTTTCAGGAACAAGCGCGGTGAACACAATCACATTTAATAAAATTGGTACTGCAGCAATCGTTGCCTACGGCGGTGCTTCCGGCGCAAACGGCGCAATCGCCAACCAGGCGAGCGTTACCGCTCTAGCCAGCAACGTGGACCCGATCATCGGACTTGTTGGAGCGGATTATGTAACACTCAACAATCTGGATCTACGCGGTAACGTTGGTAACCAGGTTTCTGATCATGGAGTTGGTGTTTACAACAGTTCGGCTGTAGACGGTGCAACAAACAATACGATTTCCAACGTTACTGTGACAATGAACCGTGCCAACACAGGAAGTCGTGGATTTGTGTCAAACGTAATTACCGCTCCTACATCGGCAGCAGGAGCAAACTCGAACAACACATTCAAAGACTTTACGATCACCAGCGTTTATGCGGGTATTCAACTTTTGGGTAATGCTACTTTCCCGGACTTAAACACACAAGTTACTCGTACAAGTTGTTCGACTTATAACACGATCGGTAACCCGGCAACTGCCAATGATATCGGTAACGGGACTTCGCAGACTTACGGTATTCTTGCAACCAACCAAAGTGGATTCACCATTTCAAATAACAGCATCCGAAACGTTTCGGGTAGCGCAGTTCAAACTGACGGAATTGTTATAGTTTCCTTCCAAGGAACTTGTACTTTAAGTAATAACAAGATCCAAACTATTCGGAATTACAGTATCTCTTCAACAACAGGGATCTCTGGTATTCGTATGTCGCACAACACTACCGGTACTCATACTATTCGCGTGTTTAACAACACTGTTTCTGAAATCACTTCTGCGTATACTGGCATTGCAGTTACTGCCCGCACTCTGAAAGGTATTTTCGTGAACGGTACTGGTGGAACAACTACGCAGACGTATGAAATATACAACAACGCTGTTAGCATTGATGGTAGCGGATCACTAAACCTGAGCAGTGCGTGCTTTGAAGTTAACAGTGCCGCTGGTCCTGTTTATAAAGTTGGTAACAACATCTTCGCCAATTTTACTGCTGCACAAACAGGAGTTGCAAGACACTACGTTTACAGTACACCAACAGCATTGACATTAGGTCCTGTTGGAACTGTTTCAAACAACAATGATGTATTTGTAGCAAACGATGCTGGTGTATCGGGGTTCACTGGTTTTGACGGAACAACTGCATACAACACACTTGCGAACTGGACAGCTGCAATTACACCTGCAGGACTTGAGACCGCGTCATTAGCGATTAATCCGCTCTTCGTTAACAATGCTTCGAATCTAAATCCCGGCGCACTTACTTTAAACGCTGCAGGACTGACGCCTCCGGTTTATGTTACTGTAGATCAGAATTGCGCGCCTCGCGTTCCAGACAATGACATTGGAGCTTACATCATCAGCGCATGTAGTGGCACTCCAACTGCAGGAACAATTTCTGGATCATCTTCAGTATGTAGTAATAGTGGAACTACACTCACGTTGACAGGTGCATCAACTGGTGCAGGTATCACGTATCAGTGGGCTTCTGCTACAACAAATGGTGGACCTTACACCACTTTGCTAGGAACGTCGAATACACAGGCGACAGGTCCTATTACAGTTCCAACTTATTTCGTAGTTGGAGTAGGATGTACGGTAAGCGGACAAGCTGTTACAACAGCACAGTTTACTGTATTAGTTAATCCACTTCCGACAGTTGCAGTTACACCTTCTTCAGCAAGCTTATGTTTGCCAGCAGGAAGTCCTATAGCTCTTGCTGCTACGGGTGCAACTACCTATGCATGGGGACCTGCAACAGGTTTGTCAGCTACTACAGGTGCGAACGTTACTGCTAACCCAAGTGCGACAACAACTTATACAGTTACAGGAACAGATGGCAATGGTTGCGTTAACACTGCAACAACTACTATCACTGTTGGTGAAAGCCCAAGCATGTCACCGGTAACGGCAACTCCTCCTGCAATTTGTAACGGCGGTTCTTCACAACTACAGACAAGCGCAGCAACGACCTCAGCTTACACTGTATCTTCAGTTACTTACGCACCGGTTCCAACTCCTGGTGTTGGTGTTACCACACTTGCTAATGCGGGTGTAGCGGTTACCGCCCTTGCGTCAGGAACGCTTGACGATGGTGGTTGGCAGAATTTGGCTATTCCGTTTAACTTCATGTATTTCGGAACTAGCTATTCTTCTTTCGCGGTATCTACCAACGGATTCGTATTCCTTGGTGCCGGAGCTCCTCCTACATTCACAGGTTACAGCAATACGTTCCCGTCTACATTCGCTTGTCGCCCTGCGATTGGAGCAATGTATTCTGACTTGGATTTCCGCACAGCAGGAACGATTAATTACTTCGTTTCAGGAGCTGCTCCGAACCGTAAGTTGGTTGTGAATTGGAGCAACGGAAACTTCTATAGCGCTGTAGGAAGTTTGAACACACAGTTGATCATTTATGAAACCTCCAACATCATCGAAGTTCATACCACGTCTTCTACCGGAACTAACATTGCTGTTGAAGGAATTCAGAACGCAGCAGGAACTACAGCTTTTACTGCTCCCGCACGTAACAACGTAAACTGGACCGTTACTTCTCCTGATGCATACCGTTGGTCGCCTTCAGGTGGCACACCAACTTACTCTTGGTCGCCTGCAACATTCTTAAGCAGCACAAGTATTAACAACCCACTGGCTAATGCCGTAACTGCAACTACAACGTACACAGTAATATCAACTGTAGGATCATGTAGTTCTACAGGAACAGTTACTCTGACTGCAGGAACACCATTAACCTCTACTGCAAGTGTTACTCCGGTTTCTCCAGTTTGCGAAGGAACGAACGTAACATTTAGCGCTACACCGATTGGTGGAGGTTCTCCATAT
>Ga0209298_10001457_pt1 | contig 15297 bp, 21 predicted proteins | sample S_140806_EF_Meta_FD_187325 | JGI IMG/M metagenome (GOLD analysis project Ga0209298, IMG submission 187325) | Freshwater microbial communities from Lake Simoncouche, Canada to study carbon cycling - S_140806_EF_MetaG (SPAdes) (version 2) | ecosystem: Environmental > Aquatic > Freshwater > Lake ...
AACAATTGCCAAAATGCCAAAGGGTATTTACCTATACAACAAGGCCTAAAAACCAATAAGTAATCTCTGGGGTTTAGTAGCCCTAGCCCCAGAGAGCTATTAGCAGAGGAGTAGAGATGGCAGCCACGTATGTGACTACAGCCGAGTTGAGGGCAAACCTCGGAATTGGCTCTCTCTATTCCGATGCTACAGTTGAGGAAGTATGTCAAACCTCAGAAGACCTGATCAATCAGTATCTTTGGTTTAATACTGCCCCAGTGGTAGGCACAGCATTACAAGATAACGTGGCAACTATTATGCTTGCCAACCCGAATGCCTTTGCAGCAACCCAATCAATAGTGGTTACTGGCTGCGGTGCTACCTTTAACGGCACCCACACAATTACAGGCACAATACCGCCTACGAGTGGTACTACTAGCCTAATCCCAGTATTTATGTATAACTACGGACAAGTTAATTATCCTAACGGATACTCATTTGTGCAGTACAACAAGACAGCAGCTAATCAAACATTCCATAAAGTATTACCCTACGGAGTAGCCACAGGCCCAGACCATAAGACCCAATCTTACGCGACAACCCCAGCCATAAGAGAAGCCGCAATGATAGTGGCAGTTGACGTCTGGCAATCCAGACAGGTCAGCCAGACTGGTGGGGTCGGTATGGATGGGATCAGTGCTAGCCCCTATCGGATGGGTTATCAGCTGATTAACAGAGTGCGTGGTCTCATCCAGCCGTATTCAAGTCCAGCGTCTCTGGTGGGCTAATGCCAGCAGCGATAACTACACTTAGATCAACCCTAGCAAGCACATTAACAAACGCTGGCGTATGGTCAGTGTTTAGTTTTCCACCACCAACATTGCTGGCCAACAGCGTTGTTATTACACCTGGCGATCCTTACATTGTGCCGTCTAACAACGATGAGATAAGCGTAAACCCATTAGCCAACTTTAAAGTTCTTATCACAAAGCCAGCCCTAGATAACCAGGGCAACTTGGCTGGCATGGAAGATTATATTTTAGCAGTAGTTACTAAACTAGCTGCTGCTACTTACCAAATGAACATCTCTAGTATTTCAGCGCCAGCGATGATTGCCGCAGCAAGTGGCGACTTGCTTGTGTCTGAGATTACTGTATCAATCCTCACGAGTTGGAGTTAACATGAGTTACAAAGGATTTACCGAAGAAGACCTTAGATTTCTGGCTAGAATCGGCCAGATTACCGAACCACCAGCAGCGGTTAAGAAACCTGCTCTAAAGAAAGAAGAGGAAGAATAATGGCCGTATTTCTAAGCAATGGTGCGGTTGTTACCCTTAACAGCGTCGACATTTCAGGCGTAGTTACAGGCGTTACAATTAACCGCAGCTTTGATGAACTGGAAGTCACAGCAATGGGTGACTCCGCACATAAATTTACAAAGGGACTGGAAGCATCAACGATAACTTTGGAACTGCTTAACGATACAGCAGCGTCAGGTGCCAACGCAGTTACTGCCACACTTGCAGCAGCATGGGGTACAACAGTGCCACTAGTAATCAAGCGCTCAAACGCAGTGATTAGCAGTACTAATCCTGAGTATCAAACTACTGTGCTGGTTAATAACACACAAGATCTAAACGGATCTGTAGCCGACATTTCTACTCAGAGCATTACATTTACCTGTAATTCAGTTATAGTAGTCGACGTAACACCATAACTAAGGAGCAATAATGGCAAAGCTAAAGATAACAAGGGCTAATGGCGAAGTCACAGAACACAAAATAACGCCAGGTGTTGAGTACGCTTTCGAGTTAAAGTATCAAGCAGGAATTAGTAAAGTCCTACGCGACCACGAAAGGCAGACCGAGATTTACTTCTTGGCGCACGAGTGCTTGCGTAGGGCTAACATAACTGTTCCTTTATTTGGTGCCGAGTTTATAGACAGCTTAGAAACTGTCGAGGTATTAGACGAAGAAAAAAAATAGTTCAGCGTGATTCCACGCTCTATACGATAGCCAGCCTGTCTGTAGAACTTGGGATTGCGCCTAATGAGTTCATTAATATGGACCCAGAAATGCTGCGAGCAATCGTGCAGGTGCTTAGCGATAGGGCAAAGGAGATCAAAAATGCCAGTCGTAATAGAAGGCATTAAAGAAGTCCTAAGCGGTCTTAATAATATTGATGAAGATATGCGCAGGCGTATTGTATTTATAACCGAGCCAATGATGCGCAAAGTAGCTGCTAAAGCCCAGGGATATGTCCCAGGAAATCAAGACGTACTATCTGGCTGGGCTAAACCAATCTCCTCGCCAGATATTAAATATAAACCATTTCCTAAATACGATGCTGCCGTTGCTAGAGCAGGTATTGGTTACAATCGAGGCGAGAATAAAACCTTTGCCAACGGTTGGAAGGTAGCAAGCTATGTTTACAACGCTAGTCGGCCTGGCGCTATATATGAGGTTGCAGGTCGTCTTAACCCAGAAGGCCGCGCACCATTTACATTTAGGCATGAAGGCAGCGGCACATACACTAAAAAATCTGCTAGAAGTAGAGCCCTACAGGAATACAAATCAAACAACCCATTTGCTAGCCAGCAGTTCGTAGCCGCATTACCTAAAGTTACATCTCAACCAAAGATTAAAGATATTAGAGGTGGCGGTCGTAAAACTAAGGGTCGTTTAATTTATAGAGCCTGGGCAGAAGATAGTCCAGAGATATACAAAGCCGTGATCAGGGCTGTTAATGTTACTGCTGAGTTATTTAATAAAAAAACAGAGATTAAGAAGGCAGCGTAATGGCCAATATAGTTGCATCGGTAATAGCCACCTTTAATGGCAAGGCGCTTACTAAAGGCAAAAAAGAAATCTCCTCCTTTGATAAAACGGTTAAAAAACTAGGCAAAACCTTTGCCGCCACGTTTGGCGCATATCAATTATTAGCATTTAGTAAAAAGGCTGTTGCTGCATTTATGGCCGATGAGAAGGCCGCTAAATCATTAGAGGTACAATTAAAAAACACAGGCTTTGCATTCTCCGCGCCAGGAGTAGAGGCCTACATAGGCAGCTTACAGAAACTATACGGAGTACTTGACGACGAGTTAAGGCCAGCCTTCCAGCAATTACTAACAGCAACAGGCTCAATCACTAAGAGCCAAGATGCACTAGAAACTGCGTTAAACGTAAGCGCAGCCACAGGTAAATCATTAAGTGAAGTTAGCGCAGCATTGACACGCGGATTCTCAGGCAATACTACGGGCCTTACCAGGCTAGGTGCAGGGCTAGGCAAAGCCACGCTAAAGACTGGCGACATGGATGTAATTATGGCCGAGCTTAACAAAAAGTTTGCAGGCCAAGCAGCAGCTAGATTAGAAACCTATGCTGGAAAAATGGATATATTAACTGTTGCTACACAAAACGCAAAAGAAATGATCGGTAAAGGTTTATTAGATTCTCTGGCTTTATTATCAAAAGATGACTCTATACAAAATGCAGCCGATGATATGGAATACTTCGCAAAAACTGTGGCAGATGCTACCTATGGTATGGCGTCGTTATTAAAGAAATTTGATAAGGCGACGGGGCTAGATAAAGTCAGCACTGAAACTCTATTAAAAATACAAAATCCTTTGCTTTATTTGGCATCAAGTTATGGAAGCAAGCAGAGACCTATGTCGCCGTTAGATCCTAATAAACAACGCAGCGCAGGTCGTATATCTGCTAAACAATTCCAGACCGAAGATAAATTAGCAAAGGCAAAGGCTGCAGAATTAGCATTACTACTTAAAAAGAACGCTGTAGAAAATAAGAACGTAGAGGAACTACGCAAGAAGTTTGACCTAGAGCGAATCGGCCTAACTGCTGCCCTAAACAGCGCAACCGATGAAGAGACTAAGTTACGCTTAAAGGCACAACTGGCAATCTTAGACAACAATGACGCTTTGGCTAAGAAGTTATTAGCCGAGTTAGAAGCAGCAGAAGCGTTGAAGAAGTTAGCCGAAGCAGCCAGACTTTCAGCAGCAGAGTTAGCAGCCATGAACGCAGCTACTAAAAACTTCTATATAGATTTAGCCAAAGGTTTAGTAGATAGTTTTGCATATTTAAATATGACCTTTGAACAGATACTAATGGAAAGATTAAGAGAAGCTGGTAAAACTTCATTAGGCTCCTTACCTAGCACTGCCTCAACATTGACAGGGCCTAAGTTTACGCCCCTCACTCCTTCATATTTTCAAGATCTAGCAGTTTCATTAGTAGGCACCTCTGCTTACGCTGGCATGAACGTGTCACAAATAGCAACTGAAAGAGCCAGGGAATCTGGCAATAGGTCCGTAGATGTAAACGTAAGAATTGACACACCGTCTGGTGATAAGTTTGCACAGCTGGTAGCCGAGAGCATTCAAGTTGCTGGCCGTAGTGGGTATAGCACAGCGCCTAATGGTGGCTTACCAGGATGACCGTACCAGTAGTTAACGCTGTAATTAACTTCAGCACTGGGCCTAGTTTTGCCCAGGCCATGGTATTAGGAACAGGAATACTAGACACAAATATATTGGCAGATTCAACAGCCGTAATCGTAGATGTATCAAATCAAATTAACCGCATAGAAACTAACCGAGGCCGCACTGCTTTATCCGATCAATTCCAAACAGGGGCATTAACTTTACGCATTATCGATCAAAATGGCGACTTCAATCCCCAGAACGTCAGCGGACCGTATTATAATTTATTAACGCCAATGAAGAAGGTGCAGATTACTGCTACCTATGGAAGCGTTACCTATCCTATATTCTCAGGGTTCATTACAAGCTATGTAACTACTTACCCAGGCGAATCCGATGACACCGTAGCCATTACAACTATCCAAGCAGTGGATGCCTTCAGGTTGGCCCAGGTAGCGCAGATCAGCACAGTTACAGATGCTACCGCTGGACAATTATCTGGCACACGTGTAAATAAGATATTAGATCAAATTGATTGGCCTGATTCAATGCGTGACGTAGATGCTGGGCTTACTACTATGCAGGCAGACCCTGGCACCAACCGTACAGCCTTGGCAGCCTTGACTACCGTAGCCACTTCAGAGTATGGGGCTTTATACGTAGACGCTGCTGGCTCCTTTGTATTCCAAGACAGAAATGTAACGGCTGGATCTATTGGCGGCACGCCCACAATCTTCGCAGATAACGGCACGGGTATTATTTACTTTGATGCCAGTTGGATTCTTAACGATGTACTTATATTTAATAAAGCCACAATCACGAGGTCAGGCGGTAGCGCCCAAGTAGCTTTAAATCAAGCCAGCATCGATAAGTACTTCTTACACAGCTACTTCTTAGACAATCTACTTATGCAGAGCGACGCCGTAGCACTAGATTACGCCCAGGCTTATGTCGCATCACGTGCAGAAACAAGTATCCGAGTGGACTCAATAGTGCTTGACCTTTATACAACTAATTACAACACAGGCATAATTGCAGCCTTAGACTTAGACTTTTTTGATCCGATAAAGGTAATCACCACCCAACCAGGCGGATCTACTTTAGAGAAAACATTGCAGATTTTCGGTGTACGAATGAATATAACACCGAATAGTTGGCGCACTACTTTTACAACACTAGAACCCGTTATCGACGCATTTATCCTAAATGATACGATTTATGGGACTTTAGACTATAATGTCCTCAGTTATTAAGGAGTAAAGATGGCAGCAGGATTAGGATTTAAGGACTTCATTACTGGCGAGGTACTAACCGCCGCAGATGTAGATGGCTATCTGATGCAAGGTGTTTGGGTGTTTGCCAGTGCCGCTGCTAGAGATGCAGCTGTAACCTCACCACAAGAAGGTAACTTTGCTTATCTTAAAGATACAAACGTAACAACATATTACACTGGCAGTGCTTGGGCTAACTTAGATACAACTGGCATGACTAACCCAATGACCACTACAGGCGACACAATTTATTCTTCAAGCGGATCAACACCAGCAAGACTAGGAATTGGTACTACTGGTCAAGTATTAACTGTTTCAGGTGGCATACCTAGTTGGGCAACCCCTGCAGGTGGTGGTGGTATGACTTTATTACAAACTTTAACTTTGACTGGTTCATCAACCACATCTAGTTCATTAAGTTCTAGTTATAAAAATTTAATTGTTCAAATAGAAAATCTTTATGTTGCAGCAGATGAACCAAATTTAACTATTAGATTTAATTCCGATACAGGCAGTAATTATACTTATCAAAACATTGGCATGATTGACGCTGTGGTAAGTGGTAGAAATGATGCAACTACAAATACAAGTATAGAAATTTTAAATAGAACACCAAACGTATCTACACAAATTAGATTAGGTTTTGGTCAAATAAATATAAGAAATTATACAAATACTTCTGCTGTAGGTTTGTCTTATACTTTTACTGGCAGTAATAGTGCAGGTAAAGCATGTGCTTTATTTGGTACTGGCGTTTATGATGGTAGTGCAGCCATTAGTACAATTACATTTACACCAGCAAGCAGCACTTTTAGCGGTGGCACAGCCCTAATTTACGGAGTAAACTAACATGACTAAACCTGTAATAAGAATATACACAGCTGCAGATGAGTACATTGATAGAGAAATGAATGCGGCTGAGTTGGCTCAATACAAAATAGATCAAGAAAATTATGCAACTAAAAAAGCACAAGAAGAAGCAAGGGCAAACCAACGTCAAGCACTGCTAGACAAACTCGGTATTACAGCTGAGGAAGCTACTTTACTTCTTTCATAATGAAGCCTTGGCTATGTGCAGCAGGTACACAGTTAAGAGATCAGATTGATACTTGGTACCCAGATCGTCGCACTTCCAATAGCGGGTGGTTGGGCGATGCTCGTCACGCCGCCAGAAAATCAGATCATAATCCAGACGCAAGTGGGTGTGTACGAGCCATTGATGTTGATTCTCGCCTGGATACATCCGAAGGGATCTCAGTATATTTGGCTGACCAGATCAGAATATGCGGCAAGACCGATAAACGCATTTCTTACGTGATCCACAATGGCATGATTGCCAGCAAGATACTTAATTTTAAATGGCGCAAGTACAAGGGCTATAACAAACATACAAAGCACATCCATATTAGTTTTACAAAGTTAGGCGATGAAGACTCTAGGCCGTTTGATATACCACTACTGGGAGGCAAGTTATGAAACTAACAAAGAAACACAAGGCAGCAATTAAGTCTTATTTGAGGGCTGTAGCAGCTAGCGGTATAACCGTGGTTCTGGCTATTGCTGCTGATATACACCCTGCCTATGCCACATTATTGGGTGCCGTTGTAGCACCTCTAATTAAAGCTGTAGATCCTTCTTCTGGTAAAGAAGTTGATTATGGCATCGATGCGAAATGAGTCCAGCAGAATGGGCTGGCTTTGGGGCTGGCGTGTGCGCCGTGCTAACAAGTTTATTAGTGGGTCTGCGCTTTCTTATTAAAGGCTGGCTTAACGAATTGAGGCCCAATGGTGGCCAGAGTATGAAAGATCAATTAACTCGATTAGAACAGCGTGTTGATGACCTATATTCTCTAATGAGTAAGCGACAATTGTGACGTGGCTGACACCAGACGTAGGCGTAAGAAAGTTAATAAACGCATAGTACGTAAATCCCCTGAGCCGTTGTCTAAAATAGATCAACACTATATTGCTATGAACGAGATCTACAAGGCAGCACGCAAGGCAGGATTTAGCGAGAGTTGTGCGCTGTACTTTGTATCAGATAGGGCAACCATGCCCGACTGGGTAATAGGCGATGGCGGCATCATACCTAGTATCGATCCTACTGAAGAGGGTGAAGATTAAGCGTTGGCTTGTAATCTCAGATTTACAGGTACCGTACCAGCTAGACTCTGCGGTAAAGAATATAATCAAACTGGCCAGGCGAGAGAAGTTCGACTCGGTATTGGTGGTCGGCGATGAGATTGATTTCCAGTCAATTAGTAAATGGAGTGAAGGCACACCTCTGGCTTATAGTGAGGACCTACACGCTGATCGTGAGCTATGTAAGCAGATCCTTTGGGATATCGGTGAGTACAGCCCAGAAATGCATATTATCCGCAGCAATCATACTGATCGCCTATACAACACTCTTCTAAAAGTCCCAGGGTTAATAAACCTTCCAGAACTGCAATACCCAGCCTTTATGGGCTTTGCCGACATGGGCATGACTTACCATCGCAAGGCCTATGAGTTCCATCCCGACTGGGTACTCTGCCACGGCGATGAAGGAAATATGAGCCAGCACGCAGGTATTACAGCTTTAAACCTGGCTAAGAAGTTCGGTAAATCAGTTTTGGCTGGACATTCGCACAGGCTGGGCATGTCTGCCTACACAGAGGGCGTAAACGGCCACCACAGGGCCTTGTATGGGGTAGAGGCTGGGAACCTAATGGATCGTAAGAAAGCAGGCTATATTCGCTATAACAGCGCGAATTGGCAAAACGGCTATGTTATACTAGAAGCCGCAGGTAAGACGCTAACACCTACGTTAGTGCCTATCGATCCGAAGGATGGCTCATTTACCGCACTGGGCATGTATTACGGGTAAAACGTTACCAAATCGTTATACAAATACTGCCTAAAACTATCCACAAAGTCATACACAGATGCCATACTTGTCTCGTGCCAGACCGACTGGCGCAGGAAGTAGGGCTACACATGAAGATACAGATAGACCTAAAGGCTGCTGATTTTGAACAGCTATGGATTAATTCAATGGAATGGCAAAACAACGACTGGCAAAAACAAGCGGACCGTTTTGAACCAAACCCATTATTTACCTGGCAATACGCGTACTGGTTTGATAATTACGCTGCCTTAAAAATGGCAGAGGGTTTCATAGCTGGTTTAGGTAAAAACTACGCTCTACACAGCGATGAAGGTACTGGCGATTGGGTAATGCTAACTAACTACGCTAGTCCATGCCACCTACGCAAGACACTGGTGAACGCATGATTGAGACAACGGCACCCTGGATTGTTCTTTACTCCGTATTAGGTTATTTTATTCTTTGGGGCGTTTATTCAACCATTAAGGATAACGCGTTCCAGGCTGGGTACTGGAAAGGCCGTAAAGACGGCTTTGAAATGCACCGCAGGATTATAGATAGCAAAACCAATGCCGACAACAACTGAACAGCTATTAGATAATGTCGTCAAAACTATTCATGCGAGAGGTATCAACTATGGGCATCCGATTACAAACCACAAGAGGATTGCCGAACTCTGGAGTGCATATCTGGGTTATCCAATCCAGCCAAACGAGGTTGCAGTTTGTATGGCACTGGTCAAAATCAGCAGGCAAGCTGAGGATGCTGCGTACATTGACAATTACGAAGACGCCATTGCCTACCTTGCGATTGCTAAAAGCATTACAGACGCCATGCAAGACGACTCCGACGATTGGAAATAGCGATGGCATTTAACCTACAAGATTATGAAACAGTCGAGAGCCGACTGGAAAAATGGTGGAAGGATTACCCAGATGGAAGAGTGGCAACGAAGCTTGAACAGGCCTCAGACGCTAGATACATTGTTAGTGCTGAACTATTTAAAACGGAAGCAGATCCCAAGCCGTGTGCGACTGGGCTCGCTAGTGAGAGCGTTTCTGATCGCGGTGTTAATTCAACGTCTGCACTGGAGAACTGCGAGACTTCAGCGATCGGCAGAGCGCTTGCGAACGCAGGTTATGCGGCTAAGGGCAAACGTGCCAGTCGAGAAGAGATGACCAAGGTCGCCCGTGAAGAATTTAAACCTAAGTATGGCGCCCCAGGATCTAAGTCGGCTGCAATGGAGTATGCGTTACATCTTGTGGACTCACAACTTAAAGATATTCCTAACGAGCCTGTGCCTGTTGCTTGGTCTGTTGGTGAAAGCGTTACTCAAATTGGTCAAGTACCTGATGCTGGGTTTACTTGTAGGCATGGCAGTATGGTAAAGAAAGAAGGAGTTGCCAAAGGCACCAACAAACCTTATGCAGGCTATGTGTGCAGCGCACCTAAAGCCGAGCAGTGCGACGCCAAGTGGGCAAAACTAACAGCTAACGGCACGTGGTTTTGGCCAGACGATTCAGAGCCAGGTAAAGGGGGTGAATAGATGGGATTTATAGAGGTCAGGAACGGTTCAGGCTTCACCTTACGCATGGAAAATGATAAGGAAAGCCTGAGCCCTAGTACCGAGAGATGTGTAGCTTGTAATGATGACAGACTTATACACTCAGGTAATTTCTTAGTATGTACCCAATGCCATTGCAGGCAATAAGGAAGGGAACACTAGCACATGCACGCACAGTTTAAGTGTAACGGCTGCAAGAGCAAGACGGAGTTTCTATGGCTAGAAGAGATAAATACGCCAGAGGGCTTCAAAGCCTATCAGTGCATGCAATGTGGGTGTGTCGGCGTTAAAAACATAGCCGAGGCGCTTACTATACCTGACTCGGACATAATCCGATGTGATAAGTGTGGTAGTTGGAAGTTTAACACCGTGGGCTGCCACACTTGCGCACTAGTTAAGGAGAGCTAATGCCAGTAGGAAGACGCAATTCAGGTGGTGACGATTACTACACATCGCAGTGGATATTTGATGGCCTGGGCCTAGAATTTGATTTAGATCCGTGTTCGCCAATAGTAGGCGGAGTAGTACCAGCTAAGAATAAATACACAATAGAAGATGATGGGCTAGCGCATAGTTGGTTTGGCCTAGTATGGATGAACCCGCCTTATTCAAAGCCAACGCCCTGGGTAGATAGGTTCCTATCCCACGCCAACGGTGTGGCCCTGGTGCCGTTCACCAACGGTAGGTGGTGGTTCAACCTATGGAATCACGCCGATGCCATTATGCCTATTGCCTATAATCACAAGTTTGATCGAGCCGATGGTAGCCGTAAAACCATTACCTTTAACACGGCCCTTTACGGTATAGGTGAAGTAGCTGTGCAGGCTATTCAAAGATTCAAGTTGCATAGGATCAGATAATGACTTGCCGTCTGACCTGCGGTTATGCTGAGTGACTTGCATGCGCATGCTACCCTCTAGTTCGCATTTGCCTCCAAGGCAAAAACGCGAGCCGCAACGCGGCAAGCTCGCGAGGTGTGTGCTAGTAGCCACCGCTCTATTTGTAGCACAAATATTAAGCCTTGATGAAGCTGCTTCCCAGGTTACTGAAACTACAAATCATTATCGTCAATGGGCTTTCATACAGCTAAACAACTTAGATGAATTCCATTGCTTAGATTACCTGTACTACAGAGAGTCTAGGTGGAACCCCAGCGCTCGCAATGGTTCGCACTACGGCATACCTCAAGGCAGGTCTAAGTACCTTGCACGTGTAGACGGTTATAAACAGGTTGAATGGGGCATCAAATATAACCTCAGTAGATATGGCTCCATGTGTAACGCTTTAAACCATTATAAACTTAAAGGCTGGCATTAGTGGTAAACAAGAAGGCTAAACACCAACGTGCTATGGGTAGCAGTCAATGGAAGAAGCTACGATTGATGGTGCTTGATCGTGACGGCAGGATATGTTACGCGTGTGGTGGTGAGGCCAAAGAGGTGGACCACATATGGCCACGCTCTAAAGGCGGTGACATGTTCGACCCATTAAACTGTGCGGCTATCTGTCGTGCGTGTAACCTAGCCAAAGGGGACCGTTTTTTTAGCCCCACGCCGACCCCCCCTGTCTTTCAAGGGGCATCTCTCCCTAGTACTATCAGTTCGGTGCCAGATTCACCGTTTATCCGACCAGAAGGGCTACAAAGTGACGAGTAAAGATGCAGAAGTTATCCCCATCAAGAGGGGGCTAGAACTAATAGGCAGTACGCAGCCTAGAATCCACACGCCATTATTAAAGACAGCTAGCAAGGCGCAGGAGGTCGCGGATCTAGCCGAGAAGATCAACCTTCCGCTTATCCCTTGGCAGCGCTGGGTACTCGATGACCTTTTATCGGTAGACGCAAGCGGTACATTCCTAAAGAAATCGGCGCTGGTGCTGGTTGCCAGACAGAATGGTAAGACTCATCTAGCTCGTATGCTTATATTGAGCCATCTCTTCCTGTGGGGCAGTAAGAACGTACTAGGCATGTCCTCTAACCGTAATATGGCCTTAGATACCTTCAGGCAAGTTGCTTATACGATAGAAGATAACGAGTTCCTATCTAAACAAGTACGCCAGATCAGATTAGCAAACGGCCAGGAGTCTATTGCGCTATTAAACGGCGCTAGGTATGAAATCGCAGCAGCTACGAGAGACGCACCTCGTGGAAAGACCGCCGACTTCCTTTATCTTGATGAACTTAGAGAGTGGTCGCAAGAGGCGTTTACCGCAGCGCTTCCTGTTACGCGAGCTAGGCCAAATGCAATGACCCTAATGACAAGTAATGCTGGCGATGGGTTTAGCGAAGTACTAAACGATCTAAAAGAACGCTGTATGTCCTATCCTCCAGCCAATTTAGGCTATTACGAGTACAGCGCACCACAGCACTGCAAAATACACGACCGCAAAGCCTGGACTATGGCCAACCCAGCGCTTGGACACCTAATCACCGAGCAAACACTAGAAGAGTCGGTTAATACTAATAGCGTGGAAGCCACACGAACCGAGATGCTTTGCCAGTGGGTAGATAGCGCAGTCAGCCCCTGGGTTTATGGTTCTATTGAGTCCTGTAGTGATAGCAATCTAGAACTACCTGTTGGACCACAAACAATCATGGCGTTTGATATTGCTCCTACCAGGAGATCGGGCGCTTTAGTTGCTGGCCAGATGAAAGACGGCAAGATAGCAGTTGGCTTGATGCAGTTATGGTCGAGCGAAGTAGCTGTTGATGAAACTAGGATGGCTAGCGATATAAATGAATGGGCCAGGAAGTATCATCCGACTATTATCTGCTATGACAAATACGCTACACAAACTTTAGCCTCTAAATTAGAGCAAAGCGGTTGGCGTATGCAAGATGTATCGGGCCAGGCTTTCTACCAGGCGTGCAGTGATCTATCTGATGCTTTAGCGAATCAACGTTTAGTGCATTCAGGCCAGGCAGATCTTGTACAGCACCTAAACAACTGCGCAGCTAAAACAAATGACGCGGGATGGAGGATAATCCGTAGAAAATCCGCAGGCGATGTTACCGCTGCCATTAGTTTGGCAATGGTGGCGTCTGAATTAACTAAACCACAAAGAACCGCCCAGATTATTGTCTAACTTGCACCATTAGTCCGTTTTATGGTATAACATGTACATATGGGTCTATTGTCTGCTTTGGGTATAAACACTAAAAAAGAATCCGTTCAAGCGCAATACGCCCCTGCCATCATGGACACAGCTTATGGCTATGGTTCATTTACTACAGGCGTTGGAAACTTCCCTGGCGGATTAGATCGTAACTACGCCATGCAAGTACCTGCGGTCAACCGTTGCAGAAACTTAATAGCTGGGGTAATCTCCTACCTGCCTTTAGAGTTATATAAAAAATCTACAGGCGAAGAGCTAGCATCTCCCGTATGGCTAGAACAGCCAGACTATCGGCAGCCAAGATCCGTCACTATCTCATGGACCGTCGATAGTTTGCTCTTCTACGGAATCGCGTACTGGCGCTGTACGGAATTGTACGCAGATGATTTAAGACCATCAAGATTTGAATGGATTGCCAACAACAGAGTTACATTTACAACTAATAAGTTTGGCACCGAAGTCAGTCAGTATTACGTAGATGGCGTTGAGGCCCCTATGACTGGTATTGGCTCGCTGATTACATTCCAGGGCCTGACACAAGGCGTATTACAAACCGCTGCTCGCACAATCCAAAGCGCACTAGATATTGAAAAAGCCGCAGCCGTATCTGCACAAACTCCAATGCCGTCGGGCTATATTAAGAACACAGGTGCGGACCTTCCAGAACAACAAGTATCTGGATTATTAGCGCAATGGAAGCAAAGCAGACTAAATAGAAGTACAGCTTATCTTACTAGCACATTATCTTATGAAAGCACAGGATTTAGTCCTAAAGACATGATGTACAACGAAGCCCAACAGTACCTTTGCACACAAATAGCCAGGGCCATGAATATTCCAGCCTACATGATCAGCGCCGACATGAATAACAGCATGACATACCAGAACATCATTGATGGCCGCAAAGAATTCGTTGCTTACTCGCTACAGCCGTTTATTTGTGCGATTGAGGACAGGCTGAGCATGGATGACATAACACCAAGAGGCCACGTCGTCAAATTCGCAATCGAGGAGTCCTTCTTACGTGCAGACACAATGAAGAGACTAGAAGCAATAGAAAAGATGCTAACCCTGGGACTAATTGACCTAGATACAGCTAAAGAAATGGAAGATATGACCCCAGAAGGAAGTGAGAGCAACGATGAAACTTACATTCGCTAGTCAAATACAAAGCGCAGACGGCGAGCGCAGAATTATAGCGGGCAAAATTGTACCGTACGAAGAAGTGGGAAACACTTCAGTTGGCAAAGTGGTATTCGCTAAAGACTCAATAGAGATAGGCGATCCTGGCAAAGTTAAAATGCTAATGCAGCATATGCCAGAGAAGCCAATAGGTCGTATGCAAAACTTCAACAAAGCCGAAGACGGCATCTACGCGTCCTTTAAAATAAGCGCCAGCATGCAAGGCCAAGACGCACTTATTCTCGCAGGAGAGCGGTTAATTGACGGCCTTTCTGTAGGTGTAGACGTAAACAAGTCTGTGCAGAAGAAAGAGTATCTATACGTAACAAGCGCCACCCTCCGCGAAGTAAGCCTGGTCGAATCACCAGCATTCACGGCTGCGCAGGTAACTAAAGTTGCTGCTAGTGAAAACGAAGCAGAGACAGAAACCAAAACAACAGAAAGCGAGGCTCCTGTGGAAGACAAAGCAACACAGCCACAAGAAGCAAAGGCAGAGGCTGCTACTCCTACAGTAGAAGCTGCTCGCCCAACAATTACAACACCGCATATCCAAACAACCGTGCGCACGCCAATCACTTCAATGGCAGCATACACAGAACACAAAATCAAAGCTGCTCTAGGTAACGAAGACTCAAGACTGTACGTAACTGCAGCCGATGACTCATTCGCAACTAACCCAGCATTTAATCCAACACAGTATCTAAGCGAGTTTGTGACTAACACTCGATTTGGAACTCCAGCAATTGATGCATGTTCACAAGGAACACTTCCAACAAGTGGAATGACAATCAGCGTACCGTCTTTGGTGACCTCTGCTGGCGGTCAATCAGGTGTGGCACCAGAAGTAACTGTAGAGTTAGAGGCTGGCGCAGTACAGA
>Ga0209298_10001458_pt1 | contig 15289 bp, 15 predicted proteins | sample S_140806_EF_Meta_FD_187325 | JGI IMG/M metagenome (GOLD analysis project Ga0209298, IMG submission 187325) | Freshwater microbial communities from Lake Simoncouche, Canada to study carbon cycling - S_140806_EF_MetaG (SPAdes) (version 2) | ecosystem: Environmental > Aquatic > Freshwater > Lake ...
CAGTTCCTCGATCTCCACCACGTCGTTATTGAGCTGGCGCAGGGAGTTGATCAGCACATCGAGGGCCAGGGCATCGCTGGTGCCCAGATCCATCCAGCAACGCCCCCAGTCTTCGAGATATTCCATCGGACCCATGTTGTGCATCAGGGCCGGCAGGGATCTCTCTGCGTCCTCGCTGTCGTAGTTGAGCCAACTGAGGTCCGCCGCCCCCTCATGGGCCTGCAGACATTCGGCGTTGAAGCCCCCCAGTTTGGCCAGAAAGAACCAGCTGTCCAGGGCCGTCTCCACATACCCCCGCTCGTCCCCTCCGGGAGGCTGGGAAAACCGCAACCAGATCCAGCAGTTGAAGGGATCGACGTCGCGAAAGCGAACCTCCATGGGGACCTGGGGACAACGGGACAGTCTGGGTTGATTCAACCCTGTCGCCGGCCATGCTGGGGGAATGCTTGAGCTTCAGGGCCTTCGCTATCACCCCGCCACCAGTCCCCAGCCCGTGCTGCGGGGGGTCAACCTACGCCTTGCCGTGGGCGAACCGACGCTGGTGGCCGGTCGCAGTGGCAGTGGCAAAACCACCCTGTTGGAGCTGATCAGCGGGTTGGCGGAGGCCGATGGCGGCCAGATTCTCTGGGATGGCGAAGCCCTCAGCAGCCGCCAGCGGCGCTGGTTGTGTGGGCTGGTGTTCCAGTTTCCGGAACGCCATTTCCTCGGCCTCACCGTCGGCCAGGAGTTGCGGCTGGGCCAGCGGCGCCTCGACGGTGAGCGGGCCGCGGCGGTGCTGCAGCAGGTGGGGTTGGGGGCGATCAACCTGCGCCAGGCGCCGGAACAGCTCAGTGGCGGCCAGCAGCGGCGCCTGGCGCTGGCGGTGCAGTTGCTTCGCGATCCCCGGGTGTTGCTGCTCGATGAACCGACTGCGGGCTTGGACTGGACCGTGCGCGAGGAGGTGCTGGAGCTGCTGGCCCAGCTCTCCAGCCAGCGGGCCCTGCTGGTGGTGACCCACGAACCGGAACTCTTCCAGGGCCTGATCCGCCAGGGCTGGTTCCTGGACCAGGGTGTGTTACACCCCCTGGAACGTCAGGCAGATCACCCGCTGACTGCCGGGATCGCCGGTGCGGGGTCCTGAGGTCAGGCAGGCCAGGTGGGTGAGCCGGGGCCGCTCGTAAAGGATGTGGCGGTGGTGAATCGACCTCCAGAAGAACCACTCCAGGGTCTCGGCCCTGAAATCCTCTCCATTGCAGGCCACCACCTCCCCGCGCACCCGCCAACCGACGGGCAGGTTGATCGCGACAAAGGGCGAGGGGCCACCCCGCTCGCCGCCATGGAGGCAGGCGTTTTGGGCCAGCATGTGGTGATCCAGTTGCCTCGCATAGCCCTCAAAGCCCGGCCTTAGCGCCGTCGGCAGGGGCCCCAGCGCCGTCAATCCCAGCTCACGGCGGCGCTGGTTCATCTGGGCGAGCATGCGCTTTTCAAAGGTGCTGGACGGGTTGACAGGTCCTGTCCCCTGATCGATGGGGCGAGGCGAGGCTCGATTCACCCCGAACAGCAGGGAGGCCGTCACCCCCACCAGTCCCGAGAGTCCCAGCATGGCGTGGTCCCTGCGCTCACCCGCAACGGCCTTCCTACGATGGCGCCACCAATTCGGGCCGGAGCCATGGGCGATCAGTTGCTGCGGGCCACGGCCGCGGGAGGTGGCATTCGCATGGTGGCGGTCTCCACCACGGCCACCTGTCGGGCGGCCCGTCGGCACCACCAGCTCTCCTTTCTCACCACCGCCCTGCTGGGGCGGGCGATGACGGCGGGCCTGCTGTTGGCCAGCTCGATGAAGGTGGCCCATGGCCGGGTCAACCTGCGCATCCAGTCCGATGGCCCCCTGCGCGGGCTCATGGTGGATGCCGGCCGCGATGGCAGTGTGCGCGGCTATGTGGGGGCTCCCCAATTGGAGCTGGACCTGGTGGAGGGGACCGATGGGATGGCCCAGTTTGCCTTCGGCCGTGCCTGTGGCACGGGCTACCTGCACGTGGTGCGTGACAAGGGGGAAGGGGAACCGTTCAGCAGCACGGTGGAGTTGGTCAGCGGTGGCATCGGCGAGGACGTGGCCTCGTTTCTCCTCCATTCCGAGCAGACCCCTTCGGCGGTGTTCGTCGGGGAGCAGATCGATAGTGAGGGGGTGCGCTGCGCCGGCGGGGTGCTGGTGCAGGTGCTGCCGAAGGCGGCCCGGGAGCCGGCGCTGGTGGCGCTGCTGGAGGAACGCTGCCGGGAGATCAGTGGCTTCAGCGGCCGGTTGGCGGCCTGTAACGGCCAGCTGCGGGATCTGCTGGAGGATATTTTCCCCGACCTGGATCCCACCCCGATCGACAGCGCTGAGGCCGTCACCCCGGTGCGCTTCCACTGCCCCTGTAGCTACAGACGGAGCGTCAATGCCCTGAAGTTGCTCGGCCGCGACGAGTTGACCTCCATCCTGCGGGACGAGGGCCACGCAGAACTGAACTGCCACTTCTGCAGCGCGCTCTATCGCGTCGAAGCGGCCGAACTGGAGCAGCTGATCGCCGAATTGGACGCCCCCTGAGGGTCCCCGCAAGGTCGCCGGAGCTGGAGACCCCGACTTAACCGATCAGGAGGGCCCCCAGCAGCAGCAGCAGGATCGCCGGCAGGCTCTGGGCCTGGAGCGCCGTGATCGGTAGGCCGAGGGGCAGGGCGGGATCGAGCAAACTGACGAGCAGGGCTCCAACCAGCAGGCCCACGATCAACAGGCCCAGGCTCCAGAGCACCGCCTGGCCGAGCCGTCCATGGCGGCGCTGCAGGCTGATCACGGTGACAAGGGCGCCCAGGGACAGGGGCAGTTCGGCGGCGACCCCGGGCAGGAGCAGCAGCACCAGCAAGGCACCGTGGGCCCCCAGGGGAAACCAACGGTCGCGGCCTTGGGCCAGGGAGAAGCTGGGGAGGCTCGGCAGGGCCGGGGCCAGCTTCATCGTGGGCAGCTGGGGCAAGGAGGGCAGGGCCGGCAGGGGGGTCCGGCTGGGGGGCGGGCTGGCCTGTTCCCGCTGGGATGCCGTGCGGGCGGCACTGCTCACCCGGCCCTGCTGCCGTTCCTTGAGGCGATCCATCAACACCGCGTCATAGGCGGCCTCGATGCGGGAGCGGGCGAGCGGATCCTCCCCCACCTCCTCCAGACGGGCCTGCTTGGCCGCCTGGACGGCATCGAAGCTGGCATCCGGGGCAATGCCCAGTCGGCTGTAGGGATCGATGGGCTCGCCGGCCGGGGGCAGCTCGGGACTCTCGGAACCGTGATTCATGTCTAGGAGCGTATCGAGGCGGGCCTAAAAAAGCGGTTCACTGCGGTGATATCCGGCTTCCTGTTGCAACTGGCGGTGGCAGGCTTCCGCCTCCTCCCAGGCCAGGTGGCAGCGGCGCTTGAGCAGGGGGAGCTGGGGCGGCAGGTGGGAGCCCTCCCGCATTTCCACCATGGCGGCGCCAGGGGCATTGGGCTCGGGCCGGAAGCTGACGTAGTCCTGGCCTCCGTCACTGCGGGGACGAACCAGCCAGAGCGGCGAAACGGAAGTCGGCATCGCGGAGACCGTCCGTTGCGGTGTGACAATTCATTGCATCGATTCTGGCGGCCCCGGGGCCCGCCTGCGACCGGATCAGAGCGCGATGGGCTCGACGCCGCTCACCACCGGTGCCACCGCACTCAGCTCCAGGTCGGGATGGTCCTCCCGGAGCTGGTTGAGATTCCAGACGTTGCGGAACAGCAGCACCGGCCGGCCCCAGGCGTCCCGGACCGTCTTGCAATTGAAGATGCGCCCCACGGCCTCCAGGGCCGGCCAGCCACCGCTCACCCAGCGGGCCACGGTGAAGTCGAGGGGTTCGAGGCGGGTGGCCACGCCGTATTCATGCTCCAGCCGGTATTGCACCACCTCCATCTGAAGTTGGCCGACCGCCGCCAGGATCGGGTCCCGTTTGCTCTGGTCGGTGTCGTAAAGAATCTGCACCGCACCCTCCTCCCGCAACTCATTGACCCCCTTGCGGAAACTCTTGAAGGCGGAGGGATTGGGATTGCGCAACCAGGCGAAGATCTCGGGGCTGAAGCAGGGGATCCCTTCGTATTCCACCCGGGTTCCGCTGTAGAGCGTGTCGCCGATGGCGAACATGCCGGGGTTGTTGAGGCCGATCACATCGCCGGGGTAGGCATCCTCCACCACCTCCCGTTCCTGGCCGAACAATTTCTGGGGACGGGAGAGGCGAATGGCGCGGCCGCTGCGGGCGTGTTGCACGGTCATGTCCTTCTCGAACTTGCCGCTGCACACCCGCACAAAGGCCACCCGATCCCGGTGCCGGGGATCCATGTTGGCCTGCAGTTTGAACACAAAACCGCTGAAGCCCGGGCGCAGGGGATCCACATCCCCCTCGCTGGATTGGCGGGCCGTGGGTTTCTGGGCCAGCTCCAGAAACGCATCCAGAAACGGCCGCACGCCGAAGTTGGTCATCGCGGAGCCGAAGAACACCGGGCTGAGGTTGCCGGCATGGACCTCAGGGAGATCGAGATCGGCCCCCGCCCCCTCCAGCAGCTCCAGTTCCTCCAGGGCCGTGGCCAGCAGATCCGGTTCCACAAGGGTGGCCAGCTCCGGATTGGAGGTGCTCAACCGCCGCTCGGCGCTCTGGCGCCCCCGCTCGGCCCGCTCGAACAGCACCACCTCCCGACTGCGCCGGTCGATCACGCCCCGGAAGCGGTCGCCGCTGCCGATCGGCCAGTTCACGGGCCAGCAGGCCAGGCCCAGCTCCTGTTCGATCTCATCGAGCAGCTCCAGGGGCTCCCGCCCGGGCCGGTCCATCTTGTTGATGAAGGTGAAGATCGGGATGCGCCGCAGGCGGCACACCTCAAACAACTTGCGGGTCTGGGGTTCAAGACCCTTGGCCGCATCTTCCAGCATCACCGCGTTGTCGGCGGCGGCGAGGGTGCGGTAGGTGTCCTCAGAGAAGTCCTGGTGCCCCGGGGTGTCGAGCAGGTTGATCGTGCTACCGGCGTAATCAAATTGCAGGACGGTGGAGGTGATCGAAATGCCGCGCTGTTTCTCCAGCTCCATCCAATCCGACGTGACCTTGCGCTGTTCGCCCTTGGCCTTCACCGCCCCCGCCTGCTGGATGGCCCCCCCGTACAGCAGCAACTTCTCGGTGAGGGTGGTCTTGCCGGCGTCGGGGTGGGAAATGATCGCGAAGTTGCGACGGCGCGCCACCGCCTCGGCCAGGCTGATCTGGTCCGGGCTGGGCTGGGTGGGGGAGCTGGTCATGGGCCCAGCCTGCCAGGCAGGTCGTCGTTGCCGCAGTGGCGCGCCAGCAGGGCCGCGCCGAGGCTGAGGTCGTCCTGATGGGCGAAGGCCTCCTCCTCCAGCTGCCGCACCGTGGGGCTGGCCCCGGCATAGACGCTCGAGGCCAGCAGCTTCTGGCTGGCTGGTGCCAGGTGGCGGGCCAGGCCCAGGGGCCGGGGCAGGGCCCGCAGCCCGCCGGCGCGGCAGCTCTGGGCCACATGGATGGCCTCATGGTTGAGCACGATGGCGAAGTCCCGGCTGCCACGGCTGGCCACATCCGGCCGGATCCGCAGGCTGGCACTGCGGGGTTCCCATTCGCCGGCGGCCCCTGGCCGGCGCAGGGGGGCCAGCTGGACCCGGAGGCCGATGCGCTCCAGTTGGGTCAGCAGGGTGCCGATGGCCTGCCGCTCCCGTCCGTAGCCGGGTGGGTTCTGGAGCAGGGCCTGGATCTGCGCCAGGCTGAGGGGCGGATCCCCCTGGCGGCGCCGGTAGACATAACGAACCCGACCGTCAGGCAGGCGCTGGAGGCGGGGCAGCCAACTGCGGTCACCCTCCTCCAGCTGGGCGAACAACAGGGTCTGCCAGCTGGCCCGCAGGGGCTCCTGGCGGGCCCAGATCGAGGTGGGGGGTTGCTGCACCTGGGCTCGGCTGGGAGCGATGGAGCCGGCCATGGCGCCCCCCAGCAGGCCGCCCCCCAGCAGGACCCCGAGCAGTGCCCTGACAGCGCCGGCCGAACGGGGACGCGTCTCAGCCATGGGGCATCAGGCCCCATACCTCCAGGTAGCGATCGGCCAGGGGGGTCACCTGCAGGGTGGTGAGGCCCGCCTGATCGAGCTGCTGGCGCACCTCCGCCGGGGTGAAGGCGGCCCGCAGGGAACGGGCGTAATCGCGGCGCAGCAGGGGGGGCGCCTGGGCGGCATGGCGCTTCACCAGGGCCCGCAGGCTGGCCGCATCGGTGGGGCGGCGCAGGTCGCGGAGGAACAGCAGCGCCCCCGGCGCGGCCCAGGGCCGCAGGCTGCTCCACAGGGCCTGGGGATCGTGGAGATGGTGCAGCAGGCTGTTGCTCACCAAAGAACTGAAGCCCGCCGCCGGCAGTTCCGGATCGACGGGCGCGAGGGGCAGGAGTCGCTGCAGAAATCGCAGTCGGGGGGCGAGATCGCGCTGCTCCTGCCGGCGGCGTTCGGCAATGGTCAGCATGGCGGTGGCGCCATCGAGGCCCCACACCTGGGCCCTGGGCCAGGCGGCGGCCAGGCGGAAGCTGATGTTGCCGGGGCCGCAGCCGAGATCGAGGATCGCCGGGCCGGGGCCCTTGGGGAAGCGGGCCGCCAGGCCCGTGATCAGGGCCTGATCACTGGCGGCGAAGTCCGCGGCGGCGTAGGCCTCCGCTTGGAGCTGATCGTCCATCAGCTCCGGTTCGCAGATCCGCTCCACCGTCTGCCGCTCCCCATGCCGTGGCCATGGGGACCAGCTTGGAGCCTTCAGGCGGAGGTGGTGAGGCGGTTGCCCGCACGCTGGCCCAAACGGCTGCGCAGGCGGCGGCTCCAGCCAAAGGCCGCACCAGCGCCCAACAGGGGCAGGGGACCGGGGGCCTGCTGCTGGAAGAAGCCACTGATCTCACCACCAGGGAGGAAGGTGGAGTGGATGTTCAGGTAGGCCTTGTTGTCCTTGAGGGCCGCCAGAAAGGCAGTGCGGGCCCCGGCAACGCCGCCGTTGGCGGTGACAAAACCAGCCCGATAGGTGGTCGCCGCGAGCAGATCAAAGGTGGCTTGGTAGGTGCCGCTCTTCACTCCAAGCGGGAAACCTGGGAAGGTGGGGGTGGCGGTCATCACGCCGGCAGTGCCGGTCCCCGGAGTGGTGGTGGGCCCGTGGATGTGGGAGACGGTGGTGGTTCCGGTGAGGTTCTTGAAGTCGGCCATCACCACCATTTGGTTGGTGGTTGGGTTGATCACCAGGGCGGCCTTGCCGCTGCCGCCGGAGGCTCCATTGGGGAGGAGGGTGGTCACAAAGCCCAGGGCGTGGGCCGGTGTTCCCAGCAGCACGGTGGCACCGACGACGGCGGCCAGACCAGTGGCGGAGCGGAGCGGGGCCGGGGCCATGACAACAGGATTAATTGGTTCGGACGATTTCTAAACGATTTCAACCCTTGTTCAGCTTCTTTCCATTCGAGCGTCAGCCCGCCAACACCCGCTTCCCAGGTTGCTGAGGCCACCACTTCCGCGATTGGCGCTGCCGATGGTGGTGATTGGCGCTTGACCACCCCACCAGTGGCGGTAGGGTGCCCTGAACATGAGGACGATCGCCCCCTGTGACCCTGTCCACTGCCCGTCCAATGCCGGCCGACGCCTCCAGCCCGGCCACCAGCCCGACCCCGGACGGGCCGACCCCAGAGGCGCTGTCCCCAGGGGGGGGCGGTCGCGATGTGGCCCAGGATTTCCCCGCCAGTGCGCCGGCGGCCAACCCGGTTTTTTATCGCACCTACAGCCGCAAATTGGAGGCCGGCCGCGAGAGCTGGAGCCAGGTGGCCGAGCGCAATCTCGGTGGCCTGCAGCGCCTCGGTCGGCTTAACGACGACGAGGTGAGCCTGCTGCGGCGGATGCAGCTGGAACAGAAGGCGCTGCCCTCCGGCCGTTGGCTCTGGATCGGCGGCACGGCCTGGATCGAGCAGGAGGAGAATTTTTCCGGGGCCTACAACTGCACCTCCACCAACCTGGTGGATTGGGAGGCGTTTGCCTTGATGATGGACCTGGCGATGATGGGCTGCGGCACCGGCGCCATCATCGAGCCCCATCTGATCGGCCGGCTGCCGGCCGTCCGCAATCCCCTGCGGATTGCAGTGATCAGTGATATCGGCGTCACCCCCGCCGCGGAACGCCAGCAGCACACCAGCCATCGGATCGAGGGCCAGCGGGTGGCGATCAAGGTGGGGGATACGCGCCGCGGCTGGGTGGACAGCTACCGGCTGCTGCTGGAGCTGAGTAGCGATCCCCGTTTCGATGGCCCGGTGGAGATCACGGTGGACCTGGGGGATGTGCGGCCCGTGGGCGAAACCCTCAAGGGCTTCGGCGGCATGGCCAATCCGGTGAAGCTCAAGGACCTCTACGGCCGGGTGGCCCAGATCCTGGACCGGGCGATCGGCCGCCAGCTCACCTCCGTGGAGTGCTGCCTGCTGATCGATGAGGCCGCCGTCACGATCGTGGCCGGCAACATCCGCCGCAGCGCCGGCATGCGTCAGTTCGCCGCCGATGATCAGGCCGCCGCCGGCGCCAAGGACAACCTCTGGCAGCAGGACAGCGCCGGCAATTGGCGCATTGATCCGGAGCGGGATGCGCTGCGGATGGCCAACCACACCCGGGTGTTCCACAGCCGTCCCAGTTACGAGCTGGTGCTGGAGGCGGTCACCAAGCAGTTCCAGAGCGGGGAAGGGGCGATCCAATTCGCGCCCGAGGCGATCGCCCGCTCCAATGCCGACTTGCTGGCCACACCAGAACTGCGCGAGGAGTTCATCGGCATCTATTGCGATCAGGGCCGGGAGGAGGCGGGGCGCTGGCTGCAGTTGCATCACCCCGAGGTGGGCGCGGCCGAGCTGGAGCATCGCCTCGGCCGCTATGGCCTCAACCCCTGCGGCGAGATTCTCGGCGCCGACTTCCACTGCAACCTGGCGGAGATCCACCTCAACCGGATTGATCCCCACGATCACCAGGCCCAGGAGGAGGCCTTCCGCGCCGGGGGCCTGGCCGTGGCCTGCCTGCTCAACCATCGCTTCGAGGTGGAGCGCTATCGCCAGAGTCGGGCCTGGGATCCGATCGTGGGGGTGAGCTTCACCGGCCTCTTTGATTTCTTTGTGCATGCCTTCGGCACCCCCTGGTTGCAGTGGTGGGAGGCGGGCCGCCCCGACAGCGAGGAGGGTCGCGCCTTCCGTGCCGAAGAGGCCAACTATCTGAGCCGTTGGCAGGCCATCGTCAATGCCGCGGTGTGGGACTACTGCGATCGCCACGGCATCCGCCGGCCCAACCGCTGCACCACCGTGCAGCCGGCTGGCACCAAGAGCCTGCTCACGGGGGCCTCGCCGGGGTGGCACCCCCCCAAGGCGCAGCGCTTCCTCCGTCGGATCACCTTCCGCAAGAACGATCCGGTGGCCCTGGCCTGCATGGACTACGGCTACACGATCGTGCCCAGCCAGAGCGATAAGGACGACCAGGGTCGCCTGCTCGATGATCCCTTTGATCCGCGCTGCACCGAGTGGTTGGTGGAGATCCCCACCGAGGTGAGTTGGGCCAACGTGCCCGGCGCCGACCAGGTGGAGATCAACACCTTCTCAGCCCTGGCCCAGTTCGATTTCTACATGCAAGTGCAGAAGCACTACACGGCCCACAACACCTCCGCCACGGTGGAGTTCCGGGAGCATGAGATCGAGGCCCTGGCCGGGGCCATCCACCGGGCGATCGACAACGGCGAGGGCTACATCTCCGCCGCCCTACTGGCCCGCTTCGACGCCAACGCCACCTTCCCGCGCCTGCCGTTCGAGCCGATCGATCAGGCCACCTACCTGCGGCTCTCCGCCGAGGTGGAGGATCGCCGCCGCAACGGTGATTTCTTCGATGCCCTGCGGCGCTACGACGGGGGTGAGCTGGTGGAGGCGGGCCCGGCCGGCTGTGATTCGGATAAGTGCCTGCTGCCCCTGGCTAAGCCCAACGGCATCTGAACAACGGCCTTCCCTGGGGGTGTGGGATCATGGCCCCGTCGGCCCATGGTCGACACACCCACCTGGAGGGGTGGTCGAGTGGTTGATGGCTCCGGTCTTGAAAACCGGCGAAGGGAAACCTTCCGCGGGTTCGAATCCCGCCCCCTCCGTTTCAGGTCAAAACGATGTCCATGGGTCAGTGGGGTCCCTCCCCTGGGTTTGATCCTTCATCTGTGCTGATTGCGGCCGTGGAGAGGGCTGGCGAGGAGTGAAAGATCCCGTTCCAACCCCAAGGCCCAGCTCCTGCCGTGAAATCACAACCAGTGGAGTGGGTACGACATGGCCCCCGGCACCCAGCGGCTGAACCCCCAGGCCAGAAGCACCAGCAGCAGGGATCCACTGAGCACCGGAAACAGCAGAAAGGGCCAGCTCACTTCGAGAAAAACCGCTAAAAACGCCAAGCCGCCTGCTGGCGGATGGAGGCAGCGGAGCTGCTGGCCCAACAGAATCGTGAGCCCTACCGCCAGGGCCAGCACCAGCGGTCCTTGGCCGAAGAGGGCGACCAGAACCACGCCGAGGCAGCCGCCCAAGGTGTTGCCGAGAACGACATTGCGAGGTTGGGCCAGGGGGCTGCGCGGATACCCGAAAAGCAGAACGGAGGAGGCGCCCAGGGGCGCCATGATCAACACCTGGCCGCTCCATAACGAGAGCAGCGCCAACAAGGCCACCGCAACGAGGCCCCCGCAGGAGGTGACACCGATCTGAGCAAGCCGGAAGCGAGGCTGCACGCGACGGCCACGGCGCCGATCTCGCCGCTGCAGGACTGCCGCTCGCCTCAGTAGCCTGCGGATCGTTGCCATGCCCTGCCAAGAAGGAGTGGTCAGTAACGTGATGCTCTCTCCTGGGATCTGCTGTGCCCAATCAATCAGTATTGGGTCATCAAGGAGAGAGTTGGGGAATCCAATTAGGGACTGTAATCACAAACAGCGGGTGCCGGTTCTCCTGAAAGCAAGCCTGTAGCCTTAAATGGCTGGCTTAGATCATCGGGAAATACTTTGATGATGGCAACATCAATATATTTGAAGTCCCCGGGTGCATTGAGGCGCCAGAGGTTTTTCGTTTGAGTGAAGGGTTGATCCAGGCAGTAGGCATTGGTATCGCCGTGAAGCAGTAAAACCGGCTTGCCCAAGCCCCCCGCCAGCGTTTCGATCTGTCGACAAAAGGCTGCGTAGGCAGGATTGTTCAGGCAGTGGGCGAGTGAGGTTTCCTGCTGTTTCGCGGGGCCAAAGGGATCCAGCTGGGTCGCTACGACGACGGCCTTGGCCTTGTGGCGTTGGGCCTGATCAAAGGCAAGGTTCAACCAGCGCTCATTTTGGCGTCCCGTTCATTGACGTTGGCAATCGCCTGTTTTGGATCGTCGAGAAAAATGTCCGATCGGCCATTATCCGTGCTGGTCATATGTACGGTGACAAAGAGAACTCCATCACGGATCCAAATGGCATTTTCTGGCAGTTCTGGTTGCGCTTTATAGTTCCACTCCTGGGCAAATTGATTTGAATTCATGGTTGCGATCCGGCGAATCGTTTCCAGGGTGATTTCGGGACGGTCGAGTTGGGGATCCCTGGTGAGAATTCGCTGAACTTCTTCGAGCTTCCAAGTAGAGGAAACATTTTTGGGGCGGCTGAAAAAGATATTTCGCAGGTTCTGCAGGCGTTCAATTTCCCCTTGGCGTCCTGCTAAGGATGGGCGATCGCAATCAGCCCAATCATTATCCCCTGGTGTATAAAACACTGGTTTGACCAGTTTTCGCTCCCAGAAGAGTTGGGTTTTGTGTAGCCAATCGTCATTGCAGGACCGCTCGGGTCTGCCTAGATCTCCTAAGTTAATTATAAATGGAATGTCAATTCGTTCTCGCAGAGCAGGGGCGATGTCTTCGTACAAGACTTGGTCATCCGTGCGACCATTGGGCAGCCTGATCTCGTAGGGGATGTCTCCATAGGCCGCGAAGGTGATCTGCGCCTTGGAGAGATTCTGGGTGGAATTGGATGTTGTTTTGGATTTTAGCGAGCTTTCGGCCCTGCTTGCCCTCGGGGCAAGCAGGGCGAATGACAATAGAAGAACGAACCATGATCGTGAGCGCAAATTATGCATGTCCCAAAGACGGGGAATGTCCAGCAAGACAACCCTAGCATTTTTGAGACATAGTTTCGTGATGGATTGATTGAATTAATGGCATAACCTTGGCAATGCCCCGTGGCACCTCGATAGGCTGCATAGCGTTGAGCCCCACGAGTCAGCGACCGAACGTTCGCGATAGGTTGTTGATCGCCGCATCGGCTGTCCTTGTGATATCGGCTGTCCTTGTGAGCAGCCGAGCAGTCGCTCGTTTAGCCGCAGAACATCATGTTTGTGAGAATTCGCTCTTGAACCGGCCATTACATTGGCTCAGATCATCGCAATATTGAGTCGTTAACTGGAAGCCATGGCAGTCCTTTGAAAGGCATGAATCAAATCCGAGTGCGGCCTTGTGACACGTGGCCTAAGGGGCGACTAAGCAGTGCTTTGATGGTGCAGACCTTTAACGTCGTCCCGAAATCTTTATCCAAAACCATGAAATCAAGTCGCTTCTATCTTGTTTTTTCCGCAGTAGGACTTTTGCCAATTTCCTTGAGCTATGGGGTCGATCCCAATCGAGTCCTGCCTAAGATCATGCAAATTCAGCCCTTAGAGGGAGACTTGATTCATGTCTTCAGAGCCATCATGGGGCTCTACCTTGCCTTGATTGTTCTGTGGTTGCTCGGCGCGATCCGTGGCGGGCCGTTGATGCGGACGGCGTTAATTAGTGAAATTGCTTTTATGTCTGGATTGGCAGCTGGACGGCTTCTGGACTTGTTGCTCGATGGCTGGCCCAGCCCGATGCTGACCGCTTATGCCGTTGCCGAACTGGTGCTGGCCGCCTGGGGCGTGATTTGCCTGAAAACCTTGGCTCGCCAAGCTGAAGCCACTGAAACGTCGGCCACAAGCCGCCCAGGCTGAGCCTTCTCGTTGAATCGGATGTCTAGTGGTTCCGCGATCTCTCCCCCATGACGGCCAGGCTGGTGCCAGTAAGGGCGGCACCCTGCAGGGCCGTGCCATCGGTTTGGGCCCCGTCGGTGAGGGCCCCCGTGAGGTCGGCGCCACGGAGGTCGGCATGGCTCAAATTGGCACCCGTGAGGTTCGCGCCCCGCAGGTCGGCATGACGGAAATTCCCATGGCTGAGGTCGGCGTATCGGAGGTCGCACCCCCCCAGGTCCGCATCCTCGAAGTGGGCGTTTCGTAGGCTGGCTCGGTGGAGATTGACCCGTCGCCAACGTCCACCACTGGCGTTTAATTCATCGAGATTGGCTTGGCTCAGGTCGAGTCCATCGAGCCAGAGACCAGCTTCATTCAGTTGCTCCAAGGCATCGTTTCGGGCATAGCTTAATTTGGCACCCGACTGTTGGAAGGTGAGGATCAACTTGAAGGCATCCACATTCTGTTGTAGACGGCGTTGGCGGCCCTCCAGCAGGTACAAAAATGCCGCGGTGGCGACACTTAGGGCCTCCAGGTTGCCCACGCTGATGATACCTCCCGCATCGCGTTGGAGGCAGCCCGTGCCAAATCCGAGTTCGCGACAGTGATCCCAGCGATTTGCTCCCATCAATAACACCAAGGCCGACGCAGTCGCCAGGAACAACCGGAAGGCGAATAAATGGTCCACTAGCCGATAGAAATAATTCTGCCGGTGCTCCCGTTGGATCTGGGCCCAACGCTTGCCGCGCTGGGGTCGGGGTCCGGCCTTGAGGCTGCTGCTGGTCATCCGTGGCGAGGCGTGCATCTGCGAACGGGGCAACGACGTTTCCGCCGCTTAAGCTTGCCGTTTGCTCAACCCTACGGAGTAACCCCATGTCGAATCGAGTTCTTGGGGATTTGTTGCAGAAGATGGGCCTTCAGGGGGGCTTGAATTGGTTGCGAAAAAAAGTTAACTATACAAGGACAGTACGCATCAAAGGTGCGGAAGTTCGTATCCCATCAATCCATGGAATGAGCTGTGATCCGACCGAGCCTTGGATGGTTGAGTTGCTTGACAAACTGCTCCAAAAGCGATCGGGACTATTTCTTGATGTGGGGGTTAATGTTGGACAAACATTGGTTAAGGTCAAGGCGCTTGATCCCGAGAGAGAGTATGTTGGTTTTGAACCAAATCCAGCCTGTGTTTTTTATACTCAAAATCTCATCAATGTTAATGCATTCAAAAATTGCACCCTTGTTCCGGTTGGACTGTTCACCAAGGACTGTGTCTTGTCCTTGGATTTCTACTCCGAATTTCCCGAGGATTCTTCGGCCTGCATGATTGATAATTTCCGGCCAGGCAATAGGATTTATTCGCGCGCTTTTGTTCCCGTCTTTCAGTTTCAGAGTTTGGCCGCCATTCTGGGTGAAAAGTCTGTTGGCGTCGTGAAAATTGATGTTGAAGGTGCCGAGCTTGAGGTTGTGAAGAGTCTTTTGGGGTTGATCAAGCGCGACAAGCCAATTGTTCTGATCGAGCTGTTGCCTGTCTATTCAGTGGACAATACTTTTCGCCAAGACAGGCAGGAAGAGTTGGAGGGTCTATTTGCAGATATTGGTTGTTCAATATTTCGGGTCAAGAAGACTCCATTCAACGATTATGCTGGACTTGTCCGCTCTGAAGAGATAGGCATTCATTCTGATTTGACCCGTTGTGATTATGTGATTCTTCCGGTCGACCAGCTCGCCCAGCTGCAACTCACGACCGACTTGCCGGCCCAAAAGTCGTTCATCCCAACGGGCGCCGAGGCCTCCTGGGACCGCCAGGCGGGGGTGAGGGCCGTGACGGAGCCGCAGTGAGTGGAAAACTGGATCGAAACGCCAGGGACACAACCACCAGGCTCACGAGTACCGGCACCTCGATCAAGGGACCGATCACCCCGGCCAGAGCCTGCTTGGAGGCGACACCCCAGAGGCTGATGCATACGGCAATCGCCAGCTCGAAGTTGTTGCCCGCTGCTGTGAAGGCGAGGGCCGAGGTTTTGCCATAGTCGAGGCCGCTTTTCTTACCAACCGCGAAGGCGATGCTCCACATCAGCAGGAAATACAGCAGCAGGGGTATCGCCACCTTGATCACCTGGCCCGGATCCGAGGTGATGGCCTGACCCTGCAGGGCAAACATCACCACGATCGTGAACAGCAGGCCGTAGAGGGCCATGGGCCCGAGGCGCGGCAGGAAGACCTGCTCATACCATCGACGTCCCTTGAGGCGCACACCGAT
>Ga0209298_10001460_pt1 | contig 15277 bp, 15 predicted proteins | sample S_140806_EF_Meta_FD_187325 | JGI IMG/M metagenome (GOLD analysis project Ga0209298, IMG submission 187325) | Freshwater microbial communities from Lake Simoncouche, Canada to study carbon cycling - S_140806_EF_MetaG (SPAdes) (version 2) | ecosystem: Environmental > Aquatic > Freshwater > Lake ...
GCGTGGCGCATGAGTACGTCCCCGTAGAGTGCGGCGAGGTCGCGGTGGGCGTCGCGGCGGTCCTGCGGATCGGCCTGGTGGATGACCGCGGCACGAACCAGCGGATGGCGAAAGGCGATCTCCCCCAGGGGATTGACCACCAGCAGTCCCGCGGTGACTGCGGGTGTGACATTGCGCATGACGTGCCGGGCCCGGGTCGAATTCCCGACGCTGCCGGCGACGCCGTCGAGTGCCGCCCGCAGTAACTCGGTGCGAACAGCCGTGTCGAGTTGTCCCAGCCGCCCGGCGAACACCGACACCAGGCGTTCAGTTAACGGCAGCGTCGCAGCACTGTGTTCGATTTGGTCAGCACCCCGCGGAAGTTCAGCCAACGCCAGCGGATTGCCCGTCGCCGCGGCCAGGATCGCCCGTCTCGCGGCCGCCGTCAATGGCACCCCCGCGCTATCCAACAGCCGTGCCGAGTCCTCGTAATCCAGCGGAGCGACCGGCACGTCACTCCAGCCCGCACTGGTGAACGCCGACTGGTGCGGTATCCGGCGCCCGGCCACGATGCGGACGTGAGGATGGGTCAGTCGACGCCCCACGGCACCGAGGACCTCGGCGCTGACGCTGTCTAACCAGTGGCTGTCGTCGATGACCAGCAGCACCGGCTGGGTGTCGGCCGCCGCCTCCAACAGGTTCAGCAACGCCGCCACCACAGGTAACACCGCCACCACGGAATTCGGATCGCCGCCGAGGACCGGTGCCAGCACCCCACGGTCCTGCTCGTCCAGGCCGGCCTGATACGGCTTCAGCCCATACACCAGCTGATTCAGCCCGCCCAACGCGAAGGGCTGCTCGGCCTCCACACCCAGGACCCGCACCACCTGCCAGCCGTCGGCCGTCGCGAGCGAGCACACCTGGTCGATCAGCGCCGTCTTGCCGACGCCGGGTTCCCCGGACACCACAACGGCCCGCTTGCCGTTCTCGGTCAGCACCCTGCTCAGCTGCGCAAGTTCGGCCTGTCGGCCGATCAGATCGCTTCCCCCGGGCATGCCTTGATTATCGAGGCAAGCAGCCGAATTCGAGTAATTTCACCCATCCCTGCGGGGCGCTCCGGAGCTTAAGATCACGACGAACCCGACCATGACAGCGAAGGAAGTGAAGCATGACAGGACCCATGCAGACCGATGCCGCCACACTCAGTGCGGAGGCCGCAAATTTCGACCGGATTGCCGGCGAACTCAAGACATTGATCCAAGGGGTGGAGTCCACCGGAGCCGAACTGGCTGGCGTATGGAAGGGCCAAGCAGGAACAGCCGCTCAGCAAGCGTTAGTGCGCTTTCAGGCGGCGGCTCGCGCGCAGGAAAGCCAGCTCATCGAAATTTCCACCAATATCTCGCAGGCCGGAATTCAGTACACCACCTCCGACGATGAACAAGCCGGGTCGCTGTCCAGCCAGATGAACCTCTGACTCAACCCCAATCGATAAAGAAGGAGCATCACAGTGTCAGAGCAGACATGGAATTTCGCCGCAATCGAGGCCGGATCAAGCGCGATTCAGGGGGCCGTTGGTACGACCGCGGGCTTTTTGGCTGAGGGCAACGCATCACTGAAAAATCTGGCCGCCGCATGGGGCGGCAGTGGCTCGGAGGCCTACCAGGAAGTGCAGCGGCGCTGGGATGCCACCAGTGCCGAACTCAACACGAGTCTGCGGGAGCTGGCGAACCGGATCAGCGAAGCCGGCGCTAACATGCAGAGCACGGAAAAGGGCGTAGGGAATTTGTTCGGCGGATAGCCGTCGCACACATGCCTCTGGCGCAGGGTGAGATCCGCATCGCGGGGTCTCGCCCTGCGTTTTATATTCATACTGTGTACAAACTCAACAGGAGATGGTGACGGTGTTCGACGATGAACTGCCACTGCGGCCGAGGGCCCTAGTAGCGGCAGCGCGCCGATGACATCGTTGATCGCGCCGGTTGCCGGTGCCGCACCAAAGAATCCGGCGGCGGCTCCGGGTCAACCCGCGACCACGCGGGTGACGATCCTCACCGGCAGGCGGCTAACCGATCTGGTGCTGCCGGCGACGGCGACCATGGATTCCTATCTCGACGACACCGTCGCGGCGCTGGCCGAGTTATCCGATGACGCCCCCGCCGATGTGCTGGCCGGATTCGATTTCGCTGAACAGGGCGTGTGGGCATTCGCCCGGCCCGGCGGCCCGCCTCTGAAGGCCGACCAGTCACTCGATGACGCCGGGGTGGTCGACGGATCACTGCTCACCCTGGTGACGGTAAGCCACACCGAGCGGTACCGGCCACTCGTCGAGGACGTCATCGACGCGATCGCGGTTCTCGACGAGTCGCCGCAGTTCGACCGCAGCGCACTCAATCGTGCTGTGGCGCTGGGTATCCCGGCCCTGCTGGTGGTACTGAGCGCGGTGGCGGTACAGGCGTGGTGGAATGCCGGGCGCAATCCGCTGTGGTCGGCGGCTTTGGGCGGCCTGGGTGTGGTGCTGCTCGCGGGCAGCATGGCCGCGACGAGAATCTACAAGAACGCAGGCCTGTCGGAGAGCCTGCTGGTGGCGGCATTCCCGGTGACTGCCGTCGCGGCCGCATTGGCGGTGCCCTTGCCCGCCGGCAGCGACGGACTGGGCGCGCCGCAACTCGCCGGCGGTGCCGCGGCCGTGATGTTTCTGGCGTTGGTGACCCGGGGGGGTCCCCAGCGGCGGGCGCACGTGGCCACCTTCGTCGTCGTCATCGGGTTTGCCATCACCGCGGCCGCCGTCGCGTTCGGCTTCGGGTGGGGGCAGTCGGTACCGTCCGGGGCGATCCTGTTCGGCTTGTTCATCGTGACCACCGCCGCCAAACTGACGGTCCTGATCGCCCGGATCGCATTGCCACCCATTCCGGCACCGGGTGAGACCGTCGAGATCGACGAATTGCTGGATCCCGTTGCGGCAGAGGGTGATACCGGTAACCAGACACAGACCTGGAAGGCCATCATCGCCTCGGTGCCGCAATCGGCGGTGCGGCTCACCGAGCGCAGCGAACTTGCCAAGCAATTGCTGATCGGGTTCGTATTGGCCGGCACCCTGGTGATGGCCGTCGGTGCCGTCACGATGGTGGTACGCGGGCACTTCTTCATTCACAGCGTCGTGGTCGCGGGCCTGGTCGCGGTGACATGCGCGTTCCGGTCGCGGCTTTACGTCGAGCGGTGGTGCGCCTGGGCACTGCTCGCGGCCGCCGCCATCATCCCCCTGGGTGTGGTGGCACGGCTTAGCCAGTGGTACCCGTACAGCGCGTGGTGGATGCTGGCCGGCTACCTCGGTGCGGCCGCCGTGGCACTGGCCGTTATCGCGGCCACCTCCGGGATGGGCCGTATCTCGCCGGTTTCCAAACGAATTCTGGAGATCATCGACGGCCTCGTGATCGCGTCCATCATCCCGATGCTGCTGTGGATCGCCGGCATCTACGACACGCTCCGCAATTTGCGGTTCTGAGCCACCGGGTCATAGGGCGGACACGGTGAGCGGAAAGCCTGCGCGACACCGGTTGCCGGGGGAAATTCAGAGATGGTGGCCCTCCGGTGTGCGCGGTCCGCTGATCGGCGCGGGGATCGTGGCGGCGGTCATGGCCGCCGCGGTGGTATTGGTCCGCAACGCGTCGAGCATCGACCCGCAACCCCCGCCCAATCAACCCGCGATGCCGCGGGCCGTACCGGCGGAGGCAGTGCCGGAGTTTTGCGCGACGCTCTATGAACTCCACGGCACCGATTGCGCGAAACTGCCCGTCGTTACCGCGCCGGGGGCACTGGGTCCGGCCAATGCCGGCGGCCCGGGCGGCGGCACCGACTGGGAAGCGGCCTACCCGGGGTCGAACGTGTGGATTCCCGAAGACCAGATCAGCGGCCGACTATTCGTGCTACTTCCCGATTCGGCCGTGGCTGCGCCCGAGGGCGATCAGGAGATCGGCCGGTTGCCCGACGGCGCGGTCCTCTACTGGGATCCGACTCCCGACCCCGCGACCGTGGCGGGCCCGTGATTTCATCGAAAGGATTTTGCCGTGACTGAACCACTGTCCGTTGATACCACTGGACTCCGCGCCGCGGCGGGTGTACTCGGTGACCTCGACGTCCCGACATCTCCGAAGCCGCTTACGGTTACCGGAACGGATGCGATGTCCACGGCGATCAACCAGGTGCTGCCGACTATCGAGACACCGGTCGTCGACGGATTGCCGGTCGCCGAGGCGGCATTGAAGAAGACTGCCACGCATATGGCCACTGCCGCAGATCTGTACGACGAGACCGATAGTAAGTCGGCCGGGGACATAACGGGAACGCAATTCAACAGCGACGACACCACCGCGCGCAAGAAAACCACGTCTACCAAAAGGCCCGCGGTCAACGACACGGGTGCTGACACGGCGAAGCCGGCCGCCGGCGCCTTCGAGCAGTTGTCTGCGCAGTTGTCCGAGCAAATGGCCTCGCTCGCCGAAAAACTTCCGTCGGCCGAAGAGGCCGCACAGCAACTCGGCCAGATGGCGCCGATGATGGGATCGATGTCCCAGAGTCTGTCCGGGCAGGTGCAGGGGCTGATGTCGAAAGCACAAGCTGGCGGCCAGAATCCATCCGCGCCACCCGCCCCCAACACCACCGTCGAAGACGCGAAGACCGAAGAAGAGAAGAAGGCCGAAGAAGAACAGAAAGCGGTTGACGCGGCGGCGGCAGGTGCTGCAGAGGAGGCTGCACCGCAGGCCGATGGCGCCGCGTCGGGTAGCACCGACGGGCTGCGCGTCCCGATCGCCGATACCGCCCCGCCGGCGACAACAACCGCCGCGAGCGCGAAACAGGATTCGGATGCGTGACGACGCAGATCACCCGCTGTCGAGTGGTCCCGGCAAGTCACTATGCTCACGCCATTTGCGCTTGATTCGCCGATGCCCGTGAATGGGAGTAGGATTTAATCCTACCAATGTGAGGGAGTCGACTGTGCGAACGACCCGACAGCTGAGCATTACATTGCCGAATGACATGGCTGATGTCCTGCGCAACAAGGTTTCCGCCGGCGAGTATGCCAGCGAGAGCGAAGTGATCCGGGAAGGTCTGCGGACCTTGTTCGCCCGGGATCGCGCGGTTGAAGCATGGCTTCAGACGGAGGTGGCTGAGGCCTACGACGCCGCCGTCTCGGACCCCGCGCGCACAGTTTCTGCACAAGCGGTACGGGAACTCCTCGCGGGTGAGCAGGCAAGAAGCGTGTGACCTCCAGCGTCGTCTTCACGCCGGAGGCCGAAGAACAGCTCGTCGATCTCTATCGTTACATCGCCGCTGCCGGATCACCGGAAGCGGCGGCACGGTATACGGATTCGATAGTGACCTTCTGCGAGGAGTTGGCAGCGTTCCCCTACCAGGGCAGGGCACGCGACGACATCAGGCCGGGGCTTCGACTCATCGGCTACAGGCGACGAGTGGTCGTCGCATTCGCCGTTACCGCGCACGCTTTGTTGATTGTCGGCGTCTTCTACGGCGGCCGAGACTACGGGGCGATTCTGGCCGAACCAGAGGATTAAGGGCGACCTTCGATCACTTTCTTCAGGACAGGGATTGGAGCGACGAAGTCATCGGCGTCATTCGGGAATCCGGCGCCCGACTCTTCCTCGTTGGGGTCTTTTGCTCGCTGCAGGAGTTGGAGCATCGCGAATCGTCCCGGGGGGACGGAAATACCGAAGGCAGGCCACTCGGACTGGCCCGCCGAAGTGATGAGATCTGCCACTCACATGGACTGGACTACGACGTGACTGTGCGGACAGATGAGCAATCCACCGCAGAGTCCGTCGAGTCGATCATCGCAGCACTGAGTCTGCGCGGCTATGTGCCGGTGCAGACGCCCGCGTGAGTGATGCAAACGCAGGGCCGCCCGCCGAGGTTCACTGCGCGCTGCCCACTGCACTGTGGAGTAACTCGGCGACGTGCCGCCAGTACAACCACTCGCCGACGGCGGCGCGGCGCGCATCCGGCTCAGCCGCGGTGTGCGCTTCAACGAGGGCGTTATCGCGTTCGGCCATCGCATAGCGACCAAATGCTTTGAGGTGGTGAACTTCTCGGCCCTCGACGGAGCTGGACATAGCCTTCCACACGGCGGGCCACAGATTGGCGGGCTGATCCGACGGCGCACCCGACCCAGCGGGCACGGGCGGTAGTAGTCCCAATAAACCCTCATCGGTTGTCTCAACCAGGACCGCCGCCGCGTCGGGGTCCACCACCGCCAACCGCGACCGCCCCGTCATTGCGCCGGTCGCCGGGATGTCTTCGGGTTCGAGGACCAGCTTGGCCGCACCTGGATCGGAATTGCCGAACTGCTCCGCGGTGGCGATGACCGCCCGCAGTCTGGTGTTGTGATGGGCCGCCCAGCCCTGCACTGCCATCGCCGGATAGGTGGCCCACCGCGCCCGTTCGACCGCCGGGATGTCCGCATCCGCGGTCACCAACTGCACCGGCTCAGGTAGTTCGACCCCGGCGGGGATAAAGGCCAGTCCGTAGTTGTTGGCCACCACGATCGCACCGTCGGTGCTCACTGCGGTCACCCAGAAGAAGTCGTACTCATCGGCGAAGTCGTTGTCCGGCGCGTTGAATGCCGCAGTGACCCGACGCGCCAGCGCCAAGGGATCCTCCCCGCGCCGCTTGGCTGCCTCCGGCGTGAGGGCGGCGGCGATGGCGTCACGCTCGGCCCGCGCCGCCGAGACCGGTATCGGTGGCGCCGCCGCGGCAACCACGGCCGCGGCCACGGGGCGATCGGGTGCGTCCGGTTCCTGTGGACGGGCTTTGCGATCCCCTGCTTTGGCGGTTGGCGCCTTGGTCCCCGGTGACGACGAGGCGGCCGCTGGGTTTGTTCCCGCCGGCGCCACCGATCCCTTACCCGAACCCGCCGCGGCCCCGCCGGCAGCGCCCGCGCCCATCGGCGCTCCCATCGGCGCGGCCGCCGATGAGTCCTCCTTGGCTCGAGGTGCCACTACGGGAGCGGATGCCGCCGGTACGGCGCCTGCCGGGGAAGAACTCACCGCCGCGGCCGATAGTCCCTTGCCGACACCGCCGACACCGCCGGCGCTGCCCGGTGTCGCATTCCCGGCCGACGAACCTGCTGGGACGACTGGCGCACCGCCCACACTGCCCGACGTCGAGTCATCGACCGTGTCGAGGCCCGCCTCGGGGAAGGTCGGCGAGGACCCCGAGGGCGCCGACGACATCAGTGACGACAGCGCACCTGTTGCCGACTCCGTGGCGCCGGGCGATTGAGGCTCGGCAGGAGTGCGGTTCCCGGTGTCAGACGTGTTCTGGTCCGCGGTTTTCGTGTCCGCGGTTTTTGTGTCAGACGTGTTCTGGTCCGCGGTTTTCGTGTCAGACAGTCGCGTCGTCTGATCACCCGAATCCGCTGGACCCGATGGCGCGGTTTTCTGCGCCCCGGTGGCCAGGATCTGACCCGCGGTGGCTGCGACGAGGCCGGTGTTGGCCCCATGGGTGGCGGCGATCACCCGCTTGATAGCGGCGGTTCGCTCATCGGCGTCCAGAGCGGGGTCGTTCTGCAACGTGACGATTGCGGCATTGGCAGCCTCGACGTTGTCGGTGATCGCCGACTTAGCCTCGGCGATCACACCGGCGATCCGGTTGTGCCAGCGGTTCGCGTCATCGGCGTCGTTGCGAAGGCCCGTCAACTGATCGATGTTGCGACCCAGGGCACTTTTGGCGGTGTCGGCGGCACCTCCGGACCAGATGCCTCCCTCGAAGACCCGCACCTTCTGCTGCGCACTGCTGTCCAGCACCGCACCGAGTTGCCGGGACACCCCGGCGAACTCCTCCGCACGGGCAGACAACGTGGCCTCATCAACCTCCGGCCACCCGCCAGGGCTGATCATCTGTTCGGCGTATTCGCCAGCCGGCCGCGTAATTCCCATGTCGCCCAAACGATTTCGTTGCCGCTTAACCGTCGCCCTGGAGCGGTCCGACTTGCGCCTGCAGCGTCGCGGCGATATCGGCCAGCTTCGCGAGGAGTTGCTCCTGCTGCGCTTCGACGGCCGCAGTCGCGGCGGCCTGCGCGTTGCCCACGGCCTCATTGAGTCGCGCACCCACGGTTTCGGCCCCGAGGCGCAGCAGGCCGTCCTCGATGTAGAGGTCGGTCAGCCACTGGTGTCCGTTGATGGTCACCTCCACGGTCCGGGCATCGTCGGTTCCGGTGAAGGTCCCGGTGCTCATCCCGTGCTTGAAGTCCTCGAGAGACGACTGTGCCAACTGGGCCTGCTGCAACACGGCATCCATATCCGGCATCTGCGGGTCTGTCATTTCGACTCCTTGTTGTCGGGTCCATCCTTGCGTCGGCGATTACCGATGACCGCCTCCGTCCACGGGCGATCCTCTGCGTAGAGGGCTTCCTCGTCCTGCTGGGCTCGCTTGGCTTTGCTGTCCTGCCCCTTGCCTCCCTGGCCGGCCATCGGGGCCATGCCCATGCCGCCACGGCCGCCCATCGCGGCACCGCCGGCCTGCGCGCCGGCACCTCCCACACTCAGCCCGCCTCGTCCCGCGGCGGAACCCGCACCCTCGGCAGCCACCGGTGGTTGCAACGGCATCGACGGCACCCCGCCACCACCACCGCCGCCGACCGACGCGGCACGGATTCCCATCCCGCCGGTGGGGAGCTTGGACGAGCCAGCCCCCGCGCCACCGAGCACCCCATCGGAAAGTGCCGCATCGGCCGGCACATCCGACGGCATTTCGGGCATGGTGGGCATTTCGGGCATGGTGGGCAGTCCGCCGCCAAGGGTGTCAAGAGGGTTTTTGGTGTTCTCGTCATCGTTTTTGGGTGGTTCATCGTTTTTGGGTGGGTCATCGTCACCGGTGCCCTTTGGCGGAGGCCGGACGGCTCGATACAAGGGGTTCGAGTTATTGGTGGGCTTTATCGCCGATCCACCTATTTGTTTTGCCAGAAAGGTCATTACTCCGTCAGACGCATCTTGAAGGGCCTTGTCTACCTTCGCTCTGTTGGGAAATATCGTCCAGGGCATGTAGTCCAAGCCCTGACGGGAGGTCTGAATTGATAGCCATTCAACCCACCGAGCTGTGGGCTCGCGTGGGTGCAACCACCTCGCGCTGTCAGCTTTGAAATCTTCGTGTCCTTCGAGTTTCCCGGATGAGTGGTGTTCTCTCCGCAGCCTGGCAGCTTCCAATGCGGCATCGATGTGCCACTGCTCGTACTCTTCAGTCGTACTGGACTCTCTGTAGGCCGTCACGATCTTTTTTATCTCGGCTGCCAAGCTGTCACAGGAATCCGCCACCCCTAGAACCCATGTTCGCTGTGTTTCGAAGTTTTTCTCAGCGTCCCGTGCCGCCGCGCTGTCCCAATACTCAAAATTCCTCAATGCTCTGTTTGCTTTGCGTCGCAGCTCTCCTCCGCATGCAATCAGCGCGTCAGCGAAGCTTGTGAACGCGTTGCCGTTATCGCCGGCATAGTAGATAGTCGATCTGTAGTAATAGCCGCTCGTTTCCCCGTTCGATCCCCCGCTGGTGGTACCGGACGAGGACGTGGTCGAACTCTCCTTTTCCGGCCGGGCAACTGGGCCAGCCGACGTCGCCCTGTTCGCCGTGATCGCATCGGCCTGGGCCTTGTCGCATTCCTTATATTCTTTGGCCGCAGTGATCAGTTCCTCTGCCATGAGGCGAAGTTCGAAATCACCTTCTCTGAGCGTGTTCCGGAGGGTATCGACGGAGTCCCAAATGGTATTCCGCGCTTGCACAAAAATATTCAGATTGCACGGACCCTGCGGATAACAGTCCTTGGGGAATTCATCCAGGAGCACAAATCCCTCTAGTTCCTTCGCCCTGGCCAGCAACTCGTCGGGTTCCACTTTCAAATCAGGCTGCGTCATGTCCGAATCCTGTTCTCTCCGTTGGCCTTCATTAATGCGCTGCCGAAGGCTGTTGCATGAGTGCTTCCACGAAGCGGCTCTCCCCGTCCAGGGAGATCGGCCGGATGGCCAATCCCTGGTGCCTTGGCGTGGCTATTTGGTTGTCCCGCAACACCACCCGGCCGATGCCGGGTTGCCCGCCGAGATGGGTGACGGCACCCGGCCACACCACTTGCGATACCGACCCGATGCCGGCGCCGATCAGCTCGGCAAGTGCACCCAGCGGGGATTCCAGTGTGACTCGCCCGCCCGCGGCGGCGGCGCGAACGGCGAACCAGGCCGGATTCTGTGCCTCGCCCACCACGACGCAGGAATCGACGTCGTCGAACGGTAGATACACCCGGTAACCGTCGGGGTTCTCGCCCACCAGGACCCCGGCCGATCCGATCGGTACCGGCCAGTGCCGGTCGCTGACAAGGTCCTGGCCATCCAGCGCCGCGCGCTGCGCCCCGGACAGCGGGGCGAATCCCCTCGGCTTCTTGCGTTTCGCGGCGGTGGTCAACAACACCGTGGATCGCGGTGCGGCCCCGACGCCGATCCGGATTCGGGTGATGGTGCGATCCGCGGGCGCCGACCACCACACGTCCGGACCGCCTGCCGCGGTGAACGCCGCGGTGACCGATTCGGGCCCGCGCAGCCTCGACCAGTTCTCCCGTTCGAAGCTGATCATTGTGGCGGCGTCGAAATCGGTGAAGTCGGCGCAGCAGCGTGCGTCGATTCCGACTCCGGCCAACCGGTCGGCGATGCGCGTCGTGGAGGCCACCAGGTAGCGGGCCAAACCGGCGGCGCCGGCATCACGGCGTTGCGCCGAGTGCCGGGTGCGTAGCGGGTCGGCCCGCAGCAGCAGCCAGGTGCGGCGGTGTGCCGGTGCCGGATCCGATCCGACGGCGTCGTCGTACATGCTCAGCACTTCCGCGGAGGCGACCGAACCGATCCGGTACCCGGCAGAGACCACGTCGGCCTCGAGGTCCGGGCAGTGCACCGCCAGCAACTGCTCCAGCATGGCGGTGTCCAGCACGTCTTCGCTTCGGGCCTGACCGTCGACGATGACGGTCGGGGTGAAGGGGCGGGCAATGAGTTCGATGAGCGCGATCAGGGTCTCGCCCTGCCACCGCACGGCCACCGGATCACCCGGCAGCACGGTGGCGCCGACGACGGCCTTCGACGCTGTCTCCGGGGCCCGGCGGCGTCGCCAGATCCACCCGAGCAGCGTTCGCACCCAACCGGTCAGCCGACGGCCGCGGAAGGTGACCAATGCCAGGACGGCGGCCGCCGCCACCACTGAGATGGCCCAGCGTTGGTGGTCGGTGTCGAGGAAGAGGAACACCAGAGCGGGCACCGCAATGCCGACGACGAGTGCGTAGCCGGTGCTGAACCTCAGCCGCAGTGGGCTCCTGGAGATCTTCATCGGCGCTTCAGTGCCCGTCCGGCCAGAGCCACCACTGCCAGCAGCACTCCCAGGCCCAACACGCCGGCCGCCACGGCGGTGATCGGTCCGCGATCCGGCGGCGGCACAATCACCGGGGGCGGGAGTTGTTTGATGGTGGGCGGCGCTTCCGGCGGACCGGTTGCTACATCCCATGTGAGCGCATCGTGGGCGTCGATGACGCCCGCGCCGACGGCATTGTCGACGCCGCCGCCGGGATTGCGTGCGGTGGACACGATCCGGTCGATCACCTCTGCCGGTGTCAACTCCGGGAATCGTTGTCGCACAAGGGCTGCCACGCCCGACACATAGGCCGCGGCAAAGGACGTACCGGCGATCGGGACCGGCCCGTCAGCGCCCTGCAGGGCGTTCACCGGTTCGCCGTTGCCGCCCAAACCGGTGATGTCCTCGGCGGGTGCTGCCGCTCCCACCCACGGACCCTGCATCGAGAACGGACTCGGCACCCCGGTCGGTGCGACGCCACCGACGGTCAGCACCAGCGAGTCGTACCACGCCGGCGTGACGATCGTCTGGACGTCCTGCCAGCCCCGCGGATCGTTGGTTCCGGACAGGTCGACGGGCGGGTTCTGGGCGCAGTCACCGCCGGTGTTGCCGGCCGCGACGACGACCACCGCGCCTTTGATGTTGACGGCGTAATTGAGCGCTCCGCCCAGCGAGGACTGATCGACCGGTCTGGTCACCTTGAAGCAGGCCGCTTCGCTGATGTTGATCACACCGGCGTCGAGATTGGCCGCGTGCACGATGGCCCGCGCCAGGCTGCGAATCGACGCCGCCGCCGGGGTGCTGTTGGGGTCATTGGGATCGACCTGCACGCCGACCGGTTCGTAGGCCTCCGAGGTCTGCCGCAACGAGATCAGCCGGGCATCGGGTGCCACACCGATGAACGCGTCCGTCGGCGCGCCCCGGCCGGCGATGATGGACGCGGTGATGGTCCCGTGCGAGTCGCAGTCGGTCAGCCCGTCGCCGGCCTCGTCGATGAAATCGCCACCGGCTTCGGCCGGTACCCGCGGGGAGGCGTTCACGCCGGTGTCGATCACCGCCACCGTCACCCCGGCCCCGGTGGCGAACCGCTGGGCCCCCGGGATATCCAGATAGGTACTGGCCCAGGGCGGATCACGGAACTCCGAATTCGGCAGGGTGGTGGGTGCCGAACAGTAGCGGCGTTGTTCGAGGGGCAATTCGGGGCCGACGGTATCCGCCGGTACCGCCTCGGGATCGATGGGGGGCGGGGTGACCGCCAGGGCCGGGGCCGCGCTGAGCAGTACCAGGGTCAGCGCAGCCGCCATAGCCAGGAAATTCCGCACGCCCATCACCGCCTTTGCACTCGAGCGGTCGTGAGCATAGCGGCCCGACACCCCTGCAGGGATGGGTGGAATTACTCGAATTCGCCTAGCCACAGCACGGCGTTCGGCGCCGGGAATCCTGACGCTGCACCATCACCAGTCGTCTTCGTCGGACTGGTCCTGGCCTTCGTCCTCGTCGTCATCCTCGTCCTCTCGGCCGAGCGGTTGCGCGATCGCCGGTGCTGATCGCGTACTGCTGGATTGCCCGCCGGCGCCCATCGCGCCTAGCGGGGCCGCGCCGGAACCCGTGGCCGAGGATCCGGCCGCGCTGCCGCTGGAGGCGGCCGGGGTGGGGGCCGCTGCCGGGTCGGACCGGCCGAGGAAATCAGCCAGCAGAGCAGTGCGGGGCGGTGATCCGCCGGCCCCGGGCAGCGAGTCCGCCCGCAGCATCCCCGCGCCGACGCTGGGACCCGATCCACCGGCCAATGGGTGAGTGGACCCCGGATTGGCGCCCAGCAGACCGATCTGATCCGCGGGATCATCTTCTGAGTCGCCCATCGGGTCGCCGCCCAGGCCTCCCTTGCCGCCGGCCTTCTGGATCATCTGCTGCAACTGCTGAAACGACTGCTGACCGAACTGACTCATCTGCTGCATCGGCCCGCTGAGTTGGGTCGCGAACTGGTTGAGTTGCTCCAACGACGGCAAGTCGGCATTACCGATTTCCGACGCCAGGTCGGCCAGAGTGGTGCGGAGAGTGTCGGCGAGAGTCGTGGCAGCGGCATCAGCGCCGTTCTCAGTGACATCGGCGGCCGCTTTCGCCAACCTGCCGGCGGCGTCGGCCACGTCGCCCACCGCGGGAGCGAGGATCGGCTTAGCCGGTGTCAGTGGTGCGAAGCTGGTGTTGGCCGCCGTCTCCGCCGCATAGACGTCCATGGCACCGGCGGCCTGATTCCACATCCGGACGAAGTAGTCGGTTTCCTTGAGGCCGATCGGCATTGTGTTGATACCGAAAAAGTTGGTGGCCGTCAGCACCGCGCGGGTGACGTGGTTCACCGCGATATCGGGCAGCGTCGGGGTGATCCCCAACGCGGCGGTGTAGGCCGCGGCTTGAGCGGTGGCCTGCGCTGCGCGCTGCTCGGCCTGCCCGGCGGCGGTGTGCAGCCACGTCACCATCGGTGTTGCCGCGGCGATGGCTCGCTCGCTGCTGGCCCCGGTCCATAACTGCTGCAACGACTTCAGGGCGACATCGAGTTCGGTGGCCTGCGTGGTCAAGGCCGTAGCCAGAGCCTGCCAGCCGGCGGCGGCCTGCAGCATGGGCGCCGGGCCCGCACCCATCATCAGCCGGGCAGTGTTCACTTCCGGCGGCATCGCATGCCAGAGCACGGCGGCTACTGGGTCGACGCGTCGATGACGTTGCCGGCCTCATTCAGGCGCTCGCCCTCGGCGGTATCGGCCGCGGCGAACGTGCCGGCGATTCCGCTGATTGCCGCACCGGCGCGGGCGATCTCCTGCTGGGCCGCCTCGATCAGACCCGTCACCTGAGTGCCCTCCGCGGCGAACGCTGTGGCCGCCTGCACCGAGACCTCATCGGCTCCGGCCGGGGCCAGGCCGGTCAGCGCCGCCGCCGCGGCAGCAGCAGTCGCCAGTCCCTGCGCGCCACTCGCGGCGACCGTGGCGCCGATGGCCGCCACGGCTTCGTTTTCTTGGGAAAAGTTCTCCATGCGTACTCCTTGTATTGAGGCTCAGGTGGTCCTGAGAGTCGGCTACTCCCCGTCGTCGGGCGGGTCGATGTACACGGCTTGGATGACCTCCTTGGCGTCCTGGGTGACCAGGAATGCCTGGCCGGGTGGCCGCTTTTTGACGATGATCTCTCTCGACGGGAAGTCCTGTTTCTCACCGGACAGGAACAGCGTGGGCGAGCCTGACCCGAATGCGGTGCCCACGAACTTGTCCATGGTGGCTTTGTAGGCCTGACTCATCTGGCAGGTCACGATGATGTGCAGGCCGATGTCGCTGGCCGCCGGCAGCAGCGGGGCCAGTGGCGCCATCGGCGGCATGCCACCGGACGCGGCGACGATCATGTGCCAGTCGTCGACCAGGAGCACCACATCGGGTCCGGTCCACCAGGAGCGCCCCCGCAGTTGCGCCGAGGTGAGGTCCGCCGGCGGCAGGCGTTTCTTGAGGTTGGTGGCGAGGGCTTTGATGGCTTCCTCGAGTGTCGTGCTGTTGCGGTTGATCGCACCCGCGTCGAGCAGGTGACTGTCCGGTACCGCGCCCAGGAGGCCGGAGCGGTAGTCGGCGAGCATGAAGCGCACCTGCGCCGGACTGTTGCGGGCGCAGATGGCCCGGGCGACGGCGTGGGCGATGCGGGTCTTGCCCGATTTGGCCGCACCGAAGATCAGCAGATGCGGATTCTCTGCCATCGGTGCGTAGGCCACCGACAGGTCGGTTTCGCGCAACCCGATCGGGATGGTCCACCGGGTCGCGTAGTCGGCATCCGGCCCGGGCGGGTTCGGGTCCAACTCGGCGAGGTCGATGCGCTCGGGCAGCACCCGGACTTCGGGTGCGAACTCAGTGTTGTCTCCGGCGATCTGCCCGGTGGCGGCGGTGATGGC
>Ga0209298_10001472_pt1 | contig 15226 bp, 13 predicted proteins | sample S_140806_EF_Meta_FD_187325 | JGI IMG/M metagenome (GOLD analysis project Ga0209298, IMG submission 187325) | Freshwater microbial communities from Lake Simoncouche, Canada to study carbon cycling - S_140806_EF_MetaG (SPAdes) (version 2) | ecosystem: Environmental > Aquatic > Freshwater > Lake ...
TCTATCCCTGTTTCTTGTTTTATTTTTAATAATATTTCTTGCTCTTGTGATGTTAACTTTTGTTTCAGGAGTCTTGCTTTCTCTACATCAACTCGGACTCCTTTAAATTTCATATCAGTTAAACACGGAAATAATTGTGTTTCTATATCAAATATATTTTGTAAACTTTGTTTTTGTATTTCTCGTGATAAAACTTTAAATAATTCTAATGTTAATTTTGCATCTTTTTCTGCATAATTACCTACATACATAGCAGGAAGTTTATACATTTCAGATTTAGGATCTATTCCCCAGGACTGTGCTGCTTCTGTTAAAGCTTTTTCATCTTTAACTTCTCCAAGATATTCAAATGAAATACTATTTAATGTATATGCTAATCTATTTTCATCAATTAATGATGACATCACCATTGTATCTACAATATGTCCGTTGATTTGGACTCCCGCTGCTCGAAGCCAGCACACGTCATACATTGCATTGTGAAATATTTTTACATTATCATTTGCACAAACTTGTTTGATCCAACTTAAAACTTTATCTTTATCTAAATTACCACCACCTTCATGAGCAATTGGATAATATGCTGACCATCCTTCAACGGCTACAGCAATACCAACAATGTTACCATTACCAATAATTGCACCAGATCCTCTTGATTTAAGATCAGGATCTTTAGTTTCTAAATCTATTGCAATATATTTATATCCTTTTAAATCAGGATAATTTTCTGGACAGATCCATTCTTTCTGAGCTTCAAACATTTACGCTAATACCATTATTAAAAAAAAATAAACACATATTACTGTTATTAATCCTAAATCAAACACTGCAATCTTTCTACCTCTCATTGATTGTAATCTCTTTCTACAATCATTTGTATGTAATGAATTGCTTTTAATAAATCTTGCTTTCCACCTTTGTCTTGATGTCTGCAAATATATTTAATTGCATTACCTTCTGCAAACAGTATCTTATTTTCATTTATAAATCTAGAAGGTTGGATTTTATATTTTTTGTAATGTGAACCTCCTACTTGTCTAAAAAACGCCTTGTTCATAGTATTGGATCTCCTGGTATATAGTTATAATAATCATCTATATCTGGTTGCATGATATAAAGATTTTCTTTTGCCCTTGTTACACCCACAAAAAACAATCTATGTTCTGGATCAGGATTTCTTAATGCTGCATCATGTATAATCTTTTCCATTCCTGTATATAAGACTACATTTTCGCACTCTTCACCTTTTACACCATGTATTGTGGATACTTTAATTCTTGCAGGTTTAAATAAATCATCCCCGCTATTTAATAATGATTTAATGTATAATTTTGTATCTTCTTTAAAATTTAATTGCTCCCAACTTCCTGTCACCTTGAGACCATGATTTAGCATCAGGTCATCTATATCAACAAGATCTACTGCATCTAATGACTTGCCACTAGAAAATCCATATTCAACATGTCCCATGTTCCAATTTAAAACTTTATAAACTGATTTTGCTTCTTCAGCGCCAACAGTTGCTCCTTGATTTAATCTATGCCAAACTTGGTAGGCCTCTAACAATTCATTAGATAAAACTGTATTTGACCTACTATCAAATCTTAAGTTTAATGATGTTAAATGAGCTTTAATTGGATTTAACATTTGATTAGTTCTTGCAATAATCATCCATTCACCTTTGCTAAAATTAATATTATCCAATGTTTGATCTTCAAAAATTTGTCCTTCCGCATCTCTAGGAAGCCAACTTTTAATCATTCTATTTTCTACATGCTGTAATATATCTAATGCTTTTCTATGAATAACACGCGGACATCTTCTTGATTCAATTCTTGCATCCACTTCACCTTTTAAATTAATAAATATATTAGGATTAGCACCTTGAAACGTATAGATCGTTTGATCGTCATCCCCTGCAACGTATGATCTATCACATCTTGATTCAATGTAATTGAACATTTCCCATTGCAGAGGATTCAGATCCTGTGCTTCATCCAAAAAGACAACGCTGAGTGGAGGGCATTTATCTTTCTCAATGAACTGTTTAATCATATCGGAATACTCAATCATTCCGGTTTGTTTTTTATATGATTTTAAATCGGCATCAATCTGTTCTGTTAACCATGTGTCTACACTATAATGTTTATCTAATTCTATTGCAGCATCCATAATAGATAGTTTTTTACATCTTGCATATTCAATAATTTTCATGTGATCATTTTTATATGTTGTTGTTTCCGTATAAGGATCAAACTCTGAACTAAAAGATAAATCTTTACATATTTGTGAAAAATTTTTAAACGCATTCCATTTTTCATCTTTAAGTAATTGTGTATTAGTATCTATGTTTAATTGTTTTGTTCCTAAAGAATGCATAGTGCATATATATGGAAAATTTTTTATAGTTGGAAATGCAGATAATATTCTTTTCTTTGCTTCATTTGTTGCAGCATTACTAAATGTTAAATAAGCAATCTTATCAGAAGATGTTTTATATTCTTCAATCTCTTTCTTTAAATAGTTATTAATTAAATGATATGTCTTTCCTGTTCCCGGAGGTCCTGGAACTATTATTCTTTTCATTTAAACGCTGGCTCCTTCATTGTATTCTCTGTAATAATTGGTTTATCAACATTTACTGTTTCAATTTTCCATATTCTCATTGACTTTTTATCTAATTTTAAAACTTCTTCTTTTGCTTTAAAAATATCTTCCAACATTTTTTGTGTTTTTGCTTTTGGTAAATCCCAAGACTTACTTCTTTTTAAAAAATTATTAAAACTTTGATATTTAAAATAACTATGTCCATTTTCTGTATATGGAATACCCCTTTTAACATCTTCCATAACTTTACCTGTTGCTCTATTTAAGAAATCTCCAAGTAATTCTTTTAATTGATAATCAAGTCTTGCTGCTTGTGGAACTTCTAATATTTTAAATGTATCTTTATTGGACATAATTTTATGTAAAAGTTTTTTCCAAATCATTTTACCTATTGGCATTAATACTTGATTTAATTGGTCCATTACTTCCATAGAAAATTTATCAAATTCATGAAGTGTTCCTCTATCTACTTCAACTGGCTTACCATCAAGATAAACAATATAAATTGTTGGATGTGATGGATATTTTTCTATTCTTTCTATTTCAGGCGTTGGAACATTTTCTCCAACTCCAAATTTTCTTTTTACACAAATCTTTGATTCACAAAAACTTCTAATAGGCTCTTGTTTACATTTATAACGATATTCTTTATTTAACAAAGATTTAATGACTGTATTTTCAAGATTATTATCATCTATTGGTGGATTCATGTATTTTGAATTATAACTATGTAATTTAGTTTTCCATGAATCTGGAAATCTTTTTCTTAAATAAACACCAACATTAAACATAGTATCATTTCTTTTTCCTTGTGGAACTTTGTCGGATAATAACGTAACTAAACAAGGCGGAGCTTCAAATAAATCTTCATTTTCTGTTGTTATAGGTTCTTTCCATTGTATTAAATCTTTTTCAGATAAAACTTTTTTATCATACAATTTAAAAAATTCTTCCAAAGTTAATAATTCTGCATTATCATCTAGTGCACGTCTTACAGATTCGTCACCACCATGATAAGGAACATTTAACCAACTACCAACTTGGTTTTTATCTGCAAGTATATAATCTTGTTTTGGAAATAATTCTTTACCAGCATGACCTAACATTGCTGCCATTGTTTTTAATTTTTCTCTAACTAAAGATGCTGGAACAAATTCTTTTACAAATAAAAATATATGTGCACCTCCCGACTTTGATTTAAAAACTATTAATGGTAAATTTTTATTTTTTATTTTTGTAACTAATTCTTTGTGATCTAAATCATAAACATCAACATCTAAACATCCCCACTTACATCTACTATCTTGTCTAATAGGTACAATTCCTAATGCTGGAAATTCACCATTTAAATGTTTTTGCCATAACGCATCTGTTACTGGCTTATGTACTGTTATTGACTCTGCTTCATTCTTTCCGTCATCTCTTATCTCTCCAGTCATTTTTGTTTGACCGTAAGAAGTTTCAAGACCAGAAAATATATTCTTAAATCTTTCTAACATATCCACTCTCAATGTATTGGGGTGATATTTCTATCACCCCATTTAGTATTTACTTATTAGTTGCTAAACTTTGATAGAACTGTTTTGCTCTTTCATAGATAGCTGCATCACTTACAGGACCAACTTTTGTAATGTTGTATCCATACCATTGATTTCCTTTACCGGAATTTAAAACGGTATTTAATTTGTATATGTGACTAAATGATGGTGGTGTATATGGACCATTTTTACCATCCATAGTTATTGACATCATCATTGCATTCCACTTTCTACTAACTTTACCCTGAGATGAACTCATAGATATAAGAGCAGTTTCAGTAGAACCTTTATCTACTATTAAAACAAAATGTTGACCAACCGTAAGAATGTAATTACCATTTGGTAATCTATCCTTACCCATTTGATCTTTAGTTGTTTTAGTCAAAATATCAGATGTATCTGGATAAATCTGTTCAGGTCTTCCTGATCCAGTTCCAAAATCTGACCATTCTTGAAACTCCAATTTATAATGACATGGAATAACTTCTATTCCTTTTGAACCATCATAAACTTTCTTTGTTACTGTATTTAGTAACATTCCTGGTTCAGCACCTTCTACATAAGCTTGATTTCGCTTCTGTCCTTCTGCTGATCCATTTTGTAATAATTTTAAGATAGGTAAAGCAACACTAGTGTTCTTTACATTCTCAAAACCTGCATGCGCATCGCTTTCAAACAATATTGATGAAGGCAATGGAGCATCTTTCTTTACCGCTACTTGTTTCTCGCTTCTCGTTTCCATTTTCTATTATCTCCTTGTTATTTTTGTTTGGTTACCTGCAAACGTTTTAAATAGATCAGAGGGCATATCAAGTCCAGATTCGATACGCTCTCTGACCACTGCTTTGAGTGTCTGGGCATGAACTCCAACTTTCTGAACAGGTTCAAAACCCTGACCTCGTGCAAGGACAGCATATTGTGCCGCCTTGTTATCTTCGCCACGACCAAAGGTAACAGTGATATCATTTTTAATGATATCGCCTAGACCGTTGTTACGAAGCCATGTAAAAGCTTGTTCCTGAACTTCAGGAATAATAGCTGCACTGTAAAAAGGTTTTACTTCTACAGATTCACCATCTTTTAGCTTTAATTTTGTAATGTGCATTTCCTGCATCATGGCAGGAATTTCTACTTGTGAAAGTATTCTTGCTTGTTCTTTTAATTTATTAATGCTTTCTTCTGCATTAGCAATTTCATCTTCTAAATCTTTTAATTTTAAAACTTTATCAGATAAAGTTTTTGCCGCATCAATTTGTGTAACTGATTCTACTCGGTCTTGTTCAAAGTTTATTGTCATATTTTTATCTTTCTAAATTTCTTTAATATATAATCCCTTAAAATACGTTTGTCAAGTGCTCGTTTCAGATTTTTGATACAAGTCAATTTCAATTGGATAATATCTCCTTTCTTGTTTATCCCATTTTAATAATTTATACTTGCCATTTGTTATATCAGAAACTATTGAACACGCAACACCAATTATTGCAGGATCACCTGTAAGTAGTAAATAATCTTCTGAAGTGTAATCTTTTAGCAACTGTCGTAACTTAAATACAACAGGTCCAGCACTTAATATTATTTGTGCATTTTCTGGAAGCAGAACTTTTAGTGAACCAAACTGTGAAGCACCAATAATATTTATTTTTGGTCTTCCTTCTCTTGTGCCTGGCACATCTTGAATAACGTAAACTTTATTTTTTTCCATTCTTGACTTCTTTTATATTAATGTGTTATACTAATCAATAGAAAGAACTAACTATTATTATGCATTATAAGTTTAAGACAAAGCCATTTGCACATCAATTAAAGGCATTAGAAATGTCTTGGGATAAGAAAGTATTTGCTTATTTTATGGAAATGGGGACCGGTAAGTCTAAAGTATTAATAGATAATATGTCAATACTTTATGATAAAGGCCTTATAAATGGCGCTTTAATTATTGCACCTAAGGGTGTTTACAAGAACTGGTTTGATTCTGAGATACCCACTCATATGGCAGATCATATAGAAAAAACTATGGTGCTATGGGAATCTAGTGCAGGTAAATCTAAAGAAAAAGAATTAAATACATTATTTAAATCTAGTTATGATCTTCATATTTTAATCATGAATGTTGAAGCTCTATCAACTAAAAAAGGAAAACAATTTGCAGAAAAATTTTTAAGTTGCCATAAAACTTTAATGGCAATAGATGAGTCTACTACAATAAAAAATCCTGGTGCAGCACGAACAAAAAACATAATAGCTTTAGGAAAAAATGTTTTATATAAAAGAATATTAACAGGATCTCCTGTAACTAAATCTCCATTAGATTTATATACTCAATGTTGGTTTTTAGATCCTTGGTTATTAGACCAACAATCTTATTATAGTTTTAGAACAAGATATGCATTGATGCGTAAAATAATGGTTAATGGAAGACAAATAGAAATCGTAGTTGGATATAGAAATCTTGGTGAACTTTCAGAAAAAATAAAACCATTTTCACATAGAGTATTAAAAGATGATTGTTTAGATTTACCTTCTAAAACTTATATGAAAAGAACTATCCAGTTAACAGAAGAACAACAAAAAGTTTATAAACAAATGAAAGAAATTGCACTTGCAACATTAAATGGAAAATTAACTACGACACATAATGTTATAACTCAATTAATGAGACTACACCAAATTACTTGTGGTCATTTTAAATCGGATGATGGTCAAACACAAAAAATTGCAAGCAATAGATTAGATGAATTAATGGATGTTTTATCTGAAATGGAAGGGAAAGCAGTTATATGGGCTCATTATAGATATGATATAGAAGTTATTGTTGAAGCCATTAAAAAAGAATATGGAGAAAATTCTGTTGTTACTTATTATGGTGACACAACTACAGAGGATAGACAAAAAGCAATTAAATTAATTCAAGATAAAGATAGTCCAGTTAGATTTATTGTAGGAACACCACAAACAGGTGGATATGGAATTACATTAACAGGTGCATCAACAATGATTTATTATTCTAATGGGTATGATTTAGAAAAACGTCAACAATCTGAAGCTAGAATTGATCGTATTGGACAAGAAAAACCAATGACTTATATTGATATTATTGCAGAAGGAACTGTTGATGAAAAAATTGTAAAAGCTCTTAGAACTAAAGTTAATATTGCAACTCAAATTATGGGAGAAGAATTGAAGGAGTGGATATAAATTTCCACTCCTCCTCATTGTAAGGTAACATTATTTTACTTCTATTTTAACGCCTTCAATTTCTTTTGGCTCATTAAAACCAAATTTAATTTTAAGTAAACCATCTTTCATTTCAGCTTCATCAACTACTACATCTTTAGCTAATTCAAACTGTTTAAAGAATTTTCTAAATGCTAAACCTTGTTTAACATAGTCTACATTTTTGTTATCTACTTTTCCTTCTATTGTTAAGATACCGTCTTTAACTTCTACAAGTACATTTTCTTTATTGTAGCCAGCTAAACCAATTTCTAAACCGTATTTACCCTTTGAGTATTTTACTACGTTATAAAATGGAAATGATTGTACTTTTGACCACGTGTCAAAAATATTTTCAAAAGCATCATCAAAAAATTTTGTTGATCCATTGAATATTTCTTTTTGTAATTTGTTTACATCTAGTAAACCGTTATTTGGGAATAATGAATTGAAAGTCATTATTATCTCCTTTGTTAAGCAAGTTAATAGGTCCATCCACATGATGCAACCTAAAAGATATATAATGATTTATTTTAAAATTTCAAGGTTATGTTCTCTATCTAAAAATTTATATTCTATTTTTGTGGTATTAAAATCTTTTTTTATTTTTTCACATATCTTTATAGGGTCAAATTCACCGCAAGAATAAACATCAAATTGAAGCAAAGCTGGATCAGGTTCATCCCAAACATGCATTACTATATGAGATGTTTCAATGATTGCAGCCCCTGTAATTCCACGATTACCTACCATATGAGAGTACTTAACATAAGGACCCATCATGACTTTCATTCCAATTTCATTTATAAATTTTTGAAACCATTGCCTAAGCAAACTTTCTTCCATAGGAGGATTTTTAGCCTCCGCCCGGATTATTAGATGTTTATGAACTAATAATTTGTTATCCATAAGCGCGTCATATAGTTTTTTAAAACTATAATCAATGATTTATTTTAATAAATTAAAAGATAGTGTTAACAAAATTGCTATAGTAGATCCAAGACCACAGATAATCCACCAAGTCAATTTGTCAAATTTTTTTTCAAATTTAGAATGCATTTCAGAAGATTCTGATCTTAATTCTTGTAAATCTCTTTTTACACCAGTTATATGACCATAAAGAGCTACTATATGCTCCCCTGTTGTTTCTGGTTTTTTACCATTACCCATTATACTAATCCTCTTTGTTTTAGTCTCATTTGTTTTTCGCTTTGACTTAATAAAGCGTTTTCTGTTGGTGTCAATCCATTCTGTAATCCAGCAATTTGAGTTATTGGTGGAGTTAAAATAGCAGCATTTGGTGCTGGTGTATTAAGTGGTTCAATATTTCCAGATATGGAAGGAATATAATTTTGTAATTGTGGTTTAAATGTTTTATTTAAGTCTTGTCTAGTAAAATCTCTTTCCATAGATCTTAATACTCCTTGTGTTTCTATAAATGGATTAGGTTGTCCTGTTGTTCTAGATATTTCTGAAAATCTATCAATAATACCTTGTGATGGAAAAAACGGTTCAAATTTGTCACGATATAAATTATTTACAGTTTCTGGTGACAATCCTCTAGTTTTAAATAAATTTCCTAAAGTAGTTCTTCCAACACCTAATACTTCTGCATTTTTTAAATGACCAGACATTGCTTGTTGGACATTAAATAAAGCTTTATTTGCTACATAATATCTTTCAATTAAATCTTTAGGAGTTTTAATTTCTCCAGTTAACAAACCTTCTGGACCTCCAGTAAATTCTCGTCTCGAGTTTCTCTCACCTTCTTGAAAGTCTGAAATATAAAATCCCATTGTTTTCAATGGATCTATTTTTTCAGCTCTCATTCCAAATATTCCAGCAAGTTCATATGGAACTTCATATACTTCTCCACCTTTTGCAGGAGTTTCTGTTATTGCTTGGAATGTTCTTGTGAAAGGTTTGTAACTTGGTGCTAATGCTTCTGCAAGATGTACAACTATTCTTTGAACTTTTTCATTATTTGGAGTTTCATTTGTATATAAAATTTTTCCTTCTGGTGTTCTTCCATTTCTTGAAATAATATCCATAAATGCCTCTGTCCAAATAGATGGTTCTATAAATGGACTTGATATACTTCCTGCTGCTTCTGCAATACCTTTTATAAACCCTGTCATTAAAGGTTTTTCTTGATCAACACCTGATTGTATATTTCTTAATAAAGTTGCAAAAGGTCTTTGTAATGTATCGTATACATTCATTTTGCTCCAATCTACAAAATATAAATCTCCAGTATCAGGATTTCTCATAAATATTTTTTGTGAATCTTTTGCCCAAGGAGCAACGAAATCTGAAGCGGCATTTGCTTCTTCATCAGTAACACCAAATATTGATTTAGATCCTTCTATTAATCCATAAGGAAGAGCAGCTGTTGCAGTTGTTGCTCCAACTAATCTCTTCATAGCAATACCTTTCATAATATTTGTACTTGTTATTGGATTTATTGAACCGGTAATAGGATCTTTTAAATCTTTTATTATTTGTTGTGCTATTCCAACGCCTGTTCTAAATATTTCTGATGGAAAAGACATGAAGTTACCAACAGGTAATCCTCTAGATAATCTTACAAGTTGACCTACTCTTGAATAGTTTTGAACTGTGTTTTTAACAATTTCTGCAACTTCTTGTTTTAACTCATCTTGAGCTACTTTAACTCCAGCTTTCTCATAAGCTTTTGCCCTTCTTGCAAATTCAACTTCAAAGTTAAATATTTTAATAACATCGTCTGATGTTGTGTAAACTCTTTCAGCAAATTGCAATCCTTTTTTAGCTAATTGCCCTGTTTTTCCTAATGATTTAACTAATGGATCTAATAGACTATCTGTACCTAAATTACCATTTGCTGCAAGCCTTGTGTCTCTTAATAAATTATCTAAATCTCCTTTTACAGCACTCGTATCTACTATTCCTAATCTCATGTATTCTCTATACTGTTCCATAGATAATGGTTTTCTAAGACCATATTGAGCTGTCATCCCTGCTTTTTTAGCTGCTTGTGCAATTATATCAGGACTTTCAAATATTGTTCCGTTTGCTAAAGAGAACATAGAGTTTGCTAAAAAGTTTTTTATTTGTGTTGGAACAGATAAAATTGTTTTATCGTATTGAGATACTGCTTTTGGTAATAACATTAAATTTCTATATAACCATGATGCAGTACTTCCTAATACACCTTTTGTTTCTCCTCTCATAAAATCTTGTATAACAGATGTATTTTTAAATCCTTCTGCAATTGAGTCTGTTGTCCATTTACCTTGTAATCCATTTACAATCGGACTTCCTTTAAAATCATTCTTGATATAATTATCCATTTTAACGATTTTAGCATTTGGACCAAAAGCTTTTGCTGCTTCATAAGGACTATCATGAAAAAATCCTCTTCTTCCTAATGGTGTATCTTTTGTTATATTAGATTTTATAACTTGATCATTTAATAACATTTCATCGTACAATTCATTTCTTCTTGCAATTGTAGATAATTTTGAAATTCCTTCGTACATAGATCGTCTAACATCAGAAACTTGTCCAAATAATTCTCTAAATGCTTTACTACCTTGTCCAATAATTTGTAATTCTTTTTCTCCTCCTGCCATTTTTTGTTCTACAGTTCTAGCAAAAGTTTTTACATTGTAAGGTTCTGTTGCTCCAATAGATAAATTACCAAATTTAAAAGAAGGCATTTTATCTATTTTTGGATAAGCATTTTTAGCTTGTTCTAAAATATCATTTACCATTGATTGAGCTTCTAAATCAGTTAATTCTTTTCCATTTTTAGCAGCATATCTAATAAAAATTTGTTTTATTTTATCTATTTTATCTTGCGCTGGTGTAAATTTATTAAATACATTTGCAAATTTATTATCAAAAATTGCATAAGTACTTCCAATTTGTGTTTTTAATCTATCACCCATTAATCCTCTTAATTGTAAAACTAATTCATCAGGTAAATCTCCAGCTCCTTTAGATGCAATATTAATTAAATCTGAAAATTGATTTCTTACTTTTTCTATTGCTGTTAAAACAGTGTCTACACTTTCAGTTGTCGAACCTCGTTTTCTCATAGTATCAACAATATTATCGACTATATTTTGATCTAATTTCTGATCTACTTTTCCAGAATATAAAGCATCATCTAGTGTTTTTAAAAATCCATTTTTTTCTGTTTCACTCGCTGCATTAAAAAATTTATTTGTTTCAGGAAACATTTTATTTATTTCTTTATCTATTCTAGCAACTTGTTCCATTGCTAAATGTGTATCTGCTCTTTTTGCAGCGTCTTCAAATTCTTTTGCAAGAAATAATTCTTTTGGTTTTTTTCCTTGTGGAGTAAATACACTTCCAACATTATAAAAAAATCTATCTAATGCAGAACTACTGTAAGCAAGAGTATCCCCTTGAGTAGCCAACTTTTTTGCCCCTTCTCCTATTCCAAAAACAACAGGTGCAAGTAATAAAGATTCAGTTCCAAATTTAAATCTATTCATTAATTTTGTTATTGCATCTTCTCTACCACCAGTTTCTTCATCAATATCTCCAAGTTGAGTAGGACCAACTCCAAAAGCAGATCCAATAGTCCCTAGTTTCTCGATGTCCGCTACGAATGCCTCTCCTACAGCTCCACCTGCAGCAATTGCTCCATATCTTTGAGTCGTAGATAATTTATTTAATTTTTGTGCTTCAGCTGTTGCTTTTATTAAATTAGGGCTAGTTAGATTAGCATAAGCTCCAGCTCTTTTTGCTTTTAAAGCTGTTTCAGCTATTTTAGTTGCAATCTTAGCTCCCGCTGCAGAAGGTACTCCTATTTGAACCAATCCTTCAATTAATCTTCCAGATAATCTTTGATCTGCTATTTCTTCAAATGGATTCATTTTGTCAAAAAATTGTTCGACAGAAGCTGCACTACTAGTATCAAAACCAAGATCTAAAAGTTCAGCAGCTAGAGAAGCTACTCCTTTTGGAATTTTAATAATTCCAGATGCAATACCTGCAACTCCAGAAGTTATTAAACCTACTTTTTGATTGCTTTCTCCAATCGTTTCAAATGGATCTATATATTCAGCCATGGTCTATTACTCCATGTTTGGCTTATTTTTCTTTGCTAATTCCTCGTAGAATCTTTGTTTATTCCATGCTCTAGGATCATATGCAGCGCCAGGACTTTCAGAAAATGAAGGTTGTTTAACTGGAGTTGGTGGAGTTGGTATTTCTTGTCCACTTGTTTGTACTCTCACCCAACCTTGGCCTTCTTTTACTCTTTTATAAAAATTTCCATAGTTATCATAAAACACTTTTCCTTCAGGAATTGTTGCTACATCTTGTGGATTTGGTTTAGCAGTTTTAACTCCTCCTTTACCTGTAACAACTACTGACTCTACTGAAAATTTTGAAACAGGTGTTCCACTTTTTTCAAGTTGTTTTACAGTATCAAATACTCCTTCAGCCTTACCTCTTAAATCTGGATTAGCTTTAATAAAAGCTTCTTTAGCATCTTGTTCTAATTTCATTTTAGCTATTGTTAATTCCTTTTCGTATTTATTTTTTGCTTCTTCAGTTTGAATTGCAGAAGTAACTCCTGCTAATCTTAATTGTCTTTGAAATGAATCTTCTGTTTCTTGTCCTTTTAAATATTCATCAACAGCTGGAGTATATGCTTTAGCTACTGTTGAAAAAATATTTCCAGTAGGTGTTTCAGACATTGTTCTTAATCCACCTCTAATTAATAAATCAGATAATCTATCACTTTGACTTCTTGAAGGTCCTGCAAATTGTGAAAGTATAGCAGCATTTCTTATTGCATTTTTATAAAGATCACTACTTGTATCTATTTGATAATTATCTAATGGGTTAGCAGCTCCTTGTGGATTTTCATAACCAGCTCTTTTTGGAACCACATTTGACATAATACCTTCATTAGTAGATCCACCTATTCTAAACATTGGTCTTTTAAGTATTTTAGACATTAGTTTATTTCCCTGAATAAATATTAATCGGACTTTGTTGAGTTGGATTAAATGCTTTGTAAATTCCAGCTAAAGTTGAAGCAGCTCCTAATGCAGTTTGTAATCCACTTGGAGATGGAATTTGTGTAGTTGTTTCTCTTCCAGGATATCCAGAAATCAAAGGTTGAATACCTGCTCCATAAATTTGTGCAGCTTCTAAAGGTTGATAAGCTTGTTTTTGTGCAAGTTGTTGTTGAGCACTTAATACAGCTTGTTGTTGAGCTTGTTGTTGTGCACCTAATGCAGAAAGTCCAGAAATTTGAGATCCTAATAATCCTTGTGTTTGTCCTGCTAATCCTAATTGTTGATTATATTGTTGTTGAGCAAGTTGTTGAGCTTGACCATAGCCCTGTTGTTGTAATTGAGCTTGTAGTAATGCTCTATTTAAATCTGATTGAGTTTGATATTCAGCTCTTTGAACACCTTCTCTTCCACCACCATATGCACCAGATCCAATAGCTTGGGCAGCTAATGCAGGTAATCCTTTTTGTGCTTGAATATCATATTGCTGTAAAGTTGTATCAATAACTTGTTGTTGATATGGAGACATATATTGTTGATATGCCTGTGGTCCAGTTGCAGCTTGTGCAGCTTGTAAATAAGGTTGATATCCACCAAGACCAGTAGATAACTGTTCCGCTTGTTGTTGTAATGCAGAAGCAGGGGCTACAAATTGTGGTCCAACTAATTGTGATACATCTAAACCTTTAATACCACCAACAGCTGATGCAAGTTGTGGTAAATATTGTTCAGCAGCCGCTTGTATAAATGGCGCTGGTAATACTTGTGTTTGTTGTACTTCAGCCATTATACAGATCCACCTGATTCAAGTTGTTTCATTAATGTGTACATTTTTTTAGCTCCTAGATTCTCGTCACCACCACCTGCATTTCGTACAGCGTCAGCAGTGAATACAAATTCGTTATTAGATAACATAGCAGGTATATCATCTGCTCTTTCTTTTATACCAATTGGTGGAACAAATCCACCAGTATCTCTATAATCTAATTCTTTAACCCCAGCTTGATTTTCTCTAGTTGGAACTTCAGCACCCATTGCATATCCCATTCTTCCACCCATTGCCATCATAGGTGTTCCAAAAAAACTTTGTTGAGTTGTTTGTTTAATTAAATCTCCAATACCACCTTCTTGATATCCTATTCTTCCACCATTCGCTGCCATTTGAGGATAAAATGGATTATTTGGATATTGAACAGTTGGATTTAATAATGGAGAGTATTGAGCTTTATACTGAGCAACTCTATTTTGAAAATCTGGAGTAGATTCTCCTTCTTGTTGTTGCGGTGTTCCTAATTTTCCTCCTAAAAATCCACCTGCTATACTTCCTATAACATTTCCACTTAATGATGGTAATAAACTAGATACTCCACCTGAAAGTAAAGTACCTTGCATTGGAGCAAAAGAACCACCTACTCCTAATAATCCTGGGAACATAGATCCTTCTACTGCATTTATACCTCCAAATATTCCACCTGCTCCTCCTAATGCTCCTCCAGGTCCAAATAATGTTCCTGCACTACCGAATCCTGGCCCACCAAATAAAGCTCCACCGCCTGTTGCATAAATTGCAGCTGCAGCTAATGCTGCTTTTCCAAGTGGACTTGATGCTACAGATTTAACCGCATTAGTAACTCCTTTAGCTACACTTCCTATTGCCTTACCTATTCCGCTTACAATACTTCCAAGACCATACTGTTGTCTTGTCATATATCCACCAAATCTTGCTTCAACTCTTTCATCAGACATTTCTTGCATACCACCTTCAGAAACTGCTTGAACCATCTGTAATGCAATTTCTCTTGCTTGTTCAGGAGGTATTCCTTG
>Ga0209298_10001474_pt1 | contig 15216 bp, 11 predicted proteins | sample S_140806_EF_Meta_FD_187325 | JGI IMG/M metagenome (GOLD analysis project Ga0209298, IMG submission 187325) | Freshwater microbial communities from Lake Simoncouche, Canada to study carbon cycling - S_140806_EF_MetaG (SPAdes) (version 2) | ecosystem: Environmental > Aquatic > Freshwater > Lake ...
CAGGTGCTTCAATAGTAATCGTCTGCTTATCTACGGTTTCAGGAAAATACCTGTTGTGAGATGTTTCGGTGTCGTTGATGTAGGAAAACTTGATAGTTGCGTTGTAAGACATTGCGAAGGTGTTTTGTATGAGTGTATTATAGCATAAAAAAGACCCCTGTAAAGGGGTCAGTGTGCCAGTTTAGAAACTGGTTTGTTATTGTACTTTAACTAATTCATTATTATCTTCGATATCAAGAGCTTGTGGAATAAATCCTTCTATCGAAAGAAGTTCAAAAGTAGGATCCGTATTATACTTCTCAGCAGCAGAACGGAACATTTTGTTCATTTTTGCAATTTGCTTCGCAAGTTTTTTGCGTTCATCAGATGCTTTTTCCGCAGTAACATTCTGCAAAAATCCAACTGGAACAGGAACCTTACCTTCTGCAACTGCTTCAAGAGCCTCAAAAAATGCCCGTTTATGATAGGTGTTGTTTCCGTTGTTGATTGCAATTACTGCCGCATTTTCGGGAAGTTTCTCTTTCAATATCTTCTTTACAGCAGTTTCTGCCGATTCCTTGGTGAAGGAAACCATGCTAGAAGAAGCCATAATGTTGTTTACGACCTTGTTGCAACGATTTTCCACTAACTTTTGAGTGAAAGAATGTGGAATGGAGTTCCACCAATTCATACATTCTTGAACTGTAGGAGAATTTTCTTGACGCACAATCCAATTCCGAAGACGAACTTCAAAATCATCTTCAGTAGCAGGCTTTGAAGGAGAATGATTGTTGCATCCCAATCCAAGTTCATCCTTAAGATCTTCTATAAGAAATCCATCTCGTAGTTTTACGACAAGATAAACCCACTTCTCTTGCTCCAGAACTTTAAGAGCACCACCACGGGTAAAACCATCAATAGAAGTTCCATCGGAAAGAATTACAGGCGGAATGACATCAACCTGAATACCCTTCACTTCAATACTGTTTTTGATCTTTTCCCGGTTCACATAATCGGTTCCGGTTGATCGGGCAACGTTGATTTCCTGTCCCTTATCATTAGTATAAATGATGGAAGAACAATCTCGTATTTCAAGTCCAACTACATTTGCAGTTCGGAACTTGGGAAGTTCAAGATCTTTAAACCAGTTCAAATTGGGTATGCCACATGGCACACTCATCTTTTCAAATTTCATTTTAAATTATGCAATGTTACAATATTGAAAGTGCTTCTGCAAAAGCATCTGCCTTCCAACTCTCTAATAATAACATAAAAAAAGACCCCTGTAAAGGGGTCAGTGTGCCAGTTATTCAGGTGTCTGTTTAGTCAGTTCTCTTATCATCTTCTCATACTTTCTGGCATACCACCATTTACCAATGGGATTTCTTATCCAGAATGGATGAAACTGAATCATCCATAGTGATCTTTCAAAGTTTACCCGAATAATCTTGAAGATAAGAAGTATGTATTCTGCAACATTCTTATCCACGAGCATCATATAAAAGATAATCGCAAATGGTATGAACCAGAAATAATATTCAGACATATCAGTTTGTAAAAAAGGATGCTACAGTGGGAGAACCAGGTTTTGGTTTTGCAAATTTCTTCACCTTTTTAGGTTTCATTTGATTATGAATAAAAGATTTTGCACTATTCAAATTATTAGACACATGAACCTGATTTCCATTATGTATAATCATAAATTGATTACCATAAGGAATCGCAGCCCACATTTCATCCTTAGTCACATAACCTGCAGGATCAGAAGGTACAGGATTCAATAAACCATAATTCGGAATGCTCATCGAAATGTTGCAGTCACATTGATGATCTGTGCATTCGGATACTGAGACTTTGCGACTCGCCTTGCATCCTGATAATCACGAGCATAGCATTCCACATAGAACACATTGCCTTGAACGTAGCACTGAACAAGATGTTTCATGATGTTTACTTTTTGATGGTGGAGATTGCAGGTTCGCCTTGAACAAAGATGGTGTTCACGACTGCCTGCAGTTTTTTGGCGGTTGTAATGCCAGTATTACTATAGACGGGAACATGGACGAATCCATATGCCTTGTGATAGTTCTTCAACTGTCCAGGAATCAGAGACCCTTCTGAGAGACGCCTAGCATCCTCTGTATGGAGTCGGATCACACGACCGATGGTCTGTGCCATCGCAATGTAATCCATGTTCCTCATGAGCACACAGGAGGTCAATCCAGGACAGTTGATACCTTCACTCAGAATAGAGTAGTGAAGAAGAATGAATTTCTTCTCAGAATCCTTACCCCACTTTGTCAGAGTGTCAAAGAACACTTCACGACCAACTTTCTGATTATTGATGAATGCACCATACTTTGCGGTGATCCACAACACATCATAACCATGAGACTGTACTTCTGTCATGAATTCAGTCTCTGCAAGCATTCGCATGAGAACCTTAGTGTTTGGTGCAGCCACCAACACCTTCTCCATGTTATCTTCATTGAGAATCGTATCAAGAAGAGTCATGCAATCACGCTCTGCCGCAAACTCTTTGTCACGATGAATATTCATAGAATGTACTTGAACTTGAGGAGGAAGAATGTATCCACCATTGACCAGTTCAGGTGCAGAAACCTGACAAATCACTTGACCATAAACTGATCCATCATTCATTCCTGGTTTGGATGCAACAGCAGAATGCTTTGGAGTTGCAGTAAAGAAATAGCAACGCTGAGCATGATTACTGAAATGCTTGGTTGATTCAAAGAAATGACGTTGAACTGAGTTGTGTGCCTCATCAAAATAGATGGTGTTCACATCAATACCAGATCGTTGAATCTGAATCAGTGAATGATAAGTCGTAAAGATCAGTTTATGACCATTCACATGATAATTCCATGCGAAGATCTTACTGGGATTGGTAGTACTATAATGATGTGTCTCACCGCTGTGTACGTGCATCACAGAAGCATTGGTAATGTGCTCCAAGAACTCTGCAGACAATTGCTCCGCAAGCATGATTCTTGGCGCTACCACCACAATCGTCTGAGGAATGCTATTGGAAAACTCTCTGATAGCATCGAAAATCATGGTTGGAGTCTTACCTCCACCGGTGGTCATCAGCACTTGACCCTTGCTGTGATGCTCCATAGCACTGTGAGCACGTTCTTGGTGGGGACGAAGAATCATCGGTTTCGTTGTGTACCGAGTCATTATAGCATTAAAAAACCCCCTGTGACGGGGGTGGAGTGGACGGTTCTTAAAGTGTCTTAAAGCCTCATCTTCAAACCAGACAAAGGTACTCTAGCAGTATTATTGAATTATGTCAAGTCTTATGCTATAGTAGCAATACCTACCCATGCAGATCCTTTAAAGAGTTCTAATCTTGAACTTGTTGAATTATAAATTAATGCTCCAGTAACAACATTACCATTTATTGCATCCCTTTCGGAAGTTGTTAAAATTGGTGGATAGAACGGAGATCTCAATGATGCTGTGAGATTCGCATTTCTCATATCAAGAGCACCAACAACTACGGCAGTATTAAATCCAATTCGGGATAAATTATTATAAATCGATACTCCATTTGAAATGGTAATATTTTTATTATAAATGTCAATTCCCAAATTAACGATATTGGTTGTTCCTAATCCAACGGATCCGCTAGAAATAATATCAGAAAGGACCGTCAATCCTACAGTTGGTGTTACTGATGTAGTATTAATTCCAATCTGACCAAAGAGTGCCGTTCTATTTCTGGCATCAAGACTAACTATTGGTTTGTCAGTACCAATACCAATCGAAGAGACTCCAGTAACATTCAATTGACTCAGTGTTGTAATTCCACTAACATTGTTGAGATTTGTATTTTGGAAAATATTTGAGGATGATCCTCCTAAAGTGATACGATTACTTCCGGTTCCTGCAGTAATTGTGCCGTTTGATACAAAATTTCCACCAGCATAAAGATCTGAACTTATTGTGGCAATACCAACTACATGAAATGCATTAACTGGATTTGTGATTCCGATTCCCAACTTTCCACCATAAGTTAGAGTCATCAATATTCCATTATTTTGCCCGTATAACCAATTAAAATTCCCAGTACTTATTCCTGGATTACCAGAATGAATATAATAATTGATATCTCCAGTAGCCAAATTGCTAATGTCTAGAGTATCTTTTTGACTTCCAAATCTAATCTGAGATGCACTTTGTCCAACTCCAATAGAATTTCCAATATTGAGTACTACTTCTCCACTTGATTTTGCAATATTAACTGAAGATGAGGTGATGATTCCAACTTCAATATTTGGAGTTCCCGTTAAAGATCTTGCGGTACTTGCAATACCTGTTACATTACCAACAATTCCACCAGAAAATGTTGAAAGACCTGTAGAATTTACATTACCACTTAAGTTTCCGGTTACATTCCCAGAAATACCACCAGAAAATGTTGAAAGTCCTGTAGAATTTACATTACCAGTTACATTACCTGCAATACCACCAGAAAATGTTGAGAGTCCAATAGAATACACATTACCAGATAAATTGCCAGAAAAACCATTGACAGAAGTTGTGACACCAGAAACATAAAGATATGTTAATGTTGCACTAGTAGTATTAATATTTTGAGATAATCTAGAATTACTTAATGTCCCATTACTAATATTTGATGCATTAATTCCTGTTATATCAGTTCCAAAACCACTAAAATTATATGCTGTTACAATTCCAGAAATACTAATATTCTGTGGTAATCTTTGATTATTTAATATTCCTGATGCAACATTAGTTGCATTTAATGATGTTAAAGATGCCCCACTACCAACAAATAAACTTGCAGTTACAATTCCGGTGGTGTTTACATTTCCAGTTACAGCATCGACAGTAAATCCATTTCCGGTAGAAGGATTTTGACCTACCTGTAGTGAATAATATGGAAGTGTAGTTCCTATACCAACCTTAGAAGTGGTGGAAATATTTCCAACATTAACATACCAACCATCAACGGCAATAGCATAAATGTCAGTAAGTCCTTTAGCACTTCCGTAAAATGTTGATGCCCCTACTGCACCAGTAGAAGGATAAAATGTAATTGCTGATCCAACCTTTAGATTATTATAAAAAGTAGAAACACCAGATACTGCTAAATTAGTTGTTGTTACTAATCCAGTGATCTTTGCTGTTCCATAAACATCCAAGAATTCGGTAGGAATTGATGTCCCAATTCCTACCAGACCATTAGCATTTACGATAAAATTGTCATTATCAACCTGAACTCCATTCCTAAAATTAAATGACTTGCTGATATTTGCCATCTTTTGAGTCTATTTTTAGTTATTTATCGTTCAGTTTTTGTTGAAGTTCATCAACTTTTCCTGATAGTTCTTTAACTGCCTCAATCAGAAGTGGAACAAGTTTTTCATACTTAACAGTAATATAATCATTGCTTACTGGCGCAGGAGCAACTACTTCTGGAAGAACTGATTGAACTTCTTGTGCGGAAACACCTGCATGTCTTAATGATGTATCGAAACCAAGTTCTTTAGCAATTTCATTGAAGTTGTATGTGAAACCATTTAGAGTAAGAACTTTATCAAGTGCATTTTTAATAGGTTCAATATTAGTTTTAAGTCTAATATCAGAAATTAATGCTGTGATATCCCCAACAACACTTAAAGCGCCACCAATATATAAATCACCATTTGTTTTTAATTGACTATTTGTATCACAGAATAATGATGCTGATCCAGTATTTGCGGCATTTTGGAATAGCAAATCTCCACCATTATTAAGTTGGAGGGCAGTACCTCCACTACCACCATTAACTGTCAGAATTCCTGTTAAGGTTGTGTTTCCAGTAACATCTAGACTAGAACTTAATGTAGTGGCACCAGTAACATTTAGTGTACTGGATAATGTAGTGGCACCAGTAACATTTAGTGTACTGGATAATGTAGTGGCACCAGTAACACCTAGAGTACTTGAAAGTGTAGTAGCATTAGTAACATTTAATGCATTTGAAACAGTTAAATTGCCAGATGTTGAAGTATTAGTTGCCTGCAAATAGATATCATCATCAGCGTCATTTTCAATACCAATAAGCAATCTAGTATCTTCCCCAACCCCATTCACATAATATTTGATGAATGCCCTATCTCCAGAACCAGTACCAGGATCAGACATCCATTCAATACCATTATTGACAGCATTTCCTGGTGAAGGGATAATTCTACCAGTAAATGTTGATACCCCAGTAATATTGAGAGATCCACCAACATTAAGATTTTGAGAAATACCAACACCACCTTCAACAATCAGTGCTCCTGTTGCAGTAGTTGTTGATGGTAAATTTGAAGTAAGTTTAAGTTGCCCTCCAATATTAGTCGCATCTTTAATCTTAACTTCTTTATCAAAAGTAACAGGTCCATTAAATTGTGAAAGAACCGTATTAGAATTTCCACCTTCAACAACAAGTCTTTCTTTAATAGTAACTTCATCAAATACAACACTCAAACGATTTGGATCCTCTCCAGTAATAGTTGGTTTTGGAATATCATATGATACAATTTCTCCACTAGATGCAGATGTCTTAGTATTTCCGTTGAATAAATCGCCATTACTGTTTATACCATTATAAACAACAATACCACCAGATCTTTCTTGTGATTGGACAAGGAACTCTTCCCTCTCACTTAATGTCGTAACTTGAACTTGTGGTAATCCAGTTGAATAATTACCTGGACCATATCCAAGATATTCAAATGTATGTCCTGACACTCTAGTAATAGAAGGCCTTCTAAATTCGATAGCAATTGGTTTAATCTTTATAATTCTTGAACCATTCTCATGGTTGTTTTGTCTTGTTGCAAGAGAACCACGAATAACTGTGAGTTCATCATTAAAAGTGCCACCAAGAGTGCTACTTGCAACTCTCATAATCTCATCATTAATCTGAATATAAGATCCAATTGGAAATCTCTTTGTAGTCGCAGCAGCACCAACAGGATTTGAAACTCTAATTTGAGTATCACTTGTAAATGAAATTGCAGTTAAAGTTTCTTCATCAAATAATGGAACACCTCTTATTGCTAAGTTTTCTCCAGAAGCATCAGAAGTTGCTTCATTTGCCGAGAGTCCGTGCTTGAGAATATAACCACCAGTTGCAGATACTGATTTGTTTGTAATTGCAGTGAATGTATTGACTCCAACTCCTGCAGTTACAATATAATCACCAAGATTATTATTACTCGAATCAATAACTCGGAATCTATTTCCTGCTACTAATCCGTGAGGAGCAGAGCAGGTGAATGTGGTAGTACCAGTTGCAGAAGTATAAGGTGATGAAGAAACTTGAACCGAAGGTCCGACTATAAATGCATACTGAGATGTGATAACAACTGAGTCTCCTGCAGTCTTAGCAATAGCAATTTGATTTGTTGCAGGAATAGAGGTGATTCTATGATAACTATCAGAAGTTGTACCTGCTCCGGTAAATTGAACAACATTACCGATTGCTGGAGTAATACCAGAAGTTACAACATTAAATCTGGCATTATTATTGCCAGTTCCCACTACAGAAGCATCGAAGAATAATTCTCCAGCAGAATATCCAGAACCAGAAGAAACAATATCTGCAGATGATATAACACCACCACCAGATATAACAACTCTTGCGGTTGCGCCTCGCCAGGTTCCAGTAGTTGGATTCGGATCATTATTTAATAGTTTAACGTTGTGATATGTTCCTGCATTACCTCCATTGTAATTAGCACTAGGTGTTCCAGTATTCAAAGCACCACTATAAGTTACAATACCAGCAAGTCCATGATTTCTTGCAAATGTGATTATTTCATTTGAAGCACCAGAAACAGAAGACACAGTAAGACCAATGCCTAGAGTTTTGAGTAAAGTATCCGTTGCTTCTTTTGTAATACTTTTTTTGAGATCATTTGTTACAACTTCACCGATAAATGATCTCTTTGCAAATGATTTGGCAGAAGTTGGAGTATCATTAATGTTATCCCTATCTAATTGGGGATACAGGTCAACAAGATTTTGACTATATTTTAAGTTTGTAAACTCTGTTGGGACTGCCTTATCTGCTGTTAAAGCATAGATGTGATAAACACCATCCTGGACATCCTTAATATATTCAGAGATTACTTCATTTCTATAAATGTAAAGATTAGATTGAAGATCATTTCTTTCAAATCTTGGAAGTGAAGTTGTTCTATTAGCAGTATTATTTGTGAATGATCCTGCAGTTCTAGTTGTTACATATGTAAATGTCATATCATTTACAACAGATGCAACCACAAATGTTCCATTATATCCAGAATTTCCAACTCCAGTAGTATTGGTACTATCAGTTACATTTTTAATAATAACAGTATCATTAACTTGAAGATTATGTGGGAGTTCAGAAATAACAGTTACATTTGGTGAATTGTAACTGCAAGTTGAAATAAATCTTGGATTTCTTCTATACTCATAATCATTACGTGTGAGAGTAGACTTTGTAAAATCTATATCAATAGCACCAGTACTAGATTCTTGAATAATAAATCCATTCTCAGGATTTTTTGCATTTGCAGATTCTTTTGGAATTACAACTCTAATCTTATAAATTTTTTCATCTAAACTTCTGGTATCTGCAATTCTTTTAATATAAGAAGGTTCGGTTCTTACAGTTAATCCGGCAACACCCAATGTGGTTATGGCATAATAGATGGAAGTATTGTAACTACCCGCATTTGTTCTAATGTACCACTGAGTTCCATCATATTGTACTGGATGTCCGTCCTCCCCTGCATTCTTATCAGATACTCTACTTAGGATTTTAAGACTGGTTCCACCATAAACAGTAATTGCAGTACCAGTTTTTGCATTGGATTCTGAAGATGCAAGTTTAATTGTATTATTATCTCCATTATCAATCACATAATAAACGGTATTTTCTACGATATTTTCTGGTAAGTCACCATCATCACTCAGAATGATAACCTTTTCTTTAGTATCAAGTGTATTTGGTCCAATTGTAAAATTATTTGAATTATCTGGTGCAGATGCAGAGTATTGCTTAACACTACTTGTAGTACCATCCGACATTAAAATATTTGCCGAATATTCAGTTCCGTTTCCTACAAAATATAACTTATCACTTACTTGTGCTCCGATACGATATCCTTGCGTAAGAATTGGTGGGACATCATCTAAAGAATTATATCCATAAAGATATAGTCTCGAATTATTACCAGTACTTATTGTTTTTTGAACATCTAATGCAATCCAGTCAATTTTATCTTCTTGTCCTACAATTGCTCTTGGAGCAATGATAGAAGTAATGAATGCTTTATTATCCTTATCAAATGCTTCCTTCTTAAATCCACTAGCACTAATCGCAATTTGCCCAAAGTTTGAATTGGAGTTTGTAATACTGAAGTCGGCACCAGTCTGAGCATCAAAATGCTTGTTAAAACCAATCGCAAAGACTGATACAATTTGAATAAAGGAATCATTGGTTGCTTTAATATGACTTGATTCCCATCCGTTTCTATAGATTGCCAGTGGATCTAAGTGATAGACCGTACCAACATTTGTAGAGGAAGATTGTGAAGATAGAGTTGCTCCTGCAACTCTGCTAGTAGAGAGGCCCTTATAATCTCTAGAAGTAGGATTATATTTTACAAATGCACGGTCATCTTTTTGTAAAGATACACCAGTGAATTGTGCAACAACCATTGAACGGAAACCTGATGCTTTGCTACCATCGGCCCACATTCCATTCATACCATAAACAGAACGCAGAGAGATGTTAAAGATATAAGGTGATGCACCAGATACTGTATCAGTCTCAATCGTTACTGTTGCGCCAGATGCATTTCCTGGTGTTGGTAAATTTGCTCTAAAACTTGGAAGTAAATATGTAAATATCGTTGGATCAGTGTCACTAATATTTTGAACTACTGTTGAGATATTATAATCTTCGGGTGAAACTCCCGCAATTTTAATTGGAGTTCCTGCTGTAAGTTCGTGAGGTACTAAAGTCTTAACAGTAACCTGATTACTCGCAGTTCCACCAGAACCTGCTTCAATATTGAAAATGTTAACAGGATCTGCGGCAAATGCACCCACAATTTCCCATTCAGGTCTCTGTTTCTCAAATCCAAGAGAGTTGGCAGGATACTTCTGGTCAATATCTCTACCAGATGCAAGATTAAATGCATTGGAGAGTTTTGCATAATACATATCAAGGTCAGTAAGACCATAATTTCCCACATTATTCACACCATCTGCGTATTCAAAACAGGTGAGTTTGTGGTGAGAAAATTTTGGTACTGATTGATTATTAACAGAGAAATCTCTTGAGTCAGTATATACATTTCCTGCAATATCACCATCAAAGAAACAGAACTGCCAGAAGTAACATGCACCGGTAATTCTAAAGATTGCTGAATTAGCAACATTAGAATCTGTTGGGTTAGGTACATATTTTGGACGCAGTTTGGTCTTTCTTAAATCGAGACCAACAACTGAAGTACCTCTGGGTACAACAACACCACCATTTACACTATTAAACTTATAGAGAATATTATCTTCTTGCGTTAGATCAAAGTTAGAATCTAATGTAAGTGATAATACGTCTGAAGCCACATATGTTGCTCCACCAGGTGCTACTGCGGTTGCAGTTACACCATTTTTATAAACTGCAAAACCAGGTCTATTATCAATTACGTGAGCACCAGGCATTAAGAGAATCGTAGTCTTCTCTACATCATCATTACTATTTCCTTTCTGATATGAGAATCGTGCTGCTTCTAACAGTGCTCTCTGCAGTGTCTTAAAAGGTTGTGCAAGTGAGTTACCTTGATTACTTATGCTATCTGTGGAATCAAGATCACTTGGCGAAACATAAAGAATACGACCTTCTGTATTCTTAATGAAATTATCTAATTTATTAAGTGGCAATTTTCTACACCAAAACGTCTTCTATCCTTTATTTATCAAGTTAAATCTTATCAATCAAACTCCATAATATCTTCTGGTAGGTCTTGTGGATTCTCCAAATCCATCTCAAATAATAGTGGATGTGCTTCTTCGTCTATTAGATAGAAGGAGTTCTTAAATAAATCTTCTGGTTCAAATCTTCTTTGCTTGTCTGCTAATTCTTTTAGATCCTTATCGTACATATAACCGTCTGGTAGTTCATCGAATGTGAATGGGATTTCTGATATAAAATACATTTTAACTATTTGGGAACCTTCATTATACCAGCAGTATGCTTGACTGATTTTATATCCCATAATTATGTCTTTAATTTTTATTTATTTTACCTTTATTATAATACAATCTCCCATTAATCCAACCTTCTCCTGGAGATTCTTTTTTCATCACATTTTCTTTTCCATTATTCCACCATTTTAATCCTTCTCTCCTCTTTTTCATTTTATCTTTTGTATCTTCCGTGTGTTTTGTTCCTAATCTATAGGAATTGCCTTTATTTGCTTCTTTACATTTATCTAAACAATTTTTAGAAGGAGGTTTTCCTCTTTTTATATTTGATAATTTTTCACAATATTCTTTCGTTCTTGTTGGCAATTTTCTACCTGTGTTACAATCTTTTATTTTTTTCCTCACCTCTTCACTATGAGTTTTTCCATAGAAGGGGTTTCCAGATCCACTCATTATTATCGATCTTCTTTTTTTAGAATATTCATATAATCTAGAATTAGTATATCTGCCACTATGATATTCATTAATAGCATTCATATTGCAATAAGCAAATATCATTTTTTTAGTTTTCCAATTATTAATCCCATATCTTTTAAGGTATATTTTTTCCAATAGTGCGTGAGCAATATAATGCTCCTTTGCTGTCAATATAACAATTCTATTGTTTTTTCCAAAGATACTTTTTGGAAATGTGTGATGTTTTTCTGTATAACCTTCAGGAGAAGTTCTATTCTCTGCTTTCCTGATGATACTACAATAAACTTTTAGATAGTTCATTTCTACTCTGGATGTCTGCATTAGTATTTATATTAAAAAGGAGGGACTTTCACCCTCCTCCTGAAGTTTGCAGACATCCAGGTATTATTATTTAGTTAATGCTCTGAGGGGGACTCGGACCCCCAATCCCATACGGGCGCGAAATTTTAAGTTTCGAATGTATACCAATTCCATCATCAGAGCGTGTATAAGACCATTATAACTCAAAGAATCATAATAGTCAATAGGAACACTGGGCCTTGAACCCAGACCAACCCGTTATAAGCAGGCCGCTCTACCATTAAGATATACTCGCATAAAGTTGCCTTGAAGCAACATATAAGACCTATATGTTGCCTTGACTCAACTTCCCTCTTCGTGATCGGTGTGTATTCGTATGAGGTCGTCATCGGCGGGCATTATGACCACTTCTTTTCCTTCACTGGTGATAACAAAAGACTCTCCACCTTCTACTCTTTCCAGTAGATTATCAAAGTCTTCTTGAAATTCTTCCACTGTAAAAACTTCCATTCTTCAAAAAGGATTACTATATGCAAGGCAATCTTCACTTACTGTTTTGCGAACTACTTCCAGTACGCTCATAAATTGCTCAACACTCTCACATTCTACCACTCGTTCTGCACCTTCGCTAGAATATAGGTAAAATTTACGCGCAAGAGTATCGACAACACAACGACTCAGGAACTCTTCGGTTTGCATTCGGTCTTTGATTGATTACCTTGGTATTATAGGGCATCTAGGGGAGGTTGTCAAGGGGGCAAGTGCTTCAAATACTCAATCCAAAAAATTGAGTTATGCAAATTCTACCATTTAAATCATCTAAATCTTCCTTTTTCATAGAAATTTTAGAAACTTCATGCTTAATACATGAAGGAAATATTACAGTACAATTAGTGTTTACTTCAATCGTAACATTATAATCTGTAAATGTTAAATTGCCACCTTGAAATTTTTTTGGTTGTTTAAAAATCCATGTTAAGCAAGTTAAAAATGCACTGTCCGTATGAGAATGATAATAATTTCCATTTTCATAATATGAAAGTAAAGTATTATCTTGATTGAAGAATATATTTTTAAAAAACCAACTGGGATGATTATTGTAAATTTTTTCTTTGTTTTCTATGAGTTTTCTACCAATTTTATAGATATTTGAAAAATCAAATTCTTTATAGATGTCAGAAATCCACAGTCCAGAATTATTTTTTTTGTATACTTTTTCACCATCAACAGTATCATAAGCACTTCCAGTTTTTTCTGGAGAATTGAATTTTTTACTATAATAAAGAAATTTAATTTCATCCCAAATTAAATTTAATTCATCTGGTGTAAATGTATTTTCTATTGTGATAAGAGGAAAAGGATTTTCATAATTTGTTATTTTCATATGTAAATCTTATTATTCTTCTCCAGATTCTAGGTGGATAAAGACTCAGAAACTTTGATTAATTGTATAAGTATTATAAGGCATCTGGGGATGGATTGTCAAGGGGTTGGGTTGTTATATATTTAATACATAATAAAAATTATCATCACCTCCTTGGGATATTGTTCCGGCATCTGGAGTCCATACAAGGTCATTCCAATCAGCGCTCCCGTTTTCTATACTATCGATCCTATCTTCCAATTCCATCGAATTTCCATTTTTCCTAATGGCAACACCGTATCCATTGTCGTTACTACCAGTAATTGTATAGGTTACACCTGTAGGAATATAATAAGTAATAACACTTCCTCCACCATTAACAGGAGTAGTGATATCAATTCGAGCAAATCCAGGAGCATCCAAGAAAAAGTGGTTTGTATCACCTGCCTCTCTACTAAAGTTCATTTGTACTTGATATCCTCTGTATGCAGAATAAAAATTTGACAGTGCTATTGTTCCGCTTGTGGGAACATTCGTATTATTATTAGTAGTGTATCCAGCACCACGATAATATTCTCCTGCTAGTGCAATAGGATTAGCACCACCAAATTCAGTTTGTATTTGACCCAGACTGATTGGATTGTATGCGATGGGCATTGCCATTTTACTTACCTTCTAAGATTTCTAGTCTATTTTGTAGATTTGTTATTGTCTCTTGCTGTTCTTTAATTGCCTCAATTAATAGTGGGACAAGTTTCTCATACTGAACTGTAAGATAATTGGAATCTACCGGAGCAGGTTTGACTGCTTCTGGAAGAACTGCCTGAACTTTTTGCGCCGATACACCAACATTAATTACTGTGCCATCAAATCCAAGTGATTGTCCGGTTTCATTAAAATTATAAGTGAATCCATTTAGTGTAAGAACTTTATCGAGTGCATTTTCAAGAGGTTGAATATTTTCTTTTAACCTTTCATCAGAAGCATATGCGATAACATCACCAGTAGCAGACATAGTGCCATTAGACATATTAACATACCAACGCATTGGAGAAGCACTCCATCCACCAATACCAAAGTATCCATCGTTTCTGAGATGCATATGCATACCATAAAGTGTATCCCCAACATCTTGATTGTAACAATGAAAACTTATTGCAGCAACATCCTCATTACCATACCCTCCATTATTTTTTATTTCAAGAGCAGTATCATTTCCAGTGGAGATACTTCCTGCATATGGTCCAATCGTGACATGACTTCCATCAAAAGTAAACTTGTCAGAAGTAGTAGCTTGATTACTTGAGTTCTTATAAAGAACTTCATTAGCATCTCCAACATTTATTGCTGAACTAGCAGCTGCTTGTTGTGCTGCTTGTTGTGCTATTGTTGCAGATTGTCCTGCTTGACCTGCAGATCCTGCTGCTTGTTGTGCTGCTTGTTGTGCTGCTGTTGCAGATTGTCCTGCTTGACCTGCAGATTGTCCTGCTTGACCTGCAGATTGTCCTGCTTGACCTGCAGATCCTGCTGCTGCTTGAGCAGAACCATTTGCTGCTTGTGCAGAACCTGATGCTGCTCCTGCAGATTGTCCTGCTGCTGTTGCAGAACCTGATGCTGCTTGTGCAGAACCATTTGCTGCTTGTGCAGATTGTCCTGCTGCTCCTGCAGATTGTCCTGCTTGTCCTGCAGATTGTCCTGCTGCTGTTGCAGAACCTGATGCTGCTTGTGCAGAACCATTTGCTGCTTGTGCAGAACCATTTGCTGCTTGTGCAGAACCATTTGCTGCTTGTGCAGATTGTCCTGCTGCTCCTGCAGATTGTCCTGCTGCTGTTGCAGAACCTGATGCTGCTCCTGCAGATTGTCCTGCTGCT
>Ga0209298_10001475_pt1 | contig 15212 bp, 13 predicted proteins | sample S_140806_EF_Meta_FD_187325 | JGI IMG/M metagenome (GOLD analysis project Ga0209298, IMG submission 187325) | Freshwater microbial communities from Lake Simoncouche, Canada to study carbon cycling - S_140806_EF_MetaG (SPAdes) (version 2) | ecosystem: Environmental > Aquatic > Freshwater > Lake ...
AAAAAAAGGAACTTTACGAGTTGCACTCATTTCATATGCCTTTCTACGATCTCAAATTTTCAAGTACGAGGTGAACAAGGTCGTCAGTTTTTGGATAGTAAATATCTTCTAGAGCTCGAGATGATGGTGCTGGGGAAGCAGGAAGAGTTACTCTCTTAGGAGACATCTTAAGTAATTCTGGACTCACGCGCTCGACAACCGATGCGATTACTTCTCCTGCAAATCCTGCGGTCTCCCAACCGCCATCTACAGCCACAAGGCGGCCAGTCCTACGCACCGACTCTGCAATGAGTTCTGGGTTAAATGGATTGAGAACACGGATATCAATTACTTCGGCGCTAACCCCTTGCTTTTCAAGTTCACTGGCGGCATCTAGACACATTTTTGTTGAATAGCCAGCCGCAGCAAGAGTTACATCCGTTCCGGACCTGACAACCTTTGGTCCCTGAGAATGAAGGTCTAATTCTTTTACGGGTCCAAGATTTTCTTCAAGGGAATAAAGCCAACGATCATCGATATACATCACTGGATCACCAGAGAGAACTGAAGCAATCAATAGATCTCTTGCATCAGAAACAGTTGACGGCATTACAACGCGCAATCCAGGCACATGTGCAAACCATGAGTGCAGCGCTTGTGAGTGCTGGGCGCCTTGTTCCCCGCCGCGATTAATAATCGCTCTGATAGTTACACCAGCGTGCGCTTGCCCACCCATCATCGAAGACCACTTTGCAGCTTCATTAACAACGGAGTCAATTGCATACAACATAAAGTCCATACGAGGATGCACGACGATTGGTTTCATTCCTGCAAGGGCGGCACCGACAGCAGCGCCAGTGCACGCAGATTCTGAGACAGGTGTATCAATTATTCGATCAATACCAAAATCTTGATCAAGCTTTGTCATTGAATTACCAACATACCAAGGACTCCAAAGTCCTTGACCAATCACGAAGACTTCAGGATATTTCTTTAACAAATAAGCAAATGCATCACGAATTGCAGTGCCATAGTCAGTCATTTGATTTTTTTCACTCATTTGCGAACCTCTTTATAAACAGAGCGTAATAAATCTTCCTCTGCAGGATAAGGATCAGAAACTGCAAGATCCCAGGCGTTCTTAATCTCTGAGTCAATAGATTTATAAATATTCGCTAAATCATTTTCACTCAAAGTTTTGCTCTTAATGAGCGCACTCTTAAGTCGATTAATTGGATCTCTAGACTTCCATTTTTCAACTTCACTTGCAGATCTATTTACCCCGACATCAATATCTTCACGCCAATCAACGTGTCCGTAATGCCTAAATGTCACAACTTCTAGAAAGCCAGGAACGTTGTTTTTTCGTGACTGTGAAATAAGACGACCAGCAGCGGCGTTCACCGAGATGAGATTATTTCCATCTACAACTTCATTTTCGATGTTGTTTGCATCAGCAAAGCGAGCAACGGAATGGATTGGTTGTCGCTGAGAAATATGCATGTGACTGGAAAAAAAGTTATTTTCACAGACAAATAAAATTGGAATACCTAATTGGCTGGCAAGGTTTAATGATTCCTGAACGACACCTTCTTCTGCTGCTCCGTCGCCGAAATAAGCCACGGCGATGTCACCGGTTTTTTGCATTTTTGCTGCAAGTCCTGCACCAACAGCAAGTGGAACTGTTCCAGCAACAATAGGAACGGAACCATAAAATCCATTGGGTTGATCCCATAAGTGCATCGAGCCACCCATGCCATGTGTTAGTCCTGTTGATTTTCCAAGTAATTCTGCAAATAGTTTTCTAACATCAGAACCCAAAGCCAACAAATGCGCGTGAGAACGGTGGGCACTGAAGACTCGATCACTTTTACGCAAGTGGGCACTAATTCCGACTGCAATAGCTTCTTGACCTGCGCCAAGGTGCACAGGACCCCCGATGTGCGCATCTCTGCGCATCTCTGCAATCTTGACTTCAGCTTGGCGAATGCGGATCATAGAAGTTAAATGATCAATTAACTCTTTCGATGAAAAAGACGAGAGATCAAGAGCTTCATCGATTATTGGTGAATTCTCGATTTCACCAGAAGCTAATGCTTGCCTTAGTTGGGAATTCAAATTTCACCAACCTGCATCGGTTCAACGCGAGCGTGCATGATGAATTTATGTTTGCGATCATCAACATTTTCACTTGCGCTGTATAGAGTCTCATGAAGCTTTTCACCTGGACGCAGACCGGTGTAGATAATTTCAATTGGCCTTCCAGAAACTTCAATCATTCGCTTACCGATATCAGCAATTCGTACAGGTTCTCCCATATCCAGAATCAGCGTCTCACCATGCTGGCCCACTAAGACAGATTGAAGAACTAGGTGAACGGCTTCACTCACTGTCATAAAGAATCGTGTGACATCAGGGTGCGTGATTGTTAACGGGCCGCCATGTTTGATTTGGTATCTAAATGTATGAATGAAAGAACCATTGCTTCCAATAACATTTCCAAATCGTACAGAAATATACTTACATTCATTTCCTGACTTTGCAATGTGAGGCATTCCTGCAGTTAAACGCTCTGTTGTTAACTTACTTCTTCCCAGAACACTCGAAGGATCTGCGGCCTTGTCTGTAGAAATATTTACAAAGGTCTGTACGCCGGCCTTTTGCGCAGAAGTGAGAACATTAGTTGTTCCGATTACATTCGTTTTGTGTGCTTCATCAGGGAATCTTTCAAGAGTGGTTAAGTGCTTTAGAGCAGCAGCGTGAAAAACAATTTCAGGCTTTAGTTCTTGCATGAGTTCATCAATTCGTTGAGCATCTCTAATGTCAGCCAGAATCAAGTCATTACTCATAAGCAATCCAGTGCCATCTAAACTCAATTGCAGTGCAAGCAGCGCAGATTCATCTCTGTCGAGCATGCTTAATGTCATTGGGCCATACCGTTTTACTTGGCGCACAATTTCTGATCCAATGGATCCGCCAGCTCCAGTAACGAGCACTCGTTTGCCACGAATAAATTCTGCAATGTCCGTGTCATCAGGTTGCACCGGGCGCCGTCCCAACAAATTTTCTTCAGAGACGTCGGTGATGTCACCAAGTCGGACTGCGCCAGAAACTATTTCAAATGCAGTTGGAATAACTCGTAGTGTGATCCCAAGTCCACGACAACGGCGTTCTAGATCAAGAAGCGCAGCCGAATTAATTTTAGAAATAGCAACGAGTAGAATTTTTGAATCCGTGGCACGAATCGCACTTTCTAGCTTTTCAATTCCCCCATAAACTTTTCTGCCAAGAATTCGCAATTTTGCTTTTGCAGGATCATCGTCCAGGAAACCAACCGGTGTGTATTCGTTCATACGAAGAAGCATCTGTTCGGCTAACTGACGCCCTGCGATTCCTGCACCATAAATTAAGGTTCTTTCACCCGCATTTTTCTCGGGAAAGCTATTAAGAACAAGCGGACTTGAAATTACCCTTATTGCCAGCATAAATATCAGCGCTAAAACGCCAGTGAGGATTGAAACAGAACGGGGTAAAGATGGAAGTCCAAAAATTATTCTTGTTGAAAACAAAATAACGGTGATAAAGGCTGTTGTTAATGACAGGGCGATAACTTCTTCTAAAGATGCTTTGCGATAGCGACCGGAATAGAGAGAGAAAATTAAGCCAGCGAGAACAAACAAAAAAGCACCTGCCGCGCCTAGTGTTAGAAACTTCTCAGGTACACCTAACGGGATTGCTCCGTCATATCGAAGGACAGTTGCAAGAAATGCAGAAACAAACCAGGCAGCGATGTCGAAGATCATCCGCAAGCCACTCTTTTTGGTCAGCATGGTTTGGTAACCCACCTTCAAAAGCTCCGTTGCACCCTTTAATTATTGAATTAGAGCAATGATAGTGATACTTTCTCGCCACTTGAAGAAACAGGAGACTGATTCAACAAGGGGCGTTGTGTCTAGCGAAGTCCGGTTTAATTCCGGCGCTGTCCCGCAACTGTAAAGGATCGAAAGATCTAAGCCAGGTCGCCTGGCAGAACGCCGACGTATCCGACCTCGGAGGAAGGTCGGGCCTCTAAGCGTTATTGCTTTTTCGCCCAATTTTCCTCCCTCAAATTATTGAGGGAGTTTTTTATGTTTAAGGCACGTCTTCGTGCGCCTGCAATTGCAATCGTTGCAATTGTTTTCGCATCAGTTCTAGCAAGTCCCGCGCATGCGGCAGCAACAAAGTATCCACTGACTATTTCATCTGGTGGATTTAAAACAACAATTTCTAAAGAACCAAAGCGAATTATTTCGCTTTCTCCGAGTGCTACTGAAATCTTCTTTAGCATCGGCGCAGCCAAGCAAGTCTTGCTCGTTGACAGCCTTTCTAATTATCCAAAGAGTGCACCCATTAGTGACATCAGCGCCTTCGAGCCAAACGTTGAAGCAATCGTTGGTAAGAAGCCTGACCTAGTGCTGCTCTCTGTCGATGCTATGAAATCAACAGAAATTCGTAACGCATTAATCAAACTGAAAGTACCTGTGTTGATGGAGAAAGCTCCAACACAACTCTCTGATGTGTATGCAGAGATCAATGTCTTGGGCAAAGTCACCAATAAGCAGATTAAAGCGAATGCACTTTCAAAGAAGATGTCCACAGATATCAAGGGAATTCTTGCAAGTGCAAAGAAATCAACGGGGGTTCGTATATTCCACGAATTAGATGACACCTATTACTCGGTGACATCCGATACTTTCATCGGTCGTGTATATAAAGACTTTGGTGTTGTAAACGTTGCTGATGCAGCAGCGGGCGCTGATTCATACGGGTACCCACAGTTATCTGCGGAGTACTTACTGAAAAGCGATCCGCAAGCTATTTTCTTAGCTGATGCGCAATATGGAGTTACCACTGAAAGTGTTGCAAAGCGCGCTGGTTGGTCACAAATCTCTGCGGTAAAGAACAACAAAGTATTTGCACTAACTGCAGATGTTCCTTCTCGTTGGGGACCACGTCTTGTTGATTTCTATCGCGATATCGCAAAGGCACTGGCGAAGATTTCATAATGCAAACTCAAGAGATGGGCCGAATCTGGCATTGGCGAACAACTGTATTTGTGGGGATTCTTCTTGCATTTATTTTGTTACTCGGTGTCAGCTTCGGACCGATCTCACTTGATTTCACAAAGATTATTCGGACGCTGTTTGGATTTTCTGGTGGACTCAAAGACGAAGAGCGAACATTGTTACTCGAACTTCGTTTACCAAGAGTTTTACTTGCAGCTCTGGTTGGTGCCGCGCTGGCAACGAGTGGTGCGGTTTATCAAACTGTTTTCCGTAATCCACTTGCTGATCCATATTTACTCGGAGCAGCAGCAGGTGCAGGTTTAGGTGCCACTCTTGCATTCACTGGTAGTAACAAAACATTTTATGCAGCCCTTCCACTCTTTGCGTTTTTGGGTGCCGTGCTAGCAGTTGCTGCAACATTCTTGATTTCAGGAAAAGCATTTTCTGATCCTGCAACGCTTTTATTATCAGGAATTGCAATTGGTTCTTTTGCGACTGCCGTACAAACTTATTTGCAGCAACGCAACAGCCAAGTGCTACGTCCTGTTTATTCATGGATTCTTGGCCAGCTGACCGTGGCCGATTGGAACGTAGTTAAGTGGGCAAGTATTTATATCGTGCTTGCGCTCTTTATTCTGATTCGAATGTCACGATTATTAGATGGCTTATTACTTAGTGATGAAGAGGCATTTTCACTTGGTATTTCGCCAAACAAGATACGCATTATTGCCATTGCAGCAGCCACGCTTGCAACAGCAACTGCAGTCTCTGCAAGCGGATTGATTGGCTTCGTCGGAATCGTTGTTCCGCACTTGGTCCGCGGACTTACAAAGCGTGCAACCAACCGCGCGCTATTCACAGTTGCACTTACAGGTGCTGGCTTTTTAGTTCTTGCCGATCTTGGTGCGCGCACTCTGTTATCTCCTGCCGAATTACCAATCGGTGTCATCACAGCTTTTGTCGGCGCTCCATTCCTTTTATTCGTACTACGAGCAAAGCGGGTTATGAAATGATAAAAATAAATAATCTCTCTGTGCGCTACGGCGATTTCTACGCCCTCAACCACATCACTCTCGAGATTCCGCGCGGCACTTGGACATGTCTTGTTGGTCCAAATGGTGCGGGTAAAACTACATTCTTAAAAACGTTACTTGGCAACAAGGCATACGACGGTTCGATCACTATTGACGGATTAGAGGTTTACAAGAATTTACGTAACGTTGCATTTGTTCCGCAGCGCCCAGAGATCCCTGCTGGTATGGATGTTGCAGAATACGTCATGCTCGGGCGAGCACGTCTCGATGGTTGGGGCCGTGAATCAAAGAAGTCACGTCAATTTGTTCACACGATTTTAGAAGAAACACAATTACTTGGTTTGCAGCATCAATTAGTTACGCAATTATCTGGCGGCGAAATGCAGCGAGTATTAATTGCTCGTGCACTTGTACAAGAACCAGAAATTATGATTCTGGACGAACCTACTTCAGCACTTGATTTACACCATCAGATTTCAACACTTAATCAGATTGATCGATTAAAAGATTCTGGAACAACAATTATTTCGACGATGCACGACATCACTTTGGGTGCGATGTATGCAGAAAGAATCATCGTGATGCACAAAGGCCAAGTACTTCTAGATGGTCCATCGAATGAGGTAATTCACTCGCCCGAATTAAAGAAGGCGTTCGATAACGGCATCAGTATCTTCACCCTCGATAGCGGCCGCCCAGTCATTGTGGCTAGCCGCGAATTACCAGCGCCCTAAAACCATTTATTCACAGAGGATTACCAACCTATTTACCCTTGTGCCCCTATGAAAATAAGGGTTTCTTGCTATTCTTTGGCCATTCCTATGGAGGTATCTATGCTTCGCAAGATCGTTATCGCTTCAACTCTGGGCCTATTTCTAGCCACATCTGTTGTCTCACCAGCATCTGCTGCAACCACTAAAACTGGTACTGCATGCACAAAGGCCGGCAAGACTCTCAAGGTTGGCACAAAGACCTATGTTTGTGGCAAGAACCCATTCGTTACGCCAACAAAGAACACTTACATGCTCAAGGCGTGTTACGACGGATATGACGTTTACCTTCAAGCACAAGATGGATATGACTCATATAAAGACCTTGGCCCACTAGTTGGAGCAGAAGGCCAAGCGCAGATCGATGAGCTCAAGAAGTCAATGGACTCTATTTATTCAACGCTGAAGACGAAGGCGTGTAAAAAAGGCGCTTAAGCGCATATAAGTAGTATCAAAGGCTGGCTTCCTGGATAGGGCGGCCGCCTTTTGGCTTGCTTGCGCAGAATTTGTGCTTGAGCAAGGTAAAATTAAGGTCTGGAGTAACCCCGCTCCCTTGATGAAATGTCCGTTTTGTCCATCCTCCGCTACATCCAGGGTGGAAATGCGTAGTAGCAAGTAGAGGCGGCGACGGTCGGCTCTGCAATACAAAACCGGTTAAGGAAAATCCAAGTGGCTATTAAGAAGAAGGCTCAATTGCAAGGACCACGCGTGTGGACCGTTGCCGAGCTCGGTGCTTTCTACACAGAGCACCGTTCAGAACTTCTTGCCCACGCTAATCGCGTACTAAAGGATTCCGCTAAAGCTGAAGAAATCACACAAGATGCGCTTATCAAGTTCATGTTGGCTGCTCCTGAACTAGAGTCAACAGATCACGCGCTTTCTTATCTACACCGCACAATTGAAAATCTTTGCATTGATCTTTTCCGTCTAGAAGGACGTCGTCCAAACCTTGTTGTTCTAGATGATGCCACTGCAGAAGTTGAAGCTGCATGGCAAGTAGATGGCGATCACTCATCTGTTATCTCAGCTGCAGAAGATGCAGCAATCATTCGTCAAGCACTTGCGATGTTATCCCCCGCAGAGCGCGCAGCCCTCGTCATGTGGGAGATGGAAGGTCGTTCAACTTCTGAGATCGCATCAGAGCTCGGCATTAAAGAGTCTGCGGTTCGTCACACAGTCTCACGTGCTCGTGCTTCCCTTCGCCGTGTTCTTAGCGAACTTGTTATCGATGAAGAGCGCGGCCTTACTGCCCTGGACATGCTCTCTACTTCTTATAAGAAGGCAGCAGAGATCGCACAGAAATCTTCCAAGGTTGCCTTATCACTCCTCCTTGTTGTCACAGCGTTCCTTGGCTTTAACTCTTTAACTGGCAATGAAGGAAACGTCCAAGTCAATAACCTTGCAATCTCAGCTCCAACAACAGTTCAAGAGGAAGCAGTAACTCCTGCAGCTCCAGTTGTTGTCGAGCAAACAAAGAAAGTTTCAGCAAAGAAGTCATCTGGCATCACCGTTGAAGAGTTCAACGACCAGATGGATATCTCAATGGCACAGCTTGAATCAGTTGCAGTCATGGCACAAACCATTGCAATGATTCAAACAGCGGAAGAAGGAACTAACTAACTTTCCGCTCCGGTTATGGCGCTACACGTGTTCGTCATAAAAGAAGCGGAATTAGAAGGTCGAAAGGTCTTCGAGCCAGATTCAGGAAATTCCTGAATCTGACTAACGAAAGGAAAAACATGTCTACAAAGACAAACTTCAAGCGCGTAGCGCTTGTAGCAGTAGCATCACTGGGACTTGGTGTTCTTACATCAATCGCTCCAGCGAATGCTGGCGATGGTGATGCATACGTTTCACTCATTGCTTCAATTTCTGGTGAAGCAACAGCTTCAGCAACAAATGCCAACGCTCGTCAGGTTGGCGTTGTTACAATGACAAATACGGCTGCAGTTACAACTGCTAGCTTGCTTACATTCAGTACTGGTCAGGCACAAACAGGTATCTGTTTGTCAACTTGTTCCCTTCCAATCTCATTCCAAAGAACTTCAGATACAAACGGTTATTCGATCGTAGTTGTAAATGGAACTCTCAGCAAAATAGCTGACACAATTACACTTACAAATGGTTCTGGTGTTCTATCGGTCGCTGGAGATCGCAAAACTATAGTTTTGGCAGCTGGAACAACAGACAGCTCGCTAAACGCTCTTGCAACAGTTGCATCTGGTGCGACTTCAATGCAAGTACAGTTCTACAAGGGTGCTGGTATTACAGATCTCACTACAGCAACTCAAGGCACACTCGTCGGTTCACTTACAATGACAATTGCGTCTGCATCTGCTTCTGGAGTTTTCTCAGAGGCTAACAGCACAATTAACACTCAGATTCCTTACGTAAAGGGCACAACAGCTTCAGGCTTGAACGCATATGACAGTACTTCACGTATTGCCAATGGTTCAGTCGGTGCAATCTATGTAGCTCTTCAAGATGCCTACACAGCTGCAATTACAACTGGAACACTGACTGCATCAGCAACTGGTGGCGCATTTGTAAACATCACTGATGGTGCACCAGCAGCTGGTCAAGATTATGCAGCAGTTTCAGCGTTCGACTCAGAGACTGATGTTGTTGGTGGAGATGCTTATATCCACGTAACACAGCCAGTTTCAGGTGTTGCAGGATCTTCAACAGTTACCATTACGTTAAATGGTCAAGTAATTGGAACTAAGACACTTAACTGGAATGGCGATATTGCAAGCATTACCGTGACAGATAACAGTGATTCAATCTGGCGCAACAACTCAGCAGATTCAGCAGCCGGTACTGGTGGCACTGCTTATGTTGAGTACATTGTTAAGGATGCTGCTGGAAACGCATTGACAACATCAACTGTTCCAACAATCTCTGGTGCAACTGGAGCTCTAGTAGGTGCAGCACTTTCAACAACATCAGGAACTACATATGGTGCGTCAATGGATGCATCAACTGGTTACGGATACGGAACAGTCATTGTTCCTTCATCTACTCTAAATGGTGCTGGTTCATACAAGTTGAAGATTCTTAACTCACTTGGAACAGCTATCTATACAACAGAGCAGAAGATCACCGTTTCAAATGGTGGATTGAACTCATTTGCTGCTGCATGGGACAAGACTTCATATGCCCCAGGTGAAATCGCAGTTCTTACAGTGACTGGTAAAGATATCTACGGCAACACAATTGCTGATGGAACTCTTGCTGCTGGTCTATCACTAACTGTCGCAGGGTCAGCAACAGCTGGCTTCTCTTCAGTAGGAACAGCTTGTTCCACAGCTACAGCGTTCTATGCTGGTAAGTTCACATGTAAGTTCGCTGCAAACACTGAAGGTGCTTGGTCATACTCAGTGGATGTATCAACTGCTACTCCACAATCAGCATCAGTGGGATCAGTTAAGATCACATCTGGTGGCGGAGTATCAAATGCTGATGTTCTCAAGGCAATCGTTTCCTTGATCGCATCAATTAACAAGCAAATTGCAGCCCTTCAGAAGGCTCTTCTCAAGAAGTAATAAACCACTTCTAAAGACCCTAAAGGCGGTCTCTCCCACAAAGGAGGGGCCGCCTTTAGGCCTTTTGGGGAACTATTGAGTATCTTTGCCCTATGTTCTACTTGTTATTACCGCTTCAGTTTTTGTGTGTAACTGTCAGTTTGAATGAAGGCGTTAATTTAGTTCGCAGCCTCTTATTTGTTTTGCTTGTGACCGTGCTTGCGATTGTTTATCCGGAAATATTTAAGGCAAAGAATAAATTTGTTTATTTACTCTTAGCACTGCCGGGCATTTACATCATTGCAGCCATAGCAAACAAACAAAATCCAATTTTGGCTCTAGTTGGAAATTACAATCGAAATTTTGGTGTTTTTACACTCATTGCAGTTGGAATATTAGTATTAATAACGTCAAATGCTAAGTTCAAAACAACTTCATTTATGAATTATGGTGTTTGGCCAACAACTGCCTTATCCATTTTCTATAGCTATATGCAGTCATTTGATCTAGACCCGTTGGCTTGGTCAGAGTCAGATCGAACAGTATTGACTTTAGGAAACTCAGATTACGCAGCTTCATTCCTCGCGATGCTGATAGTTGCACCCATTTATGGTTTTTTCTATTATTCAAACAAATGGATCAAAGCAGCGATGGTGCCTCTTCTTTGGCTAATCTTAAACGCTGGATTGAATTCACAGGCGTACCAATTTAGAGTAATTGCATTAGTATCTGTATTTTCATTTTTAATAGTATTTTTCTGGGAAAAAATAATTAGCATCCCAAAAGTTTTATCAATCGGAAGTTTGTTTGCACTCATTGGATATGGCACATATTTTGTTTTGAGCAATAAAGCAGAGTTAATTTCTCGCACAAGTTTTGAGGATAGAATTTCACAGCAAAAAATGGGAATATCGATGTTTACAGATCATCCGATTTTTGGGGTCGGAATCGATCAGATGTCGAGATATATGCCGATGTACCTTAAGCCCGTGGATATACTTAAGAATTCCGTGGACGTTATTCCTGATAAAACCCATAATGTTTTTATAGATCATCTAGCTCATGGAGGATTCCTCGCAGGACTTATCTTCACAGCATTCATAATTTTTTCACTCGTACTGGTTATAAAGTTGATGAATAATAAGAATGTTAAGGAAAATCGCTCAACTGTTGCGCTCTTAGCAAGTATCTGGGTCGCATATGTCGCACAACAATTTATAAGCACGGACCACATTTTCTTGATGATTATGCCATTCATGGCTTTTGGTCTCATTTGCAAACTAAACTATTCGGAAGTCAACTTAAAGGCTGACGAGAAAGTCAAGTTTGATAAAAATATAGGTTTGGCACTACGAAGTTTGATGTCTTTTTTTCTTGTTATTGTAGTTTTAGTTGGCGGAAGGGCTGTTTATTTTGATTCCCAAGTCAAAAAGATTTTGTCTCACGAAATAATGAATGGTGATGTCGCACTAAATGTAATAAAGAGTTTTCCAAACCCAAAGACGACTGAAGCAATTATCGTTGACGCAATGAGCAATTTGGGTAACTGTCCGTTTGCGATTGCCGCAAGTGATGAATTGTTGAAATTAGATGATAGAAGTTCTCAAGCCTGGTATGTGAAGACGCTTTGTGCCGATGCAACCGGTGATTTGAAAACGGCCTCAAACTATTTAGATAAGGCTATTGCTTTCCAACCAGTCAATACTCGATATCTTGAAGCAAAAGTCAAGTTACTGGTAGCCCTAGGTGATAAATCCAGTGCCGAAGTGGTTCTACAAAGAATTATTTCAATTAACCCAAATCTGCCAAATCTGTCTGATTTAGAAGCACTTCTTAAAGTTCCTGCTACAAAATAGAACCTTGCGCAGGCTGAACTTTGTTCGCGCTCATGCAACTCACAGGAAATAGGAGTTGAATGGGGGCATGAGCAACGCGTCCACGATTAAGTACTCATCGGGCGCCGGTGTTGATTGGGCGGCACTGATCGCAGGACTTGGGTTGGGGCTGACGGTTGCTATGCAACTGACTTCAATGTCGCGTGCAGATATTGCATCGCCGTATGCAGCTATTACGTCATTCTCACGGTTGTGTGCATTAGTCGGTACGTACTTTGCCGTGTTGGGTATTTTCTTAATTGCACGTATCCCGTTTGTAGAGCGCGGTGTGGGTCATGACAGATTGGTGACGTGGCATCGTAAGTTGGCGCCGTACTCGTTGTTTCTCATCGGTTTTCATGTCATTTTTATCATTCTTGGCTTTGCTGGCCAGGATCAGATTCCTTTGTATAAAGAAACCTGGAACATGCTCACAAAATTCTATTGGATGTGGGCTGCCCTTGGCGGATTTATATTGATGATGTTGGCTGGCGTGACGTCATACAAAAAAGCAAGAGCCAAGATGTCTTATGAGACATGGTGGATTATTCATATCTATACATATTCAGCAATTGCGCTTTCATTTATGCACCAAGTGCTAAACGGTTCGATGTTTGTTGGTCATCCGTTGGCGCGCATGTATTGGACTGCGCTGTATGTGTTGATGGGTGCATCGGTTTTGTATTGGCGCATCGGTTTGCCTTTGGTGCGCTCGCTTCGCCACAACATAAAAGTCGATCGAGTTGTTGTTGAAGGACCTGATGTTGTCTCTGTGATTATGCGTGGACGTAAGTTGCACAAACTTGCAGCGCAAGGCGGCCAGTTCTTCTCTTGGCGATTTTTAGAAAAAGGTCACTTACTTGTTGCACATCCTTATTCTCTTTCGGCTGCGCCGACTGAGCACTTTGTTCGCATTACCGTTAAAGGTTTAGGCGATCACTCACGTTCATTAGCTTTGTTGCATGCAGGTACACGAGTCTTTGTAGAAGGTCCATACGGTGCTTTCACAGCAGGGCGTGCATCTAGTCCACACGTTGTTCTAGTTGGCGGTGGCGTGGGTATTACACCTATTCGAGCAATCATGGAAGAGTTTAAAAATGGCGTGCAGATGGACGTTATTTATAGAGCGTCAAAGGAAGAAGATTTAGTTTTGCGAGAAGAATTAGATTATTTAGCAGAAAATTCTGATGGCACGATTCGCGTGCACTATTTGGTGGGCTCGCGTAAAAACCATCCGATGGATGCTCGTTCGATCACAAAGTTAGTGCCTAGCTTTGCGGACTCTGATGTTTATATATGTGGGCCTGGTCCGCTGGTTGAAACAGTGCGTAAAGCAGCGCAAGATGTGGGCGTTCCAAAAGATAAGTTCCATGATGAAGCATTCGGATATCACACGGAGATCAAATGAAGAGAGCGCTCTTAATCGCTGGTGGAACAATCGGCGGACTCGGTGCTGTTCTAACGATTACTCCACCGCAGTTATCTAGCACAACCCAGATTGCTGGCGGTATTCCTCAAGTCGATCCAAGTGCTGCGCCAAGTGCCAGTGCTTCTGCGACTACGCAGCCGACTAAGAATCCAACGACTGCACCTACTGCAGCGCCTACGAAGGCACCGAGTGGCGCTACGGATGGTTCATTTACGGGCGATGCAGTCACTATGCGTTATGGCATTGTGCAGGTCAAGATCACCGTGCAAAACGGAAAAATTACTGATGCACAAGCTGTTAAAGCACCAACTGGCAGCAATGATCGTTATACACAAATGGCTGTGCCACGTTTGCGCGAACAAACAATTACCGCGCAATCAGCAAATATCCAAGGCGTATCTGGAGCGTCCTTTACTTCATATGGTTGGTATACATCCCTTGTTTCTGCAATTGCTAAAGCTGGTCTATAAAACTTCTCATGCGCCAGCGCCACATAATTGATGCTTGGGGAACAAAGCTTTTCTTAGATTGTGAAGGTACTGAGTTTGATTCGGTTATAGCTTTCGACGAGATAACTTCATTTGTAACTTTGGTCGATGATTTGTTCTCAACGTATAAGCCTGACTCTGTTGTGTCGCAATTACGGGATGGACGGATGCAGATTGCTGATGCGCCGGCTGATGTGATTGAAGTTGCTAACTTGTGTGCGATTGCAAAAGATTTAACTGAAGGTGCATTTGATCCGTGGGCTGTGCCGGGTGGTTTTGATCCCAGCGGTTATGTAAAAGGGTGGGCGGCGGATAAGTGCGCAGATATTGCGCAAGAACATGGTGCACAGCATGTGCAGATTAACTTTGCTGGGGATTTAGCACTACGTGGTGGCTTCAATGATGCGGGCGTTGTGAAGCCTTGGTCTATAGGTATTTCTAACCCTGACAACACACAAGAAGTTGTGAAGGTTGTAGAGATATTCGATGGTGCGATTGCAACGAGTGGTGATTACGAACGAGGCGCGCATATTCATGATCCATACACCGGCATGATTGCAATTGGTGCACGGTCAGCCAGTGTTATTGGCCCAGATGCGGGGTTGTGTGACGCTCTGGCGACTGCGTTGATGGTTGCGGGTAAAGATGGTGCGAAGTGGTTTGGATTGCCTGAGTTGGCTAGTTATTCGGCGTGGGTGGTTAATCGAAATGAAAATACAGCGTGGAGTGTTAACGACTAGCAGTGTTGAGTTGTTCTACTTCTGCAGGGCTTAATTTAATTATCTGAATAATTTCTAATAATTGTTCGACTGTGCGGGCACTAGCGATAGGTGCGCTGACTGCAGGATTTGATCTCAGCCAGGCGAGTGCAACGGCAGACATTGAAGCGCCGTGATTTTTCGCTATGGCATCTAAGGCGTTAATTGTTGCCCAACCAGTCGGTGTCATGTATTCCTTGACTGCTTCGGCGCGGACTGATTCAACAGTGACGCCGGGGCGATATTTGCCAGAGAGAAAACCTTTTGCGAGACCGTAGAACGGAAGTGCGGACAAACCATTCTTTGTAACA